>Ga0075424_100003123_pt1 | contig 15409 bp, 14 predicted proteins | sample SoiMethybrSBSTD3_FD_75301 | JGI IMG/M metagenome (GOLD analysis project Ga0075424, IMG submission 75301) | Bulk soil microbial communities from a Populus tree surrounding site in Tennessee, USA - Soil MetaG P. TD hybrid SBSTD3 | ecosystem: Environmental > Terrestrial > Soil > Tree plantation... | reverse complement strand
GCTGAGCCTTCGTATTTTGATCGCTTTACGGGTGGTATTGCCGTTGCCCTAGATGTGGCCCGCAGCAACGTTGGGGCTGCCATCCCTGAGGAGACTGCACCATGCAGCGTCAGCCACTCGCCGCCCGTCATCGTGAACGCATCGCTGCCGGCCTGCCGTTCGTCGAATCGCTCGCACGGCGCGTCGCCGCGTCGATGCCCCACTCGATCGAGCTCGGCGATCTGGTACAGGACGGCATGATCGGGCTCATCGACGCCGCCTGCCGCTTCGACGAAGCGCGTGGGATCAAGTTCGAGACCTTCGCCGAGCGCCGCGTCCGCGGCGCGATGATCGACGCGCTCCGCCGCGACGCGTGGCCGCGCGGCGTGCGCCGCCAACGCCGCGAGCTCGAAGCCGCGCGCGAGGAGCTTCGCCGCGAGCTGGGGGCCGAGCCGTCGCTCGCGGACCTCGCCGCGAGGATTGGATCCGACGAGGTCCGTCTCGGCCGCACCATCGTCCGCATCAACACCATTGAATCGACCTCGCCCCTGTCGGCCGGAGAGAACGTCGACGGCTCGTCTCTGCCGCCGGCCCTCGTTCCCTCGGAACCGGTCTCGCCGGATCGGGCGTACGAGGAACGCGAGGTCAAGGACCGGATTCGCGCGGCGATTGCGTCGCTGCCGCCTCGGGAGCGCAAAGTCATCGGCCTCTATTACTACGGCGAAGCGACGATGAAGCAGATTGGGGCGGAGATCGGCGTGAACGAATCGCGCGTCTCACAGCTGCACGCACGCGCGGTGCAGCGGCTCCGTAAGGCGCTCGGCGCTGACGCGGCCTCAGAGTCGGCGGTTCTGTCGTTCCAGAACGCTCTCCGCCGCATGAAGATGGCGAAGGCGCACATTTCGGAGCAGAGTCGCGAGACGACACAACCAGCTGTCGTTCTGCACTACCGGCAGCCGAAGTCCGCGGAGCCGCGGCGTCGAGTTGCTCGCCGCGATCGCGCGGTCGCGGCTGCACGCTGATTTGAACGACCTCGTCGTTCATTCCAGCATCTCTCGTGATATCCGAAGAAGATCTCTGAGTCGGAACGGCTTGGCAAGCCATCGACAGTGCGTCTCCTCGAGGAAACGCTCAGCGTCGGTGCCTGCGACGTCACCCGTGACGAACAGGATGCGGCGCGTCATCGCGGGATCCATGGATTCGAGCTCGCGGTAGAACGCTGAACCGTCCAGACGCGGCATCTTCAAGTCGCAGACGATCAGATCGAACGGGCGCTGGCGCAGCCGTTCGAGCGCCTCGATGCCGTCGCTCGCGCGATCGACGGAGAATCCGGCGTCGCCGAGCGCTTCGGCGACCGCGGCGCCGAGCGCGGCTTCGTCCTCGACGACCAGCACCGCCGCTCCGGCTGGCGTCTCGCTTGCGGGCGCGCGGTCCTGCGGCCGCGAGAGCGGTTTCAACGGCTCCGCGCCTGCCGGCAGCTCGACATAGAATGACGCGCCCCGTCCGGGCTCCGACTTCACGTTGATGCGCCCGCCGTGCTCCTGGACGATCGCGTACGCGACGGTAAGTCCCAGACCGGTCCCCTTGCCAACCTCCTTCGTCGTGAAGAACGGATCGAAGATCTTCGGCTGGACGTCTTCGGGCACACCCGGCCCGTCATCATTCACCTCGAGGACCACCGCATCGCGCTCCGCATCGTGCCACGTGCGGACAATCAGCGTGCCCCGGCCGTGCGCGCCAATCATCGCCTGTTCCGCGTTGATGATCAGGTTGAGCAGCACCTGCTGGATCTGGTGCGGATCCGAAAACACCTGCGGCAGACCCGAAGCAAGCGCCTCGAGCAGATCGATGTTGCTCAGGCGCTGTTCGTACGACCGGAGCGCAAGCGTCTCCCGCACGACCTGATTCAGATCCACCATCGCGCGCGTCGTGTGCCGCTTGCGCGCAAACGTGAGCAGGTTGCGGACAATCTTCGCGGCACGCTCCGATTCGCTGAGGATGGTCTCGAGGCCGCGGCGCGTCTGGTCATCCACTGGGCGCTGCGCGAGCCGTTCCGCCCACGTCAGGATCGTGGCGAGCGGATTGTTCAGCTCGTGGGCGACGCCCGAGATCGTCTGTCCCAGCGCGGCGAGCTTCTCGGCCTGCAGCAGCTGATGATAGATATCGCGAGCCTGATCCTCCAGCCGTTTGCGCTCGCTGACGTCGCGCATCAGCGCCTCGACGCGAATCCCTTCCGCTGACGCCTCTGCGTGCGCGGTCACCTCGACCCACATCGGTGTGCGGTCCGCGCGGCGCAGCCGCAGGAGGTAATCGGTGACCGACCCGTCGCGCTGCAGACGGTCGACGAAACCATCCCGCGCTTGAGGATCGACGAACCGTTCCGCCTCGAACGGCCGCACCTCTTCCTGCGCCGTTTCCGCCGCGTAGCCGAACATCAGTTTCAGATGGGGGTTCGCCGACAGCGTGACCGCGGACGCTGACGAGAGCGTGCCAATGTAGACGCCTTCGTGGACGGACTCGAAGAGACGCGCGAACGCCTCCGCCGGAGGCGCCGCCGTACTCGGCGTGGTGTCGGCCACGACCGCGATTATAACTGGCTGGCGGTTGGCGGCTGGCGGCTCGCGATTCGGGGTTCGCGGGGCTCGCGGTTCGGGGCTCGCGATTCACGCGTCGCGAGTTACCATTCCGCGTTAAATTAGTCCTGTGGGGACAAAGTTTGGACTGCTATTCCTCGTAACGGCATGCGCGCTCGGCGCGACGGCATGCAGCCAGGATACGGGCGCGGCATCTTCCGCTCCGGCCCAGCGAATTGAGCCGCAGCCCCCGCCGCAGGCGTTAGCGCCCGTTGATCAGGTTGTGAAATTCACACCGCCGCCGCCGGCCTACAATGGACCGCTGCCGCCGCTGCCGCAGGTTTCGTATCCGTTGCCACGCTCTCCCGAAGTCGTCCGCGCTGTTTACACCTTTGCCGCACGCCATCCCGAGGTGCTCCATTACGTCCCGTGCTTCTGCGGCTGTCAGCGATCGGGGCACAAGGACAACGACGACTGCTTCATCAAGAGCCGCGACGCGAAGGGTAGACCGGAGTGGGAATCCCACGGAATGGGTTGAGGGATATGCCTCGACGTCGCGCGTGACGCGATGGAAATGCACAATGCCGGGAAGTCCGTCAGAGAAATCCGCGCGGCAATCGAAGCCACGTACCGTCCGCACTACGCCACGATGACGCCGACTTCTCCACCTCCAGCGAGGTGAACGCGAGCCACGAGCCGCCAATCGCGAACCAGTCGCCAACCGCGAGCCGCGAGTAGCGAATCGCAGTCGCGAGCCTCGATGCGCTACTCTGACGGGATGTTCAGCCCATCGCTGCTCCAGAATCAGGTCGCGATCGTGACGGGAGGCGGCACGGGCCTCGGGCTCGCGATAGCCACGCAGCTCGGACAGCTCGGGGCACGAATTGCAATCGGCAGCCGCAACTCGACGAACCTCGAGCGCGGGAACGCCGAACTTCGCCGCGCGGGCCTCGATCCTCTCACCGTCCAGCTCGACGTCCGCAATCCCGAACAGGTCGACGAAATGGTCGACCGCGTCGTGAAGCACTTCGGACGGATCGACATTCTGGTGAACAACGCCGCGGGCAACTTCATCTGCCGCGCGACAGACCTTTCCCCGAATGGATGGAATGCTGTCGTCGGGATCGTGTTGAATGGCAGCTTCTATTGTTCCCGCGCGGTCGGCCGTCACATGATCGCGCGCGGCGGAGGCGGATCGATCGTGTCGATTCTCGCGAATTACGTCTGGACCGGCAGCCCGGGGACAATCCATTCCGCCGCAGCGAAGGCCGGAGTAATGTCGATGACGCAGACGCTCGCCGTCGAATGGGCCGAATACAACATCCGTGTGAATGCCGTCGCGCCCGGCCCTATCGACACGCCGGGTGCTGCACAACAGTTGTGGAGCACGCCCGAGGCGGTCGAGCGGATCACACGTTCCGTTCCGTTGAAGCGCTGGGGAAAACCCTCCGACGTCGCCGATGCAGTCACGTTCCTCGTGTCGGAGCACGCGGGGTTCATCACAGGCGAGATCCTCACCATCGACGGCGGCGCCTGGCTCGGGCGCGGACCGTTTGGATTCATCTGAATGATCGGCACGACGCCGCGGCAGCGCCGCGCCGCCTACTTCGCCTGGGCAACCGTCTGCATCGTCTGGGGCACCACGTATCTCGGCATCAGAATCTGCCTCGAAACCATTCCGCCGATGGTGATGGGCGGGTTTCGCTGGATCATCGCGGGTCTCATTCTCATTGCGTATGTGAAGGGCACCGGTCAGCGGTTGCCGGGTCGAGAGCGATGGCCTGGCCTGATTCTGCTCGGGTTCCTCATGCTGGTTCTGGGCAATGGAGGCGTCGTGATCGCGGAGCAGTGGATCCCGAGCGGGCTTGCCGCGGTACTCATCGCGTCAAACCCCTTCTGGATGGCTGCCGTCGAAGCCTCGCTGCCGAATGGCGAGAAGCTGACTGGAAAAATTGTCGCCGGCCTGCTCGTCGGGTTCACCGGAATTCTGGTGCTGGTGTGGCCGGACCTCACGGTCGCCGGCAGCACGCATCGCCAGTTCCTGGCCGGTGTCGTCGCGCTGCAGATTGCGTCGCTCGGATGGTCGCTCGGCTCGGCGTATTCGCGCCGGAATGGCCGCAGCGACAACGTGCTGGGTACGGCGGCGCTGCAGATGCTGGCGGGTGGCGCGATGATGACCGCTATCGGCGCCGCCCGCGGCGAGTTCTCACAGGTCTACTTCACGGCACGAACCGCGATCTCGCTCATCTATTTGTCGACGATCGGCGCCGTTGGCGGCTTCGTGGCGTACACCTACGCCTTGCGGCACCTCGAAGTCTCGTTCGTGTCGCTCTACGCCTACATCAATCCGATCATCGCGGTCGCGCTGGGCGTCACCCTGATGGGCGAGCCGTTCGACCTTCGCATGGGCGCGGCCGCCGCGCTGGTGTTCGCCGGCGTGGCGATCGTGCGATGGACGAACCTTGAACCGCGCGCGCGTGCGGCATAGCATCAGGGTCAGATCAGCGATCTGACCCTGTGTGCATCCGCTAGACGGTCCGTCCGCTGACCAACCGCACCAGGAAAAGCACGATGGCGATGACCAGCAGGATGTAGATGAAGTTGCCCAGCGTGTAGCCGCTCACCATGCCGAGCAGCCACAGCACGATCAAAATGATCGCAATCGTTTCGAGCATTCGCGTTCTCCTTGGCGCGGCGGCGCCGGTACATGCTCCAACCTCTCTGAGCGAGAGCAACTGCTGTGCCGGGCCGGGCCGCGTCCGACGGATCGCCGGGACGACAGCGCTAATCCTTGTACTGCTCGGACTTACTGGCTTCCCGGAATCTGTCTTCGCGCAGGACCCGCCGGCCGCGTTTGTGACTGGTCACACGTCGGCTGGGAAGCGCGTTGCATTGTTCCTGGCCGGTGGCGCCACAGGGCTTGGACTACACGAATCCGGCCACCTGATTGCCGACGCAGCGTTCGGCGAAAAGCCGGGACTGAAGAAAGTCGACTTCCACGGTATTCCCTTCTTTGCCATTACCCATCGGAGCGGACTTCCCCGGCGTCAGGAGTTCACGATCTCGTCGGCGGGGTTCTGGGTGCAGCATGCGGAGAATGAATGGCTGCTGTCGCGGAGGCAGCCGCTGCGCAATCGCGGCGCGTTTCCGAAGGGGCTGTTCACATTCAATGTGCTGACGTCTGCGGCCTACGCGGGTGCGGCGTTCGCAAAGACAGGCCCGGTCGAACGCGACACGAGAGGCATCGCGCAATCAGCGCGTGTCGACGAACGGTGGATCGGCGCGCTCCTGCTCGCTCCGGCGGCGCTCGACGCCTGGCGATACTTCCATCCCGACTCGACATGGGCGGCGTGGTCCTCGCGCGGCGTGAAGGTGGGGATGGCTCTGCTGATCGTCCGTTAGGCCAGGGATCCGTCGGTGCGCGGGCCGAGCGCGAAGCTCATCGTCCCTTCCACCACGACCTTGCCGTCGACACGCGCGATACCGCGCAGCTGTCCCATGCGGCTGCGCAACCGTCGAACGATCGCTTCGATGACAACCTGGTCGCCTGGATGCACCGGCCGCCGGTAGCGCACGCGTTCGATGCCCATGAAGTAGGGCAGCTTTTCCCGGTTCTCCGGCTTGGCGAGGATCATGATGGCGCCGACTTGTGCGATGGCCTCCGTCAGGATCGTTGGCGGCAGCACCGGCCGCTCCCCCGGCCGCTGAGTGAGGTACCGCTCGTTGTGCGAGACGTTCTTGATCCCGACGATGCGTTTGTCGGGTTCGAACTCGGTGATTCGATCGACGAGCAGAAACGGATAGCGGTGCGGGAGGATCCGTTCGATCGCCGCGTAGTCGAGCGGCAGCGCAATGTCCATCATGACGTAACCTGCGAAGTATAATCGGTATTCGCCCTTCGGAAGGACAGCACGCAGACGTGAGCGACGGACTGCCGCCAGATCAACCCGCACCACATCCAGTTTCAGGCGCCCAGGCCAGCCGCTTCGAACACGAGCTCGTCGCGACGTTGTTCGATCTCGGACGTCAGGTGACGTCCGTACTCGATCTCGACGATCTGCTGCACCAGATCCCGCGTCTGATCAAACGACTGATCGCGTTCGAGGCGTTCGCCGTCTATCTGCTCGACGAGCGCCGCGGAGAGCTGCGCGCCGCGTACTCGGTGGGATATCCGGAAGGCAGCCAGGCGGCGCGCCTCAAGCTCGGGACGGGCCTCGTCGGCGCCGCCGTCGCGAGCGGCGAGCCGCTGCTCGTCAACGATCTCGCGTCTGACAGTCGTTACATCGAGTTCGTCCCCGGAATGAACTCTGAGATCGTCGTCCCGCTCATTCACAAGTCGCGCTCGATCGGCGCGCTCAACATTCTGAGCCGCAACCGGGATCAGTTCACGCTGCGCGACGTGTCCGTGGTGCGCCAGTTCGGCGCGCACGTCGCGATCGCGCTGGTGAACGCGCGCCTGTTCGAGCGCAGCCGCCTCGATACGGAAGCGTTCGAGACGCTCGCGGAGATCGGACGGGACGTCGCGTCTATCCTGGATCTCGACGAGCTGTTCACGCGGATCGCGCAGCTGGCCAAACGCGTCATCGAATACCGGACCCTCGGGATCCTGCTCCTCAACGAGAGCACCGGCGAGCTCGACATGAAGCTGGCGGTGAAGTACGGCGAGAAAGTGGATATCCCTCGCGTGAGACTGGGGGAGGGGCTCGTCGGCTACGCGGCGCTTCACCGTGAGCCTGTGCTCGTGCCGGACGTGTCGCAGGACCCGCGGTACATCAACCTCGTTCCAGATGTGCGTTCCGAGCTCGCGATCCCGATGCTGCTGAAGGACCGGTGCATCGGCGTCGTCGATCTGGAGAGCCCCGAGCTCGACGCGTTCAGCAAGCGCGACGTCGAGATCTTGACGCTGCTCGCGAGTCAGGCTGCGGTCGCGATCGAGAACGCACGATTGTACGAGGAGGTCCGCGCGAACGAAGAGCGCCTCGAGAAGGAGCTTCGCTTTGCGCAGCGCGTGCAGACGGCGCTTTTGCCAGCGGGGCTGCCGAAGCGGCTGAAGGGCATCGACGTCGCCGCGGCGTTCGCGCCGGCGCGCGAACTGGGGGGCGACTTCCACGATTACCTCTCCCCTGAATCGCATACGCTCGTCGTCGCGGTGGGAGATGTCTCTGGCAAGGGCGTGCCGGCGGCGCTCTACAGCGCGTTCGCCGCGGAGCTCGTGCGCGGCAGAACGTTCCGGCGCCGCTATCTTCCCGAGCGATCGAGTCCGGCGGGCGTGCTGTCCTCGATCAACACGATCCTGAACCAGCGGCAGCTCGAGGAGTATTACTGCACGCTGTGCTACGCGGTGTTCGATTTGAAGCGCCGGGTGTTGATCCTCGCGAATTCGGGCCTCCCATATCCCATCCGCTGTTCGGCCGACGGCTGCGCGCAGATCGAGTTGCCGGGCGTTCCCCTCGGGTCATTTCAAGGGACGACGTACGACGAAGTCAGCTATGGTCTGCACGCCGGCGATCTGTTCGTGCTCTGCACGGACGGCGTGTTCGAGGCGATGAATGGGCAGGGTCAGGAATTCACGGCGGCGCGGCTGATCGAGGTGGTAGGAACGCTTCGCGATCAGCCGCCCGCCCAAGTGGTGAACGGAATCTTTTCCGCCGTCGAATCATGGCGGGGCGACACGCCGCCGAACGACGATATGACCGCCGTGGCGGTGCGGATTACCGCTTGAACTTCAGGTTCTTCTCTTCAAGGTGCAGTCCGACGGACTGGCCGCCGAACATTCCCACGTCGCTGACGCGTCCTGTCACCCGCACGCGCGCGCCCTTCGATGGCGTACGCCCGTGCTGCGACACGACCGTCATCTCACCCGTGCCGTCGTCGATCTTGTAGAGCTTGAAGGGTACGAGCGGGACGCCCCAGGAGCTGGTCACGACGCCGTCGAGCGCGACGGTTTTGTTCTGATAACGCCCCGGGTTGTATTTGACGTCGGCAACGCTCGGGTGATGCAGCGCGCAGCCGCCAAGCATCATGACGAGCGCGATGGGAGCGATCAGTCGAGTCAACTTTCTATCCATCTTCGACCCCCGACAAAAAAAGCCGCGCGGAATCGGCCTGACTTGCGACGGGATGCGGCGATGCCAGCGCCTGCCTGAGTTACGCACCCCGGTGATTCCGCGCGACGCATGGGGTGACATCAAACGGCGTACCTGTGCCGGCCGGTCAGATTCCTAGCAAAACGCGCACCCCGCATCCCGTCATCGTCCCATCGCGTGGACGTGGCTGACCTGTGCGGGGGTCAGACCAGGCTCCGACCAGGGTCAGTCCTCGGCCTGACCCTGGACTGACCCCGGTCTGACCCCTGAACTAGAAGCGGTAGATGAGGCCGGCGTGGGCCCGGTGAACGTTGACGCTGTCGGGCCGCGATTGGAAATCGTAGCCGCCCTCGATGCTTGCGAACGGTGTGACATCGAAGCCGACGCGGAACGACGCGGTGTCGGACTCGAAGCCGATTCTGTCGACGGTGAGCCAGTCGAGTCGATCGATGCCGTGCGTATAGCCGACGGACGCCCGCGCGCGCGTCGTGACGTGGCCTTGCAGCGACAGCGCGATGGTGTCGGTCGCGATCACACCGGACGTGGACGACGTCGTGACGCGGCCGCGATAGTAGCGGATGGACAGCTCGCCGGAACGGGGCAGCACGATCGCGACGCCCGGTCCGAAGATCCACAGCGTCGCGGCGTCGAAGTCCGCTCCCTGCACGTCGAAGCCCCAGCGGGCGCGCCCGCGGGTCACGGATCCGCCGAAGAAGACGTCCTTGTCGGGGAGTATCGTCGCGTCGATGCCGCCCAGCGCGCCGATGCGTATTTCGCTGTTCCGTGTGACCGCCCACTCGATCCCGCCTCCCACGCGCTGCTCATCCGACTCGAACGCATGTTGCACCTGAACCCGTCCGAACACGCGGAGCGCGTCGGCGACGCGGCCGTTGAGACCGAATGTGCCGAGATGCACCGTGTCGTGCAGGGCCGCCGGCTCGACATCGAACTTCTGGAAATCGTAATCGAGCTCGACGCGGTGTGCCCGCCGCGCGCGCAGCGCCGCCGCGGCCTGCCGTGCCTCGGCATTGGATGGGTCGAGCGCAATCGCGCGCAGATAGTACGCAAGCGCCAACGTCGTTCTGTTGGCAGCTTCGTGGAGATGCCCCTGCGCGATGAGGACCGCGGGGCGGTCCGCGGCAATCGCCTCCGCGCGGCTCAGCAGGTCACCCGCCTCGCTCAACCGTCCGAGCGCGACGAGCGCGGTGCCGGAGCCAATCAGCGCATCGAGATTCTGCGGCTGCGTCGCGAGGATCGACCGATAGACGTCGGCCGCATGCTCCGGCTGCCCGAGCTTCTCGTACATGCGCGCGACCCACATCCGCGCCGTGACATCGTCCGGATTGGCCGCGGCGATCGCCTGGAACGCTCTCAAGGCCTCGGCATACGCGCCAGAATTGGCGAGACGTTCGGCTTCTGCCCGGCGATCGGGCGTCTGGGTCTGCGCTGATGCCGTAACGGTGACGCTCAGGCAAATCGTCGTTATCAGGGTCAGCACGTGGAGGACAACCTTTTTAGAGAGGGCCACGTCTCACTTTTCGACCGGAACAGCTCACTTCTATAGGGTTTTCAGAGGTTTCCTGGAGGTTTTGGACATGAACGCATGGAAAACGGCTGCCGTGACGGCGGCCCTTGCAGCCGCAGCCGGGTTTGGCGCGGTGGCAGCGGTGCGCGCGCAGGGGTCGACCCCCAGACCGGCCCGCGCGCTCGAAGTGCTCGGCGGCCGCGGAAGCCAGATCGGGGTTTCGATCCGCGACGTGCGGGCGGACGACAAAGCTCAGGCTGGCGTGGTGGTCGAAGAGGTGACGGCGGAAAGCCCTGCCGAGAAGGCCGGCATCAAGAAGGGGGACATCATTACGGAATTCGACGGTGAGCGCGTCCGCAGCGTGCGGCAATTCGCGCGGCTCGTGCAGGAAACCCCCACGGGCCGGAAGGCGCAGACGGTGGTGATGCGCGACGGGCAGCGGGTGAACACGTCTGTCGAACCGCGGGAATCCAACGGCTTCACTGTCCTGCAGGATCTCGCACGTGGCCGGGTATTCGGTGATTTGGGCGGCGATTTCGACTTCGCGTTCCCAACTCCTCCGGCACCGCCAGCGCGCCCGGCGATGCCGGCGCCTCCCGCGACCCCTGCCCCGCCATTACTTCCCGACTACGAGGGCTTCGTCTGGAGATCGTCGACCGGTCTGGGAATCACCGTCAGCGATCTGTCGGGCCAGCTCGCGGACTACTTCGGCACGAAGGAAGGCGTCCTCGTGACGTCCGTGTCTGAAAACTCCGCGGCGGCAAAGGCGGGGCTCAAGGCAGGGGATGTGATCACGGCGTTCAGCGGAGGGAGCGTCACGAGTCCGTCCGACCTGCGCCGGCGCATTCAGCGCCTCGACGACGGGGACGAATTCACGATTGCGATCGTGCGCGACAAGAAACCGCTGACGCTGAAAGGCAAATACGAGTCGCCGCGCGCGACGCGGACGACCCGGACGATCATCTAGACGGCTTCGCTTCGCGCCTGCGCGCGCGTCGACGGCGGCCCCACGAGCGTTGCGAGCTGCGCCGCAACGATCGCGGCGGCCGCCAGTTTGGCGGAATCCCTCTCTCCTTCGTGCCGCATTTCCGCGGCCATGACGCCGACGCATCCAGCGGGCGTCACGAGCGGCGCCGCAATCGCGCCGTTCGACACCGCATCGGCCTTGACGGTCTGCATCAGCGACGTGCGAAACGCCGAGGCCGTCGCATTTTCAGCAGCGGTCGGGATGGTGCCGAGCCGCGTGACCATTACGGGCGGGTACCCGTGGGTCACAATCGGGCTGAGCTCGCGTCCATCCGGATCTGCGATCCAGATGACGATGCCCGGAGCGTCCAATACGCCGGCAGCACGATCGAGAATCGCCGGCAGCGCCCGCGTATCGGCAACGCGTGCGAAATCCGCGCAAAGCCTGGCGACGGTGTTGAAGTCGACGGACGGAAGGGGCGCCGGCACCGGGGCGGGTTCTGGCAGGTCCAGAGCGAGCACGCGCTCGGGCGCCACCGTCGGAGCCGTCTCGAGCGGCAGCGCCGGTGCCGTCGCGTCGATTCCTCGTGGCGCGGGGGTCAACAGAAGCACGGCGCCGAGGCCGATTGCGGCGGCGGCGGCGAGCGACGCGAGCCCCAGCCGCCGCGCCGACGCGATTTTCGCGAGACGCGCGTGTGCCTCGTTCGTGCGTGCCTGATCGATCGCGCCCGCGATTGCCGCCGTGATCTCGAGCCCGTCGGCGAAGATCAGGTCGGACGCGAGCAGTTTCTGGCCGCTGCGGGCGTAGTCACGTGCGCGCCGATCGATCTGCTGGAAATCCTGAAGCGCGCTCGCCGCGGTGTCGACGAATGACTGCGCGTCCGGCGACGCGGCCGTAGAGCGCAGGGCCGGAAGCGCGTCGCCCAGCGAAGCCGTGAGGGCGCCCGCCTTCTCGATCCAGAAGGCCTCGCCCTGACCAGCCGCGACGTAGGCCTGCTCGGCCGCGCGAAGTTCGAGCACATCGCGAGCAGCGGCGATCGCCGCCGATTCGAATGTTCTGAAGGCCTCTGAGTCGCGCTGCGCGCGGGATTCGTTGATCCACAGAAGGTACGCCGCCACGCCGCATGCCAGCACGAACAGCGCCGCAAGCGTCACGCGCACCGCCAGACTCCTCATGCATCCTCCAGAACGGCGATGTTGGACGTTACTATAACAAGGTTGTCGATCGTCGCGATCATCAATCCGGTCTCCGGCGCGGGCGCAGATCCCGCGGCGGCCGCGAAGCGCGCGGCGCTCGTGGAATCCGAAGCACGCCGTCGCGGGCTGAAAGCGCAGATTCACTTCACCGAACGCGCGGGACACGCGCGCGAGCTCGCGCAGGCGAGCGCGCAAGCGGACGCCGGGCTCGTGATCGTGTGGGGAGGCGACGGGACGCTGAATGAAACGGGCGCCGGTCTCATCGGGTCGACCACCGCGCTAGGTCTGGTGCCCGCAGGATCAGGGAACGGGCTCGCCAACGCGCTCGGTACTCCGCGCGATCCCGTTGCCGCGCTCGCGGTTGCCTTCGACGGCGGCGTGCGGACGATTGACGCGGGGACGATCGCGGGCCGTGCGTTCTTCAACGTGGCGGGGATTGGCTTCGACGCGCGCGTCGCGCGCCTTTTCAACGAGCGCGGCGCCGGCCGTCGCGGCGGGTGGCCTTACGTCATGCTTGGCATCCGCGAGGGATGCCGGTATCGCGGCGCTGAATACACCGTGGAGCTCGACGGCGATCGCCGGACTCTGCGCGCGCTCCTGATTGCGTTTGCGAACGGCCGCGAATTCGGCAACGGCGTGCGGATCGCGCCGCAGGCGCAGCTCGACGATGGGGTGCTCGACGCCACCGTCGTGGAGCAGCGTCCGCTGCTCGCGCGGTTCTGGCACGCGCGCCACGTGGCGTTCGGCGCCGTGCATCTCGCGCCCAACGTCACGATCCGCCAGATTCGCCATGCCGTCGTGAGGTCGCCGGAGCCGATGGAGTATCACGTCGACGGCGAGCCGGGGATCATCGAAGGGCCGGTGGAGGTGCGGATACTGCCGGGGGCGCTGCGGGTAAAGACGCGAGCCTAATCCCTAATCCCTGATCGGGAATCCCTAATCGTCGAATCGTCGAATCGTCGAATCGTCGAATCGCCGAATCGTCGAATCGCCGAATCGTTGAATCGCCGAATCGTTGGATCCCTGTCCATGGCGGCGGGGCCGGATTGATTCGAAGGATTCGCGTGACTCCTGGGATTCTGTGATTACCGATTCTCGGGATTCCGCGATTCTCCGATGAGGGATTGCCTGATTAGGGATTAGGGATTCGTCTCTAGTAGCTGGGAAGATACGGCTGCAGGTAGCGAACGATGATCGTGAACTGGTTCGTGAAGATCAACACCCCGATCACCACGAGGAGGCTCCCCGACACGACCTCGATGGCGTGATAGTGCTTCCGGATGCGTTTGGTGACGGCGAAGAACTGGTTGATCGCGACTGACGTGAGCAGGAACGGAATCCCGAGCCCCACCGAGTAGACGGCAAGCAGCTCAATCCCCTCCCACACGGTCTCCTTCGACGCCGCGAGCGCGAGGATGCCGCCCAGGATCGGCCCGATGCACGGCGACCAGCCGAAGGCGAACGCGATCCCCACGAGCATGGCGCCGAGCGCGCCGGCGGGCTTGCGGTTCGCCTGCATCCGCTTCTCGCTCTCGAGCAGCGCGATGCGGAACACGCCCATCGTGTGCAATCCGAAGATGATGAGCAGGACCCCGGCAATCTTGGCAAGGATCGGCTGCTGCCGGAAGATGAACTGACCAACCACGCTCGCCGTCGCGCCCAGCGCGACGAACACCAGCGAGAATCCCAGCACGAAGAAGAGCGACGTCACCATCACGTGACGGCGCGCCGACGACACCGCCGCATCGCCCCGCATGTCTTCGAGCGACACGCCGGATACGAACGACACATAGCCGGGGATCAGCGGCAGGACGCAGGGGGAGATGAACGACAGGAACCCTGCGACGAAGGCGGCAATCAGCGTGACTTCGTTCGACACAAATGTTGGCTGAGGGTGTCCTCTATTCGGTCTTGGTCGTCACCGGAAACCCGTTGAACCACGACGTCGCAACGGGCCGGCCGGCGAACTTCACCGGCGGCAGATCCTGGAACATGAAGTCCCACTTCCACCGTTCCGACGGGTTCGACGCCTGCAGCCAGTGGCGCGCGGACACGGGCCGCGCGAAGGCGAGGTTCGCCAGCTCCGCATAGCGTTCGTTGCCCCGCAGCGACCCCGCGACGTCGCCCCGGACGGCTGCGCTGCTCGTGTAGTCGAGTGGGACCCCAAGCGCGAGCGCCACGTTCACGAAGATCTGCCAGTCTTCCTGCGCTTCTCCCGGCGGCTCGATCACGCGAGCGGCGGCCTGCAGCCGTCCCTGGCCGTTCACGAACGCGCCGTCCTTCTCGATCCACGACGCGCCGGCCAGCACGACGTCCGCGGCCTGCGCGAGCGGCGACATGAGCACGCCCTGCACAATCAGGAGCGGCAACTTGCCGGAGCGCCGCGCTTCGATGACCCACGAAACGTCGCCGATGTAGCCTTCGGGCGCAGGATCGAACACGTACAGCGCCTTGACGCGTCCCTGCTCGACGTCGGACCGGAATGCGGCGATGTCAGACGCGCCGTCGCCCGACGTGCGCACGGGGAATCCGAGATCACGAGCGCCGGTCACGTTGGGTGCGTCGACCGGCGGGATCTTGAACTTCGTATTTGGCGGCTGCGGCTTCTCGCGGTAGCGCCAGCTGATTGCGACGCCCTGCTCCGGCAGCCCGAAAGCACCGCCCAGCCTGCCGACGAGGAACAGTTCCTCGAGCGACGCGTGCGCGGACACCAGGAACCTGACTTCCGACGGCCCGCCGCTCGCCGCCACGCGCTCGGCCAGCTTGCTCACGGCGTTCGTCCAGTCCGTCGGCTCGAGCGATCCCGTCGCGGTCCGGACGAGCGGCCGCTGGAGGCGCTCGTCGCCTTCAATCCAGCGGTAATCGAACCGTCCGATGTCGCACATCCAGTAGCTGTTGACGTCAGGATTGAACCGCGGCGTCGTGCGAATGAGCTGCGGCCCTTTCGCCCATTCCGGCTTGGCCTTGATCCACGCCGTCGTGTTGCAGCCCTTCTCGCAGAGCGTGCAGATCGTGTCCACCGCTTCGGGGTTGTCCCACGGCCGCGACTTGAACCGGTAGTCGCGCGTGGTGATCGCGCCGAC
>Ga0075424_100003120_pt1 | contig 15413 bp, 15 predicted proteins | sample SoiMethybrSBSTD3_FD_75301 | JGI IMG/M metagenome (GOLD analysis project Ga0075424, IMG submission 75301) | Bulk soil microbial communities from a Populus tree surrounding site in Tennessee, USA - Soil MetaG P. TD hybrid SBSTD3 | ecosystem: Environmental > Terrestrial > Soil > Tree plantation... | reverse complement strand
CAGCTTCGAATAGTACTGCGAGGCGACGGCGGTCATCTCGTCGCGCTGCAGGCCGATATGGCCGACGCGCGCGGCGGGCACGAGCTCGAGCACCGCGTCCAGCATGCCGAGCCCCGCGCGCAGCACCGGCACGACGACGACGTCGCGGCCGACGCGCCGGGACGGCGCCGGACCGAGCGGCGTCTGCACGACGAGATCGTCGGTCGGCATGTCGCGCAGCGCTTCCGCCGCGAGCAGCACGCTGATGCGCGTGGCCGCCGTCCGGAAGTGCTGCGGCGTCGTCGTCTTGTCGCGCAGGGTGGCGAGCGCATCGTGCACCAGCGGATGATCGACGAGGTGGACCGGCACGGCGCTCACTATACAACGACACGCTGGCTTACAATCTTCGCGCAATGAGACCGTTGTGTGCGGCGATGCTCGCCGCGGCGGCGGCCGCGGCGATCGGACAGCCCGCGCGCCGCGCGGTGTCGATCGTCGTCGCCGGCGGCACGGTGATCACCGAGAACGCCGCGCGGCAGATCGTCTCTCCCGGTTCGGTCGCCGTCGACGGCGCCGACGTCGTCGAAGTCGGCGCGCCCGACGCGATCGCCGCGAAGTATCAGCCGCGCGAGACGATCGACGCGCGCGGCCAGATCGTCCTTCCCGGCCTCGTCAACACGCACACGCACGCGCCGATGGTGCTGTATCGCGGCCTGGCCGACGACCTCGCGCTGATGGACTGGCTGCAGAAGTACATCTTCCCGGCCGAGGCGAAGACGGTGTCGCCCGAGATGGTGCGCGTCGGCACGCGGCTCGCCGCGCTCGAGATGATCGAGTCGGGCACGACGACCTTCGCCGACATGTACTATTTCGAGGAAGAGATCGCGCGCGCCGCGTTCGAGGCCGGCCTGCGCGGCATTCTCGGGCAGACGATCATCCGGTTCCCGGTCGCCGACGCGAAGACGCCGGCCGAGGCGCTCGCGCGCGCCGAGCGCTTCATCCGGGAGTTCAAGGACAACGGGCTCGTCGTGCCGGCCGTCGCGCCGCACGCGCTGTACACGAACGACCGGGCGACGCTCGTCGCGTCCGCGGAGCTGGGCCGCAAGTACGGCGTCCCGGTGATCGTGCACTTCGCCGAGACGGAGGACGAGGTCCGAGGGGCGCGCGAGCAGTACAAGCAGACGCCCGCGGCGTACCTGGAGTCGATCGGCTTCTGGGGTCCGCGGACGCTCGCCGCGCACGGCGTCTGGGTGACCGACGACGACATCGCCATCCTCAAACGCCGCGCCGTCGGCATCGCGCACAACCCCGAGAGCAACATGAAGCTGGCGAGCGGCGCGGCGCCGGTGACGAAGTATCTCGCCGCGGGCGTCGCGGTGGGCCTCGGCACGGACGGCGCGGCGAGCAACAACGATCTCGACATGTTCGAGGCGATGCGTCAGGCCGCGTTCCTCGCCAAGCTGACGACGAAGGATCCGACGGCGGTGCCGGCGCGCACGGCGCTCGACCTGGCGACGATCGGCGGGGCGCGCGCGCTGCACATGGAATCCCAGATCGGATCGCTCGAGCCGGGCAAGCGCGCCGATCTCATCGTCGTGTCGATGCGGGCGGCGCGGCAGACGCCGATGTACGATCCGATCTCGCACCTCGTCTACGTCACCCGCGGCGACGATGTCACGGCGACGATCGTCAACGGCAAGGTGCTGATGAAGGACCGTCAGGTGCGGACGCTCGATCGGGCGGCGGTGATTGCCGACGCGAACCGGCTGGCGGCGCGCGTGAGAGAGGCGGTTCGTTAGCTAGCCGACGACTGCAATGTGGGGGAGATTGCGATACTGCTCGGCATAGTCGAGGCCATAGCCCACGACGAAGCGATCTTCGATCGTGAAGCCGATGTACTCGACCTTCACGTCCACCTGCCGGCGCGACGGCTTGCTCAGAAGGCACGCGGTGCGCAGCGATTTCGGGTTGCGGCTGCGCATGATCTCCTGGAGATAGAGCAGCGTCAGGCCGGTATCGACGATGTCCTCGACGACGACGACGTTGCGCCCCTCGAGCGCGCTGTCGAGATCCTTGAGCATCCGCACCTCGCCCGACGTCGTCGTGCCCTTCGCGTAGCTCGAGACCGCGATGAAGTCGAGCGACACCGCGCCGGGCACGTGGCGGACGAGATCCGACAGGAAGACGAACGCGCCCTTGAGCACCGCGATCAGGTGCAGGTCGTCCGGGAAGTCGCGCCGCAGCTCCACGGCGAGCTCGGCGACGCGCTTTTGAATCTGCTCGGCCGAGAGTAGGATCTCCGTCGGACGCAGCTCGGACATAGGGGCAAAATCATATCGCAATGAAACGCTTCGACATCATCACCGAGGCCGACGCGCGCGTGCTGCCGCGCGGCGAGCCCGTGGCGCTCGCGCAGGGCGGCCACGTGACGCCGCTCGCGCAGGACACGTTGAACGAGCGCCGCATCGCGATCGTGCGCGAGGGACGCGCGTCGAGCGACGAAACGGCGCTCGCCCCGCGCGCCGACATCCGCTCGGTCGCGATCGCGAGCGATCACACCGGGGCCGCGCTCCGCAGGGACGTGGTGACGTTTCTGCGCGGCCGCGGCCTCGCCGTGAACGATCTGGGCAGCGATCGGCCCGAGCCGGTCGACTATCCGGACGTCGCGGCGTCGGTCGCGCGGCTGGTGGCGCGCGGCGAAGCGGACGCCGGCATCGTGATCGACGGCGCCGGCATCGGGTCCGCGATCGCGGCGAACAAGATCGCCGGCATCCGCGCCGTGATGGCCACCACCGAAACGATCGCGCGCTATTCACGGGAGCACAACGGCGCCAACGTGCTGGCGCTCGGCGCAACGCTCGTCTCGCCGGACGAGGCGCGGGCGATCGTCGCGACGTGGCTGACGACCGCGATGAAAGAGCCGCGGTATATTCGCCGGCTGGCGAAGATACGGGATCTCGAGAACGGCACGGCGTGAAGGCCGTGCCCTGCCGCCGACTTCGGAAGCGGCCGGCCTTTCGGCCGTCCCAACGTGAGCATGACGCGCGACGAACTCCAACGCCTGATTGATCTCATCGTCAGCGAGATGGCGCTCGCCGGCGAGCGGCCCCAGAGCCGCTGCGCGTGCCACTCGGTCGTCGACGACTGCTGCCCGGACCGGCTGCGCGGCGTGCTCGACGCCGGCGCGACGCGCGTCGGCCTGCTCGCCAGCGGCGGCGCGCCCGCGGGGCTCGCCGCGATGATCGACCACACGCTGCTCAAGCCCGACGCGACGCGCGCGCAGATCGAGGAGCTGTGCCGCGAGGCGGCGCAGTTCAAGTTCGCCACCGTCTGCGTCAACCCGACGTGGGTCGCGACGGCGGCGCGCCTTCTCGCCGGCTCCGGCGTCGGCGTCTGCTCCGTCGTCGGCTTCCCGCTCGGCGCGACGACCGCGGACGTCAAGGGCTACGAGACGCAGCGCGCCATCTTCGACGGCGCGCGCGAGATCGACATGGTGATCAACGTCGGCGCCCTGAAATCGGGCGACCTCCGCACCGTGGAGCGCGACATCGAAGCGGTGACGCGGCCGTGCCGCTCGTGCGGCGCGCTCAGCAAGGTGATCATCGAGGCGGCGCTCCTCACCGACGACGAGAAGGTGACGGCGTGCACGCTCGCGAAAGCGGCGGGCGCCGACTACGTCAAGACCTCCACCGGGTTCGCGTCGGGCGGGGCGACGCCCGCCGACGTCGCGCTGATGCGGCGTGTCGTCGGATCGGACATGGGCGTCAAGGCCGCCGGCGGCGTCCGGGATCTCGAGGGGATGAAGGCGATGATTGCGGCCGGCGCCAGCCGCGTCGGGGCGAGCGCCGGCGTCAAGATCGTGCAGCAGGCGAGGGGCGAGCAATCCGACGCCCGGCCTGCGACCGGCTACTAGGCGTGAGCCGGGCGCCGGGTGGTTCACTGAAGCGCTGCGCAGACGAACGCGGACTTTACTGCTAACGACAGTAGAGTTTAGGATTGCAAGCCAACGAGTTGGCCTGGTGGTCAGCTCATTGTCCAGATGGAGGGTCTGTGGCCTTGAGTCGAGATGAGTTGCAGCTGCTGGCGCGGATGGGTGCGAAATCGCGGCTGGAGGAGCTCCGGCGCGAGGAAGCCTCGATACGGCGGGCCTTTCCGGAGTTGTTCCGGGGCCGCGGCCGTCAGGCCGCGCTAGACGGCGCGTCCGCCGGGACGCGCGGAAGCGGTCGGCGCCGGCGCCGCGGCCGGATGTCCGCCGCCGCCCGCAAGGCGGTCTCCGCCCGCATGAAGAAATACTGGGCAGCGCGCCGCAAGGCCAAGGCGGCGAAATAATTCAAGACACCAACTGCCGAGCAGCCGACGCGCTCGAGGGGCGCGTCGGCGTAACCGCAGAGTTCACGCCGAATCGTTCGGGTACCCCCTTGGCACCGCGTGTGAATTAGAGAGCGCGCAGACCGACCAACGGGGGAACGATGAGGGATTCGAGCCGGGGAATTCAGGACGTCGTCCGACGTATTCGTGGTGAATTTCTCGAGATGCCGGGGCTGCGCCTGACGTCCGAACAGGCGCGGCGGCTGTGGCGTCTCGACGAGACCGCGTGCGAGGCCGTGCTCGGCGCGCTCGTCGATGCACGCTTCCTCGCCAGAACGCGCGATGGCGCGTTCATCCGTCAGGACGGGAACTCGTATTGACGCGGGGAGTGAGAATCTGGAATTCAGAATCAGGAATGCGTCAACCATCGACGAATTCTCGAGTCTCAATTCCGTTGATTCTTAATTGCCGGCGCGCGCCGCACCAATCGACAGTTTCACCTCACGCATATCATCACCGCGCAGCTCCCGCAGCGCGCAGCTGACGAAGTGGCGCGTCGCACGTTTGCGCCACAGGAGTGTGAAGTCGGTGTTATCCATCGGCCGCGCCGGTTGCGCCGCGCGTTCTGATGCGTTCGCGATCGCCTCGTCGCTCAGCCGACCGCCGATGAGCGCAGCGGCCGCGTCCGCGGCCTCGACGGGGCGCGACGCGACGGCGCCGAGCACGATGCGTGCGCCCTCGACCGTTCCGTCGGCGGTGATCTTCATGGCGGCGGCGACCGAGAGCACCGGGAAGTCGAACGCGCCGCGGCGGCGCAGCTTCCAGTAGACGCTGCGCCAGCCGTCGAGCCGCGGCAGCCGGACCGACGTAAGGATTTCGTCGTGGCGGCGCGTCAGGTAGTGGATGCCGTCGTTGCGAAACAGATCCGCGGCGGCGATGCGGCGCTCGCCCGCTGCCGACGCGAGCGTGACCTCCGCATCGAGCGCAATCAGCGCCGGCGCCGTGTCGGTCGACGAGACGGCGAGGCACCGCGGACTCGACGTCGCCACCCAGCAGACCGCGCCGTCCTTCTTCATGCAGAAGTCGATCGCCTTCCGCCACTCGTAGTTCTGGTCGTAGTAGTTGCACCTCGTGTCGAGGCACACGTTTCCGCCGAGCGTGCCCATGTTGCGCAGCTGCGGCGTGGCGACGTAGGCCGCCGCCTGCCCCAGCGCGCCGTACGGATCCGCCGCGCCGCGCGACCGCAGATCGCGCACGAGCGCCGAGAGCGTGACGCCTGCGCCGATGCGGAGGCCGTCGCCGTTCGAGATGCGGCGCAGCTCCTCGATGCGCCGCAGCCCGACGAGGGTGCGCGGCGTCTGCTGGCGCCGCTTCATGTTCGGCAGCAGATCGGTGCCGCCGGCAACGAGCATGGTCTCGCCGGGCTGCGCGGCCGCGAGCAGGTCCGCCGCTTCGGCGACGGTGCGCGGCGCCTCGAACCGGAAATCCGGCAGACGCATCATGACGGCACCGCCTCGGCGGCCGGCCTGGTTGCCCGGCCATCGCCGCCCTCCCATGGAGGCGGCACGTGCAGCGGTTCGGGCCACGCGATCTCCGGGAAGCCCGCCGGACCGTACCGCGGATCTCGGCCCGCCGCCTTCGCCTCGAGGGCCTTGAGGATTTTCTCGGGCGTGATCGGCACTTCGTCGATGCGGACGCCGATCGCGTCGAACACCGCGTTGGCGACGGCGGGCATCACCGGCAGCAGCGGTCCCTGGCCGACTTCCTTCGCGCCGAACGGCCCGCGCGGATCGGGATGCTCGACGAGCTCCGTGATCACCTCGGGCATGTCCAGCGTCGTCGGGCTCTTGTACTCGAGCATCGACGGGAATTTGTGCACGAGCGCGTTCGACAGCTTCGCCGGCAGGCGGCGGAAGATCTGCTCCTCCATCAACGCCTCGCCGAGCGCCATGTAGACGCTGCCCTCCACCTGGCCGCGGACGAGCGGGGGATTCAGCGCGCGGCCGATGTCGTGCGCGATCCAGACGCGCGGCACGCGGATCCAGCCGATGGCCGGATCGATCTCGACCTCGACGATCGCCGCCGAGTACGAGTAGGTCGGCGACGGCCCCACGCCGCCGCCCTTGAACTTCGCAGCCGAGCGCGGCGGCGTGTACGACCCGGTCGTGCCGATCGTGCCGAAGCGCGTTTCCGCGAGGCACACCGCCTCGGCGAACGACACGCCGCGCGAGGGATCCTCGGCGTCGAAGACGCGCCGATCGGCGAAGACGAGGCGCTCCTTCGGAACCTGCAGCCGGATCGCGACGGCGTCGGCGAGCAGATCGCGCGCACGCTCGGCCGCCTGAATCGCCGCGTTGCCCATCATCAGCGTGACGCGGCTCGAGTACGATCCGAGGTCGACCGGGGTGAGATCGGTGTCGCCGGTCACCGGGCGGATGTCGAACGGCTCGATGCCCAGCACTTCCGCGACGCATCCGACGAGCACGTCGTCGGAGCCCTGGCCGATCTCGGTCGCGCCGCAGAACGCCGTCACGCCGCCGCTGCGATCGAGCTTCAGCTGCACGCCGGAGTGCGGCATGTCGTTCCAGTAGATCGGCAGCCCCGCGCCGGAGAGATACGAGGAGCACGCGAGCCCGACGCCGCGGCCGTGCGGCAGCTTGCGGAACCGGTTCGCCCAGTCGGCCGCCTGCGTCACGCGGCGGATGCACTCGGCGAGGCCGATCGTGCCGACGCGCAGGTAGTTCGCCGTCAGCGTCTCCGGCTGCTCGACGATGCGCAGGCGGAGCTCCGCGGGATCGATCGACAGCCGCTCCGCGATCCGATCGAGCTGAATCTCCTGGCCGAAGCGGCTCTGCGGCGTGCCGTGCCCGCGCTTGGGGCCGCACGGCGGCTTGTTCGTGAAGACGCGGCAGCCCTGAAACTGGTACGCGGGGATGTGATACGTCACCGTCTGCAGCGCGCCGGTGTAGAACGTGCTGGCGACGCCGTACGATCCGTACGCGCCGCCGTCGAGCAGCGTCTGCACGCGCATCGCGGCGATCGTGCCGTCGCGCTTCACGCCGGTCTTGAAGCGCATCAGCACGGGATGCCGCCCGCGGTGGCAGTAGAAGACCTCTTCGCGCGTGAGGCAGATCTTCACCGGCCGATCGAGCACCAGCGCCGCCTTCGCGATGACGATCTCGTGGTTGAACGGATCGCTCTTGCCGCCGAAGCCGCCGCCGTTCGGCATCGCGACCACGCGGATGTGCGCCGCCGGCATGGCGAGCGCCTTCGCGAGCGCGCGGTGCACGTAGTGCGGCGTCTGCGTGCTCGACCACAGCGTCAGCTTGCCGTCGGGATCGAGCGCCGCGACCGCGGCGTGCTGCTCGATCGGCAGATGCGTGTTGCCCTGATAGAAGAAGGTGTCGTCGAAGACGTGATCCGAGGCCGCGAACGCGGCGTCCACGTCGCCGAACTGCAGCGAGACGAGCTTGTGGATGTTGCCCGCGTCGCCGTACTCGTGGATGCGCGGCTCGGTGTGGGCGAGGCTGTCCTCGGGGCCCGCGAACGTCCGCAGCGGCTCGTACTCGACGTCGACGAGGTCGAGCGCCTCGAAGGCCGTCAGCTCGTCGCGCGCGACGATGGCGGCGACGGGATCGCCGACGAAGCGGACGCGGTCGACCGCGAGCCCGTGCTCGTCCTGGCTGACCGGCAGGATGCCGTACGCGACGGGGAAGTCCTTGCCGGTGAGCGCGAGCAGGACGCCGGGATGCGCGAGCGCGCGCGAGACGTCGACGCGCACGATGCGCGCGTGCGGCACCGTGGAGCGGAGCAGCTTGCAGTGCGCCATGCGGGGCAGCATCAGGTCGTCGGCGAACTTCGTCTGGCCGGTGACCTTGGCGCGCGCATCCACGCGCCGGCGGGATTTGCCGATGATGTTCATGCGCGCCCCGCTCGCCCGGCCGGAGCCTGCGCGCGGCACGCCGCGACGGCGGCTTCGACGGCCTCGAAGATCTGCTGATATCCGGTGCAGCGGCAGAGATTCCCCGACAGCGCGTCACGGATGCGATCGCGCGAAGGGTCCGGATCCTCGTCGAGCAGCGCCTTCGCGGTGACGAGAAAGCCCGGCGTGCAGTAGCCGCACTGCGCGGCGCCGAGATCGGCGAACGCGTCCTGCAGCGGATGAAGCCGGCCGTCGGACGCGAGCCCTTCGACCGTCGTCACCGTGCGGCCGCCGCAGTCGACGCCGAGCACGAGGCAGGAGAGCACGGGCTGGCCGTCGAGCAGGACGGCGCACGCGCCGCATTCGCCGAGCTCGCAGCCGTGCTTCGTCCCGCACAGGTTCAGATCTTCACGCAGCACCTCGAGCAGCGTCTTGTAGGGCGCGAAGGCGACCTCGGTCGCGTCGCCGTTCACGGTGAGCGTGACGTGCGCGTTCGGCATGGTCCTTCCTGTTCGGTGGGCGCGCGGTCAGGCCGGCGACGGCATAGTCGGCGACGAGGTCCGCGACCTGCTGCGGCGTCTGCGGTCCGTCGGGGCGATACCAGTGCGCCGTCCAGTTGAGCGCGCCGAGAAACGCGCGCGTCGCGATCGTCGCATCGGTCGCGCGCAGGAGGCGCCGGCGGATGCCGCCGGCCACGAGCGCCCGCACGCCGCGCTCGTAGCGATCGCGCTTGGCGACGATCCGGGCGCGCAGGCGCGGCGGCAGCGCGTCCACCTCGAGGTGCGCCGCGGACCCTTCGATGTCGTCGAGGAGGCAGAGCACGTGCGCGGCGGCGATGTCGCGGAGACGGCGCGCGAGCGGCCCCGCGTCGCGGCGCGCGCGCGCGAGCGCCTCCAGCAGCCGATCGAGCGACCGGTCCTGGCAGAAGTAGAGGAGCTCCTCTTTGCCACGGAAGTAATGATAGAGGTTGCCGGGCGAGAGGTCGGCGGCGACGGCGATGTCGCGCATGCCGGCCGCGGCGAAGCCGCGCGCGCGGAAGACGCGCGCCGCCGCGCGCATGATCGCGACGCGGCGGGCGTCGGCCCGCCTCGAACGGCGGTTCGAAAAATGAACCACCGTTTAATTATAGCCGGGATGCAGCGCGAAGGCGTCGTCTTATGACTGGCAGAGCGGGCCGGGGCAGACGAAGTAGGCGACGCCGCCGTTGCGCGCGCACGCCGCCGATCGATCGGTCGTGAAGCTCCACGTCCGGTCCTTGCAGCGCGCCGTCGCGCCCGGCGGCGGAACCGGCTGCAGCGGGAAGTCGGCGCGCGTGTCGCGCGTCAGCGTCACGCTCCGCGTCTGCGCCACGAAGCCGTCGCGCCGCACCGTGACGGTGTACGGCCCGCCCTTCAGCGGCGGAAACGAGAAGTTGCCCGACCCGTCAGTGGCGAGGTCGGCGGCGGCGCCCGCCGGCGTGATGGAGACGCGCGCGCCGGCGATCGGCGCGAAATCCGGCGGCGCCTCGGTGACGGCGCCGTAGAGCGTGAACGTCAGGAACGGCTGCGCCGTCGTGTAATCCTTGTCGGTGAATCCTTCCCACGTCGCGCGGATGTCCGCGGATCCGACGCGCACCGCCGTCACCTTGCCTCCGGCCGCCACCGAGAAGATCGTCGGATCCGACGTCGTCCACACCGCCTGGCTCGTGACATCGGTCGTGGTGCCATCGGTGCGGTTCGCCATCGCCGCGAACTGCGCCGTGTCGCCGACGACGATGTAGCTGTTCGGCGGGCCGACGAGGTGGAGCGATTTGACGGCCGCAGGCACGGCCGGAGGCGCTGACGGCGCAGACGGCCCGCTGGCCGGGGAGCTGCAGCCGATTGCCGCAAAACTGACCGCCGTTGCCGCGATTCCGGCCGCGGCGTGCCACAACTGCGCGTTCACGCCCACTCCGCCTCCACGACGGAAGGCACATCGTGCAGAGCCCGTGCCGTAAAGGAACTGCAGGTGGCAGCTCGACCGAAGGCTCCCTATAATCGGGTGATGCGGGCGTTGAAGTACATCCTCGCCGCCGCGACCGTCGTCCCGATTGTCGTCGTGCTGCGGCTCGCGTCGGTGAGCGATGCGGGGGTGGCCGCGCCGCTGCTGCTGCTGGACGTCCTCGCCGTGGCGCGGTTCTGGGGAACGGGGCCCGCGCTCGCGGCCGCCGCGTCGGGCGCCGGCGTGCTCTCGTATTTCTTCCTGCCTCCGGCCGGCTTCGGCATCGAGGACCCGGAGGATTGGATCGCCTTCATCACGTTCATCGTCACCGCGGTGATCGCGGGCGAGCTCGCGTCGCGCGCGACCCGGCGGGCCGCCGAAGCGCAGGCGGGACGCCGCGAGATCGAGCGGCTCTATTCGGAGCTGCAGGCGGCCTTCGAGCGCGCGAGCGAGGCGGAAGCCGCGCGGCGCAACGAGCAGCTGAAGGCGGCGCTCCTCGACGCGCTGACGCACAACCTGCGCACGCCGCTGACGTCGATCAAGGCGTCGGTGACGGCGCTCATCGGCGCGGGCCCGTGGCGCCCGAACTCCGAGCTCTCCCACGAAGGGCGCCGCGAGCTGCTGGAGGTGATCGACGAAGAATCGGATCGCCTCAATCGCTTCATCGAGGGGCTCTCGACGCCGGAGAGCGGCGAGCCGGCGCCGCCGATTCATCTGCGCTCGGTCGACGCGGCGGAGGTCGTGCGATCCGGCCTGCACCGGGCGGAGACCGTCACGCGCGATCATCGCGTCGTCGTGAAGCTCGACGAGCACCTGCCGCCGCTGTCGGTAGACGCCGCGTCGATCGGCGAGGTGATCTACATCCTCCTCGACAACGCGAGCAAGTACGCGCCGCCGGGAACGTCGATCACCGTCGAGGCCAAGGTGGACACGCCGGAGACCGTGCGGATCGCCGTGTGCGACGAGGGGCCGGGCATTCCGGTCGACCTGCGCGAGCGCGTCTTCGAGAAGTTCTTTCGCGTGCCGTCGCGCGAGTCGCACGATCCGAACCGCGGCGGCGTCGGCCTCGGGCTGCCGATCGCGCGGCGGCTGGTCGAGACCCAGGGCGGCCACATCGCGATCGACGCGCCGCCGTCCGGACGCGGGACGGCTGTGGTGATAACGTTGCCGATTGCGGCGGCGGTGGAGTCGGTGGACGTGGACCGGACGCCGCCGGTGGCGGCGGCCAGATGAAGAGGCACCGAAGATGACGACAGCAATCATGGAGAAGTCGCGCGTGCTCGTCGTGGACGACGAGCCGCAGATCACGCGCGTGCTGCGGACCGTGCTCACCAGCCAGGGGTATCAGGTGCGGACGGCGTCGGAGGGCGAGGCGGCGCTGACCAACTTCACCGAATGGCGGCCGGAGCTCGTCATCACCGACCTCTACATGCCGCACATGGACGGCATCGAGTTGTGCCGCCGCATCCGCTCGATGTCGGGCGTCCCGATCATCGTCCTGTCGGTGAAGGGCGAGGAGCGGACCAAGGTGGAGGCGCTCGACTGCGGCGCCGACGACTACATCACCAAGCCGTTCGGGATCGACGAGCTGCTGGCGCGCGTGCGCGCGGCGCTGCGGCGCAGCGGCGCCGACGCCGAGGTCGCGTCGTTCGACGCCGGCGACTTCCGCGTCGATCTCGAGGGCCGGCGCGTCCACGCGCGCGGGCAGGAAGTGCGGCTCACGCCGAAGGAGTTCGACCTGTTCGTCTACATGGCGCGGCACCCGAACCGCGTGATCACGCACCGCACGCTGCTCGAGGCGGTCTGGGGCGAGGCGTCGCAGGAGCAGCCCGAGTACCTGCGCGTCTTCATGGGGCAGCTGCGCAAGAAGCTGGAGCCGGATCCGTCGAACCCGCGGTATCTCGTCACCGAGCCGTGGGTGGGCTACCGCTTCAACCCGAACGGCTGATCGCCGCAGTTCACACTCAGGTTGGCCGCGCGCTTCGGCGGTGCACGTCAGATCGATCGCGCCGGATCGCGCGTCATCGATCGCGAGCACGGGTCCGCGTGCCTCATCACCGCAAACTTCGCCTGCCGCGCGGACGTATTCCGTGACATCGGCGGCTTCGCGCCGGAATTCCGCCGCGACGAGGATCGCGAGCTCGACCTGCGGTTGTGGCGCGCGGGGAAGCGGGGTCTCGTACGTGGATTCGATCGTCGCGTTTGCCGACGTGCAGCGGGAGCGCCTGACGAAGCCGTATCACCGCGCGTGGCACCGCGTGACCGGCGCTTCGCACGCGCGCCTGCGGTTCCGGGACGCGATCGATCGCGACGGTCGGCTGCTCGACGAGGCCGCGCCGCGCGGGCGCGTCTGGCTGGGCGTGCCCGGTTTCCTGTACCGGGAGATGCTGGTTCACGCGGCGCGCTGGATGGCGCGCGTGCTGCGCTGCGACTGGGACGGCGCGTTTGCCGACGAATGCCGCCTGCAGTACCTCGTCAGCTACGCGGCGACGAGGTGGCGGGAGCGGTACGCCGCTCCCGCCGTCCACGGCCGCGTCAGCGGAAGGCGATCCAGTTGAAGTTGGCGACCGAGCCGCTCGCGCCGACACCGTCCAGCACGAGCCGCACGACGTGCGGTCCCGCCGTCACCGAGACGCCGGTCTTCGAGAGCGTCGTATACGTCTGCCACGCGCCGGTGTTCGGCGCGGTCATCGTGCCGGTCACGTTGACGCCGTCGATCTCGACGTGGAACGTGCCGCCGGCGCCCTTGGAGCCGACGCGAACGTCGAGCGTGTAGCTGCGAGCCGCCGGCGACTGCACCGAGTACTTCAGCCACTCGCCGCCCGTGGTCCAGCCGACGTTGTAGCCGCCGCCGGTGTCGGCCGACGCGGCGATGTCGACGCCGTCCTTGCGATACGCGTTGCCGCTGTTGCCGGCGGTCGTGTCGTGATACGCGATGCCCTCGCCGCCCTTGTCGTAGTTCTCGGCCTCGATCCGTCCGGGCAGCGCGACGGGCGTGCCCGAGTACGGCGTCGACGCGCCCGGCTGCGGCGCCGGCGGCGGATCGACCGGCGGATTGACCACCGGCGGCGTGGCGAACGCGGCATTGAGCTCCGCGAAGTCGACGCCGATGTCCTTGCCGTCGGTGGCGGCGCCGCGCGACAGGCTGCTCTGCACGAGCGTGTAGTTGCCGGCTGCGCGGCCGCTGAAATCGGCGAGCCACTGCGCGAGCGTCGGGAAGTCGTTGCCGACCGGATACAGCTTTGCCGACGCGGCGGCGAACGTGTTGCCGAGCACCGTCGCCTGCGGCGCGTAGTGCGTCAGCGCCGGCAGGCCCTGCCCGATCGCATCGCCGTAAATCGCCCACGAGTTCTGCTTCAGCAGGTTGTTCGTCAGCGTGAAGCCGGCGATCTGCACGCCGGTCGGCGCCGCGCCGCCGTAGATGTAGATCGTGCTCGAGCCGTTGTTGTCGACCGTGTTGTGATCGAAGGTGACGTTCTTCGGTCCTGCGCCGATGATCGCGAAGCGCGCCGGGCCCGCCGTGGAGCTCGACGTGTACTTCGAGTCGACGTCGTACAGCAGGTTGTTGCGGACGATGATGTTCTGGGTCTGCTGGCTCGGCGCGAGGTTGTCGTAGCCGAGGATGTTGAAGCCGGACGACACGTGGCGGATGACGTTGTTCTGCACCGTGACGTCGCGGACGACCGACCACGGCGCCGTGTTGCTCTGATTGCGCGGCGTCAGCACGATCGCCGAGCCCTGCTGTCCGCCGACCCAGTGGTTCTCGATGATGTTCCCTTCGACGAGCACGCTCTGCGCGTTCTTGAACTCGACGAGGTTCTTCACCGTCCAGCCCTGCGTCATCCACGCCATCGGCCGCGAGATCGTGTTGCGGCGGATCGTGATGCCGGTCGGCACCAGATTCGGCACGTTCGGATCGCTGCCGCCGAACATGATGTTCTCGCCGGCCGCCTCGAGGTAGTTGTTCTCGATCAGATACGGTCCGGGACCGTTCCATCCGCAGATCGCCTGCGTGTCCACGTTCTTGCCCTTGAAGTCGGCGAAGTACGAGTTGAGGACCTGCGTGTCGCCGCTGTTCAGCGCGATGCCGCGGCGCTGGCCCGTCGTCGGATCGCCGTGAAAGTAGCTGCGGTCGACGACGAAGTGCTGCGGCACCTGCCAGGCGGTGTTCTGGCGCGATCCGGTCGCGCCGAGCTCCAGCAGATCGGCGGTCGTCGTGCCGGGCTGCGGGTAGAACTCGAGGAAGAGCAGCCGCCAGTGCGACGCGCCGGGCGCGGTCGCGAGCGCGGCGCCGTTGCTGTTCGAGCGGATCTTCGGCAGGAGCGAGGCGTATGCCGGCGTCATCCGGACGCCCGCGGCCGGCAGCGACGCGTCGGCCGCCGACGAGCGAATCGTAATGTCGGCGCCCGATCCGCTCTTGACCGGGAGGATGAAGTTGCCCGTGAAGGTCGCGCCCGCCTGCAGCAGGATCGTGTCGCCCGGCTGCGCCGCGTTGAGCGCCGCTTGAAGATCGCCGCCGCCGTTGACCGTCAGTGTCGATGCATTCGCATGTCCGGCGCCGAGAACCGCCGCGAGGCACACGAGGGATGTCACAAGATTTCGCACGATCGAACTCCTTCTGGGAAAAGCGATTGCGGCCTGGAAGGGCAAAAGTCGTGACGGAGGCGGCACGCGCGCGGATCGCCGGCGGCGCGCCGTGTTCGATCCGAACCGGACCGTTTGGCAGGAATTACACGGACATACGCCGCAGAAGCGAAAGTCGCGGCATTTGCGATTACTGCCGCGTTCGAATCAGATGCACGCGGCGCGGGCGCCCGGGCGCGACCGGCGGCGCGCGCGGCGGCGGCGCGCCGGCCCGACGCCGCGCCGGCGTTACGAATCCGTCGCGAGAATCACGATCGTGATCGGTTCACCGAGCCGCGCGGCGCGCGCGAGAGCAAAGTTGCCGTTCCGCACGACGGGCAGAGCGCCCATAAGGAGGTGGTATGCCGAGATGTTCGACGGCCGTTCTTTGGTGTCTCTCGGCGTTCGCGCTCGCAGCATCCGGTGCGGCGCAGGCGCCGACGTCAAGGTCGAGAAGTTCGATATCAAAGGCGACGGCGGAACCGATTACGTCACCGCCGACTCCGCAACCGGCCGCGTGTTCGTGTCGCGCGCGACCCACATGATGGTCGTGGACGGCGCGACGGGCAACGTGCTCGGCGACATTCCCGATACGCCGGGCGTGCACGGCGCGGGCCTCGCG
>Ga0075424_100003118_pt1 | contig 15416 bp, 21 predicted proteins | sample SoiMethybrSBSTD3_FD_75301 | JGI IMG/M metagenome (GOLD analysis project Ga0075424, IMG submission 75301) | Bulk soil microbial communities from a Populus tree surrounding site in Tennessee, USA - Soil MetaG P. TD hybrid SBSTD3 | ecosystem: Environmental > Terrestrial > Soil > Tree plantation... | reverse complement strand
CGACCGCCCCAGTTATGGATCGAAAGCCCCAGACCGCGCGCAATGCTGCCGGACTTGTTTTGCCCACGCGGCCGCCATTTTTGCTTCCAACCCATCAGTTGGGCGGCGATGCCGAGTTCTTCGCGGAAGGTCGTGGCCTGTCTCGAAGCAAGATCAAGATTCTTGATCCACAAATCCAATGGATCCACTCTGAGCTTGGCCGCGAGATCATTCAAAGCGCACATCGTGATCAGTGCCCCCTGAGGATAGCTTGGTGCACGCCACGCTCGTCCCGGACCGATATTGTTCCTGATTGCCGTATGATCCTTGCGCTGGTTCGGAATGGCGAACACTAAGGGGATTGGTGGGCTGCTTCCACCTCCGGGACCAGATGTTCCCCAGGACTGCGATTGCCAGCCTGTCACACTGCCATCGTTCTTGGCGGCCAATCTGACGCGCGCATAGGCAGAAGGCCGAGCGCCGGCGACCTGCAACTCGGCGTCACGTTCCAGCATGATTCGCACCGGCTGACCGCCTGCTTTCTTTGAAAGTTGTGCAGCCGCGACATGCCAGCGATCGACAGCGAATTTGCTTCCGAATCCGCCTCCTATGTGGTCTTGATGCACTCGAACGTTGGCAGCCGGAATATTCAAGGGCTCCGCCAATTGAGCGCCGATCGCAGCCACACCTTGTGTAGACATGTGCGTAAAGAGGTGATCGGAATCCGGCCACTCCATAACCGAACCGTGCGATTCGAAACAGCAATGGGCGATGACTGAGAGGCCATAAAGCCCTTCGGAAACAACATCGGCTTCTTGAAATGCTCGGTCAGGATCGCCTTGGACTATCGTTCTAGCTTTCTGATACGGCGAGCTTGAGTTCTGATCTTCTACCTCGAGCGGCCTGTATGGAGCCTTGGCGATCGCGTCAACGATGGCATCCGGCATTTTGAATTTTCTGAGTTGCGCCAGCACTGCGGGCGTCGCTTTGAATTGGACGCCGCGCTTCTCCAATTCAGCAATCACCTCCTCGTCCGATAACTCATCCGTTAGGTCCCAAATATCATCCTGGCCCATCGACCCGGGCGGGCCACCGGCATCACCAGGTGGTTCGGCATCACTGACCAAATGGGATAACGGCTGATATTCCACTTTGACGAGCGTAGCCGCATCTTCGGCGGTGAGTTCATCGATGGCTGCAACCGCCACCACGTCATCCCCTGCCCAGAAGATTGTCTGTCCCGGCTGCTGCACGATGTGAACGGCCTTGACCCCGGGCATCTTTTCCGCGGAGCTTGTGTCGATGCTCAGGACTTTCGCGCGCGCATACGGGCATCGAATTACTTTGCCGTAGAGCATTCCTGGCCGCTGCACGTCATACGTGTATTTCGCCCGACCCGTAACTTTTTCAGGCGAGTCCACGCGAGGAATGCGCTTGCCGATCAGGCTCCGGTACTCGGCATCAGGCCACGCATAATCAGGCATGCCGTAGCTCCTTGCGGGCGAGTTGTGCCAGGGCTTGCTTGATGCCGTCGTAAGTCCCGCAACGGCAGAAATTGCCTGACACTCCTCGGCGGATATCTTCAGTTGTGGGCTTCGGATGTTTGTCCAGAAATGCCTTACACGCCATTACAAAGCCTGGGGTGCAGAAGCCGCATTGCGAGGCATCGTGGTCGACAAAGGCTTGTTGTACCGGGTGCAATTGGTTGCCGCACGCCAGCGATTCGACCGTGGTGATCTGGGCTGCCTGAGCTTCAATCGCAAGGACCATGCAGGAATAAACGACTCTGTCGTCCATGAGAACAGTGCACGCTCCGCATTCGCCGCGATCACACACGCGCTTTGCGCCTCTGAGTTGAAAGTGATCTCTCAGTGCATCGAGCAACGTAACGCGGGGCGCCAGATCCGCTTTGTACTTTTTACGGTTGATGGTGAATTCCATCGCGAGCTTACCCGGGCCGTAGACCGGAACTTTCTTGTCATCCGCGGTTACCACTTCGGCGCCGGCCACAAGAGGTACAGCTGCCGAGATACCAGAGATCTTCAGGAAATCTCGGCGGGAGACGCCTGACTGACTTTGCTCCTCTTGTAACGGATCTTTCTCGTTACTGTCCTCAGACATTTTCTGAACTCCATGCCCGTGTGTGTTCCCGCGCGAACGCTATGCTCGCAGCGGGCCTTCGGTGCCGCCTGTTGCTGTATGAGAGTGAAAACAGTTTTAAGCGCTTTTGGAAGGAGTATGGGACGAGTTACCTCGGAATGGGATTAACGACGGCATTGGGTGGGCCAACTTCGCGCTCGCCGCCAGCACTAGACTGACGTGTCGTCTGAAGCGTAGTCCCATCCGCGTACGCGCTCATCGCTACAGTTCCGTCGGCATAGTCGTAATGTTCAGCTGGGCTTTGTCGAAACGTAAAGGAAGCAAGAAAGACCGGTCAACCGCATTCGAAATTCGTGTTTTCGGAAGTGCGAAGAATTGCACGCTTTTTTGAAGCTGCTAGCGGACGACAATTCTGGGGTGAATCGTCGCTAGCCTTGATCGGAAACGCCTCGGCAAGACACTTCGGGTTGGAAGAGGAAGTCGTTCCGAGGCGTTTTCGATCAAGGCTAGCGAGAACTCGTCTACTGATCCGCATCGAATCGATAGGCCCCGTATGTTTCGGATTGCGAAGCAAATGTTTCGTCTATCACCTTGTTCCGCGCAACTGATCAAGACTGGTCATAGCCGTCATGCTTCATCATCACAGCCGTACTGCGGGCCAACTCTTTAATCCCACAAACCGGATTGTGCGATTGCGAACGCTACATTATCGCTGGAGGGCGGACGAGCGCGGTCACCCGAGAGATGCGCTCGCCGCAATGGCATTTTTCCAGCTCTGATGCATAGATATCAGCCCGTGCAAAAAGCCGGGCGTTTTGAATGGCCGCAGCAGCAGGAATCGACAACAACTCGGCGCGCCGAAGATGGTCTTGGGTATAGCAATTGGGATCAATGTGGCCGATAATAGGAATCCCAAATACTCACCCGATGCCATGAGCGGGACCGAGAGCCATGAACGCAAATGGATGTGGCCCTTGAAAGTTTGCCATTCCTCTTCTTTTTTCGTGTCGGGGATTAAGATGCTCTTTCGATCTTCCAATACAGGTTTGAGAAATGGAGACTTGTCGGCTATGAGAGTCAAGGGATGTCCGGGATGATATTTTGGCGACGTTTTGCGTGGCTCGGGGATTTGCCTTTCTCCCAGGGCGAGAACATGGCGACCTCCCTCGGGAACAAGGACACGCGCACACGAATATGGAACCAGTTCCTCCAGTGATCGTCTATCCGGCGAATAAAAAGCGAAGCAGCCGCAGTGCAATAAGGCCACCCTCGAACCTTTAACGGCAGGATTAAATCGGCCACCTAATTCCTCTTGAGAAGGATGAATCGGATGGAGGAGGGGCGCAAACGTGTTTTGGGGATCATTGCCGGCATACTGGTGGCACGTCATCTAAAGACTACCGACGACCTGTTCGACAGGCCGAGTCCCCGCACGGAGTCTTTGGTTGCGTCCGCCGTGCAACGGGCCGAACGCGTCATGAAACGGATCGACGGGCGGTTCGCAAATTCTACGGACGATCGGCGATGACCGCGGGCTTACAGGAAATCCTGATTTCGGTGTGGCGCCAAGCCCTGATTGAGAACGCCCGGACCGTCAGGCTCGACAAGGGAAGCTATGCCGTCCGCCGGACCAGCCGCTCCAAACTGCGCGAGGTTGATTTCGAATTCGACGGGCAAACTTTGCGGGGGTTAGAACAGAATCCAAACACAAATTCCCGCTGGGCCCAACTCGCACGTGAAGGCAAGAAGGTGATGCAGTTCCTGATTGCCAGGCGGTACGTTGCCAATGTGGTAGATGGGAGAGTGCAATTCTATGGGAGCCGCAACGACCGATCAGTGAATCCGTCAAGATGAAGTGAACACCTGCGGCTTGAATCGGGCAACCAAGGGCGGTCATCCAAAAACAGTCAATGGGAGTTTTACATGAGAAGTCTAGAAAAGCTTGAGAAAGAAATAGCATCGTGGCCGGAAGTATCAGTTCACCCGCATCGCTTCAGTGCACGTGAATTCTGCTTCCGAGCAGCGGAAATCGGACATATTCATACGGGAGGAGCCATAGATATTCCTTTTCCGCGTTCTATTCGTGATGAACTTTTGATGGAGGGGCTAGCCGAAGGGCACCGCTGGGTCCCCAACTCAGGTTGGATCACTTTTCAAATCCGCAGCGAAAAAGATTTCGACCAGGCTCTCTGGCTCATGCGGCTGTCGTACCTGCGATATGCACTCAAGTCGGCAAGCGACCCACACCAGCTGTTTGAACGGGAAAGTGCGCAACTGAATTTGAGTCCTCGCTTTAAGTCATTGTTTGAACCATTCGTTCCCAAATCTGCAGCAACGGGTTCGGCTGAGCTGCTTTCAGCGTAATCCAATGGTTGGCAGGGTGAAACCGAACAGCAGAAATATGGCGTAGCCCTTGTGGAAGGCTTGCACCAGCTAAAATGAGCAACTCGACCGACAGTACGTCCAAGGATGTAGCCGTACCGGGCTTGCTCAGGCCCCCGCTTGTGCTTCTTGTGGTTCTTGCCTTAGGAGTCGTACTGAACTGGATTCTGCCACTTCGGTTCATAGCATCGAGGCTAGTGCTGATCGGCCCTTCTATCCTTTTCGTGGCGGTGCTCCTGTTCGTCCTTTCGTTTAGGGAGTTTCGAGCTGCAGGGACTTCCGTGCGAGGAACGCAGCGCACGACGACGATTGTGCGCACCGGTCCCTACCGATTTAGCCGCAATCCGATCTATCTAGCTTTCGTCTTGTTCCTGCTGGGATTGGCACTCTGGTTGAACAACCTGTGGCTGCTCGTAGGTTTGGCAGCGTTTGTCAACTTCATCTCGATCATGATCATTCCGCGGGAGGAACAATTCCTCGAGCGCAACTTCCAGGCTCAGTATTCTGAATACAAAGCTAGCGTCCGTCGTTGGCTATGAACGAGTACCGATCGATTGAATTGCGTGGTCTACCAAGAGATACGGCTCCAAAGAAACCTTTTTGGTTGCCAGTTGGCGAGGAACGTTGGCGGATTGACTGGCCGCGTACTAATCGGCGTGCATAATGGGCTCGGATCTATGTCGTCGCGAACATCTCCCTGCCTTCATCCGCTGACGGTCCATAAATAGCGGGCACTGATGCCGAGGTCAGCCGCAGGTACACTGTCAGCTGACCCCGGTGGTGCGCCAGGTGATTAATCACCGAATCGCGGATATTAATGTGCCGAGGCAGTTCGCTGAGAACCTTGCCGCGCGCCATAAACTTCCAAGGTTTCTGCAAGTGATCATCCGTTGTACCTTGGAGCGCAGCAATCGCATTTTCCAAACACTGCTGGTGAACCTGCAAAATCTGCGCCCGGGACTCGAATTTTGGCGACTGGTACGCTGGCCCATTTACTGGGGCAATATCGAATTCGTCGGTGTTCACCATGAATTCGACCCAACCGGCCATGGACGCCACGAGCGCAGTCAAATATCCGAGCTCCATGGATTTTTCATGCGGCTTCCAGCTGTTGAGACCTTCAGGCACGCGCTCGAGCACATGGCGTGTAGCTTCCGCATCGCGTTGAAGATCCGCTATAAACAATTCGGTCAGTTTCATAACTGACTCCTTTCCACAGAGCAGAAGAATATAGAGCTATATATGACACCTCGTGTCATAAGTCCAGGCGCATTATTTTTGCGTTTAGGACTTCTGCGCGTCCGCAAGGAGGTCGAAACTTGCGCGCCGATCGCCTTCTCTCGATGTTGTTGTTGCTCCAGGCACATGGGCGCCTGACTGGACGCGAGCTCGCCCGCCGGCTCGAGGTTTCTGAACGCACGGTCCACCGTGACATGGAATCGCTCAGCGCCTCGGGAGTGCCAATATTCGCCTTACGCGGAGCGCGAGGTGGATGGCAACTCGACGGGAACTGGCGCACCCAAGTACCTAGGCTGGATGAAGCGGAACTACGCGGGCTTTTGATGGCACAACCGCGGCTAGTTGGCGACGCTCGGTTAGCTTCGGCAGCCGAGCGTGCGCTTGAAAAACTTATGGCTGCACTGCCAGTCTCTTTACGAGAACAGGCTGCCTCCATTCGGCAGCGCCTCTACGTGGACACGAGCGGCTGGCGCCCTTCGCGAGAAAACATTGCCATGCCACCGATCGTGCAGGACGCCGTTTCGCGCGACAGGAAACTAACGATCGTGTATTGCAAGCCAAATGGCGAACGTAGCGAACGCACTGTTGATCCCTTGGGTCTGGTTGCGAAAGGGAGTGCCTGGTATCTGGTTGCGAACACGTCGAAAGGGATGCGCACATTTCGGGTCTCACGGATTGAACGTGCCACTCCGCTGAACGAATCATGCAGGCGACCGTGCGATTTTAATCTCGCCGCTTATTGGACCTCGGTGACGAAAGAACTTAGCGAAGCCAGAAAAAGCTTTCCAGCCACGCTGCGGCTGGAGCCACAGGCAGCAAAGTGGATATTGACCTGGCACTGCGCAAAACAGGTGGGTAACGCCGATAACAAAGGCTGGGTGACGATCAACCTAGAATTTGAGAATGAGGACGACGCTCGTTTCGTGGTGCTGGGCCTAGGTACACGCATTGAAGTTGTGCAGCCAAAATCATTGGTTGCGTACCTGCGAAGGAAAGTGACAGAACTCCAAGCGCAGCTTCTCAATGCGTCAGCTTAGGTGCTTCACGTTCTTATCGAAGCTAGGGATACGAGTTTGTGTGAACGATCAACGGTCCATTCGCGCCTAGGGTTTTCGGAGAATTGCGAGTTGATGACACGGAAAATTATCCACGTCGACATGGATGCGTTTTACGCTTCGGTCGAGCAGCGCGATGATCCGCAACTGCGCGGCAAGCCCGTGATCGTTGCTTGGAAAGGCAACCGGTCTGTCGTCTGCGCAGCGTCATACGAGGCCAGGGCTTTTGGTGTGCGTTCGGCCATGCCAGCAATGCGCGCGGAACGCCTCTGTCCCGACGCGACCTTCGTTGCTCCGGATTTCACACGCTATCGCGCGGTCTCGCGTGATGTGCGGGAGATTTTCAAGCGTCACACCGACCTGATAGAACCCTTGTCGCTCGACAAAGCCTACCTTGATGTCACCGAGAACAAGTCGGGCTTGACAACTGCTACCCTCGTGGCACGCACAATCCGCGAACAAATCCGTGAGGAATTGAATCTCGCGGCCTCTGCGGGCGTGGCTCCGAATAAGTTCTTGGCAAAACTCGCTTCTGACTGGCGCAAGCCTGATGGGCTGTTTGTCATCCAACCGGAGGATATAGATATGTTTCTGTTGCCACTGCCGGTTGGACGCCTGCCTGGAGTCGGGAAAGTTACGGAAGAGAAACTGCGGAAGCTTCAAATACAAACCGTGGGCAAATTGCGAAGCCTGGGTTTATCTCTGCTCGAAGATCATTTCGGCCGCTACGGCGCGCGCTTGCACGAACTCGCCCGCGGTATTGACGAAAACGAAGTCGTACCGGACCGGCCTACGCAGTCGATATCCGTCGAGGACACCTTCGAGCAGGACGTTACCTTGTCAGCAGCCGAACCAATGATCCGGCAATTGGCAGAAAAGCTTTGGAGTGCCTCGCGCAAAGAATCGCGACTGCCGCGCACGGTCGTTCTCAAATTGAAGACAAGCGAGTTCAGGATTCTTACTCGCAGCCATACACCATCTTCTCCTCCTTCCACCTGTGCGGAGTTGACGGAGATAGCTCTGATGTTGAGAGGGAGAATAGATCTGGGCCCGAAGCAACGTTTTCGCCTTGTTGGTATCGGGTTGAGCAATTTCGAGGAACACCGAGAAGAGCTCGCCCAACCGGACCTGTTTGAGTGACTGTGGTCATTGGTTTAAAAAAGGGTCTGCGCTATTGCGACAGCTGGAACTTCTTGAGCGCACGCCTGGTCATCGTTCTCAGGACGGTTTACTCGCGTGCTCACGGGGTATTTCTTCATGAGTCTGGAATCGAAGGGCTGGAGGCAGTCGGCAACAAGAGCAGGTTTGGTAACACCAGGATCTAACCAAAGATCGTAGTCCTCCGTTTTCAGGATCACAGGCATGCGGTCGTGCACGTCGGCCACAAGCGAGTTGGGTCGAGTCGTGAGGATGCTGCATGTTTCCAGGATCTCTCCAGAGGAATCTCGCCAACGTTCCCATAACCCAGCGAAGGCGAAGACAGAATCGTCTGCCATGCCGATGTGAAGGGCTGTTTCTGTTTAGGACTGATTGCGCGCCACTCATAAAAGCCCTCGGCCGGAATTAAGCAACGCCGCAAGCTCATCGCATCCCGGAACGCTGGCTTCTCTGCGGCAGTTTCGGACATCGCGTTTATGGTTTTCGCCGCGATGGACCGGTCCTTGGCCCAATACGGAATCAGCCCCCAGCGGACCAGATCAAATGTCCGCGGCGGCTGACTCTTGTGCTGCCGCACAATTGGAAGTGGTTGCGTGGGCGCGATGTTCCAACGTGGTGACCAGGAGACGTCTGCGTCGAGTGCGAAATGCTCGCGAAGGTAGCGCTCCTTCGCGGTAAGACGATAGTGTCCGCACATCGGAGGCTCGTCAAGCAGACGTTTCAGTGCGACCGACATTGCGCATTTAGAGAAACGTGGAAAATGCGGCTAATGCTAACGGGGCTATCTGCGGGGGCGAGTTTCCAGCCAATACAGTTCTATTACGGTATCGCCTGAGTTCCGCAGCCGGGTCGCAACGTCTCTCGCCTGGAAAGGCCGATCTCCCGGATCGAGGTCACGATTCAGCAATTCCGTAATTTCTTCAGGCGTGCTTGGCTTCCTGATCTTGTTCAACGCTCGAAGGACGTGCTCGTCCAGGCGGCGGTCCGCATTTGGAACATGACGCATTTGCGGCTTTCGGACTTGAAGATTGATCTGTTGAGAGGTACTCATTCTTGTTCGAACTGGCTGCAAGCGAAAACATCAGGTCATGGCGAGCCGGTTGGTACGAGCTGGAGAATCAATCTGCGAATTGCCTCAGGCTCATGCTCTCTGGCAGCATCCGCCAAAGCATACGACCGTTCAAAGCCGTTTGGTCCCTCAATTCGCATCCCCCAATTTTCGCTGCCGTGCGACCCCGCGATTGACACCCGCCACTCTCCTGGTTTGTCACTGAGTGCGTGTTCGACACGGGCAACAATTCCCTCGACAGCTGGGCGTCACCGAGATTTTGCAGTTCGATCGTCACTCCCATCGCACTACAATTTTACTGGAGGCCTGCTGTCGCTGAGCTGGTGCAAACCGGTCAACGCGGCGTGGGTGGGGCGGTCACGCTGGCCTTTGAACAGCTTATCCACAACTCCTGTTGAAAATCTGGGAGCACGACGAATGGAATGTCGGCGCGGCTCACGTGCGCTGTCCCTGACGAACGCAAACTTAACGAGAGCAGCGACCGGCGTCGGGAAATAGGAAAGGCTGCGACATTGGTTATGCTCCAGCCACCGGCTCCTGCGAGGAAGCCAACAGCGTGGATACATGCACCGTCGCAGCCCTTGATGTAATCACTGCTTTCGCAGTTCCAAACCCCAACTGTCCCTCGCAGGATCATCGGTTTTTTCAGGTCTGGTCGCCCTACAAGTTGCCCTGTCGAGCGGATCACCCAGCTTACTTCGGATTGGCAAGTTTTATTTCGCCAATCCTTTCAGCCGTCGACGTGAGCGAAACTAAACAGTTGCTTCATCGATGTCAACGCAATTATCGGTGTAATCACGAAATATCTGTGAATGGAATTGTGGAAAACAGGGTCCTTTGCACTTTCCCGCTTCCGCAACAAAACCAGCGCTCTTGATGCATTCCCTCACGGCCCCTGGATGCTGAAAAAGCTGAAGGGGACTTCTAAGTTCAAGCCAAAGGTTTCAACTGTCTAGCCTAAGAGATTACAGACGTTCTGGGCTGATTCCCGTTCAACCACTCCTCATTTGCCCCCAAGCCATTCTAGGAGAATAGCCGTGAGACTCCGTCCAAACGAATTCTGCCCGATTCACAGATCGATTTCCTGTTGTGGCCGAGCACTCATTCCGAAACCGAGACTGATAAGACTCGGAATACAGCGCATCGAAGATGCGCATCACCCGAGAGGATATCGAGAGCTCCGATCACCGGCGGAGATGCGGAAGCTGCTGAACCGGAAGATTGTCGAGCAGGATCGGATCTGCCCCATCTGCCATGAAGAGTTCATCGACTATAACGACATCGTGCCGGATCACAAACATCCGAAAGGAATGGGCGAAGCGTGGCGAGACGATCATCCCGACAACATCCAAGCTGTTCACTACTGGTGCAACACAGAAAAAGGATCACGCAGAATTGACGACTGACGGCCGATCAGCCCCCTAAAAAGGAAGACCCGCACAAACATTGATTGAACTGATTGGCTGTGTGTCGGCTGTGCGCCGGATTTTAGAATCAGGCGTTCGTTAGAAGGCTGCCTCTCACTGCCTTTCCAACACGCAGGCACGCGGGATAATTCCTGCGCACTTCCTCTTGATCAACCGCAGCCACCCTCACAGACGAGGCCTCGAACTGCTCCATTTCGAATCGCGACAGTTCTTTAGCCATATGAATAGAAACGATGTAATCCATTGTCGCCTTTTCTTGTCCTACTGCTGATAGACGGGCAATGCCGGCGCCGCCGCCCGGTCCGGACGCCATTTTGCTAGCGCATCGCGCACAGCTCGAACGCGTAAGTTATTGATTCTCAGAACGGACGAAAAGCACAAAACGGATACATCTGCGATTGTTGCATTCAAAATGCATACAAAAATGCGCGATCCTCCGACGCGGATACCGCTGATCTCAAGATGCGCTCTTCACTCTAGGTATTGGTGGGAACGGTCCGTGTTCTCTGTGCCCCGCCAACCACGCCTACGGCCAGCACCAGAGAGGGTCAGGCCATCTTCCACCCAGTGCCACGCGCTACCAAAGGCGGCCGCGGCTTGGATTCTTTCATGCGTGGACGAGCCCGCTCCGTTTCAGTGTGGGAAGCGCCTTGATGGATTTTCCTACCTTCTCCCGGGCGAGCCGGAGGTCGTAGAGGCTCTGGAGATTCAGCCAAAACTGAGCACTCGTGCCAAAGAAATGAGCGAGGCGCAGGGCGGTGTCGCCCGTGATGGCGCGCGTTCCGTTCAAGATTTGCGTGACGCGATTGGTCGGCACGTCGATCTTTCGCGCCAGTTCAGCCGCGCTCATATCGAGTGCTTGCAGTTCTTCAGCCAGGTGTTCACCTGGATGGATAGCAGTGAGTGCCATAGCGATGCTCCTAGTGATAGTCAACAATCTCCACGTCTGATGGCCCAGGCGCTCGGTCAGCCCATTCGAAGCAAATTCGCCATTGATCGTTAATACGGATGCTGTACTGGCCCTTGCGGTCGCCTACCAGCGCTTCAAAACGGTTGCCAGGCAATGCGGCAAGGTCGCTCAGCGTCGTAGCCGCCTCCATACGATCAAGCTTCAGGCGCGCGGACCGTTCAAATCCAGAGAATGCCTTGACCCGACTTCCGGCGGCGAAGTCTCTGGTCCGCTTGTCCCGATAGCTGACGATCACTGCCCAATAATACCGTAAAATACGCGTTACGTCAAGCGTATATTATTGGAGAAAATGTAGAGCAACGGTACAAGGTCGACGGTCTCTCGGCGGACTTTTTTACGATGTGCCAAACTGCCTTTTCCGTGATTCCCTCTCCCCATGCTCTGCCGACCTTGTTGACTCTACGGAAGACCTTCCCCTTGTCAATGGAGGCCCCTACGAGCCAGTTGTTCACCTCATCTCGCACCCAGTCGGGCACTGGAACAGTTCGGACGTGGCCTTCCTTACCGACCAGATCGATAATCGCCCAGTGCTCCTCACGCCGCTGAAGATGATCCAATCTTAAAGTCACCGCCTCATGCCTTCTTAATCCGCATGCCAGCAGCAGTGCCAGCAAGGCGCGGTCGCGTTTTCCTTTCAATCGCGATGATCGGGCGCCTGCCAAAGCGCATGACCCTGCTCCGCCGTGAGCCAGTTCCCGAAACGCACGCCCAGTTTCTTGACGCCCTTAACCCGGCGAATGCCAGCGGCGGAATCGGCACTGAGCAAACCGCAGTCGGCAGCTTCATATGCGAGTCGGCGTACTACGCCAAGGCGCAAATTGACTGTGCCCGGTGCGAGCTGACGGGATTCGAGATGAGATCGATAGCGCAACACTACTATCCTGTTAAACGCCAAGCGCGGTTCCGAACAGTACCAGTCAACGAATTCATCGATGGCGTGACGATAACCTCGCTGGGCGTCCGAACTGGTGAGACTGTTTAAGACTGCGGCTTTTGCATGTTCGAGATCGGGCAGGCGCAGGACGGGCTTTGTTGTTGTGCGTTTTCTTTCGCGAGTGTGGATTCGTCTTCATGACCGGTGGCCTCCATGCCACCGGTAAATAATCGACGTCGCATCCGGAAGATAAGTTCAGACTTGCCCGTTACCCGGCGACTTATGGTACTTGACGGCCGGAACCGCTCAATTAGGACCCACATGCGGACGTATTGTTGTGATCCTGAATCGAATTCCTGCTGCATTCTGGAACGACCAGATTGACCCCCACGCGCCTTCCCCGTACCATTCCGCCAAGTGGCTACTCCATCCCAACCCGTTGGTCAGACGATTTCCCATTACTGCATCCTCCGCAAAATTGGGGGCGGCGGCATGGGTGTGGTGTATGAAGCCGAAGACCTTAAGTTGGGTCGCCACGTTGCCCTGAAGTTTCTTCCCGATGAACTGGCGAACGATTCGCACGCTCTAGAGCGATTCCGCCGGGAGGCAAGGGCAGCATCCGCCCTCAATCATCCGAATATCTGCACCATCTACGAAATTGACGACGTCGACGGTCGGGCTTTCATCGCGATGGAAATGCTGGAGGGACAAACCATTAAACATAAGATCAAGGGCAAACCGTTGGAGATCGAAGCGATACTCGACCTTGGCATTCACATCGCAGATGCGCTCGACGCAGCCCACGCAAAGGGCATTGTTCATCGAGACATCAAGCCCGCTAACATTTTCGTGACGACTCGCGGGCAGGCGAAGATTCTTGACTTTGGGCTGGCAAAGGTGGATTCCAAAGGCGCTGGGTCGTTGGCTTCTACGTCGACCATCAGCAGTGGTGCAGAACACTTGACCAGTCCCGGCTCGACCCTCGGAACCGTTGCTTACATGTCCCCGGAGCAGGTAAGGGGGAAGGACTTGGACTCTCGCACCGACCTCTTCTCGTTCGGAGCCATGGCGTACGAGATGTGCACGGGTGTTCTGCCGTTTCGAGGTGACACATCGGGCATTATTTTTGAATCCATACTGAGCAAAGAGCCAGCCTCGATTATTAGGCTGAATCCCGACATACCGCCGAAGCTGGAAGAGATTATCACAAAGTGTTTGGAGAAAGACCGAAACCTGCGTTACCAGCATGCCGCTGATATTCGTACCGACTTACAACGGCTGAAGCGGGATACCGAGTCTGGAAGAGCAGCGGCAGTTCCCCAAATACCCTCCCACCGGTCACGACGGACGATGTTGATGGGCGCAGTGGTTTTCATTTTCGTCATCTCGATCATTTCCGTCGCGGCCTTCTACTTTGGCAGTGGAAGCTCCCAGATCAACTCCGTTGCCGTGTTGCCATTTTCTAACGCCAGCGGTGATCCAAACACGGAATATCTGAGTGACGGCATCACGGAAGATGTGATCGACAGATTGTCGGGTCTCCCAAATCTGAAGGTAATCTCTCGCACTTCTGCCTTTCGGTACAAGCAGCGCGACATCGACCCACAAAAGGTCGCAAAGGAGTTAGCGGTAGAGGCGCTGGTTACAGGTAGGGTCATCCAGCGGGGCGACGATCTCTCAGTGAGTGTCGAACTCGTGAACGCACGCGAGGACAAACAGCTTTGGGGCGAGCAGTACAGCCGGAAGCTCTCGGATGTTGCCTCTGTCCAACAGGAGATCGCCGCCGCTATCTCGGGGAATCTACGGGTGCGGCTGACGAGCGAAGACAAGACGCGATTGGCGAAGTCGTCCGCCACAAATCCTGAAGCCTATCAGCTTTATTTGAAAGGCAGGTACTTGGGGAATCAAGGAACAGCAGCAGGGTTAAAAAAGAGTGTCGAGTATTTCGAGCAAGCCATCGACAAAGACCCGGGCTATGCTTTAGCTTACGCGGGTTTAGCCGACTCCTACTCTACGCTTGGAGGCAATTGGTTATATCTTCCGCCGAATGATACGATTCCGAAAGCGAAGGCGGCGGCAAAGACGGCGCTGGAACTTGACAACAAACTGGCAGAGGCACATGCGGCGCTAGCCTATGCCGCGTTCTTCGACTGGGACTCGTCAACTGCGGAGCGAGAGTTCAAGCGCGCAATCGAGCTAAACCCGAACAGTGCGCTCTCCCATGAGCGTTATTCGCAATTCCTAGCAGCGAGACTACGATTTAACGAAAGCATGGCGGAGGCGAAGCGGGCACAAGAGCTTGACCCGCTGTCACCGATAGCTTCCGAGCTGGGGTTCGTTTACTTGTTCATGGGGCGATATGATGAGTCCATTGCTCAATTCCAGAAGGCGCTTGAACTTTATCCAGGCGTTGCTCCGATTCGTGCCGGGTTATCTTGGGCGTACGCAAAGAAGCAAATGTTCCCCCAAGCCGTTTCCGAATACGACAAAATTCCAGAGCAGGACAAAGCCGTAGAAGCAGGGAACCAGTTCGTTGCTGGCGGTCGAGGCTGGGTTTACGCCGTCTCGGACAGGAGGACTGATGCGCTGAAGATCGCCAAAGAATTCAAGGATTTCTCAGCCCATGCTTACGTAGATTTTTATTGGTCTGCCGTAATTTATGCAGGGCTTGGTGACAAGGATGAGGCGTTCCGATCGCTGGAAAGAGCTTATGATCAGCATTCGGTTTCCATGCCCTATTTAGGGACAGACGTGTTCTGGGACGGCTTCCACTCCGACCCGCGCTACGCCGACATGCTGCGCCGGATGGGGCTGCCGCACCCTGAGTGATCCTTACGTCACTTCGTGCTTCGTCGGCAACTCTGAAACTGATCCACTGCTATCGAGTCTGTTGAACTACTGCTCCCCACACAGGAAAACGAACAGCTTGATTTGTGATACTACGCTACGGCGGAGCGGGATTCCAGTAAAGAACTACCTCGGGACTGGCGCAATCTTCCGGGTAGCTCGTCATCCTTCGAAGAAGGCCTGATCGAAAAGCCCTAATCACACTCATCGGGCGAACCACCAGTGCCTACTACTCTTGCTATGCTGCTGCGTGTTCGAGCGCAGGTAAACGGCAATCACAATAGAGTGCATGCCTCGCTAAAGTCGAGACGAGGGC
>Ga0075424_100003115_pt1 | contig 15421 bp, 16 predicted proteins | sample SoiMethybrSBSTD3_FD_75301 | JGI IMG/M metagenome (GOLD analysis project Ga0075424, IMG submission 75301) | Bulk soil microbial communities from a Populus tree surrounding site in Tennessee, USA - Soil MetaG P. TD hybrid SBSTD3 | ecosystem: Environmental > Terrestrial > Soil > Tree plantation... | reverse complement strand
GGCTCACATGCTCGGCGCCACCACCCGAACGCTCGCCATCTGGCTCACGGAAACCGCTTGATGCGAGGTAGCGGAGGAGGGACTCGAACCCCCGACACGCGGATTATGATTCCGCTGCTCTAACCAGCTGAGCTACTCCGCCAGAGGCGGGATTCTAACCCAGCCAGTTGTGCAGGATCCGCACGCAGCCGTCGATCGCGTCGAGGTGTGCGATCTCGAAGCCGTGGGTGTTCTCGGTGGCGGCGGCCAGGCAGGCGCTGCGCGGCACGCGGCCGGTGTCGAGGCTGGATGAGGCGTCGGATCCGTAGCGGGTGACGGCCGCGTGGCGCACGGTCACGCCCGCGGCGGCGGCCGCGTCGGCCAGCTCCCACGAGAGACCCTCGTCGAGCGGGGCGTAGGAGTCGGCGCGGACGATGACGGGGTCGGGGCCGGGCTCGATCGCATACTCCTTGGCAACCGGCACCACTTCCAGCGCCACGATCGCGACCGCGTCGGTGCTGCGTGCGTAGTACTGCGAGCCCTGGCAGCCGACCTCCTCGCGGGTCGTGAACACCAGGTCGAGCGGGCGGTTGGGAGCATCCAGCCGGCCGGCCAGCTCGAGCAGCATGGCTACGGCGACCTTGTCGTCGAGCGCGTGACAGGCCACGTACTCATCGTCGTCGCCCAGCCGCACCGGCCGCTTGCGCCAGCGTGCGGGCACGATGCGCGAGCCGACGGTGACGCCGGCCGCCTCCAGCGCCTCGGCGCTGAGCTTGGTCTCGATCCAGGCGTCCTTCCACTTCACCGGCGTGTCGTCGAGCTGCTTTCGCTGCGGCGACTCGTCGGACACGTGCCGCGCCCCGAACGAGAGCACGCCCAGCACCGTGTCGCGTCGGCCCAGCACTTCGACCGGGCCCTCGCCCCAGATCCAGGGGTGCGCGTCGCCGAGCGTCTGGGCGATCAGCCGGCCGCCCTCCTCGACGCGCTTGACCAGCCCGCCGATCTCGTCCTTGTGGGCGAGCAACGCCACCTTGCTCTCGCCGCCGCCGTCGGGGCCGGCCAGCGACAGGATGATGTTCCCGGCGCCGTCCACCTCCGGCGTTCCGTACGGCGCCAGCGCCGCCATCAGGTGGCCATCGATCTCGTCCTCGACGCCGCTCGGCGAGTGCAGCTCGAGCAGGGCGCGCACGGTTTCGAACAGCTGGTCGCGGGACATCCGGACGGCAGCCTAGCCGGGCCCGTGCAACACCCGCGCCTGGCACCGGTGTTGCACGAATTTCGTAGCTTTGAGGGGGTAGCGCTACGAAATTCGTAGTCTGGAACGCCGTTTCCTACGAAATTCGTAGAATTCGGCGCAACAGAGGTGCCAGGCGCCGGTGTTGCACGCTGGCGCGTGGCAGGGGTAGCTCATACCTGAGACGGGGGTATCCCACCCCTCAGGTCGGGGGCTTTCCCCGCTGCGGTCGCGGCGGCCGGCGGGGAGACTGCACCGCATGCCCACCAACGCCCAGGAGCACGCCATGATCAGCGCCACCGACATCTTCAGCCCGCTGCGCGAGCTGGCCCATCGATCAGCCGACGGCATCGACGTCACCCTGATGTGGAACCCGGCCGATGACAGCGTCTTCGTGGTCGTTGTCGACCTCAAGGCCGGCACCATGTTCGAAGTGGGCGTCGAGGACGCCAACGCGATGCACGTGTTCAACCACCCCTACGCGTACGCCCGCGAGGAGCTCGCTGCCTAGGCTCAAGCGCTGCGCAGTGCGGGCGTCGCGAGCCCGGCCAACCCCACCTGAACGGCCCGCACCCCGCCCGCATCCAGCGAGTAGCAGATCTGCGTGCCGCGCCGGCGTGTCGTCACCAGCCCCGCTTCGCGCAGCACCCGCAGGTGCTGGCTGATCGTCGGCTGACTGACCCCGAACACCTCGGCAAAGTCGCACGCGCACGTCTCCGGCTCGGCCGCCAATCGAAGCGCGATACCCAGTCGCACGGGGTGACCCAGCGCTTTCAGGCGCATCGCCGTCTGCAGATGGTCCCGATCCATGTTGGCAGTGTACCCGAATCCATAGTAATGTGCCTATATAGCCATCACACGATGGAAGGTAGGCCGCGATGGGCACCCTCACACTCGACCGCGACGAGATCGTCCGGCTCGCCGCACTTGCCACCGGCGACGAGAAGCACGAGGCGTCGAGCTATTCCACGCTCGACGCGCTGCTGGTGCTGTACGGCCGCGTCCTACGGGTCGACCCGGAGGACCCAGGCTGGGAGCCGCGCGACCGCTTCATCCTCAGCAAGGGCCATGGTCCCGCCGCCTACTACGCCGTGCTCTCATGGCGCGGCTTCTTTCCTGAGCATTGGCTCCCCACCTTCACCCGGCACGGCAGTCGCCTGGGCAGCCACCCCGACCGCCTGCTGGTTCCCGGTGTCGAGGCCTCCACCGGCTCCCTCGGCCACGGCCTGCCGCTGGCCGTCGGCGTCGCCCTCGCTCTGCGCTCCAAGCGGGGCGACCAGAGGGTCGTTGTCCTGACCGGCGACGCAGAGCTGAACGAGGGCTCGAACTGGGAGGCGATCATGCTGGCACCCCAGCTCCAGCTCGGAAACCTCACGTTGCTCGTGATCGACAACGGCTCCAGCACCATCGATCTGGTTCCCATCCACGAGCGCCTTGCCGTGTTCGGGTGGCATGCCGAGCAGGTCGACGGCCGCGACCACGCCGCCCTCGAGGCCGCGCTTAGCGCCCGTCACGACTCGCCGGCCGCCGTCGTTGCGACCGTGAGGACGACCCCATGATCGCCATGCGCGCACAGGCGATCGACACCGTGGCCGAGCTGTTCGAGGACGACCCGCGCGTGGCGGTGGTGCTCGCGGAGATCAGCGTCGACCGCTTCGAGCCGGTGTTCGCGCACGACCCCGCCCGCGCCGTGAACGTCGGCATCATGGAGCAGACGATGGTGGGCGTCGCCGCCGGCTACGCCCTCGAGGGCTTCCACCCCGTCATCCACACGATCACCCCCTTCGTCGCCGAACGCGCGCTCGAGCAGCTCAAGCTCGACTTCGGCCACCAGCAGCTGAGCGTGCTGGTGATCACCGTCGGCGGCTCCTATGACTATGGCTCCGAAGGGCCCACCCACCACTCCCCCGGCGACGTCCAGGCGCTGTTGACCATCCCGGCAACCGAGATCCTGGTGCCCGGTGCCGCCGCCGAGGCCGACCAGCTGGTGCGGGCCACCTACGCCAACGGCCACCTCACCTATCTCCGCACCCAGCTGGTCGTCAACCGCGAGCCGCGCGACGTCGAGTTCGGCCGGCTGCTGGTCGAGCGACGCGGCACGCAGGCCACCGTGATCGCCGTCGGCCCCATGCTCGACCGCACGCTCAACGCCACCGCCGGCATGGACGTGACCGTGCTCTACGCCACCACCCTCACCCCCTTCGACGCCGAGACCCTGAACCGCGAGCTGGCCGGCGACGACGTGATCGTCGTTGAGCCGTTCTACGCCGGCACGCTGGCCGGCACTCTCACCGCGGCGCTCCGCGACCGTCCCGTCCGCCTGCACGCCGTCGGGGTGCCGCGGGCCATGATCCGCGACTACGGCACCCCGGAGCAGCTCGACCACGTGCTGGGCCTGGACGCCGCCGGCATCCGCCGCCAGATCACGTCTGCGATTGGCTGATCCAGGGAATATCCCGGGTGTGCCCAACCTGCTCATCATTATCGCCAGCACCCGCCCCGGCCGCGCGGGGCTGCCCGTCGCCCGCTGGTTCGAGCCGATCGCCCGCGCGCACGGCGCCTTCGACGTGAGCGTGGCCGACCTGGCCGAATGGAACCTGCCGTTCCTCGACGAGCCCAAACACCCCAAGCTGCGGGAGTACACGAAGGAGCACACCAGGCGGTGGAGCGCCGAGGTGGACGCCGCCGACGCCTTCGTGTTCGTGATGCCCGAGTACAACCACGGGTTCAACGCCCCGCTCAAGAACGCAATCGACTTCCTCCACCAGGAGTGGCAGCACAAGCCGGCCGGGTTCGTGTCCTACGGCGGCGTGGCCGCGGGCATGCGCGCCGTGCAGCAGCTGAAGCAGGTGCTGATCTCGCTGAACATGATGCCGGTGAACGATGCCGTCGCGATCCAGTTCATCGCCAAGCAGATCGAGGACGGCGAGCTGGTCGTCGGCGAGATCCTCGAGCAGGCCGCCGACGCCATGCTGACCGAGCTGGCGCGCGTGGCCGAAGCCGCGCGCTCCCTGCGCGAGGCGGCACAGCCCGCGTCCTGAAGCCGATCTAGGATCACCGCCGTGCCCCGTGTCGAGGACTACGCCATGATCGGCGACCTGCAGACTGCCGCACTGATCGGCCGTGACGGTTCGATCGACTGGTGCTGCTTCCCGCGCTTTGACTCCGGCGCCTGCTTCGCACGCCTGCTCGGCGATGCCGGCCACGGGCGCTGGCTGCTGGCCCCGGCCGGGGGCATCACACACGCGACCCGCCGCTACCGAAGCGACACGCTGATCCTGGAGTCGATCTACGACTGCGCTGAGGGTCGCGTGCGCGCCATCGACTTCATGCCGCCACGCGGCGACACGCCCGACATCGTCCGCATCGTCGAGAGCCTCGACGGCGAGGTACCGATGCGCTCCGAGCTGGTGATCCGCTTCGACTACGGCAGCATCGTGCCCTGGGTGCGGCGGGTCGACCATGCCCGCGTCGCCGTGGCCGGGCCGGACGCGCTGTGCCTGCGCACCAAGATGCCGGTGCGTGGTGAGAACATGACCACCGTCTCCGAGTTCGTGCTCAAGCCCGGTAAGCGAGTCCCGTTCGTGCTGACCTGGTTCCCGTCGCACCAGCCGCTCCCCGATCCTATCGACGCCGAGTCCGCGCTCAACGACAGCGAGGCCTACTGGCTGGAGTGGGCCGCCAACTGCAGCCACGCAGGCGACTACCACGACGAGATCCACAGCTCGCTGCTGGTGCTGAAGGCGCTCACCTACCGCCCCACCGGAGGGATCGTGGCCGCACCCACCACGTCGCTGCCCGAGCGGATCGGCGGCGAGCGCAACTGGGACTACCGCTTCTGCTGGCTGCGCGACGCCACGCTGACGCTGCGCGCGATGCTGGCCGGCGGCTACCTCGAGGAGGCGCTCGAGTGGCGCGGCTGGCTGCTGCGCGCGATCGCGGGCGATCCGGCCGACCTCCAGATCATGTACGGCATCGCGGGCGAGCGGCGGTTGGACGAGCGCGAGCTCGACTGGCTGCCCGGCTTCGACGGCTCGCTGCCGGTGCGGGTCGGCAACGCCGCATCCACCCAGCTGCAGCTCGACGTGTACGGCGAGCTGATGGACTCCGCCTACCAGACGCTCGTTCACGGCGTGCCCGGCGATCCGGCCGGATGGTCGTTGCTGAAGATGCTGCTGCGCTGGCTGGAGGACGGCTGGCGCCAGGAGGACGCCGGCATCTGGGAGGTTCGCGGCCCCAACCGCCACTTCACCTACTCCAAGGTGATGTCGTGGGTGGCCTTCGACCGGGCGGTGCGGTTCCACGAGGAGTTCGGTCGCGACGGCCCGGTCGAGCGCTGGCGCAGGCTCCGGGATGAGATCCACGCGCAGGTGATGAGCGAGTCCTGGTGCGAGAGCAAGCAGGCGTTCGCCCAGTCCTACGGCTCCGAGCGGCTGGACGCCAGCGCGCTGCTGATGCCGGCGGTGGGCTTCCTGCCCGCCGACCACCCGCGGATGGTCTCGACGGTCGCCGCGATTCAGCGCGAGCTGGTGCACGACGGCCTTGTGCGCCGGTACCTGCCCGACGAGGAAGGCGACGTGGACGGTGTCGGCGGTGACGAGGGCGTGTTTCTGGCATGCTCGTTCTGGCTGGCCGACGTGATGGCCGGGCAGGGCCGCGTCACCGAGGCCCGTGAGCTGTTCGAGCGGCTGCTGGACCTGCGAAACGACGTCGGCCTGCTGTCCGAGGAGTACGACCCGGTCGCCCGCCGGCAGCTCGGCAACATGCCGCAGGCGTTCACCCACCTGGCGCTGGTCGGCACGGCCATGCTGCTCGGGCAGGGCCACCAGCTGCGGGGCGGGCACCCCGGCGCGGTGGCGGGCTAGTCCTCCACCGCGTCGAACCGCCGAAACACGGTGGGGCCGAGGGCGACCGAATCCACGCGGCCATCGGCGCGCCGGTGAAACACGCAGGGCTCGCCCGCCTCCCGCACGTAGGGGTCGACCACGAACGCATCCGGCTGCTCCGTCGCTGTCAGCGTCGGCCGCCAGCTCGCCATGGTCGGATCCACGAAGGTGAGCCGCCCGTCGCGCCACTCAAGCCGCAGCATCTGCCTGAAGTTGTCACCGCCGTAGTACCCGAGCAGGTCGCGATACCCCTCCGGCGTCGGTGACGGCGGAACGATCGCCGCCGGCAGCGACGCAACGGCCTCGCGCCCGATCGCGGCCAGCTGCATCGAAAGTTCCCCCACCGACCCCAGCGTGTTCACCAGCACGATCGCACCGACCTGCTGCTCGCGGTCGAAGCAGACGTTCGAGCTGAAGCCGTGAATATCGCCGGAGTGCTGCACCCAGACGACGTCGCCGCGGCGGACCGCGTACCAGCTGATCCCCCACGCCAGCTCCCAGGCCGGGTCGCCGCTGAGATACCGGGGACGGTGCATCTCGGCCAGGGTCGACTCCGCCAGCACCTGCGCACCGGAACGCTCGCCGCCGTCCTTCCGCACCTGGAAGGAGATCCAGCGCGCCAGGTCGGCGACGCACGAGATCAGCCCGCCCTCGGCCTCGTTGTCCGGGGCCGCGACGGACTCGCTCAGCTCGTCGCTGAACTGCCGCACCGTGTAGCCGGTCGCCATTCGCGCACGCAGCGCATCGGGCAGCGGCGGGTAGCTCGAGGCGGACATGCCCAGCGGCTCGAGGATCTGCTCCCGGACGTACTCCGCGTAGGGCCGGCCGGAGACGCGTGCGACGATCTCGCCCAGCAGCTGGTACCCCATGTTCGAGTACTTCTGCTGCGTGTTGGGAGGCACCCGCACCCCGATCTCTGAGGCGCGCGCCAGGTTGGCAGCCACCGATCCCTGGTACGTGGGCCCTTCCCAGTTGGTGCCGGGCGCGTCGCCCATCAGCCCCGACTCGTGCGAGAGCAGGCGGCGGATGGTGACGCGCTCGATCGGGCTGATGCCCACCGCGGCGCTGAGCTCCGGCAGGTGGGCGACCACGGGATCGTCGAGGTCAAGGCGGCCCTCGTCGCGCAGCTGCATGATCGCCGTCCCCGTGAACGTCTTGGTGACGGACGCCACCCGGTAGAGGGTGGTGTCATCGGCGGTGCGCCCGGCGGCGGCGTCGCAGAGCCCGATCCCCGCCGACCAGGCGAGCTCGTCCCCGTGCACGACGGCGACCGACGCCCCCGGCAGCCGGTGTTCCTTCACGAACGCTGCAGCGCAGGCCTCGAGCGACGTTGCCACCTCTGCAATCGCTGCGGCGCCCGCGCGGGTGTCACTCCCCGAACTCATCGCGACTGACCATACTCGCTCAGGTAGATTGGCTCCGTGAGCGACCGCCGCGTGATCGTGGCCGGGGCCGGCCTGGCAGGGCTGCGGGCGGCGCGTGACCTGGCCGACGCGGGCGTCGCCGTGACGGTGCTGGAGGCGCGCGACCGCGTCGGCGGGCGCGGCTACTCGCTCCCGCTGGGCGGCCGTACCGTCGAGCTGGGCGGCTCCTGGTTCACGCCGGAGCACGATCAGGTACGGGCGGAGCTGGCGCGCTACGGCATGTCTGTCCGCGACTACCCGCCGGTGCGGTCGGCGCGCTGGCTGACCGCCGGCCAGCTGCGCCTGGGCGCGCCGGTGCCGTGGCACGAGCTGGCGGCGCTGGAGGCAGCGCTTGTCCGCGTCCGCGACGACGCCGAGCGCGTCGCCGCCGGCGATCAGGCGCTGGCCGCCCTGTCGGCGGCCGACTACGTCGAGCGGCTGCACCCGAGCGACGCGCTTCGCGATTTCCTGCTGGGATGGTGGCAGCTGATGGGTGGCGCCTCACCACAGCACGGCGCTGCGAGCGATGCGCTCGACGCGATCCACGAGCACGGCGGCCTGACCGGGCTGCTCACGTGCCTGGCGCACGGGCCGCTTCCGGGTTGGAGCGCGCTGGCCGAGGCGATGGCACGGGACGTCGTCGACCTGCGCGTGGGGACAGCGGTGACGAGGATCGAGCACGGCGACGCCGGGGTGATCTGCACCACCCAGCGCGGCGAGGTGCACGAAGCCGAAGCGCTGGTGCTGGCCGTACCGCTCAACTGCCTGCCGGGGATCGCCTTCGAGCCGGCCTTGCCGCCACCCGTGGCCGAGGCCGCCGGCGCCAACGCCGGCCGAGCCGTGAAGGTGCTGATGCTGGTGCGCGGGGTGGATCCGAACGGCATCGCGGTCGGCATCGGCCCCGGGCTGAACTGGCTGTACGCCGACACCGCCGAGGATGGCTGCGTGCTGGTGACCGGCTTCGGCTGGCAGGACGACCGCTTTGACGCGGCGGTGCGGGGGCACGTTGAGCGCGCCCTGCGCGCCTTTTACCCTGATGCCGAGCTCGTGGACTGGGCGCAGCACGACTGGATCGCCGACCCGGCCTCACGCGGCACCTGGCTGACGGCGCCGGCCGGGCACATCGACCTGGTGTCGCCGGACCGGTTCGACCCGGTCGGCCGCATCGCATTCGCCGGATCCGACATGGCCCGGCAGCACGCGGGCTGGTTCGAGGGCGCCCTGATCAGCGGCGCCGCCGCCGCGGCGCACGTGCTGCGCTAATCGCGAAGCAGCGGTGCCACCCGCTCCGCGAACACGCGCATGGCATCGCGCTGCCGCTCGTACGGCATGCCCGGCCAGTAGAGCTGCGCCACGAAGTGCAGATCGCCGCCGGCCGCCTCGCCGTAGGCGCGGATGCCCTCGGCCACCTGTTCGGGCGTACCCACCAGCGCATGGCGGCGGATCTCGGCCTCCGACTCAGGACTGAGCGGCGGCGGAGCCGGAGCGTCGCCGGCGCGGCCGCGGGCCTCGTCCATGTCCTCGTACTTCCAGTTCAGGTAGTGGCGTTGGTCGCGCACCAGCGGCCAGGCGTCCTCGCCCTCCCAGGCGAAGGTGGGCTGGTAGATGCTGAGCTCGAACGGCCGCTGCACGGCGGCCTCAGCCTGCCCCTCGCGCACCCACGCCACCTGCTCGGCGAATTCCGCCGGCCCGGTGTCACCGCTCATGTAGCCGTCGGCGATCCTGCCGGCACGCCGCACCGCCGGCTCGACGACCGCGCCGATCCAGATCGGCGGCCCGCCCGGCCGGAACGGCTTGGGCCGCACGCTCACGCCCGGATAGCGGCGCCGCTTCGTCCCGGTCACGAGCCCGTCGCCCCAGGACTGGCGCAGAATTGCCACCGCGTCGATCAGCCGCGTGCGGCGCTCCGACATGGGGATCCCGAGCACCTCGAACTCCTCCGCCCGCCAGCCCATGCCCAGGCCCAGCAGCAGCCGGCCGTGGGACAGCAGGTCGACGGTGGCCGCGTCCTCAGCCAGCCGCACCGGGTCGTGCAGCGGCGCCAGCAGTAGGCCGGTGCCGATCTCGACCCGCTCGGTGCGCGCGGCGACGGCTGCGGCCACCGCCAGCAGCGACGGCATGTAGCCGTCATCCACGAAGTGGTGCTCGGTCAGCCACACCGAGTCGAAGCCCAGTCGCTCAGCCTCGACCGACAGCTCGATCGCCTGGTGGTAGAGGTCGGCGTCGCTGCGCTCGTCGCCCGGTGGGCGCTGGCAGGTGATGAGTCCGTATCCGAGCTTCATCGGGCGATGCTACCAACCGAGGCTGCGCCGTTGCCTATGCTCCACTCATGACGCTGTACCGCCTGGCGGACGATCCCCCGACGCTCGTCGATCCGGTCATGATCGCGTGCTTCGACGGATGGGTGGACGCGGCGGAGGCGGCGTCCAGCGCCGTGGCCCACGTCGCGGCGGACGCCGAGCCGATGGTCACGTTCGACCCGGACGCGATCTTCGACTACCGCTCACGCCGTCCCGTCCTGGACGTGCACGACGGCCGGCTGTCGGATCTGCGCTGGCCGGAGCTGGCGATCCGGCATGTGCGGGTGGACGGTCGCGACCTGCTGATCTTCTCCGGCGCCGAGCCCGACCTACGCTGGCAGGAGCTGGCGTCCGACGTGGCGGCGCTGGTCACCTCGCTGGGCGTGGCCCTATGGGTCAGCCTCGGCGCGGTGCCCGGAGCGGTCGCCCACACCATGCCGGTGCCTGTGATGGCAACGGCCTCGCAGGATGGGCTGCTCGGCCCGCGTACGCCGCCCGGCCCCGAGGGGCTGCTGCGGGTGCCGTCGGCCGCGCTGTCGGCGATGGAGATGGCGGTCAGCGGATCCGGTATCCCCGCCATCGGATTCTTCGCGCAGGTGCCGCCCTACGCCAGCATCGGCTACACCGCCGCCAGCATCGCGCTGCTCGAGCGGCTCGGCCGCCACCTCGAGGTCGACCTGCAGATGGACGACCTCCACGACGAGGAGCACGAGCAGCGGGCCCGCTATGACGCGGCCGTGGCCAGCGACGCCATGCTGCGCCAGACCGTCGAGCAGCTGGAGTCGGTGGCCGGCGACATGGAGGAGCACCACCTGCCGTCCGGCGACGAGCTGGCGCGCGAGATCGAGCGGTTCCTCCGGCACAACGAGCCCGACGGGGAGGCCTGAATGCTCGATTTGACGCCCGAACAGCTGCTGACGACCACCCGTGCGGTGCGTCGCCGGCTGGACGTGGACCGGCCTGTGGACGGCGAGACGATCCGGCACTGCCTCTCGATCGCCACGCAGGCGCCCACCTCGGTCAACCTCCAGAACTGGCACTTCGTGGTGGTCACCGACGCGACCGTGCGCGCCGGGGTCGCGGAGTGGTATCGCAGGGCATGGCAGGACTACTCGAGCACACCGCTCGACGAGGACCCGCCCGGCGAGGCCTCGGGGGCCGCCTCCTCTCGCCACCTGGCACGGATCATGCCCCGCGTCCCGGTGCTGCTGATCCCCTGCATCGAGGGCCGGCCCGAGGGGCAGGCGGCGGGCGAGCTGGCCGCCCTCTACGGATCGGTCGTGCAGGCCTCGTGGAGCTTCCAGCTGGCGGCCCGAGCGCACGGCCTGGGCTCGGTGTTCACGACGTACCACCTGGACTACGAGCGCGAGGTGGCAGAGCTGCTGGGCATCCCCTACGACGCCGTCACCCAGGTGGCGCTGTTGCCCGTGGCCCACACCACCGGCGGAGACTTCCGGCCGGCGCGAAGGCGGCCGCTGGACGATGTCGTCCACTGGGACGGCTGGTAGATCCGCGCTCGATAGCACTTCGGTTTCAGAGATCTCCGGCGTCTGCCGATAACCGGGCGGTGGCAAGGCTGACGATGACGCAGGCTGTGGAGCGGCTGAGTACCGCGGCCGTGACGATGACCGATACGCAGGGCAACGCGCTCGAGCTGTCCCCTGTGGAGAGCGCCGGCACGCGCCTGGTCGCGACGGCTGATCGGATGCGGATCGGTGAGCGTGGCCTGCTGACGGCGCGCGTGCACGGCGATGATCTGCGCCCGTGGGTGGTGGGCTTCGACGTCGAGTCGGCCGCGTACCACAGCGACCAACTTGCCCTGGTGACCCTGCGGGCGCGTTCGATCCGGCTGGACCCGCAGCAGCGTCAGGCGGATCGCACGGCGATGGGCGGGCACGCACGGCTGATCGCCTACAGCTGCCAGAACGTGGTGGACGGCGACGTGGTCGAAGGCTCGATCGTTGACGTATCCGACAACGGCGTCGCGTTCATGACACGACGGCTGCTGCGGCCGGGTGACCGGCTCAGCTTCGCCGGCCGCTTCTTCGCGACGGTGGTCGAGGCCGAGGTGCGTGTGGCGCGGATCGCAGAGGTCGCAGGACAGCTCCAGGTCGGCTGTACGTTCATCGCGATCGCACCGGCCGAGCGCGCGAAGCTTCGCGCGGTGACAGCCGTGCGCCGGCCGGGCGAAGCGGCGTCGTTCAACATGCTGCAGCAGCTGAACGCCGAGCGGGCCGCGCGCGAACCGGACGCGAGCGAATCACGCTGGCGCCGGCTGTTCCGCCGCAGCGCCTAGAGCCCGCTACGGCTGAGCGCCATGTGGATGATCAGGTACCAGCCGCCCAGGGCGCAGACGGTCAGCGGGATGGCGATGATTGTGGGTGAAGCCGCAAGAATCCGCTCGGTGAGCTGATCGGGTTCGGCGTGGACGCTGCTATGTGATGTGGTTGTCATACGCCCAACCTATGGGCGGAGCGCGGCACCCGCATCGGGCGAATCCCTACGCCCGCGCCGCCGCGATGTGCCACCCTTATGGGCATGGCATCGCTCAACCGGCACCTGCTGCGCGCGCGCGACCTGATGGATGCGCGCTACGCCGACCCGCTGGACGTACCCACTCTGGCTCGCGCGGCACACGTGTCGCCGGCCCACTTCTCCCGGCAGTTCAAGGCCGCGTTCGGCGAGACGCCGCACCAGTACCTGCTGACGCGGCGGCTGGAGCGGGCCGCGTCGCTGCTGCGCGGCACCGACTACTCGGTGGCGAGGATCTGCATGGATGTCGGCCTCGCCAGCGTCGGCTCGTTTACCTCCAGCTTCAAGCGCGTGTACGGATGCACCCCCACCGCCTACCGCGACAGCTTCCCGCCGGCCGCGCAGATGGCCCACATCCCGACCTGCATCCTGATGGCGGCCAGCCGGCCCGCCGGCGGTCGCATGCGCGCGCCCGTCCCGCTGCCCGCGATGGAGAGCAGCTTTGAAGAAGACGTGGCGCGCGTCGCGACGTAGCCTGCGGCGAGCAACCACCACCACAGGAGGGACACCTTGAAGACCACCATCTCCCACGTCAACGTCTGGGTGCGCGACCAGGACGAGGCGCTCGCGTTTTACACCGACAAGCTCGGCTTCGAGGTGCGCGAGGACGTCACCGTCCCCGAGTTCAACAACTTCCGGTGGCTGACGGTCGGGCCGCCCAGCCAGCCCGACCTGCAGCTGATCCTGTGCCGAACCGATGCGATGCCGGCATCGCCGGAGCTGGCCGCGAAGCTGGCCGACGTGGTCGCACAGGGCGCCGGCGGCGGGGTCGTCCTCGCCGTCGAGGACTGCCGCGCCACGGTCGCCGAGCTCAAGTCCCGTGGCGTCGAGATCACGCAGGAGCCCGTCGATCAGTTCTACGGCGTCGACGCCGGGTTCCGCGACCCGTCCGGGAACCAGCACCGCATCACACAGCGCACGGACGGCGGCTGAGCCGAGAACCAACAGGGTGGACGGCCGCGTAAGCCGGCGGCCGTCTACCCAAGCCGGCCGGGCCACGGTACGCTGAACCATGGATCCGATCCACCAGGACGGCGGCCGGCTGATGATCGAGGCGGTTGCCGCAACCGACCTGGCCGCCCGCTTCGGCACGCCGCTCTACGTCACGTCTGAGGCGGCGCTGCGCGCGAACGTGCGCGCCTGGCGCACCGCGCTTGGCGATGCGTGGCCCTATGGCCCCACCCGCGTGCTGGTCTCGCTCAAGGCCAACCCGACCATCGCGCTTCGCCGCATCCTGGACGACGAGGGCGCCGGCTGCGACGTGTTCGGCGCGTACGAGCTCGAGATCGCCCTCGATGCCGGCACGCCGGCCGAGCTGATCTCGGTCAACGGGTCGACCAAGCCCGAGGCGCTGATCGTCCGGGCCATCTCGGCCGGCGCACGTCTCACCGTGGACAGCGTCGAGGAGCTGGCCGTCGCCGCGGCAGCGGCCAGACGGCTGGAGCGGCGCGCGCACGTGCGGCTGCGGCTGCGGCCGGACCTGACCGACCTCGAGACGACCAGCGAGTTCACCGAGCGCGATCCGCTGGGAGCGGTGGCCGACGCCTACAAGCCGGGCATCCCGATCGACGTGCTGCGCGAGGCGCTGGGCCGGCTCGACCTCGACGGCGTCGACCTGGCCGGCGTCCATGCCCACCTGGGACGGCACACGTCGGCGGTCGAGCCGTTCCGCCTGCACGCGCAGCGTCTGGGCGTGCTGGTCGGCGAGTTGGCGCGCGTCATGCCGGGCTGGACGCCCCGCGAGATCGACCTCGGCGGCGGCTACTCCTATCCCGGTGACCCCACGGGCCGCGCGCTGCGCGCGGCGCCGGCGCACACCCCCACCCCGGCCGAGTACGCCTCCGCGGTCGCGGGCGGCCTGGACGAGGGGCTGAGGGCCTCCGGCGTCGACCCCAGGGGCATCGCGCTCGAGATCGAGCCCGGCCGGGCCGTGTACGGCAGCGCCGGGGCGCATCTGTCGACCGTGTTGAACGTCAAGCGCCAGGCCGCGCCGGTACCGCGCGTCTGGGTCGGCTGCGACAGCTCCGAGGTGCTGCTGAGCGACACCGGCTGGGAGCACAGCCGCTGGGAGCCGGTCTGCGCCGAACCGGTGACGGGGCCGCACCAGGAGGTGGAGGTGGACGTGGTCGGCGTCAGCTGCGGCTTCGACACGATCACACCCGGCGCGCGGCTGCCGGACGGGATCGCCGCCGGCGACGTGATCGCCTTCCTCGCCACCGGCGCCTACGAGGAGACGCTGGCGGGCAACTTCAACTCGATGCCGCGACCGGCGTCGGTGCTGGTCTCGGGCGGCCGAGCCGAACTGGTGCGCCGGGCCGAGCTGCTGTCCGACGTGACGCGGCGCGATCGCCTGCCGCGTCGGCTGCGCGGGGAGGCGCCGCGCGTGGTGGGCGTCGACCACGTCTCGCTCACCGTCGACGACCTCGACCGCTCGCTCGGGTTCTACTGCGGTCTGCTGGGCCTCGCCCTGCACGACCGGGGCCGGCTCGAGCCGGAGCTGATCGAGCAGATGACCGGGATGCCGAACGCCGAGGTGGACTACGCCGACGTCGACCTGGGGTCACGGATCCTGGAGCTGCTGCAGTACCGCACGCCCGCGGTGCGCCGGCCGATCGCGTCCCGGCAGGAGCGCCCGGGGTCGGTGCACATCGGCCTGCGGGTGGACGACGCGGCGGCTGTGCACGGCCGCCTGGCAGCGGCCGGGTTCGCGCCGCTGTCTCCCCCGCGCACGCTTCCCGACGACGGCTCCGGCTGGTCGGGCAGCATCGTCTTCTACGTCCGGGACCCGGACGGCGTGATGCTCGAGATCGTGGAGCGGGCGGAGGCGGCGTCGCGGGCGCCCAGCGTCGCGCCGGCCGTGCCCAGCGCACTCGAGAGCTAGATCGTGGGCAGTTGGCCGACCGCCGGCCTTGGCTCGAGCCCCAGTTCGCACCAGACGCGGACGGCGCCGTCGACACTGCTGCCCCACCGATCCGAGAGCGCGTCGACGATGATCAGCCCGTAACCTGAGCTTCGCAGCTCCCCGCGAGCCTGCATGGTCGGGCGGGTCGATGCGGCGGGACTCGTGACCTCGATGCGCAGGAAGTC
>Ga0075424_100003114_pt1 | contig 15422 bp, 9 predicted proteins | sample SoiMethybrSBSTD3_FD_75301 | JGI IMG/M metagenome (GOLD analysis project Ga0075424, IMG submission 75301) | Bulk soil microbial communities from a Populus tree surrounding site in Tennessee, USA - Soil MetaG P. TD hybrid SBSTD3 | ecosystem: Environmental > Terrestrial > Soil > Tree plantation... | reverse complement strand
CGTGAGCTTCGAGATAGCTGCGGGCGAGACGCTGGGTCTTGTGGGCGAGTCGGGCTGCGGCAAGTCCACCACGGGGCGCTGCATCCTGCGCCTCATCGAACCCACTGCGGGTGAAATCTGGTTCGAAGGCCGCAATGTAACGGCCCTGGATCGGGGAGCCCTGCGATCGCTGTGCCGCGACATGCAGATCATCTTTCAGGACCCCTTTGCCTCCCTCAACCCGCGCATGACGGTCGGCGCCATCATCAGCGAAGCGCTCACGATCCATCGGCTGGCAAAATCGCGGCGCGAGTTTACCGACCGGGTGGTGCAACTGCTCGAAACGGTCGGCCTCGATGCCGACCACATGCGCCGCTATCCGCACGAGTTCTCCGGTGGCCAGCGTCAGCGCATTGGGATTGCCCGTGCGCTCGCTGTCGAACCCAAGCTGATCGTCTGCGACGAGCCGGTGTCGGCTCTCGACGTCTCGATCCAGGCGCAGGTCATCAATCTGCTGGAGGACCTGCAGGAAAAGTTCAGTTTGACGTATCTCTTCATCGCCCACGATCTGTCGGTGGTCGAACACATCAGCACGCGCGTGGCGGTGATGTACCTTGGCCGCGTGGTGGAGATTGCCTCCGCACGCGACCTCTACGCCTCACCGCTTCATCCCTATACCGAGGCGTTGCTCTCGGCCGTGCCCATCCCGGATCCGGAGGTCAAACGCCAGCGCATCATGTTGCAGGGCGACGTGCCAAACCCGATCCGGCCACCCTCGGGCTGCCGTTTCCACACGCGCTGCCCGATCCGCGAGCTGCCGCTTTGCAGCCGGGAGGTCCCCGAGCTCAAAGAGGGGCCCACCGGACACTGGGTGGCCTGTCATCTCAGAGGCTAGGCTCACGCCTTTTTCACCAACGCGTCGCGGATCTCCTTGAGGTAGATCTCCGACGGCGTCGGCGCGGGCGGGGTGGGCACTGCCTCGGTCTCGAAGCGCTTCTTCAGGGTGATGATCGCCTTGATCACCAGGAACAGGACGGCGGCGATGATGAGAAAGTCGATCAGCGTTTGCAGGAAGACGCCGTATTTGATGAGCACCGGCGTCTCGCCCGTGCCGATGTTGAAGGCGAGGTCCCGGAAGTCGACGCCCTTGAGCAGAAAACCGATGGGCGGCATCAGAATGTTCTCCACCAGCGCCGAGACGATCTTGCCAAAGGCGGCACCGATGATCACACCGACGGCCAGATCGACCACGTTGCCCTTGAGCGCGAAATCGCGGAACTCCGAGAGCCATTTCCAGTTCATGCGATCCTCCCTCCGGGTCTGGATGACAGCCAATTGCCGCAGTTAAGCCTAGGGAACCACCGCGCTAGGGGCAATCACCGGGCGCGTAAGGTGGCCGACACCGGCCCGGCTTTTGGGCTCCTTAGAGTTGCGGGGTCGCTCCCCGCTTAAGATGTCGCTCGGGCCGCGTTGGACAGGCTGGGCGGCTTCCAGCACTATGGCGAGCCCCAGCGCGCCGCTCAGAACGCGCTGGGCCCTGCGCCCCTCAGTGCATCGGCTGCCGCGCGGGGGTGCTGATCGCCGCCAGGTCGCAAGCGCAGGCCCGGAGGCATGCTCAAAGGCACATGAACGAAGGCCAATGATCGAAAGTTGGAGCGTTGTGACGCTGGCGCTGGGATACGTGAGTGTCCTGTTCGCGCTCGCCTGGTATGCCGACCATAACGGCCGCTTCTCCAAGGCGAGCCGTGGGCGGCCGCTCATTTATGCGCTGTCGCTGGCGGTCTATTGCACCTCGTGGACGTTCTTCGGCAGTGTCGGCCTTGCCGCCGCGACGGGTTACGACTTCATTCCCGTCTACCTTGGGCCGATCCTGTTGTTCGTGTTCGGCTGGCGCTTGCTGGCGCGGATCGTGCGGCTCGCCAAAAGCCAAAACATCACCTCCGTCGCCGACTTCCTGGCCGCGCGCTACGGCAAGAGCCAAGCAGTCGCCGCCATCGTCACCGTGATCGCGGTGGCCGGCACGCTTCCCTACATCGCCCTACAACTCAAGGCTGTGGCGCTGTCGGTCGACACTTTGCTCGGCGGCCGCCCGCTGCAACAGCTGAACCTCTACACCGATACGGCCTTAATCATCGCTCTGGCGATGGCTGCCTTCGCCGTCCTGTTCGGGACGCGCCACATCGATGCAACGGAGCACCAAGAGGGCCTGATTGTTGCGGTGGCCGCCGAGTCGCTCGTCAAGCTGGCCGCGTTCTTGGCGGTGGGGCTGTTCGTCACGTTTTCGATATTTGGAGGCGTGGGCGGGCTGTTGGAGCGCACGCTCCAGAGCCCCGAGATTCAGCGCGTCTTTGCCCATGGCCTGCATGGTGGCACCTGGATAACCGTCACCTTCCTGTCCTTGGTGGCGATCGTACTGCTGCCGCGCCAGTTTCACGTCACGGTGGTGGAGAACAACTCCGAGGTGGAGATCCGGCGCGCGGCGTGGCTGTTTCCCGTCTACCTCGTGCTCATCAACCTGTTCGTGGTGCCGATTGCGGCGGCGGGCCTCCTGAGCCTGCCCAAACACGACGCCGATACCTTCGTGCTGGGGCTCCCTCTGTCGGCGGGGGCGGATGCGCTCACGCTGTTTGCCTTTGTCGGCGGCCTTTCGGCCGCCACGGCCATGGTGATCGTCGATTCCGTGGCACTGGCAATCATGGTCTGCAACGGCCTGGTGCTGCCGCTGCTGCTGCGCCGCCGTGCCCTTGGCAGCGATGGTCAGCAGCCGGACATGGCGCGGCTCCTCTTGGGCGTCCGGCGGGTCGCAATCTTCGCCATCGTGCTCTTGGGTTACGGCTTCTATCGGCTGCTTGGCCAAGCCCATGGCCTCGCCTCCATCGGGCTCGTCTCATTTGCGGCAATCGCCCAGTTTGCGCCCGCCTTTTTCGGCGGGCTCGTGTGGCGCCGCGCCACGGCTCGGGGCGCAATCGCCGGCATTGTCATCGGCTTCGTGATGTGGGCCTACACACTGCTCCTGCCGTGGATCGTGGAGGCGGGCTGGCTGTCGCGGTCGCTGTTGAGCGATGGACCCTTCGGGTTGCGCTTTTTGGCGCCGCAAGCCTTGCTGTATCTGAGGTTTGAGCCATTGACGCACGGCGTGCTGTGGAGCATCGCCGCCAATGTGCTTGCGTTTCTGGTGGTGTCGCTGCTCAAGGCGCCAGAACCGGTGGAACGCCTCCAGGCCCATGTATTCGTGCTCGACAGCGAGCTGCAGCCACCGTCCGTGGCACCCGGCTTTCGGCGCTGGCGCACCTCGGTCACGGCCCGCGATCTGCAGCGGACGGTGGCGCGCTATCTGGGGGCAGAGCGGGCCCAGCGGTCGTTCGCCGAGTACGCGCAAAGCCGCAACGCTCCGATCGCACCCGACGCCGAGGCCGATCTCAATCTGCTGCGCTTTACCGAACATCTGCTCGCCAGCGCGATTGGCGCCGCGTCCTCGCGACTCGTGCTGTCGCTGCTGCTGCGCCGGCGCGATGCTGGCAGCCAGTCGGCGCTGCGCCTGCTGGACGACGCCTCCGAGGCATTGCAGTACAATCGCGATCTGCTGCAATCCGCTCTCGACCAGGTGCGCCACGGGCTCAGCGTCTTCGACAAGGACTTGCGCCTCATCTGCTGGAACCGCCAGTTCCGCGAACTGCTCAACCTGGCGCCCGAATTGGGTCGGGTTGGGGTGCCGCTGGAGAAGATCCTACGCACCTGCGCCGAACGTGGCGACTTCGGCACTGGCGACATCGACAAGCTGGTCGCAGATCGACTGAACAAGCTGGCGCTCGCGCACGAAATGTTTCAAGAACAATTCGACGGCGGCAAGCGCATTCTCGAGATCCGCACGAGTGCCATGCCGCAAGGCGGCATCGTCACCACGTATGCCGATATCACCGAGCGGGTGGCGGCTTCGGAGGCGCTGGCGCGGGCCAACGAAACATTGGAGCGCCGCGTCAAGGAGCGGACCGCGGAACTGACCAAGGTCAATGAGGCACTGGGGGTGGCCAAGCGCGAGGCCGATCTGGCCAACCTCGACAAGACCCGCTTCCTAGCGGCCGCAAGCCACGACGTCCTGCAGCCGCTCAACGCGGCGCGCCTCTACGCCACAAGTCTGGTCGAGCGCACGAGCACAGGCGAGGCGGCGACGTTCGCCCGCAATATCGATGCCTCCCTCGAGGCCGTGGAAGAGATCTTGGGCGTCTTGATCGAAATATCGCGGCTCGACGCCGGCAGGCTCGAGCCCGACATCAGCGTTTTCCCGCTGCAGGACGTCTTCGATCGCTTGGCTGTGGAGTTCCAGCCATTGGCGCGCGAGAAGCGGCTCGAGCTGCGCATCGTGCCCACACGATCGTGGGTGCGCTCGGATCGCCGGCTGTTGCGGCGCATCCTGCAGAACCTGCTATCCAATGCCATCAAGTACACCGCTACGGGCAAGGTACTGCTCGGCGTGCGGCGTCAGGGCGACCGGTTGGTGGTCTTTGTGTGCGATACCGGCCCCGGCATTCCCGCGTCGAAACACGCGCTGATCTTCCAGGAGTTCCAACGGCTGCCGCAGACGGCGGGAACAGTGCGCGGCCTCGGCCTCGGACTTTCCATCGTTGAGCGCATCGGCAAGGTTCTGGGCCATCGCGTCGAGCTGCGCTCGGTGCTTGACCACGGGTCCACGTTCTCCGTAGAGCTCCCGCGTGCCGGGGCGAGAGCGGTCGAGCCGGTGGCGGCCGTGGCGCCGTCGGTTGGGCGCATCGCCGGACTGACGGTGGTGTGCATCGACAATGAACCTGCGGGCCTCGCCGGCATGCAGGTGCTGCTCGAGGGCTGGGGGTGTCGCGCGGTGCCGGCGGGGAGTGCAGCAGAGGCAATCACACGGCTGGCTGAGGGCGGTGCACGTCCCGATATCATCCTGGCCGATTATCACCTGGACGGCGGTACCGGGGTCAAAGCAGTGGCGGTGGTACGCGCGGCGGGCCACGAGTGTCCCGTGATCATCATCACGGCCGACCACTCCGCCGAAGTGCAACGGGAGGTGCGGTTGCACGGGCATCATCTATTGCGCAAGCCGCTCAAGGCAGCAGCGCTACGCGCGCTCATGTATCAGCTTACCTGGCAGCGGGCTGTGGCGGCGGAGTAGATCTCCTTGCACATCGATTATGCGGTGCTGGGGGGCTTCACGCTGCTGTGGCTCGCCATCGTGCCTACGCCCGGGCCAAACTCGCTGCTCATCGTGCACCTTGCCCTTACCGCCCCTTGGCGCGACGTGGCACTAGCGCTGGCCGGCAACCTCTTCGGCGTTACCATCTATGCGCTTGGCACCCTGTTCGGCTTAGCGCTGCTGCTTGCGAGGGAACCCTCCCTGCGCTTGGCGGTCTATGTGCTGGGCGGCGCCTATCTGGTGTGGAGCGGGATACGACTGGTCCGGGCCGGTGTGGTGTGGCGGGGATCGGTGTCCGCAGGGTTGGCGGATCGATCTCGCGCGGTTGCCGCGCGCAACCCATTCCTGCAGGGGGTGCTGACGGCGCTGGCAAACGTGGCAGCACTGTTCTTCCTGGCGAGCATCTTCGCTGGTGCGGGGATCCTAGTCGCCAATCCGGTCACGCAGCTTGCGGCGTTAGGGGTCATCGTCATCGGCAACGGGCTCTACTTGTCCCTGCTCGCGTGGCTATTGCAACACGAGCGTCCGCAGGCCTTCTATGCCCGCAACCGGGGCGCCATGCAGTTAGGCTTTGGCGTTCTCTTTCTGGCGTTCGGGCTGCGCCTCATCGTGCGCGAGCTCCTCGCGTGGCTTTAGGCTTGAAGGCTTGAATCGGCTCGGCTGTTTGCGCCGCTCCCGTGCGCGGCCACGCAAAGTCGGGGGTTAACGCCGCTGAGCTTGGGGCGGCGCTGTCGGGATGAGGGCCAACCGCGAGTAGACGGGGCTCTCCGAGGCAGAAGTTGGGCGGGGTCGCCGGCGGCAGCGGCGGGCGCTCGCGCCTCATCACTGCCAACGGGCCCTGCACCCTTCATCCCACCTGAGCGGGACTGCGCCAAGCTCGTGGCAGCGCCCTTGAGCGGCTGGGGGCTCTTGGGCCGGAGCGGCGTTGCACGCGCGTTGGTGCCGCGTCGGGGCGCTTAACCGCGCTCCCTGCGACGGGGGCGTTCGCCGTGGTCGCGCCGGGGACGACCTTCGAAGCGGTCCTCAGGCTCGCCCTCCGCTCGCGGGATTTCCTTGCCGGTGGCTTGATCCACCACCTTCATGGAGAGGCGCACCTTGCCACGATCGTCGAAGCCGAGGAGCTTGACATAGACCTCTTGGCCCTCCTTGACCACGTCTTCCACGCGCTCCGGCCGGCCAGGTGCAAGTTGGGAAACGTGCACGAGGCCGTCCTTGGCGCCGAAGAAGTTCACGAAGGCGCCGAATTCCATGATCTTTACCACCTTGCCCTTGTAGATTTGGCCGGCCTCTGGCTCCGACGTGATCCCGCGGATGCGCGACAGGGCGGCCTCAATTGCCTCGCGCTTGGCGGCAGCGATCTTGATCGTGCCGTCGTCCTCGATATCAATCTTGGCACCGGACTGGGCGACGATCTCGCGGATCACTGAGCCACCGGAGCCAATGACCTCGCGAATCTTGTCGACCGGGATCTTGATGGTCTCGATCCGTGGAGCGTGCTCGCCGAGCTCGGTGCGGGCGCTGTTGAGGGCCTTTCCCATCTCGCCCAAAATGTGCATGCGCCCCGCGTTCGCCTGCTCCAGCGCCTGGCGCATGATTTCTTCGGTGATGCCGGCGATCTTGATGTCCATCTGCAGAGAAGTGACACCCTTCTCGGTGCCAGCCACCTTGAAGTCCATGTCGCCCAGATGGTCCTCATCGCCCAGGATGTCGGAGAGCACCGCGAAGCTGTTGCCCTCCTTGATGAGGCCCATGGCGATGCCGGCGACGGGACGCTTCAGCGGCACGCCCGCATCCATCAGCGCGAGTGAGGCGCCACAAACGCTTGCCATCGACGACGAGCCATTGGACTCCGTGATCTCCGATACCACGCGCACCGTATAGGGAAACTCCTCCGCGGCAGGCATCAACGGATGCACGGCGCGCCAGGCGAGTTTGCCGTGGCCAATCTCGCGGCGGCCGGGCGAGCCCATGCGGCCGGTCTCGCCCACGGAATAGGGGGGGAAGTTGTAGTGCAGCAGAAAGCGCTCCTTGCGCGTGCCCTCGAGGGCATCGACGAACTGCTCGTCCTCCCCAGTGCCGAGCGTGGCAACCACGAGGGCTTGCGTCTCTCCGCGCGTAAAGAGTGCGGAACCGTGCGTACGCGGCAGCACGTGGACCTCGCAGCGAATGGGTCGCACGGTCGTGAGGTCGCGACCGTCGATGCGCTTGCCGGAGCGGATGATGTCACCACGCACCACCTCCTGCTCAAGGTGCTTGAACACCGAATCGAGCAATACCTGCTCGTTGGCATCCGCGTCGGCAGCGAGCAGCTCCTTCTTGACCTTGGTGCTGGCGGCCGCAACGAGTTCGTGGCGCTTTTGCTTTTCCGGGGTCGCAAAGGCCTTGCGCACGTCCGCCTCGGCCAGGGCTCTGACCCGGTCCGCGTACTTGGATGTGTCGGGCGGCTGGAAGTCCCAGGGCTCCTTGGCCGCCTTCTCGGCAAGCCTGATGATGGCCTCAATCACGGGCTGGAAGCCGCGGTGGCCGAACATGACGGCCTCCAGCATCTGCTTCTCGGGCAACTCTTTGGCCTCAGACTCCACCATCATCACTGCATCAGCGGTGCCCGCTACCACGAGGTCGAGGGCCGTTTCGGCCATTTCGTCGATCATCGGATTGAGCACGAACTCGCCGGCGATGACGCCGACGCGCGCAGCGCCGACGGGTCCTACGAACGGCAGGCCCGACAACGTCAGTGCGGCGGAGGCGGCGACCATGGCAACGATGTCGGGGTCGTTCTCCATGTCATGGGAGAGAACCGTGACGATGACTTGCGTGTCGTTCTTGAACCCCTCCACGAACAGGGGCCGGATCGGCCGGTCGATGAGGCGCGAGGTCAGCGTCTCCTTTTCAGTGGGTCGGCCCTCACGCTTGAAATAGCCGCCGGGGATCTTGCCGGCGGCGAAGGTCTTTTCCTGGTAATTGACAGTGAGCGGGAAAAAGTCGATGCCGGGTCGCACTTCCTTCTCGGCGACCACTGTCGCCAGCACGCTCGTCTCGCCATACTGGGCCAACACCGCTGCATCCGACTGGCGCGCCAGGCGGCCGGTTTCGAGGCTCAGCTTGCGACCCGCCCACTCGATTTCCACGCGTTGTGTTTCGAACATCTGTTTCGTCTCGTCTCTAGGTGTTTCGTCGTTTTCATAGCCTTACGCGCCGGCGCCTGGCGCTGCGGCAGCCGGCCCACATGTCCATGTCTGTAAGGCAGCGTGAGCTTGCTGCCGCGCCGGACAAGGGTGCCCGCTAGCGGCGAATTCCCAAACGCTCGATGATCTTCTGGTAACGCCCCTCGTCCTTGTCCTTGATATGGTCGAGCAGACGCCGGCGCAGGCTCACCATTTTGAGAAGGCCGCGCCGCGAATGATTGTCGTTCTTGTGTAACTTGAAATGCTCCGTGAGGCCATTGATGCGCTCGGTCAGGAGTGCGATCTGCACCTCTGGCGACCCCGTGTCGCCTTTTTTGGTTGCGTATTGTCTTACGACTTGGCTCTTGCGTTCGGCGCTGAGCGACATCGGAAACCTTTCCAGCTGTTGGGAGGATTGAAAGCGGCGGCGGCCGGGATGTCGTCCAGCCGGGTCGCGCAAAGCTCGCTGCAATCCGCGTGCGGGTTGGGCGAGATGGCCCGCGTTATACACCAATTTGCAGCCAATGCGAGGGGGGAAATTCGCAAGCCCGTACAAGCCACTATCCCGTGCCTCACGCGTTCGCGGAGAAATTGAACACGCGCAGCGGATGCAACTCACCCTTCTCGATCCGGCCAACGGCGATCAATTGGCCCCTGCACGTCGCATAGGTCGGGCCGGTGCCCGTGCTCGCATCCCGGCCGCGGATCAGCACGGCCTGGCCGCGCAGCAGGCGGGCCGCGTCATTGGGAGCAACGCTCAGCTCCACCAAATCGTGCAGGGCGGCCGCGATGGGCAGCAAGAGCCCCTTGAGCGCAGCGTCGCCTTGCGTCGCCGCCGCCTCGAGCTGCGCCCGATCCACCGCCTGAACCTCATCAAAGGGAGCAACGCGGGTGCGCCGCAGCGCGATCAGGTGTCCGTAGCAACCGAGCATAGTGCCCATGTCGCGCGCGAGCGCGCGCACATAGGTGCCCTTGCCGCAGCGCGCTTCGAAGGTGGCTGTGTCGCGGTCCGGCACCTCGAGCAGGGCGAGCCAATCGATCATGACCCGCCGCGCCTGGAGCGCTACCACTTCCCCCGAGCGCGCGAGGTCGTAGGCGCGATTACCATCGACCTTGATGGCAGAGAAGGCCGGCGGCACCTGAAGGATCTCGCCGGTGAAGCGCGCCAGCAACGCCTCGATGGCGGGCCGCGAGGGACGCAGTTGGCTTTCCTGCGTGATCACGCCTTCGGCATCATCCGTGTTGGTGGCGGCACCCCAGCGTACAGTGAAGCGGTAGTGTTTGGCGCCATCTACGGCATAGGGCACGGTTTTGGTGGCTTCGCCGAACGCGATCGGGAGCACGCCGGTCGCCAGCGGATCGAGCGTGCCGGCATGACCGGCCTTGCGTGCATCAAACAGCCGGCGCGCTGCACCAACCGCTTGCGTCGACGTGATGCCCGCCGGCTTGTCCAAGACCAGCCAGCCATGGATGGCTCTGCCCTTTTTGCGGCGTGCCATTGAGGACCTGCGCGTTGAGGGAGTGAGCGGCGGCGGACGCAACGACAACGCCCGACAAAACGCCCCAGGAGAACGCCCACCCTATTGCTGAGCCGGCCAGGGAAGGAGCCCTCCCAGTTGGAGGACAGCGGTGCACCCCTGCGCTCAAGCCAGCATAGCCAAACTCATGGGGTGCATCCAGCGTTACCACCCCCGACGGGGCATCCCATTGCAGAGGCCCGGCCGATCACTCCTTGTCCAAGTCTTGTCGGACCTTGGCGCTCGCCAGCAACCGGTGAATGCGGTCGGCTTCCTCGAAGGTTTCGTCGGCAAGGAAGCGGATGTCGGGTGCAAATTTGAGGTTGACCGCGTGCGCGACCTCGCGGCGGACGTAGCGCTTGTGGCGTTCGAGCGCCGCCAGCACGGGCCCAACCTCCTTTCCACCCAGCGGCATGACATAGATGGTGGCGAGCCGCAGGTCGGGCGACATGCGCACCTCGGGAATCGTGATGACGTGTGCCGCCAGCACCTCGTCGTGGACCAGACCCCGGGTAAGCATCTCCGCCAATGCGTGGCGAATGAGCTCACCCACGCGCAGCTGGCGCTGGGTTGGGCCGCTAATCTTGTGAGCGCGACGCTGGGCCATGAAAGGATCGGGGCCGAACAGGGGAAGCGACCTTTGCCCGACCCCCTCCTTGGAGCACGGATAGCGGACCCGGCGGGGTCCCGAGAGCCGATCAGAGGGAGCGGGCAATGGTCTCGACGTTGAAGCACTCCACGACGTCGCCGACGCGGATGTCCTGGTAGTTGGCGAATGCCATGCCGCACTCTTGTCCCGCCGGCACCTCGCGCACCTCATCCTTAAAGCGCTTCAGAGTGGACAGCGTGCCCTCGTGGATCACGACGTTGTCGCGGATGAGGCGCACTTTGGCGCCGCGCTCGACCTTGCCGTCCGTGACGCGGCAGCCCGCGATCTTGCCGACCTTGGAAATGTTGAACACCTCCAGAACCTCGGCATTGCCCAGGAACATCTCGCGCACGGTAGGCGCCAGCAACCCGGACATGGCCTTCTTCACGTCGTCGACCAGGTCGTAGATGATATTGTAGTAGCGGATCTCGACGCCGGTCTGGTCGGCGGCGAGCTTGGCCTGCGCGTTGGCACGCACATTAAAGCCCACCACCACGGCGTGCGAGGCGCTGGCGAGGGACACATCCGATTCGGTGATGCCGCCGACGCCCGAGTGTACGATCCGCGCCTCGACCTCGTCGTTGCCGAGCTTGCGCAGGGCCCCGCCGATGGCCTCCACCGATCCTTGCACATCGCCCTTGACGAGGAGCGGAAACTCCTTGCGGCCAGCCTCCTTCAGCTGCTGCATCATTTGCTCAAGCGTGCGTGCCGTGCCGGCCGAGCCCAGCGTCTGGCGGCGCTTGCGCAGGCGATAGTCGGTGAGCTCGCGCGCGCGGCCCTCGCTCTCGACGACGGCGAAGGGATCGCCGGCCTCAGGCGCCGAATCAAAGCCAAGGATCTCCACCGGCACCGATGGCCCGGCCTCCGACACCGTCTCGCCGCGGTCATCGATGAGCGCACGCACGCGGCCCCAGGCCGCACCGGCGACGACAATGTCGCCGACCCTGAGGGTGCCGCGCTGCACGAGCACGGTGCCGACCGGCCCGCGTCCGCGCTCGAGCTTGGCCTCGATGACAACGCCCTCCGCGGAGCGCTGCGGGTTGGCGCGCAGGTCCAACAGCTCTGACTGCAAACTGATGGCTTCGAGAAGCTTGTCGAGGCCGGTCCGCTTGAGAGCCGATACCTCGACCTCCAGGGTTTCGCCCGACATGCTTTCAACGACGATCTCATACTGCAGGAGCGCGGTGCGCACGCGCGTGGGATCGGCTCCCGGTTTGTCAATCTTGTTGATGGCAACGATCAGCGGCACGCCGGCAGCCTTGGCATGATTGATGGCCTCGACCGTCTGCGGCATCACGCCATCGTCAGCGGCCACGACCAGCACGACGATGTCCGTCACCTTGGCGCCGCGTTGGCGCATGGCGGTGAACGCTTCGTGGCCGGGCGTGTCGATGAAGGTGATCCTCTGGCCACCCGGTGTCGTCACCTGATAGGCGCCGATGTGCTGCGTGATCCCACCAGCCTCGCCGGCGGCCACGTCGGTGTGGCGAATGGCGTCGAGCAGCGACGTCTTGCCGTGGTCGACGTGGCCCATGATGGTGACCACCGGCGCGCGTGGCTGCTGGGTTTCCTCGGTGTCGATCTGGCCGATGAAGCCCTCCTCAACATCGGCCTCCGAGACGCGCTTGGGTGTGTGGCCGAACTCGCGGACGATGATCTCTGCCGTGTCCGCGTCGATCACGTCGTTGATCTTGTGCATGGCTCCCTGCGTCATCAGCAGCTTGATGACGTCGACAGAGCGCTCCGTCATGCGGTTGGCGAGCTCTTGGATGGTGATCACCTCGGGGATGATCACCTCGCGCATGACCTTATCGCGCGGTTGCACAACCCCGGCTTGGCGCAACTTCTCGCGCTCGCGCCGGCGTTTCAGCGAGGCGAGCGAGCGTTCCCGCTGCGCCTCGTCGAAGGCATTGTTGATGGTGAGCTTGATGCGCTCGCGGCGCTCATCGCCGATCTTGACGGGGCTCTTGGCGGGCTTGGCGCCTTTCTTCTTGGCGCGCGTGTCCTCCTCGGCTTCGGGTTCAAGCTCAAGCGCGCGGGGGCCGCGCTTGGCGATCTGCTCGACGCGCTTGGGCGCCTCGGGGACCTTGGCCTTCTCGCTCGGCGGCTCCTTGGCCTCAACGGGGGCTTTCTCCGCCTCTTGCGGCAGCGGCGCCTCGGCGACGACGGGCTCCGATGCCGGTGGAGATGGCGGCGCCTCCTCCACGGGTTCTGGCTGGGGCTGCAGCGCCTCAAGGCGTTGGCGCTCGCGTTCCTCGGCCTCGGCACGTTCCTTGGCCGCTTCAAGCGCGCGCCGGCGCGCGTCAAGCTCATCGGGCCGCAGGGCACCGGGCTTCTGGATCACCTCCGCCAGCAGACGATCGGCTTCGGACTGCGAGGGGGCTGCTTCGTCAGCCTCCGTGCCGCCTGGACCGGAGATCGTGCGCTTTTTCTTCTTCTCCACGACCACCGACTTTGAGCGACCGTGGCTGAAGTTCTGGCGCACGTGGCCCGACTCCACCGTGCGCTTCAAGCTCAACGGCTTGCGCGGGACCGTCCCACGCAGGGTCTTGTCTGCGGTCTCTTTCGTCTCGGTCATGCACGTCCTGTATGCAGTTGGTTTCTTTCAGCTGACCGGCGGCGGCACGCGACCACTGGCTTCCTGGCCCAGCCGGTAGCGCCTCAGACGCCGTGCCTCTTCGATGAGCCGACGGGTCGCGCCACCCTCGGCCGCTGCAGCATGTATCACATTTGGCCGGCCCATGGCCAAGCTCATTTCGGCACCGCTCAAATCGCGGATGGAGGCCACCCGGGCGTCGCTGCCTTTGGTTAAGGCATTGAATTTCCCTTCAAGTTTTGCCACGCCGTCGGCCCCAGCGTCCCCCGCGTGGATGAGCACGATGGCGCCCCTGCGTGCCATCATCGCCTCGATTTTGGCAAACCCGGCCACGATCAGGCCCGCCTTGTTGGCAAGGCTCAGCGCTTCGCTGAGCCGGCGCGCCATCAGCCGCTCGACGCGGGCCGGCAGGTCGGTCGGCACAGACACCTGCCGCTTCAAGCTCCGCGCGAAGGCTTTCTGGCGCACAGCCGCAGCGACGGCAGCGTAGGTTGCATCGACCCATACCCCGCGCCCGGGCAAGTGTCGAGCGAGGTCGGGGACGACGGCGCCGTCGGGACCCGCTACGAAGCGGATGAGCTCCTCAGGCGACTTCTTCGCGCGCGTGACGGCGCACTGGCGAAGCGGCCCGCTGCCCTCTTCGCCGTGGCAATCTCTTTCCTTTGCCTGCGCGCCCATGGTTTGTGCTGCCGCTCCGCACCATGACCACTCACACCTTGACCGTTGCGGTCGCCTGCTGGGCGGCTTTTGCCGCCTCGGCCGCCGCGGCGGCGGCGGCCTGCTCCGCCCGCATCTTGTCCAAGTCTTCCTGAGTGACCCAGCCCGCGGCAATGCGCGCGGCCATGATCATGTCCTCGATGTCCTTGCGAGAGACCTCGAAACCTTCAAGTACCCCCTTGTGCCGAATAGGCTCGGCATCCTTCTCCTTCTTGCGCTCCGTCCAGCCAGCCAAGTCGTCGGTCTCTGCGCCGGCAAGATCCTCGAGGCCCTTGATGTCGTTCTCGCCGAAGGCGACCAGCATCGCCGACGTCACGCCGTGGATCTTGGCCAGATCGTCGGAAACGCCCAACTCCTTGCGCTTTGCCTCGCGCTCGGCCTCCTGCCGTTCCAAATACTCGCGCGCACGCGATTGGATCTCCTTGGCGGTTTCCTCATCGAAGCCCTCGATGTGCGCGATTTCGCTGGCATCGACGTAGGCGACCTCCTGAACCGTCTCGAAACCCTCGGTGGCGAGGAGCTGAGCAATGACCTCGTCAACATCAAGCGCGTCCATGAAGCGCTGGGTGCGCTCGGTGAATTCCTTCTGCCGCCGCTCCGATTCCTCCTGCTCGGTCAGGATGTCGATGTCCCAGCCGGTGAGCTGCGAGGCCAGCCGCACGTTTTGACCGCGTCGGCCAATGGCAAGCGAAAGCTGGCTTTCGGGCACCACGACCTCGATGCGATTGGAATCCTCGTCCAGCACCACCTTGGTGACCTCGGCCGGCGCCAGCGCGTTGACGATGAATGTCGCCGCGTCCGGGTTCCATTGGATGATGTCCACTTTTTCGCCTTGCAACTCGCCGACCACCGCCTGCACGCGCTGGCCGCGCATGCCCACGCAGGCACCCACGGGATCGATGGAGCTGTCCTTGGAAATGACGGCAATCTTGGCGCGAGATCCTGGATCGCGTGCCACCGATTTGATCTGTACGATGCCGTCGTAGATCTCCGGCACCTCTTGGGCGAACAGTTTGGACATGAACTCAGGCCGCGCGCGGGACAGGAAGATCTGCGGCCCTCGCTGCTCGCGGCGCACGTCGTAGATGTAGGCGCGGATGCGGTCTCCCAGGCGCACGTTCTCGCGTGGGATCATTTCATCGCGGCGGACGATGCCTTCGGCGCGGCCAAGATCGACGATCACGTTGCCATACTCGACGCGCTTCACAGTGCCATTGCCGATCTCGCCCATGCGGTCCTTGTATTCATTGAACTGGCGCTCGCGCTCGGCTTCGCGCACCTTCTGGACGATCACCTGCTTGGCGTTCTGTGCTGATACCCGGCCGAAGTCGAGCGGGGGAAGCTGTTCGGCGATGAGGTCGCCCACCTTGGCTTCAGCCTTGCGGCGCTGAGCTTCGGCCAGCGTCACCTGGGTTGATTCGTTCTCAACCGCGTCGACCACCTGAACCACACGGGTAAGCTTGGTCTCACCGGTCTTGGGGTCGATCTCGCAGCGGATGTCGTTCTCGCTGCCATAGCGCGCCTTGGCGGCCTTTTGGATCGCGTCCTCCATCGCCGAGATGACGATCTTGCGGTCGATCGACTTCTCGCGCGCCACGGCGTCGGCGATTTGCAACAGCTCCAGCCT
>Ga0075424_100003112_pt1 | contig 15427 bp, 11 predicted proteins | sample SoiMethybrSBSTD3_FD_75301 | JGI IMG/M metagenome (GOLD analysis project Ga0075424, IMG submission 75301) | Bulk soil microbial communities from a Populus tree surrounding site in Tennessee, USA - Soil MetaG P. TD hybrid SBSTD3 | ecosystem: Environmental > Terrestrial > Soil > Tree plantation... | reverse complement strand
TGCGGATTGTGAGAAGCGATTGCGGATTGCGGAATGCGGATTGCGGAATTGCAATGGAGGATCGTACCGCCGGTTCGACCTCACCCTGCCAATCCGCATTCCGCATTCCGCAATTGGGGAGATAAGGACGATTAGCGCCTTCCGACCAAGAGCACCAGCCCGACCGTCAGCCCCGCCTGGCCGATCCAGAAGGCGAACATCCACTTGATGAGATCACTGCGCTGGGCGGCAATAGCGCTCAGAACCTCGGCGCGAAGCGCAGCGAGTTCCTGGCGCAGCTCGGCTTTCACCTCCGCGAGCCGCTGCTCCAATTTCGCGTCGAACCGGGAGAAGTTGAGGTCGTTCAGCTCGCGCAGCTCCGCCCGATAGGTCGTGTCAGTCTCGTTGAACCAGTTCACCAGCTCATCAACCAAGTCGTGTCCGATCCCTCGCTTCGCTCGGGATGACACTTTCGGTAGAACTGCTCGGACGGCTTGACTGTCACGGGCACCGACATCCCTCTCGCAAGGAGTCGGCGACATCCCAATAGTACGCTCGGCGGGGGGGAGGAGCCAAGTATTGCGAGGGGATCGATGCGACGCGGGGAAAGATTGCGAAGGTTCGAGAATTGCGGATTGATGATTGCGGATTGCGGATTGGAAAGGTGAGGTCGAACAGGCGTACGACCCTCCATTGCCATTCCGCAATCCGCATTCCGCAATCCGCAATTGTTTTTAGAACCTCGCTCTCACTCCCGCCCCGAAGTAGAACAGCGACGCCACGTGCCCGTTGGCGAACTTGCTGGTCCACTCGAACTGCTGCCGGTTCCCGATGCGGAACTCGCCGATCACCTTGGGCGTGAACGTCGCATCGACGCCGGCGCCACCGAGGAAGAAGAAGCTCGCGTTCCAGATCCCCTGGCCCACGCTGCCCGAGCGCGCGCGATACAGCCCGCCGCCGAACTCCACCACCGGCCGATATTTGTTGTAGCGCATGAAGGAGTACTGCCCGCGGACCGACAGCTCGACCAGCGACACCGATATCGATTGCGTCCCGCTGTCGGCCGTCAACGATCCCAATCCGAGCTGGCCCACCAGCGCGAAGCCCGACGACCACTCGAGCCCGCCGTACACCTCGGCCAACACGCCGAGCTTGCCGGCGAACGTGGTGTCGCCCAGGAAGCCGAAGTTGTAGGTCATCAGGTTGAGCCGGCCGCCGGCCGTCCACGTCCGCCACCCGGCACCGGTCGGCCCCGGCGCCTCCTGCCCCGGCGAGATCGCCAGCACCGTCTCCGTGAGGTGGATCAGCACCCACTGCCGCACCCCGGACGCCCGGACCTGAATCGTCGTCTGGCCCCGCTCGCGCGGCTGGAACACCACCACCGCCTGCGAGGACTGCACCGACGAATTGGCGACCTGCAACACCCGCTGGTCCCACACCCACAGCTCGAACCCGGTGATCGGCACCGTATTGCCCTGCGCATCCACGGCGCGAATCGTGAGGGTGACCGAGTCGGTGGGCTTGAGCTGCAGCCAGTCGGTAATCGGCGCCCCGTTGTGCTCGATCACCAGCGCCTTGGCGCGCACGCCCTGCTCGGCGCCCTGCGGGGGGGGCTGCTGCCCCGAAAGCCCCGCGGCCACCACCATCCCCAACACCAGCGCCACCGCAGCGCGGCGGGCAGCTCCGATCGCGACCATGCAGGCTGGCTCCCGTGAGGCAAGATGTGAAGCGGCATACTGATAGCGGTTGGGGGCTCGAAAAGCAAGGTAGAGGCGGGGTTAGGGGCCAGGGCTCAGGGGTGGATCCCTAGCCCCTAGCCCCTAACCCCTATCTCCTAGAAATGCTGGAATAGTGTGCGCAATCTCGCGGCACTCCGGTCCAGTGAGAAGTGCGCTTCCAACCTGGCGCGCGCCGCTCCGGCCAGGCGGCTGCTCAGCTCGGGGCTGGACAGAATCCTTTCCAGTGCGTCAGCCAGCATGACAGGCTGAGCCGGTTCAACCAGCAGCCCCTGGCGCCCCGATTCGATCAGCTCGGGAATCCCGGACACCGGAGTCGAGACGACGGGTACTCCGCTGGCCACCGCTTCCAGCAACACATTGGGGATACCATCCCGGTCGCCATTCCCCGCAACCTTGCACGGGAGCGCGAACACGGACGCTCGCCGATACGCCAGGCAAACCGCTTCCTGAGACCGCGCGCCAGCCAACGCAATGACACCTTCCAGACCACAGGCCCTCACCTGTGCCTGGAGCGTACTTCGCAAGGGCCCTTCCCCGATAATCTCCACCATGAAGCGACGACCACGCCGGCGCAGGAGGGCGGCCGCGGCAATCAGATCCTCCAATCCTTTCTTCTCGACCAATCTCGCGACCGACAAGACCAGGGGTGCGCCCTGCTCGGATGCGTGCGAACCGAAGAACGGGAATTGTGAAAGGTCTACGCCGTGGTAGACGCAGTGCAATTTTCCTTCGCATTGCAATCCGTAGTGAGCTTGCAGATGTCGCCGGTTGTATTCGGTGCAGGTGATGACCGCCCGCGCCTCTCGAAGCTTTGGGCGGAGGTCGCCTGGGTCGCTGGTATAGATATCCTTGGCGTGGGCGGAGAGCGTGTAGGGGACGCCGGTCAACCGAGATGTGAAGAGCGCCACCAATCCGGGAGATGAGGCAAAGTGCGCGTGCAGCAGCGCGCACGATTCCCGAACCACTACGTCCGCCAAGTAGCCCGCTTTCAAGAAGTGACGTAGCGGGGCCAAACGGGTTCGTGCGGCCAAGCGCGGATGGCGGAGCGTCTTACCGACGGCCGCGAGCAGGGTCTGGACATATCTCCGAGGCTCCCGGCGTAGCGAGCGGATGTTGGCGAATAGCGCGGGTTTCCAGTGCGACGTCAGGGACAGGTACGTCACCTGGGCTTGCACCAATGCCACATGGCTATGAACGGGGCCCGGGTCGGCGTCTCGAACGGAGAAGATGCGTATCGAGACCCCCTGCCGCTCGAGGCCCAGGACTTCGTTGAGAATGAAGGTTTCTGAGAGCCGGGGCCAGGATTTGACGACGTACCCCACTACGCGCTTGGTCACGAGGCTACAAGCCGCTCATAGAGTCCGATGTAGGCGTTCGCCTCGCGGTCCGGTCTGCACTCGGCCAGGGCCACCGCTCTCGCCGCCGTGCCAAGCCGGTTCCGGCTCTGGAGGTCCGCGGCGAGGGCCGCGAACGCACGACCAAGTGCGGCTGGATCGAGGCGATTCACCAGGATCCCGTTCTCTTCGTGCCGGATGACTTCGGCAAAAATGTCCGAGGCCACCACGCACCGGGCGCGTTCCATGGCCTCCAGCACGATATTGGTCGTTCCATAGTCGACGCTCGGCAGGACCACGATGTCCGACGCCTCCAACCACCGCGGCAGAACCTCCTGGGAAACCGACTCGCGCACCACGACTCGCTCTTCAAGACCGAGCCGTCGCAGGTCGGCGTCGAACTGATCGCGCACGCCAGGGTGCACCCGTCCCATGATCAGGAGTCGCGTCGCCGGAGCGAGGGGAACCGCGGCCAAGGCCTGGAGCACCAGTCCCACCAGCTTTTTCTCGCGCAGATTGGCCGCCAGGATGATCAACACGACATCAGGGCCGACTCCAACCTCCGCACGGAGCGCGTCCCGCGCCGCCGCATCGAGGCCAGGGTAGGGTCGCGGCGACACGGAATCCGCGATGACGGTGGCGTGGGCGGCCACCGCCGGGTGCGCGACAGACAGCAGTTCGAGCAGCGACCGGTTTGCGAGCGCGACCGCCGTGGCGCGCTCGAGGACCCACCGCACACACTCAGCCCGGAACCCGTCAAACGGGTGTCGCCCGAACCCGCGCACCCCAACCAGGTGCGGCCGCGCGAGCGCCCCCGCCACGAACGTGGCGATGAACCCGGCGTTGAAGACCGACATTGAATGAATGAGCTGGATGCCCAGCGAGCGCGCCACGTTGGTCAGCTGCAGGGTTGCCTCCCGCCGCGCAACCGCTTTGACGCGCTCCGGGATCCGGACGGGGCGATCGTTGTCGAAGAACGGGGTGACGAGGACCGTGCACTCCCTCGTCCGATCGACCGTGACGGAAAGCGAGGGACCGAACTCCGCGCGACCGTCGAAGTCGACCGCCCACACCTCGACCCCTGCCTGGCGCAAATACCCCACGATCCGGTCAGCGGACCCGGCGACTCCCCCCCGGGACGGCGGGAACGCCTCCGGCACTAGCAGGACGCGCACAGCGCCTCCCACGGCGCCCGAGCGTATGACACGCTATGGCTCCGACAGCAGCGACTGGTAGATCCTGAGGTAGGCGTCGCGCTCGTGCCGATAGTCGAACCGCTCAATCGCGGTCTGCCTGGCGGCCAGGCCGGCTGCAGTCAGCACATCGGGCTGTTGCAACCACTGGTCCAGCAAGAGGGCGAGCTGCGCGACATCGTGCCGCTCGAAGACGAACCCGTTGCGGCCGTGTTCCAGGACGTCGGCGAAGACGTCGCTCCCGAAGACCGGCACGCCACGCTCCATCGATTCGAGCAGGACATTCGGCATGCCATCGTCCCACGAAGGAATCACTACCGCGTCCAGGGCGGGAAGGAGGTCGCGCACCCGACGATGGTCCAGCGGTCCCGTGATCGCTACGCGCTCAGCCAGGCCCAAACGCCGCACCCGGCCCGCGAAGCCTTCTCTGTCGCTCTCCTCCAGAAAATCGCCGATGATGAGAAGGTCGGGCGAGATCTGCTTGACCGCTGCGAGCGCCTCCAAAAGATCTTCGAGCCCCTTCTTCGGTCTTGCCCACCCGACAAAGCCAACGACGGGGTGATCGTCTCGAATCGCATACTTCGTCCGCATCACCGTTCGTCGCGCCGTTTGGTCGTGCGGTGCTTCGGCGACGAAGACGCCGTTGGGGACGACTTCCGAAATGCGAGGCAATCTGAATGCGGTGCGCGCCAACCCCGACAGGTACTCGTTGACGAATGTGATCCCACTCGCCGACTCGATGGTGTGTCGCAGCAGCGCAAAGCGACCCGCATGAAACAGACCGCGCGACAGATCCGTCCCGCGGACGGATGTCAGGTGCGGGATACGGAGGCGCTGGGCGACGAGGGACGCCAGGAAGCCGGCGTCCAGCAGGTAGAACGAGTGGATGAGGTCCGGTCGGAATTGCTCGGCGAGCCGGTTGACCAGGAGCAAGGCGTTGCGGCGCATCGACGCCTTCTCGTCTTCGCCGAGCTGCTCCGCCCGATTCTTGAAGTACGGGCCGACCCGATGCAGCCAAAAGCCCTCGGACTCCGCGGTCGAACACACATGCGGGAAGTCCGAAGGGGGAGAGTCCGGATCGTAACAGACGACGGCCATCTCCACGCCCGCCTCGTGGAGGGCGGAGACGATTCGCTGCGCCGAGATCGCCACGCCGCCGCGTTCCGGTGGATACTGCTCGGAAAACACGAGAACCTTCATCGACCCTCCCGAACGCGCCTGACTAGACTCATCCTCGGCACGAGCCCTGGGGGACTGCCTCACCACCAGCGGTTGAGCGTCATGCTGACCAGGTGTTCCCGGAACTCCCGGCGGGTATCGTTGGAGCCGTACTTTTCGTAGCGGTAGCTATAGACCACTTCCCAGTGTCCCAGCACCTGGTGCCACGCGACGGTGGCCACCCAGTCGGTATCGCGCCGGAGGACGTCCAGGTTGCCCACACGAACCGTCCGCGCGGTGAAGCGCCGCTCCCGATATCGCACGCTCGACGAGACGCGACCTTTGGCCCCGAGTGGATTGGTGAGGTCCACGCCGTACGATGGACCATTGTACCGATAGGGCGCGCTGTCGGCGCGATTGTACTCGTAGCGGCCGCTCACCGCCCAGCTCCAGCGTTGACCGAGCTGCTGGCGGAAACGGACGCCCACCCGTGGATCGGATTCGTGATGGCGCAGCGGATTCGGGTATTCCTTGATGAGGTACTCGCCATACAGCAGCAGCCGATTCGAGCCATTCAAGCGGAATTCGAGCTGCGGCTGCCAGCTGTATTCGTCGCGCAGCACGCGGTCCTCGGATGAGCCGTTGACGGCGTATTCCACACCGGCTCCCAGGGTCCAGTGTTGCGCGATGCGCCCCTCGAACAGCACACTCACGTCATGTCCCGGGACATTCCAGACATCGGTATGGGCGTACCGGCGGAGCACGCCGTCGTATGAGATGTCCAGCGCGGCGGTCGCCGAGCGGAGGCTGCAGTCCCCCCCGAACCCGGCGAGCAAGCCGAAGGTTTGCAGACCAGGCTGCGCATGGTCGATGTTCGTGTCGTAGGCGTAGGAGAGCCCCGAGTAGAGGGCGCACGTCCACGCCCCACCTGAGGCCTTTGGCTTCGTCGCCTGTTGCGCACCGACGGCGGCGGTGCACCAAGCGAGCAGGAGCGACGAGCACGCGACATGCCTTCGTGCCCCGAGGTGGCGACGCGCCGAGCGGGGAGGAGCGTCCGCATCAGGCTGTAGCGGCATCAGAGCGCGGCGCGCCGGCTCCACGACCGTCGCCTGCCGTCTGGAGGCGGTACAGGGGCGCGTAGCGACCCCCGGCGCACGAAAGCTCGGCGTGAGTGCCACGTTCACACACCCGGCCGGCGTCGAGATAGAGGATCAAGTCCGCCCGGGCGGCGAGCCGCAGATCGTGCGTGATCAGGAACGCCGTCCGTCCTTCGGCCAATCGTTCCAGCGCCTCGATCACTGCGCGCTCGTTCTCGCCGTCCAACCCCATGGTGGGCTCATCAAAGATGAGGAGCGGAGCGCGCCGGATCGCCGCACGGGCGATGGCAATTCGTTGGCGCTGGCCGTTGGACAGTGTCACGCCGCGCTCGCCGACCAAGGTGTCGTACCGCTGCGGCAGGGTCTCGATGAAGCCGTGCGCATTGGCCAGGCGGGCGGCGGCTTCGATCGCCCCGGGCGGTGCGCCCGGCGCACCGTACGCAATGTTTTCCGCGATCGAGGCCGCGAAGAGCAGGCTGTCTTGCAGCACCACGCTCAGCTGCGCGCGCAGCGAGGCGAGGGTGTAGTCGCGGATGTCGCGACCGTCGATCCGGACGCAACCCGCCGTCGGGTCGTACAGGCGGGGGAGCAGGCTGACCAGCGTGGATTTCCCGCTCCCCGACGGACCGACCAACGCGACGTACTGCCCGGGTGCGACGGCGAAATCGATCCCCTGAAGCACCGGGCGGCCTGGCTCGTACGCGAAGCTCACGTCCTCGAACTGAACCGCTCCGCGCAGCGCGGGCGCGGCCACAGCGGCCGGCAGGTCTCGCACGTCCGGCGTGCGGTCCAGGATATCGAGGACACGATCCCCGGCCGCGGACGCCTTCGCGAGGCGCCCCGTGTACTTGGCGAAGTCCTTCACCGGTCGGAAGGCGTTCCGGAGATAGGCGAGGAACACGATCAAGTCCCCCGCCGTCATCGCACCCCGCAACGCCTGCCGCGCCCCAAACCACAGGACCAGCGCCGTGGCGACCGCGATCAAGACGTCCACCGTGCGCTCGAGGCTGGCCGACAGCCGCGTCCCGACGACGCCCGTCGCCAAATTCTTGCGATTCTGGCTGGAGAACGCCTTTGAGAACGTCCCCTCCAGGGAGAGCGCGTGGACGACCTTCACAGCGCCGATCGACTCCGCCGCCGTCGCGGCCATCGCCCCCTCCTGCTGCCGCTGCCGCCGGGCCGTCTCGTGGATGCGCCGGCTGAGCCGCGCCGTGCTCACCCAAAAGAGCGGCCCGGTCGCGAAGGCGAGCAGCGCGAGCGAGGGGTTGAGCCACAGCATCACCGTGGCCATGCCGACCAGGGTGAGCAGATTCGCGAGCACGGGCAGCAGCGCCGTCACCGCGATGTCCTGCAGGTAGCCGACGTCGCTCATGACGCGGACGATCAGGTCGCCGCTCCGCGCGCGGGTGTGGAACGAAAGCGAGAGACGTTGCAGCTTGTCGAACAGCTCGTTCCGGACCGTGGTCAGCACCCGGTTGCCGACGAGCGCGAGGCCCACGGTGTTGTAGTAGGCGGCAATCGCCCGCAGTCCCGCGAACGTGATCACGGCGAACGCCGAGAGCGCGAGTAGCGTCGTCGGGTGCAGGGTCTCGAGCATCGGGAGTTTGGAGAAGGTGTGGCCACGGGCGGTGGCAACCACTCCGTCCAATACGAACTTCAGCGGCCAGGGCTCGAGTAACCGCAAGCCGACATCGACGTACAGGGCGAGCAACGAGAGAGTGATCAGACGGCCCTCGCGCCGGATGTACGGCCAGAGGCGGCGCGCGAGCCGGCGCAAGCCGGGAAGAGACTCGCGAAGAGTCCGAGGCCGTCCCATCCTATGCCCTCGCCCCGGTGCGGCGCTCCCTCCCCCTCCGCGTTGCCGTGCGCCCCACGTGAAGGACTCGTGCCGCCACCTGCTCCCATGTGTGGCTCCGCAACACGCTCGCCCGGGCGTCCCGCCCGAGCCGGGCGCGGAGCTGGGGCTCACGCTGCAACCGTTCCAGTGCGTCGGCGAGCGCCATCGCATCCCCCGGCGGGCAGAGCAGGCCGTTAACCTCCGGCTGAATCACCGTCTTCAGCTGTCCTACCCCGCTGGCCACGATTGCACGTCCCGCCGCCAGGTACTCGTAGACCTTGAGTGGCGAGAAATAGAACCGTTCGGGCTCCGGGTAGGGGGCGACTGCGGCGTCCATGGAGGTCAGGAAGGCTGGCACCTCGTCGGGGGACACCGCACCGACGAGGCGGCAGGCCGGCATGAGCCCGCGGTCGGCGAGCGCCGTGCGGACGGCCGCGTCCTCCGGTCCCCCGCCGACCAGCAGCAGACGAGTCGCGGCCACGCGGGCGTGCAGCCGGGCGAACGCCTCGATCAACACGTTGAGGCCATGCCACGGCTTCATCGAGCCCACGAACCCCACGGTGTACGTCCCGAGCGGTCCCGGGTCAGCGGGCGCGACATCGGGCCGGAACCGCTCCGGATCCACGCCGTTGGGGAGCACGTGCACGGGCCGACGCCCGGATGGAAAGCGTTCCAGCCACGTCGCGACTTCCGCGGACACCGCGAGCAGTGCGTCGGCGGCCTGGAAGACGCGCCCGGCGGCTCGCGTGGCGGCTGCGGCGTCGCGCAGCCCGCGAAACACGGCTTGCTCCTCGATGAGTGGCGCGTTCACCTCGAGCAGGCCCGGCGTGCCGGCGGCGCGGGCGTACTCCATGCCCGCGAAGCTCCAGAGCGAGTAGCGCTCGTACACGAGGTCGTACGGCCCCGCGCGGTCAAGCGCAGCAGCGAGCTCGACGTTCAGCGCCGTCACCAGAGGCGCATGGCTGACCGGTTCTCCGTCGCCGACGCGCGGAAGCCGGTGCACCTGGAGGGACTCCAGTCCCGGGGTCGGCGCCCCGGCCACGCTGGCGGCGAATACGTCAACGGAGGCGCCGTGGCGTTGCAAGGCGCGGACCATTTCCTGAACGTGCACCGAGCACCCCTTGTGACCGAATATGGGTACACCGGCGTCGGCGCAGACGTACGCGATCCGCATCGTCACACGCCTTCGGCGAGGAAGGTGGACGACGAATGGTGGAACCCGGAGGGAGGGCGCCACGGCGGGGGCCGCGGAGGGAGATCCAGCAGGTCCGCGAGGAGCTGGGGGACCCGGCGCAGTCCCATGAGATCGATGCGGTCGCGGGACGGCGTCCAGGGAGCGGGCGTGCGCGCGAGCCAGGCGCTCAACACACCCGGGCTCAAGTCCCCAGGGAGGACCACATCGACCAACCCCATCGCGTGCAGCCGCTCCGCCCGGATGAGCTGTTCGCGCCGCGGCTTGACGCGGGGTACGATCAGGGACGGTTTCCCGAACGAAAGGATTTCGCAAACCGTGTTATACCCACCCATGGACACGACTTGATCGGCGTGGCGCAGGATCCGAGTCGGCTCGCGCATGAACGTTACCACCCGGCGACGGCTCGGGTATCGAGCGGCGCGGCGGGACAGTCGTCGCCGCTCGGCGACGGGCATGTATGGGCCGGCGAGCAGGACGCCATTTGTCCCGGGCGGCAGCTCGGCCTCCAGGAAGGCCTTCGCGAGATCGGCGCCGTCCTGCCCGCCGCCCACAAGGCAGAGGGCGAGCCGTCCCGGCGTCAACCCCAACGCCGCCACGGGGTCTGAGCCACCACCGAGGGGGACTTTGTACCTCGACCGCTGATCGAGATACCCGGTGTAGCGCACCTTTGCCGCTACGTCAGGATCAAAGGCGTATTCGTGCGCGGTGTCGTAGACGGCGGGATCGCCGTACACCCAGATGGCGTCATAGTAGAGGCGGACCGCGTCCTGGTTCTCCGCCAAAGCCCATTCACCCTGCAGTGTGGTCGGATCGTCGAGCACGTCGCGCAGCCCGAGCACGATCCGCGTGTGCCGGTTGGCGTGGAGCGACTCCAGGACAGGGTCGAGCTCGCGCACCGCTCCCCGCGGCACGTTGTCGACGATCAGCACGTCGGGGTCGAAGGCGTTCAGCGCGGCGCCCGCCGTGTTGGCACGCAGCGCTACGAGCTCCGGGAGCGAGACGTCGAGATGGCGCGGGTGATAGCGCCCGTCCGCGTCCTTGAGCAGTGATGGGAGCGCGACGCAATCCACCCCTCCCGCCCCAGTGAGCACGCTCGCCTCGCGCGCGCCGGCGATCATCAGGACAACGGCGTGCAGCCGGGAGCCGCGCAGCGCCTGCGCCAGCAGCAGGTTGCGACGCATGTGCCCGAGCCCCATCGTATCGTGGGAGTAAAACGCAACGCGACAGCTCATGCAATCCGGTCTTTTCCGCCCGACAGATATTCCAGCGTGGGACACGAACGATCGTCGGGTCGGGTCGTCGGAGTTCGATGGAAGTCGAATGCGACCCGACCGCGCACAACCATCTCCGGTATACCCTCACCCAATAGCCCACGATCCTGGAATGATCCGTGAGAGGTATCACCGATGTTTCGGTCGAGTGTTTTGTGGACTCGGACTACGTCGAGGGTGGCCAGGACGGACGAGGTAGTGGCTCCAATCACTCAGAATACGAATCTCACCCCCGCCCCAATCACCAGCAGATTCCCCACATGCCCATTCTGATGCGTGCTATTCAGCTCTTCCTGCAGGTTGGTCGTGACGCGCAGCTCGCCGGTCATCCTGGGACTGATCGCCACATCCGCCCCGCCGCCGAGCATCCAGGAGAGGCTGGTGTTCCAGATGCCGGCGCCGCCGCTGCCCGTACGGATGCGATACGCGCCCCCGCCGGCCGACACCACCGGCCGGACCCGCTTCCCTGACAAGAACGCGTAGTCCATCCGGAAGAACACCTCGACGAGCTGCGCGTTGACCGGAGTGCCGGCGCTGTCCGCGCCCAGGATGCCGAATCCCACGCCGCCGACCATCACGACGCCCCACCAGTACTCGAGCCCGACGTACGCCTCGCCAATGAACCCGGCGTCGCCCTTGATGGCGGTCTGCTGATTGAAGGTGTAGTCGTACTTGGCGTAGCTGAACCGCGTCCCCGCGGTCGCGGTGGCGAACGGCTCCCCGCCATCGTCCGGCGGCGCCTCCTGCGGCGTGATCGCCAGCTCCCGCTCCGTCACCTCGACCTGGATCCACTGCTTGAGCCCCGACGCCCGGATCTGAAGCGTCGTCTTGCCGCGCTTGCCCGCCACGAAGCGCGTCACCGCGCGGCGTGGCTCGACGGTCGAGCCCGTGGCGACGAGCACGTCCTGGTGCTTCACCTGGACGTCGTAGCCTACCAGGGGAATCGGGTGACCGAGCGCGTCCTGCGGCGTGACGGTGAGGACCAGCGTATCGGGCAGCGCGAGCACGCCGCCGCCGGCCAACGGCCGGCCGTTGAATTCGATCTCGAGCCGCCAACCTCCGGACTGCGCTTGGCCTCGGGCGGCGGCGAGGCAGACGAGTGCGCAGAGCACCTTTGAGGCAAGCATGAGGACCTCGTAGGGCTAGTGGCGTCTTGAAATAGAGTGGGTTTGGGGGACGACGCAAGGTGGGTAGAGGCGTTATCGGTTATCGGTTGTCGGTTGTCGGTTCTCGGTAGAGACCTATGGGTGGAGATCCGGATTCGGGGCTTCGCGAATTCGCGGCGTTTTCGCGACTGAGAGTCGCGACTCGGCACATCTGTCGCAATGAAGCGACGAGCGAGGTCACTCTAAGTGACAGACAGCCGAGTCGCGGCTCTCAGCCGCGAAAAAAAAACGCATGGGCTGGTGTAGGGTGACCGATGACCGATGACCGACGACCGATGACCGTTCTACCGATGACCGATGACCTTTTACGGCAACAGACTCTCCCTTCCAAACCGCAATTCGAGCCCCAGCCTCCCCACGAACCGCGTGCGCGAAACGCCCGCGACATGTCCGTCATTGCTCACGAGATGCAGGCCGGCGTCCCCATTGAAACGTACCGATGACCGACCACCGTTTACCGATAACGCCAGCCTCATCGTGCGCTGCACCACTCCCTGAAACAGCGCCGCGGTGCTCGGATAATCGACCGGCAACGGATGCGCGAGACGGGGATCGCCCTCACCCTGGCGCACCAGCGTCGCCTCGGGCGCGATCAGCACGCCGCCCGGTCCGACGAAATCGATGCGCGCGGTCACTTGATCGTAGTCCGAAAAATTGCGCCCCACGCCCAGGCCGTGGAACAGCGGCACCTGGAAATCGTCCTCGTTGCGATAGGCGAGGTTGGACACCTGCGTGTAGAACAGTGTCCAGGCGCCCGACGCCGGCAACGCGCCCTTCGCCCCCAGCGTGAGCCCCCAGCTGGTGGGCTTCTGATCGGTCAACGTCTTCTTGTCGACCTGGATGTCGTCCAGCATCGCCTGCGCGTACAGCGTCACCGCACCGCGCCGCTCGAAGTCGAAGCCGATCAGGCTGTTGGCGTTGGTGCCGGTGTTGAGCTGCTCCAGAAACGCGAGGTTCAGGAGATTGAGATACCAGGGCTCGAGATTGCGATCCGCTCCCGAAATCGCGGCCGCTTCCCACAGCGAGAAAGTCCAGGATCCGGGCGGCCTGACCCACAGGCGATGCTCCACGAGGTAGCGCCGCACCGCGGCGCCGCTGGTGTCGGTCCGCGTGTCGAGCTGGGCGATGATGCCCTGCAGCTGGACGCCGGTCGTGCCGAGGGAGAGGCCGAGGTGATCGAGGGAATAGGGGTTAGGGGAGAGGGTCAACCCCGGTGCGACGCTCGGTCCCCAGTTCCGGTCGAGACGGCCGAAGAACAATTCGGCGAAGCTGCCCTGCACGCTGATGTAGGACGTGCGCGTCCCGCCCGCGACGGCGCGGTCCTTCTTGCCGTACCAGTCGGGATCGTACTTGAGTCTCGTGTCGAACATCGGATTGGTGACGGCGACGATGGGGCCGAAGCCGAGCGTGAGATCGATCCCGCCCGAGCCATAGCCGCGCCGCGTGCCGCCCGTGTCGAGCGCCGGCACGCCGCGGCCGATCTCGAGCGGATCGCGCACCGCGTAATTCCCCGCCGCGACGCCGACCATACCTTCCACGCGCCCCCACGCCCCTCGCTCGTGCCGGGTCAGCTCGCGCCGCAGCGCACCCACCACCGACCACTCGCCACGACTGACCGTCGTCGAATCGATCGCCTCGAGCGCCCGCAGCAGGTCGTCGGCCTTGAAGGGCCGGGTGAGCGGTGAGGGGTCGGGCATTTTTCCGGCGGAGATGAAATGCTCGACGTAGGGGGTGGACCAATGGGATACGGGGACGTAGGGAGAGGCGGTTTGCCCGGCGAGGGGAGCGGCGATAAGAAACAAGAGATTGCGGATTGCGGATTGCAGATTGCGGAATAGTAAAGGAGGGTCGTACCGCCTATTCGACCTCACCTTGCCAATCCGCAATCCGCAATCACCAATCCGCAATTCTTTCACTGCGTCACCCTGAGACCAACCTCCAGCAGCGTCACCGCTCCCACCGATCCGTTCACGTATTTGGAATTCGCCTCCACCAGCTGCTGGCGCTCGAGCCGAGCCATCCCCACGAGCCGATAGCCCAGGGCGTAATCGACCCCCGCCCCGAACATCCAGAACAAGCTCGTGTGATACACGACGTTCGCCGGATCGGTGGACTTGATGCGATACACGCCGCCGCCCAGCGAGAGGACGGGGGTGAGGTTGCCGCTGGTCGCAAACGCGTACTCGCCCCGCACCAGGCCCTGGTACAGCACGACCGTGACGTTGCCGGTCGGCGGGGGGGAGTCGGCGCGCAGCATACCGATACCAAGCCCGGCTTCCACGCGCAGCGACGGCCCGAACAGCCGCCCGGCGGCGACCTCGGCGCGGAAGCCCGGCTTGCCCGACACGCCCGGCACCGCCTTGAACCCGTAGCTGAACGCCGCGCCGCCCAGGCGCGCGTCGTAGATCCAGCCGCTGAGCGTGACGGGCAGGAGAACGGTGATCGGCACCGTGGTCACGAGTCCCGAGGACTGGAGCTGCAGCGTCGTGGTGCCGTTGCGCCGCGGCAGGAGGACGACGGTGCCCGCCGCGGTCGCGCGTGTTTCGCGCAGCGCGGCGGCGCCGCCGAACATCTGGACCCGCAGATTGCTCTGCGCCGCCTCGTTGCCGAAGTGGTCGCGGGTCACGACGCGCAGCGCGACGGTGTCGCGGGTCGTGAGATCGAGACGGGTCACCTTCTCGCCGCCCCGTTCCGCGATCAGCACCTCGGGCTCCGCGGGCGTCGCGTACAGCGTGACTTCCTTCGACACCCGGCCCGCGCGCGCCGTGATCACGACGGGGCCGGAGCGCTCGCCCAGGGTCACGACGGCGCGCGCCACGCCGTTGGCGTCCGTCAGGGACTGAGGGGGCGTCGCGGTGCCGTTCTGCACCGTGAAGGTCACGGGATACCCGGGCACGACGAGACCCGAGGTATCGCGCACCTGGAACACGACCGGCGTCACGAGCTGCGTCGCCACGACGCCGCGCACCTGGAACGACCCCATGAACTGAGTCCGCTCGGGGTGCAACGCCACCGTTTCCAGCACGATGGTGAACGCGGCGACGCGCGTGCCGCCCACCAGCAATCCGACCTGACCGCCGCGCCGCACCGCGGCCGACGGGATGGCGAGCGACGCGTTCCCCGCCACGTCGGTCGACACGGTGGGGAGCTCCGCGTCGCTCGAGAATTCGGCCGTGATGCCTTCGAGGCTGAGCCGCAGACCGGGCACGGGACGGCTGCGATTGTCGGTGACGTGCACCTGCGCCACGCCGCCCCCCCCCCCGCGGGAGCCTTGCCGCACCGTGACCACGGGCGTGGCGATGTCGACGCGCACCACCGAGGGGAGCGTCGTCACCAGCTCGACCGGCACTGCCGGCGCAATCCCGGCCAAACTGGCCACCTGCAGCCGGTAGGTGCCCGGCGCGAGGCCCGCCAGGAACCGGAACGGCGCCGCCCCGCGGGCGTTCGTGATCGCCGTG
>Ga0075424_100003108_pt1 | contig 15433 bp, 12 predicted proteins | sample SoiMethybrSBSTD3_FD_75301 | JGI IMG/M metagenome (GOLD analysis project Ga0075424, IMG submission 75301) | Bulk soil microbial communities from a Populus tree surrounding site in Tennessee, USA - Soil MetaG P. TD hybrid SBSTD3 | ecosystem: Environmental > Terrestrial > Soil > Tree plantation... | reverse complement strand
GCTCATGTGCTCCAATTCGCGTCTCGTCACGGACCGTGGTGTCTGGGTGTGCCCCTTGCTCGTCGAGCAGCCCGATGCGCGACTCGGAACGACGCTGGACGGGGCAGAGCGCTCGTACGAGCTGCGGCACCAGACGTGCGTTGCGTGCTGGCGATACGGGACGATCTGCGGCAACGTCAGCGCGCACATCGAAGGTCCTGACATCACGCCGGTGCCGGAGGCGCGGTGACTGGAAGGGCCGGAGGGGCTGGAAGGGCCGGAGGGGCTGGAAGGGCGGGAGGGGCTGGAAGCGCGGGACAGACTCGGTTTGCGCTGATCGGCGGTATTTACAGCAACTGGCGCGCGCTCGAAGACGCGCTCTCGGACATCGCGCGGCGACAGGTAGATGCCACATTCTGTCTCGGCGATCTCGGCGCCTTCGGACCGTTTCCGGACCGGGTATTTCCACTGCTGCAACAGGCGGGCGTGTTGTGCCTGCAGGGAAATTATGACAATTCGCTGGCCGGCGGGCTCGCCGATTGCCAGTGCGGCTATACCGACCCGCGCGACAACCACTTTGCGCGTCTGAGCTACGACTACACGTTCCGGAATACGTCGCGCGCACACAAAGCGTGGCTCGGCACATTACCGATGTCGCGGCGGCTTGATGTGAATGGGACGCGGCTGCTCCTGTGCCACGGCTCTTCGCGCAAGATCAACGAGTTCCTGTGGGAATCCACCAGCCCGGACGGGTTTCTCACGTATCTGCTGGACGAGGCAGGCGCGGACGTGCTGTGCGTCACGCACACCGGTATCAAGTGGCGTCGCGATCTAGGCGACGGGCGTCACGTCATCAACGTCGGAGCGCTCGGTCGCCCGGAAAACGACGGCACGCCCCGGGTGTGGTACGCGCTGCTCACGATCGGTGACTCCGTCGACGTGGAATTCATTCCCATCCAGTACGACCACGAGGCGCTCGCGGCAGATATGGACGCCGAGCGGCTGCCCGGCGAGTTCATCGAGACGATTCTTTCCGGCTGGTGGACCACCTGTCTCGAGGTGCTGCCGCAGAAGGAGCGCGCCCGGGGACGTTTCTGAATGGGCAACGTTCCCCAATGCTCCTGAGACCTTCCCTGTCACACTGCCTCTATACAGTTGATTTGCGGGTCGTGGCAGTGACCGCAGCGGCAAAGCGCTGGTGGGCGAGAGCCAGCCAGCCCAGGAGCAGGCGCGCGGCCTCATCGGGCGTCTGGCCATAAAAGGGCATCATGGCGGTCGGCATGCCCGGTCCGCGCCGCAGTTGCGCGCGCCAGCGGTTGCTGACGGGCGTCACCTCAATCTGGTACGCGCGCCCGCCAATGGTTTCTTCGAAGTGATGAATGATCACGTCAGCGTTGTCCGTAGGAAGTTAAGAGCGGCGACGATCTTATTCGCCACCGCACCAGGATCAAGCGAAGCGAGACGCGAAGGACGTGTCCACACTCAGAAGGAGCGCGGATTGTTCGCATCGCGCGCGGAAAAAAATTTCACTGTCCGGATCTCCACAGCTTTTGCACGTGCCATGCACAGGTTTTCCACAATATCCCCGTACAATACGAGCTCACCTGCATGATGCTGCGGATCGTTTCGTCCCTCGTCCTCGTGTGGCTCGCGGCGGCGACTGCTGCGCACGCCGCCGCTGACGCGACGTTATTCCGTCTCTTTCTCCGCGACGGCACCAGTGTCGTCAGCTTCGGCGAATTCGCGCGACTGGACGATCAAGTCGTCTTCTCGATGCCCGTGGGCGGGCCGACAGATCAACCGCGCCTGCATGTCGTGACGTTGCCCTCGTCCGAGATCGATTGGACGCGAACCGACCGGTACGCCGCTGCCGCGAGGTACCAGCGCTACGCCGAAACGCGCGGCGAAGACGATTTTCAACTGCTGAGCAGCGACATCGCGCGCGTGCTGAACGAGGTCGCGTACGCGACAGACAAGGACGCAGCGCTGACGAAGGCGGAGGATGCGCGACGGACGCTCGCCGATTGGCCCGCCGCGCATTACGGATATCGCGAGCGCGATGTGCGCGAGGTCGTCTCGCTGCTGGACGAGGCGATCTCCGACCTTCGCGCGTCGGCCGGGCGCAACGATTTCAACCTCGCGCTGGTTGCCACGCCGGAGGAAACCGGATACGAACCGCTCCTCGGAATGCCGGGCATCGCGGAGCAGATCGACGGGATATTTCGCATGGCACGGCTTGCACCGCGCGTCGCCGATCGCGTGTCGCTCCTCCAGGACGCGCTCGCGTTGATTGCAGAGGCGGGGACGTTGATTTCACCAGCCGAGGCGTCACGGCTGCGGAGCACTGCGGAAGATCGGCTTCATGCGGAAATGGCCATCGATCAGCGCTACGAGGCGATGTCGCGCCGTCTGCTCATGTCCGCGGCGAACGCGGCAGGTCGGGCGCGCATCGCGGACGTCGAGCGTGTGCTGAATCAGGTGCCGAAAGAAGATGCTCGTCTCGGCGGACAGAGGCCGGAGGTCGTTCAAGCATTGAGCTCCGCACTGCAGGCTTGGCTCGAGAGCGCACATCATTTCCGTCTCATGCGCGACCAGTGGCAGATTCGGCGCGCGACATACCGCAACTACCAGCGGATCGTGAGCAGCCCGTTGATGCAGCTGGTGAAGATGCAGCCGTCGCTCGACGCCATCCGGCAGCTGGCGGGCCCATCGCCGGCGACACTTGCTGCGTTGCGCAGCCGGCTTGCAGGCGGAGCCGATCGCCTCCAGCGACTCACGGTCCCCGAGGAGGTTCGGAGTACCCACGACCTCCTCGTCAGCGCGTGGCGATTTGCCGAAACGGCCGTCGATACTCGCTACCGCGCCATTTCCTCCGGCGATGTTGCCGTTGCCTGGCAGGCTTCATCCTCGGCCGCGGCTGCGACGCTGATGGTCACCCGCGTGCAGCACGACATCCGCGCGCTGCTCGAACCTCCACGGCTCCAGTGATCACACCCCGCACGACGCGACTCGTGCGGGCGGCGGATCTCCGGTCGTTCCGAAGCGCGCTCGTCACTCTCTGCACCACCGGCCCTCCCCTCGATGCTCGCGACCGCCTGGTCATCGTGCCGACGCGCGCGGCGTCGCATCATCTCGTTCGGACAATCGAGGATGGGATGCGGGAGCATGACGCGATCGTGCTTCCCGATTTCGCCACCCGCGGCGAGTTGCACGAACGGCTGTTCGAGCGGATTGACGGAGCGCCGGATAGGGCGCCCCGTCAGGGCGCGCCCTACACGACCGAGGAACGGGAGGCGCTCCTGGGCGTCGCGTGTCGCGCCGCAATCGATGCAGGAGCGGATCCGCCATTCAGGGTCAGGCCGGGTTTGGTCGCCGCGATGCTCGACTTCTTCGACTTGCTGAGGCGGCATCAGAAGTCGGTGGACGATTTCGAGCGGCTGGCGATTGGCAGGTTTGACGGCGGCCACGATCGCGGCGCCGAGCGGCTGATCCGCCAGACGCGTTTCTTCGCGGCCGCGTTTCGCGAGTTCGAGCGGCAATGCGCGGTACGCGGCGGCCTCGACGAGCATGCCATGCGCGAACAACTGCTCGTCAACACATCGACGCGTCCATGGCGGCACATCGTCATCGCGGTCCGCGATCGAGCGGCCGATCGATATGGCCTGTATCCAGTGGACTGGGATCTGCTCTCGCGCATTCCGGGACTCGAGCGGCTCGACGTGGTCGTAACGGATACGGCACTCGCCGGCGCATTTCACGAGCGCATTCATCAGGTGTTGCCTGGCATCGAGGAAGCGCGAGTAGAGTCGTCTTCCCTCTTCCCCCTTCGCCCTTCCCCCTTATTCATTGCCCGCGACCGGGAAGACGAGGTCGCCGCATTCGCGCGCCGCGCGCGTACCGAGGCGGAGAAATCGGCTCCGCCGTTGCTGGATCGAATCGCGTTCGTGGTCCATCAGCGTCTGTCGTACGCCTACCTGGCGCGCGAAGTATTTCGCTCATACGGGATTCCGTATCAGATGTTCGATGCGTTGCCTCTGGCGGCGGAGCCGTACGCGGCAGCGGTCGATCTCCTGTTCTCGTTCGTCAGCGCGAACTTCGCACGATTGCCCGCGATCGCGTTGTTGCGATCGCCGCATCTGAACATCAACGGTGCCGATGGCGGGTCGATCCGCGCCGGTGAGATCGCTGCGCTCGATCGCGGGTTGAGCGAGGCCGGTTACCTAGGCGGAATCGAAGCGGTCGATCGTCTGGCCGACGCGTGGCAGCGCGAAGGCGCACGCGCCTCGACGGCAGCGGTTGCCGGCGTGCGTGTACTGCAGCAGGTCGTGCGCGAGGTCGAGTCGCTGCGGTCGCCGGCAACAATCCCGGAACACCTCGATCTGGTGCTTCGGTTTCTCTCGACCCACGAGAACCTTCCGGGTCCAGACGACCCGTTGCGCGCGCGGCAGCTTCGCGCACGCGGCGCCGTGCTCGCCCTGATGCGCTCGCTGCGCGATGCCTATCGGCGCTTCGATTCGCGGAAGGTGGGATTCGAGGAAGTGGCCGCAATGGTGCGCCGCGCCATCGAGACGCGGACGTTTGCCCCACGAAGCGGCGACTGCGGCGTTCACCTGGTTGACGCCGATAGTGCAGCGTTCGGCGAGTTCGATTTCGTGCAGCTCGCCGGACTGGTCGATGGCGAGTGGCCGGAGCGCCCGCGGCGCAACATCTTCTATTCGCCTGCGATTCTCCGGGACCTGGGCTGGCCCTCCGACGCGGATCGTGTTGAGGCCACGCGCGCGTCCTTTGCCGACCTCCTTCGCCTGCCCGCGAAGTCGCTTTCCGTGTCCACCTTCTCGCTCGAGCACGACACGATAGTGTCGCCGTCGATTCTGCTCGACGATGCAACGGCGCTCGGTTGTATAACGGCTGGTGTTCCGGCTCGCGCGGCGCCTGACGAGGCAATCCTCTTGTCCGAGGCGGCACGTGCATGGGCAGCTCGCCGCGTTGCGCGTCCGGCCGACTCGCTGAAAGGCGGTCAGACGTCACCGCACATCCCTGCGGCATACTCGGTCAGCGCGCTCGAGCGGTATCAGGACTGTCCGTTCAAGTTCTTTGCGTCCGACGTCCTGCAGCTCGACGAACTGCCGGAAGACGACGCCGCCTTGTCGCCGCGTGCGCGTGGACGTTTTATCCACGAGGTGTTTCAACGCTTCTTCGAGGCGTGGGATCGCCTGGGTGAAGGCGCAATCACCTCCGAAACTCTCGACTCGGCGCGTGCGCTCTTTTCCGACGTCGCCGAGCCGCTGCTCGCCAATCTTCCCGAGGCAGATGCCGCGCTCGAACGCACGCGGCTCTTTGGCTCTGCGATTTCCGTCGGTATCGTCGACATCGTTCTCGGTCTCGAAGCCTCACATCCGATCGAAGTTGCGCACCGACGCCTCGAGTACCGGCTGGAAGGCAGCTTCTCCCTTGGAACCGCGGGCAGTGCGGTACCGCTTCGGGGCGTCGCCGATCGCATTGACGTGCTGAAGGGCAACCGCTTCCGCGTCGTCGACTACAAATCAGGCTCGGCGCCGAATCCAAAGCGCGCGCTGCAGGTACCTATTTACGCGCTGTGCGCGCAGGAACGGCTCGCGGAACAGCACGGCGGCGCCTGGGAGGTGGACGAAGCGTCGTACGTCGCGTTTACCGGGAAGAAAGCGCTCGTGCCGGTGATCAGCCGAAAGGCTGCGACGGATGACCGTGCGTCGGTCCTTGCCGATGCACGGACGCGGCTGCTCGGAATCGTTGGCGGCATCGGTCGCGGCGAGTTTCCGCCGCGCCCGTTCGAGCCGCGCATCTGTTCGTACTGTGCGTACCCGTCCGTCTGCCGGAAGGATTATGTCGGTGACGAATAAGTCTGTGGGCGGGAAAGCCCCCACGCTGCCGTTCGACGTCGACGAGGCGATTGACCACGACCGCGAAGCGCGCGAGCGCGCGGTCGATCCGCGCTACAACGTCGCGCTCGAGGCGTCTGCCGGAACGGGAAAGACGCGCGTTCTCGTTGACCGGTACATCAACCTGCTAGGCGCTGGTGTAGACCCGTCGAATATCCTCGCCATCACCTTCACGCGCAAGGCGGCGACCGAGATGCGCGAGCGGATTGTCGCGACGCTTCGCGCGACCGCCGCTCGTGGGGACCTTGCGCCCGCCAGGTGGCGCGAGCTGCGCGACCGCATCGATGACATTGCCGTCAGCACCATCGACGCGTTTTGCCTGTCGCTGCTGCGCGAATTCCCGCTCGAGGCCGATCTCGATCCCGGCTTCGACGTCGCCGACGAAACCGAGGTGCCGAGGCTCGTCGACGAGTCACTCGATCGCGCCCTGCGGACCTGCCGCGGTCTGGCCGGCAGCGACGAGAACATGTCCCTCGTGTTCGCGCAACTGGGTGACCGGCGCGCACGCCGCGGCCTCGCGGCGCTGCTCAATCGAAGACTCGTCGCGCCGACTGTTCTGCAGAGGTATCTCGACACCGGGCCGCGCGATCTCGACGTCGCGTCCGCGACGCGCCGCGCCGCGGCGGCGCTGCTCGACGTGTTCGCGTGCATGCCTGGAGGGTTGCGCAAGTTTCTCGCATCCGGGCCACCGGAGCATCAGTTTCTCCTGCTCTCCAAGGATCTTCGGCGACTGGAAGAGAGCGCCGCCGGAACGAGCGCACTCGATCCTGCGGCGGTGCAGGCGACCTACGCGCGCGCGCGCGACTACTTCCTCACGCAGGAAGGGGAGCCTCGGAAGGCCTGCCCTTTCAAGAAGGCGCAGTTTGTTTCGGAGGCCGCGTGGGCCGTTCATCGCGACCTTCTAGTCGGCCACGCGTCGGCGGTGAAAGACGCGTTCGCACGTTACAAACGCGACCTCAACGTCCTCGTTTCGCGCGGCATCCTGCGGATGTACCGGATTGCGGAGGATGAGTACCGGCGCACGCTGGACGCGCACGCCGTGCTCGACTTCGCCGACCTGCTGCTTCGTGCGCTCGATCTGCTGCGGCAGATGGACGAGTTCGCGCAAAGCCGTTATCGCCTCGAATCGCGCTATCACCACGTGCTCGTCGATGAATTCCAGGACACCAGCCGCGCGCAGTGGGAGCTGATCTCGCTCCTGGTGCAATCGTGGGGTGAAGGTGCAGGCCTGGCTGCCACCGGTCCGCTTGCGCCCTCCATCTTCATCGTCGGTGATCGCAAGCAATCGATATATGCGTTCCGGGATGCGGACGTGTCGATTCTCGACGACGCGCGGCGCTACATCGAGGCGCTTCGTCCAGAGGGCGGCGCACGGCGTTCCATCTCCCGCAGCTTTAGAGCGGTTCCTGCGCTGCTTTCGTTTGTCAACGACGCGGCGCGCGACATCCAGAAGTCCCATGGACGGCGCGATGCTTTCAGGTACGACGAGGGCGATCAGTTTCCCGTGGAAATGAAATCGGGTGTGGCCGGAGAGACCGAGTCACCCCCGATTTCACTGACGCCGCTCGGCCTGGTGACGGGCGATACGCCGGAGGCGTGCGCCGAAACAACGGCAACGGAAATCGCGCGACTCCTGGCCGAAGGGGCCGTCGTCCGCGACAAGACCACCGGCCTCCGGCGGCCGATTGCCCCGTCCGACATCGCCATCCTGTTCCGCACGCGCGATTCGCACCGCGAATTCGAAGCAGCGCTCGAGCGCCGTGGCATCTCGGCGTATGTCTACAAGGGCCTCGGATTCTTCGACGCGGACGAAATCAAGGACGTCGTTGCGCTTCTCTGGTATCTCGCGGATCCGATCTCGGATCTTCGGGCGGCGGCGCTCCTGCGCTCCCGTTTCTTCCGTCTGTCGGATGAAGGCCTGCGCCGCCTGGCGCCGGCGATTGCCGCAGCGTTGAGGGCGCCTGTCGCGGCCGGCATCAAACTTGGCGGCGACGACGCCGAAACGCTCGCCCGCGCGCGCGACGCCTGCACTCGTTGGCGCGGTCTGGTTGATCGCATGCCGCCGGCGGAGCTGCTCGATCGTGTGCTTGCCGAGTCGGCTTACTTCGTCGAGATGCACGGACCGCGGCTGCCGCAGGCGCGCGAGAACCTGAAGAAGATCCGCGGCCTGATCCGGCGTATTCAGAACCGGGGCTACGCCACGCTCGGCCGGATCGGTGCGCATCTGGATCGGCTGGCGATTGGCGACGAATCCAACGCGGTGATTGACGCGCTCGACGCGGTGAATCTGATGACGGTGCACGCGGCGAAGGGACTCGAATTCCCGGTGGTATTTGTGGTGAACCTCGCGCGCGGCACAGGCAGCTTCCGCGATCCGATTCGCGTTGTGGCAAGTCCCGGCGGCGACGACGTATCCGTGGCCGTCGGCGATTTCAGATCCGACGCCGACGAGGACGATGCAGCGAAGGAACGGGAGGAAACCAAGCGGCTGCTGTATGTGGCCCTTACACGCGCTCGGGATCGGCTGTACCTCGGCAGTGTCCTGAAGGAAGGCCGCCTGCAGCCCGGACGCGGCAGCCTGGCCGAGGTACTGCCCCAGGCGCTCGTGGATTGCTTCGCCGCCGCGGGGACCGAGTGCGAGTGGCGCGCCTCGTCCGGCGCCATGCACCAGTTGCGCCTCCTTCGGGATTCGGGGTTCGGCGTTCGGGATTCGGGACTCGAAGCTCGAAGCCTCGAACCCGCCAACCTCGAACCACAGGCTCCGCTCGTCGATGTTTCCCGACCACGCATGTCGATCGCCTCGGCCATCACGATCGGCGATGAATGGAGTCCCGTTGGGCGAGAGGCGTCGGCAGCGGACCGGCTTGTCGGCACGCTCGTGCATCGCCTGCTGCAGCGCGTCGGCTTCCGCAACCTCACGTTCGACGAGATTCGCGATGCCGCGACGCGGCTGGTGCGTCAGGACGAGATCGACGACACCGGCGACGTGCACGCTATCGTCGACGCGGCTGTCTCGGCGTACACGGCGATTGGCGCGCACGCAGACGTCCGAGAGCTGTACGCCGCGGGACGAACGCTGCATGAGGTGCCGTTCACGATGACCCGTGATGGCCGCGTGCTTCGCGGCACCGTCGACTGTCTTGTCGGAACCGCGCCCGGGCGTTTCACCCTTCTCGAATTCAAGACCGGCCGCCCGCGCCCCGAGCATCAAGCGCAGGTGAGTCTCTACCTGCAGGCGATGATGGGGACGTTTCCGGACGCCGTAATCGACGCAAAGCTCGTTTATCCGGAAAAAATTGTCGAATTCCAGCTCTTCTGCGCGGATTGACGCAGTTCTGCGTTGCGCGCGCAGGATCCCATTGCCTACAATCATCGTAGGAGAAACGATTGACCATAAACGAGGAGACCCAAGTGGCGCTGACGTGTCCCAGCTGCGGTAACGACCAGAATTTTCTGGTGAAGACGCTGCAGATGCACGTCGTCCACATGGACGATTCGCGCGTGGAAGTGTCGGAAGAAGGACGCCCCGCGGTTCTGGAAGTGCTATGCGATGAGTGCGAGACCGCGCTCAACATCGACGACATCGACGAAGGCCTGCGTAAAGAGCTGCTGCTGACGCTCGGCGCCCGCTAACCCTCCTCGGCTTCCTCGAAGTAGTCGCATTCAGGGCAGACCCATTCACGGAATTTCGAGGTCTTGGTCTGCGTGCTGCCCGGCACGCGGTCGGTGACTTCCCGCTCGCGCAGCTTCATGACTTCGCCGCACATCGGGCATTCCTTCGGGGCCGCCATTGACTTCTCCCTGAGCGGCCCCTATCGTAACAGCAAGTCATGGCGTGGAACGCCTTCGGCGCTTTCGGTGGACATGCGATCGCGGTGCGTGGCGCGGAGGAGATCCGCCACGATCGGCGATGGTTCGCCGACGAGGTCGTCGTCGATTTTCCCTCGGTCGCGCCGGCGGTCGAGCGGATGCGCCACGCATTTGTCGCCGACGAACACGCCAGGACGCTGACCGCGGCGCTCGAGATTACGCCGCGCGAGGCAAGCGAGGGCGCGACGCTGCCGCTCGACGTGCCCGTTCGCTGCACCTGCCGCACGTGCGGCGGCCGCGGCGAAACCTGGATGCAGCCGTGCGCGGCGTGCGCGGGGAGCGGCTTCGAGCTGCTGCGTCATCAGGTGCACGTCACTATTCCTCCGGGCGTCGAAGACGGCGCCTGCTTCCATTTTTCAATTGCACCGCGTCACGATCTCTCCACGCGCATCGAGCTGCGCATACTTCTCAGCCCGCCCGCTCGCGGTTAGGTGGAACGGCACGTCAGCATCCTCGCCATTCTCTGGACGCTGTGGGGGGCGCTCGCGATGCTCGTCGGCGCGTCGCTGCTGCTGTTGTCGGCCGGCGCACTGGCCATCCTCTTCGGTCCTGATGGCTCTGCCGTAGGGTTTGCGGCGGGAGTCACGGCAACTGCGTTTGCCGTCATGGGAACCGTGGCGCTCATCTGGGGCGGCGTGCACGTCGGCGCAAGCGTCCTGTTGCGCCGTCGTCAGCCGGTCGGCCGCTTCCTGACGCTCGGCCTCGCAGTGGTCAATCTGCTCGTCCTTCCGTTTGGTACGGCGCTTGGCGCCTACGCGCTCTGGATTCTGTTGACCGACGAAGGGCGGCGGCTGTTCGAGCCGACGACGATGGCCACATAGGCCACGAAGACCATCCATCTTCGTGGCTTTCGTGGCGCCAGTGCCGCGACTAAGATAGAACGATGGCTGCCACGCCCGACCGCGACGCTGTCCTGACCGCGCTGCGCGTCGTCAACGATCCCGACCTTCGCCGCGACATCGTTTCGCTCGGCTTCATCAAGGATCTCTCGATCAAGGACGGGCACGTCTCATTCGCGATCGAACTGACAACGCCCGCGTGTCCGGTGAAGGATCAGATGCGCGATCAGGCGACGGCCGCGGTACGTGCGGTGCCGGGCGTGACGTCCGTCGACGTTCGCATGACGGCGAACGTCCGCTCGGTGTCGGCGCCGGAGCTCGGTCGGCCTCCGCTCCCCGGCGTGAAGAACATCATTGCGGTCGGCGCGGGGAAGGGTGGCGTCGGGAAGACCACGGTGGCGGTGAATCTCGCCCTCGCGCTTGCGCGCTGCGGCAGCCGTGTCGGCATTCTCGACGGCGACATCTATGGCCCGAATGTCCCGATCATGCTGGGACTGTCGGCGACGCAGCTCACCACCGACGGCAAGCAGATCGTTCCGGCGGAAACGCATGGCGTACAGGTGGTGTCGATGGGGTTTCTCACCTCCGACGACGCCCCTGTTATCTGGCGCGGTCCGATGCTCCACGGCGCCATCCAGCAGTTCTTCCGCGACGTGGCGTGGAAGGATCTCGACTACCTGATCGTGGACATGCCGCCTGGAACCGGCGACGTTGCGCTCAGCCTGAGTCAGACCGTTCCTGTGGTCGGATCGATCGTGGTGACAACGCCGCAGAAGGTATCGCTCGCAGACACGCTTCGCGCCGTGCGGATGTATCAGAAGCTGAATATCGCGCCCATCGGCCTCGTCGAGAACATGAGCTATTACGCGTGCCCGAATTGTCACCACGAGGCGGATATCTTCGGTCACGGCGGCGGCGAGAGGCTCGCAGAGCAGCTCGACGTTCCATTCCTCGGAAGGCTGCCGGTGTATCAACCGATTCGCGAGGGGAGCGACACGGGCGTCCCCATCGTCGTCAGCGAACCGGGCTCGTCGGCGGGCCGCTCGTTCATGCTCGTCGCAGAGCGCACCGCGGCACAGGTGTCGATTCTCGCGCACAAGAGCGCTGAAGCGAATAAAGGCAAGATTCCGCTCATTCCCGTTCGCTGAGGTCAGGTGTCGATCGCAATCGAGCTGCCTCACGCTAAACGCACGCTGGCCAATGGGCTCGACGTCCTCGTGCACGAGGATCGTCGCGTTCCAATCGTGGCCGTCAACCTCTGGTACCACGTCGGGTCGAAGAACGAGCGTGCGGGCCGCACCGGTTTCGCGCACCTGTTCGAGCATCTGATGTTTGAAGGGTCCGAGCATCACAACGGCGGCTTCTTCATGCCGTTGCAGCAGGCGGGCGCGCTCCTCAACGGATCGACGAACGCCGACCGGACCAACTACTGGGAGGTCGTGCCGACCAGTGCGTTGGAGCTGGCGCTTTGGATGGAATCGGATCGCATGGGATATCTGCTGCCCGCGCTGACGCGCGAGCGATTCGAGACCCAGCGCGACGTCGTGCTGAACGAGCGGCGGCAGAACTACGAGAACCGCCCGTACGGCATGGCGCTGATGGCATTGAGCTCGGCGCTCTTCCCGCCAGAGCACCCGTACCACTGGCTGACGATTGGCGCCGCCGACGACATTCGCGCGATGGAGTTCGAGGATGTCCGCGCGTTCTTCCGCACCTACTACCACCCCGCAAACGCGTCGCTCTCGCTAGCCGGCGATATCGACACCGGGCGCGCCTTCGAGCTGGCCGAAAACTATTTCGGCGAGATCCCCGCCGGCGGCAGGCCCGAGCCGGTGCATGCGGCTGCGTCGTTGCCGCGCGAAGTGCGGCTCGTGTTCGAAGATCGCGTCGAGTTGCCGCGCGTCTATATGGCGTGGCATTCGCCGGCGATGTTCGCGGACGGCGATGCCGAAGCGGACCTGCTTGCGGATTTGCTCGCCAACGGAAAGACGTCACGGTTGTATCGCACGCTCGTGTACGACAAGCGCATCGCGGTCGACGTCTCGGCCTATCAGCATTCACGCGAGATCGGGAGCTTCTTCCTGCTGGCGTCTACGGCGGCACCCGGCCAGTCGCTGACCGAAATCGTCGCGATCATCGACGAACGGATTCAGCATCTCGCCGACGAAGGGCCGGTCGAGCAGGAGATGGAGCGGGGCATCGCACAGGCCGAAGCGCACTTCATGTATCGCCTGCAGACGGTCGGCGGCTTTGGCGGCAAGTCGGATCAGCTGAATGCGTACAACGTGTTTCGCGGCGACCCCGATTTCTTCGCCGGAGATCTCGACCGCTATCGCTGCGCTACGCCAACGACAGTCCGCAACGCGGCGCGAAGCTATCTCGGATTCGATCGACGCGTGCTCCTGAGCATCGTGCCGCGCGGCCAGGCGGCGCTGGCGCTTCCCGGCTCGGAGCCGGTCTCCGTCTCCTGATGGCCGTCGATCGCTCCCGCCTGCCCGTGCCGGGTCCGGATCCGTCCTTTCACTTTCCGCAGATTGTCCGGCACAGGCTCGGCAACGGCCTGAAGGTCAGGACCGTCGAGCATCCGGGCGTCCCCGTCGTGACCTTCGTAATTGAGATCGATGGCGGTCTCGGAGCCGATCCGGCCGGCCATGAAGGGCTTGCGTCGCTGACGGCTGACATGACGGACGAGGGAACCGGCGCGCTTTCCGCCATCGATGTGTCCGACGCGTTGGCGCGCATCGGCGCGGAGTACGACGTCGAGGTTGGGGCTGACGCGACGATGTTCACGCTGACGACGCTCGCGCGGTTCGCGGAGCGCGGCGCCAGGCTGTTGTCCGACATGCTGACGTCGCCCTCGATGCGGGAAGCCGATTTCGAACGTGTACGACAGCTCCGGCTCGATCGGCTCCGTCAGCTGAAAGACGTGCCGCCGGCGGTGGCCGAGCGTGCCTTTCTGAAGCTTCTCTATCCCTCGCACCCGTACGGACACCTGGCGATCGGCAGCGATGCCTCGCTGCGCGCGCTCACATTGGACGCTGTCGTCCAGTTCCACGAGACAACGTTTCGTCCTCGGCGTGCCACGCTTGTCGTCACGGGTGCGCTGCCGCATGGCGATCTGCTCGGTGTGGCGCAGCACGCGTTTGGAACGTGGACCGGCGAGCAACGCGCGCTCGATGTGGCGGCCGCCGCGGATTTCGTGCCCCATGCGAATTCGTCCCCGCATCTTGCGATAGTGCCGCGTGAAGGGGCAGCGCAGTCGGAGCTGCGCATCGGCCACCTCTCGGCGCGGCGCGGAACGCCCGACTACGCGCCGCTTCTCGTGATGAACGCGATCCTGGGCGGTCAGTTCGTGAGCCGGATCAACTTGAAGCTGCGCGAGGAGAAAGCGTTCACTTACGGGGCGCGCACCGGGTTCGACTGGCGCCGCGGCGTCGGTCCGTTCTCGGTGCAGACCAGCGTGCACACAGCCGCGACCGCGGAGTCGATCGCCGATACGCTGCAGGAAATATCGGGGCTGCGCGATTCGCGGCCCGCCACCGCACAGGAGATGTCGCTTGCGCAGGCATCGCTGACGCGAGGCTATCCGAGGAACTTCGAGACGGCGCAGCAGGTCGCACGATCGGTGGCGCAGCTCGCATTGTTCGACCTGCCGGATTCCTATTTCGAAGAGTTCGTGCCGAAGGTGAACGCCGTGACGGCCGACGAGGTGACACGGGTGGCGCGGACGTATCTCGATCCCTCCCGCGCAATCGCCCTGATCGTCGGCGATCGGAAGGCTACGGAGGAGTCGCTCGCCGCCCTCGGCCTCGGCGAGCTGCACGTCCTGCCGCCTACCGGTTAGTGGTAACTGCCAACTGCCAACTGCCAACTGCCAACTGCCAACTACCAACTACCAACCAGCTACAGGTTCCGTCTCAGAAATCGAACCAGCGCGTATGCGTCCATGTAGCTGAATGGCGCGACGCCAGTGCTGTAGTGGCCGCACGGCAGCACAGCCACTTCGTGCGGCAGCTTGCGCCGCGCGAACTCGTCGATGAGCACGCGTGACAGGTCCACCGGGAACGTCAGGTCGTAGGTCGCATACACCAGCAGCGTCCGCGTGTTGCGGATACGGTCGAGATAGGACCACGGGTGAATGGGACGCCAGAGCTCGCGTAGCTCGTCCGGCGTCACGTTGCCCTCGAGCGATTCACGGACATGCCGCGTCGACAGCCCTCTCCAGACGACGTCGGAGAACCAGGGCGACACGTGATTCAGCGCCTGGGCCCGGATACGCGGCTCGTGCGCCGACGTCAGCAGCGCGAGGCACGACCCGAGGCTGGTCCCGAGGATGCCGATGCGCTCATGGCCCCGCAATGCCAGCCATCCGACTGCGCGTCGCGCGTCGAGCACCGCCTGCCGGCACACCTGAATGGTCCGCGCGATGTTCGCGCTCACGATGTAGTCCGCGCGAGTCAGCTCGGGAGGCATGCGCACGTCGTGGTACGGCAGCGACAGGCGCAGCGCAGAAACACCGAACCGCGCGAGTAGACGCGACAGCCCGATATGGCCTTCCAGGTCTGAGTTCCATTGAGGCAACACCACGACGGCGGGCCCAGGCCTCGAATCCGTCCGCCGCCGGCCGGCGGCTGGAAACCAGCGGGCGAACACGGTGTTGTTTTCCGAGTGTGGCGTGGTGAGTGCGCTGGGAAATCGAAGCTCTCCCTTCCGCGCATCGAAGTCGTACTCGTCGGTCGGCGGTGTGTCGAAGAATGCGCTGCTGTCGCGCATGACCTGATCCACCCATCCGCTGACGTCGCCGCGGACGGCGGGCAGGGCGGATCC
>Ga0075424_100003107_pt1 | contig 15439 bp, 14 predicted proteins | sample SoiMethybrSBSTD3_FD_75301 | JGI IMG/M metagenome (GOLD analysis project Ga0075424, IMG submission 75301) | Bulk soil microbial communities from a Populus tree surrounding site in Tennessee, USA - Soil MetaG P. TD hybrid SBSTD3 | ecosystem: Environmental > Terrestrial > Soil > Tree plantation... | reverse complement strand
GCGGCGAACGTCTTGGTGAGCCACGCGCCGATCGCCCCCGATACATCCTTGCTGACCGTGCGATCGGTGAGCTCCGGATACTCGGCGAGCTCGCCGGTAACGGCGGGCATGAGCAGATGGTTCACGCCGCGGACGATCACCATCTCCACCGACTTCGAGTCGCTCTGCTTGCGAGCGAGATCGGCGAGTCGATCGGCGTGGGCCACCGGCACTTCCTTGTCGAGCGCGCCGTGAACGATGAGCATCGGCTGCCGGACATCGTGAATGACCTTTGCCGGATCGAACGTGAGAAAGCTCTGAAGCCACGGCGTGTCGGTCGCCTTGCGCTCGTTTGCCGAGATCCCTTCCCAGCCTTTGCCGGTGATCACCGCCGTCTGAATCTGCTTCTGCAGCGCGATCTTCTTGTCGCGCTCGTCCGGCTTCAGCCCGAGATGATCCAGCTCGTACTGCTGCTGATCGAGCGCCAGGTCGGCACCGCTACTCGACGCCGCCTCGATGAAGGCTGCGGCTGCCACGCGCTTCTCGCGTGCCGCCGTCAGCAGCGCCACCCACGCACCTTCACCGTGGCCCACGAGCGCGATGCGCTTGGGGTCGACGTCTTTGCGCTCGAGCAGCCATCGCACCACCGCGCGGGCATCGTCGGCGTAGTCGCCGATCGTCGCCGATTCGGCGCGCCCGCCGCTCTGACCGAATCCGCGCTTGTCGTATCGCACGATGAGAAAGCCGGCATCGGCGAGTGCGCCAGCCAGCTGTCCGATGATCGGGACGCCGAACGCGAAGCCGTCGCGATCGCCTCCCGACCCAGACAGCAGAATGACCGCGGGCAACCGCGATGCGGCTCCGGCCTTCGGACGTGTGAGCGTGGCGCCGAGATTGAAGCCGGCCACCGGAATGATCACCGGCTCGTCGGTCGGATTCGAGTAGACCTGCGTACGCGCGGTCGGCGAGGCGACGTCTTCGCGCACCACGTCGAGTCCCTGCGATGGGATGCCGACGCGCACCAGCGATCCGTCTTCGCCGGCGACGACCGACACGGCGAGATCGCCTGCCGTGGTGCCAAACGTCAGGTCGTAACGTCGAACCTTCAGCAGTGACGTGCCCACTTGTATCTGTTCGGCCGTGATGGCGGTGACGAGCACACCGATCTCGGCTTCGGGCAAGACGTACGCACGCAATCGCGTCTTCGGAGCGACGCCGACCAGACGCTGAGCCAACGCGGCATACGCACTGAAGATTCCGCTCGGCAGCAAGACGACGCCGGAGGTGACTGAATGCGTGACGTTGATCGGCTTGCCGCCCTGTGTACCTTGCGTGACGGCTGTCGTGTCGGTGAATGCCGTGCGAACGGTGACGTCGCTGTTGTTCGTGTTGCCTTCAAACGTGAAGAGCTCGGGAGAGCCGTCGGGCTTGTATTTGAATTCGGCCTTCTTGATCGCGACGTTGAGCGGCGCGGCGAGGCGGCCCTGCGACACGATCGTCAGTCCGCCGGCGTTCCGCTGAACCGTCACATCTTCGCGGCCGATCAGCGTGCCGCGCATGAACACGCGATAGCTCGTCGGCGTGGACGGCGCGGATGCGGCTGGTTGCTGGGCCGCCGTTGCCGCCGCGAAGCACACCAGCAGCGCGCAGGTACAATACAAGCGGAACATCTAGCCGATCGTATCAGGTCCGCTGTCCTATGACCCTCCAGGAGCACGACAGCATCATTCGCACCGGCGCTGCCATCGGGGCCATTGCTCCGCGTCGTCAGATTGCGGTTGCAGGCAAGGACCATGCGACCTATCTGCATGGGCTGCTCACCAACGACATTCAGGGTCTGGCCCCGGGAACCGGGTGTTACGCGGCCTGGCTCACGCCGCAGGGCCGGATGCTCACCGACATGCACCTGCTGGAATCGGGCGCGATGATCCTCCTGGATGTTCCGGCCGAGACGGTCGACGCGACGCTGGCGCGGCTCGATCAGTTCGTCTTCACCGAAGACGTTCGTCTCGAGTCTCTCGCTGACACCCTTACCGGACTGTGGGTGCACGGCCCGCGAGCCGCGGAGGCAATCGGGCGCGTCGTGAGTGAGGCGCCACTGTCCGAGTGGCGGCAGTATCAGCACGCGACATTTCACATCAGCGGTGAAGCCGTCTCGATCGCGCGCATCGATCAGATTGGCGTGCCTGGCTACTGCCTTTTCGTCGCGCGAGCGCAGGAGGCGTCACTGCTCACCGCGCTCGAGAGTGCCGGTGCGGTGGTCGTTCTCCCCGAGGCGGTCGAAGCCGCGAGAATCGAAGCAGGCTATCCCGTGTTCGGGATCGACATGACGGACGACACCATTCCGCTCGAGGCCGGCATCGAAGATCGCGCCATCTCGATGACCAAGGGCTGCTACGTCGGGCAAGAGGTCATCATCCGCGTGCTGCATCGCGGTCACGGCCGGGTCGTCAGGAAGCTGGTCGGCCTTCGCATCGATGGCGCGCTGCCGCTGCGCGGGGCGCGGCTCGTCGTGAACGATCGCGAGGTTGGATCGATCACGAGCGCGGCGCGGTCACCGCGGCTCGGAGCGATCGCACTGGGTTACGTGCACCGTGATTTCGTGAACGCTGGATCGCAGATCTCGGTCGAGACGCCCGATGGCGTCGCCACCGCCGTCGTCACCGAGCCGCTGACTCCGTCAGCACCCTGATCAACTCGGTGTCGGCGGGGGGAAAGCCAAGCGTTGCGAGCTCGGGCCGCGGCACCCATCGCATCTGCTGGCCGAGCATCGGCCGCGGCGTTCCGCGCAGCTCGCATTGATAGAAGTACAGCGCCACGACACGATCGCCGTAGTCGTGTGTGGTGTGAAATCGCAGCTCGCCGACGCGCACGTCGACGTCGAGCTCTTCGCGCAGTTCACGCGCCAGCGCGTCGGCGTGCGTCTCGCCGGCGTCGAGCTTGCCGCCGGGAAACTCCCACAGTCCCTCGAGGTGCACGCCTTTCTGCCGCCGCGTGAGCAGGAAGCGATCGCCGTCCTCGATGATTGCGGCCACGACAACGGTCACGGTGTGCGCGCGGCTTTCATTCGCGTGAACGACTTGCACCGTCGTGTCATCGGGCACGCGTCGCACTTCGGCTGTCGCGCCGCGCACACGGTGGCGCCGAAATCCATCAGCGCCTGATTGAAGTCGAACACGTGTTTGTGCGGGACCAGCACTTCGGAGACGGTCCACAGATGTTTCTTCATGGCGTGCGATTTCGCGTCGCCGCGGCCAACGAAGAGGCGATACAGCACGCGTGCGACGTTGGTGTCGAGGATCGCCGCCCGCTGGCCGAATGCGAAGCTGCGGATGGCGCCCGCGGTGTAGGCGCCGATGCCCTTGAACGAGAGCAGGGTTTCTTGGTCTGACGGCAGCGCGCCGCCGTAGCGGACCACCGATTCGCGAGCGATCGACTGCAGACGCCGCGGGCGGATGTTGTAGCCGAGCGGCCGCCAGGTTTGGCTGACGTCTCCCTCATCGGCGGCGGCCAGCGCTTCGAGCGATGGGTACTTGCGCAGCCACTCGTGGTACTTGGGCAGCACTCGATCGACCTGCGTCTGCTGCAGCATGATCTCCGAGACCAGGATGTGGTACGGGTCGTCAGTGCGGCGCCATGGGAGATCGCGCCCATTGGCCCGATACCAGGCGAGCAGACGCCGGCGAAACCATTGACGCGCGGAAGGTGCAGGAAGGGAACCGGCTGCCATCGACCTCATATAATTTCACGAGAAGGTCGACAGTGAAGATATACACGAAGACTGGAGATGGCGGCGAGACGTCGCTCTTCGACAAGACGCGTCTGTCGAAGGCCGACGCGCGCGTCGAGGCCTATGGTGAAGTCGACGAGCTCAATGCCTGCCTGGGCGCTGCGCGGGCGACGCGGCTCGACGCCGATCTCACCGGCGTGATCGAACAGATCCAGTGCGAGCTCTTCGCAGTCGGCGCGCGGCTGGCCGATCCGTCCGCAAAGATCGCGGCGCGCGTGGAAAAGGCAACGGTCGGCGACGCCGAAGTCACGCAGCTGGAGCTGATGATCGATCGCCTCGAAGAGCAGCTGCCGCCGCTGCGCCGCTTCATCCTTCCGGGCGGATCGACGGCCGGTGCGCTGCTGCATCTGGCGCGCACGGTGTGCCGACGCGCCGAGCGCCGCGTCGTGAGCCTTGGTCCCGGCGCGGTCGATCCCGTCATCATCGTCTACTTGAATCGCCTCTCGGATCTGCTGTTTGTCATGGCTCGCGTCGCCAACCAGCGCGCAGGAACCACTGAAGTCGAATGGTAGACGTGAGCGAAGCGTACGCGGCGTGCCTCGCCGACGCGAGGAGCCACTACGAGAACTTTCCCGTGGCGTCGCTGCTCGTACCTAGAGCGCAACGGCCGCACATCGCCGCGGTGTACGCATTTGCGCGAGCCGCCGACGACTTCGCAGACGAAGGTGAGCGCACCGCCGACGATCGGTATCGCCTGCTCGATTCCTGGCTGCGCCGGTTGCGAGATGCGGCGTCGATCGGGCAATCGTCTCGTCCACGAGAATCAGGCGAACCGGCGCACACTGCCGCGATCTTTACTGCTGTCGGCGCCACGATGCGGACACACGCGCTGCCACAGCAACTCTTCGAAGACCTGTTGAGTGCGTTTCGTCAGGACGTCGCGACTACCCGGTACGCGTCGTGGAGCGACGTGTTCGACTACTGCCGTCGATCGGCAAACCCGGTCGGACGGCTCGTCCTCCGTATTTTCGGCTACGACGACGCACGGCTCGACAACTGGTCGGATGCCATCTGCACGGCGCTGCAGCTCACGAATTTCTGGCAGGATCTCAAGCTCGATTTCGATCGCGGCCGCATCTACCTGCCGGAGGAAGAGACGCGTCTGCACGGTGCCTCGCGCGATGCCCTCGCCGCCGGTCACATCGACGAAGCATGGACGATGGCGCTGGCGTCGGCAGCCAGACGAACACGCGCCCTGTTCGATCGCGGGCTGCCGCTCTGCGATGCGGTGCGAGGCCGGTTGAAGTACGAGCTGCGCGCAACCTGGCTTGGGGGCACCCGCGTGCTCGGTCGACTCGAAGCGGCACGGTTCGACGTCGTTGCACGGCGGCCGGAGCTCGGGGCCGTCGATGGGCCTTGGTTCGCGTGGCGCATGGCCCGCTGGGCGATCGCAGGACCATGAGCCGCGACACCAGCTTCTACTACTCGTTTCTCGTGCTGCCGCCGCGCAAACGGCAGGCGATCGTTGCGGTGTGGGACTTCTGCCGCGCCGTCGACGATGCGGTGGATGAAGTCGTTCCCGACCACGAGTGGGCGGGTGGTCTCACACCAGACGCCCGGGCGCGGGCCGCGTTGCAGATCGCAGGATGGCGATCGGAGCTCGAGGCCATGTACACCGGCACACCGACGCTGCCGCAAAGTGTCGCGCTTCAGCCGTTCGTGCGCGAGTTCGGACTGCCGCGCGTCCATTTCGAGCAGCTCATCGAGGGCGTCGAGATGGATCTGGCCTGCTCGCGGTATCAGACGTTCGAGGCGCTGACCGAGTACTGCCGCCGCGTGGCATCGGCGGTGGGTCTCGTCAGTCTCGAGATCTTTGGCTATCGCGATCCAGCGGCGAAGGCCTACGCCGAGAGCCTCGGCCTGGCGCTCCAGTTGACGAACATCATTCGCGACGTCGGGGCTGACCTCCGCCGCGGTCGCATCTATCTGCCCATCGAAGATCTGCGGCGGTTTGGTGTGGACGAGGCCGACCTGCGCCGCGGCGTGGTGACCGACCGAGTCGCGGCGCTCATGCAGTTCGAATGCGATCGTGCGCGCGACTTCTATCGCCGCGCCGCGTCACAGCTGCCTGGCGCCGACGCTCGCAGTCTCGTGGCCGCCGAGATCATGGGCGGCATCTACTACGCCATCCTGCAGCGCGTCGAGCGCGCCGGGTATGACGTGTTCAGTCGACGCATTCGCGTGCCGCGTCCGCAGCGGGCGGTGATTGCGCTCAGGATCTGGTTGAAGTCGCTGCTGCATTGACCCCCGACGTCATCGTCATCGGAGGAGGCTTTGCCGGCTTGAGCGCCGCCACCGCTCTGGCCGAGCGCGGTGTGCGTGTGCTCGTGTTGGAGGCGCGACCATCGCTCGGTGGCCGGGCGACGGCATTCACCGATCCCGCGACCGGCGAGCGCGTCGACAACGGCCAACATGTGCTCGTGGGCGCGTATCGCGAGACGTTCGCGTTCTTGCGTCGACTCGGGACCGAAGGCGACGTGCACCTGCAGCGCAACCTGACCATCGAGATCATCGATCGCGCTGGACAGCGATCGCGGCTCGCATGTCCGGCGCTGCCGGCGCCGCTGCATCTGGTGGCCGGCGCCATGCGATGGAACGCGATCTCGTGGCGCGATCGTCTGGCGCTGCGAGGACTGCGGCGCGTGATCGGGCGCGCGTCCTCACCGAAGTCCCCGACGCACGCCAGCGAGAACGTACGCCAGTGGCTGGTCCGTCATGGCCAGACACCGCGACTCATCGAGCTGCTGTGGGAGCCGTTGGCAGTCGCAGCGCTCAATCAGTCGATCGACGAGGCGTCTGGCGAGGTGTTTGGCGGTGTGGTCAGTCGCATGTTCACCAGCGATCGTCGTGATTGCGCACTCGGTCTGCCGCGCAAGGCGCTCGACGATCTCTACGCGAATCCGGCGCGCGAGTTTGTCGAGCACGCCGGCGGCGAGGTGAGGACCAACGCGCCCGCGCGCGTCGCTGTCGACGACGGGCCGGCGGTCCATGTTCGCGACGAGGTGCTCACGGCACGCGCGGTGATCTGCGCGGTGGCGTGGTATGCGCTGCCGGCGCTGTTCATCGATCGTCCAGCATCGCTCGCGCCCATCATCACAGCGGCCGAAGCGACCGCATCATCACCGATCGTGACCGTGAATCTGTGGTTCGATCGGCCGGTGACCGGCGATGCGTTCGTCGGCCTGCCGGGTCGCGCGATGCAGTGGGTGTTCGACAAGCAAGCCCTCTTCGGCGATGAGAGCTCGCACTTGTCGCTGGTGTCGAGCGGTGCCACGTCGCTGGTCGTGCGCGAGAATCGCGAGATCATCGATCTGGCGCTCGAGGAACTGCGCGAGGCACTGCCGGCCGCGCGCGGCGCGAACCTGCGCCGCGCAGTTGTCGTGCGCGAAAAACGTGCGACGTTTTCAGTGGCTCCAGGCCAGCCCGTCCGTCCGCCAACAGAAACGCCGGTGCCCGGTCTGTTCCTCGCCGGCGACTGGGTCGACACGGGGCTGCCAGCCACCATCGAGAGCGCCGTCGTCAGCGGGCATAGGGCGGCCAACGCGGTATTGCATAGATTAGCGGGCCGCCTGAAGGCGGCCCCTCCGTACAACCTGGAGTAAGCTGGGCGCCGTTACAAATGATGCGGTCCGTCCGTTACTGGTATTAGAGGGGAACGAATCGATGACCGCCGACCAGAACGACACCAGCGCTTCGCAAGATACGCCTCCGAATCAGCTCACGAGCACCATAGACCTGCTCGAGCGCTTCAAGCGCGGCGATGACGATGCGATCGCGACCCTCGTGGCGCGCTCGCTACCTCCGCTCAGACGCTGGGCGAGAGGGCGTCTTCCGGTGTGGGCCCGAAGCCTGGCGGATACGCAGGATCTGGTGCAAAACGCGGTGATTCGCTCCCTTCCACACCTCAAACAATTCGAAGCCCGTCATCCCGGCGCACTGCAGGCGTATCTCCGTCAGGCCATCGCCAACCACATCAAGGACGAAATCCGAAAGGTGCGTGCCCGACCCACGGTCGCGGGAGAGGTACCGGACAGCTATGTCGATCCGGCACCGACGCCGTTGGAACATGCCATCGGACGCGAGCGGCTCGAGCACTATGAAGCCGCCCTTGCCCGACTTCGTCCCTCCGAGCAGGAGGCGATCATCGCGCGTCTCGAGCTGCAGCAGAGCTACGAGGAAGTGGCCCTCGCGCTCGGCAAACCGACCGCTGCCGCCGCGCGTATGGCTGTTGCCCGCGCCGTCAAGAATCTGATCACCGCCATGGCTGAGGAGTGATGTACTCTCCTCGGCGGGATGGATGACGATCCCGACTTCCTAGACAAACTCGCAGAATCGGTTGCCGACGGCGACTCCATCGATTGGGAACGGCTCGAGCGGCTGCCGGCCGATGACCCTCGCCGCAAACTCCTCGACCATCTCCGTCTCATCGCCGAAATCGCCGAACAGCACCGGACCGCCGTCGACGATCCGGTCGCCGTGGCGAGTACCGGCCCCGAGATCGATCGCGTGCCGCACGTCGGACATGTGCGTGCGTCCGACACCAGCGTCGTTGAGGTCGGGATCGGCCGATGGGGTCATCTGGTACTTCGCCGCAAGATTGGTGAAGGCGCGTTCGGTGAAGTGTTTCACGCGCACGACACCTGGCTCGATCATCCCGTCGCGCTGAAGCTCTTGAAGCCTGAGATTGCTGAGACCGATTTCTCCAATCGCATTCTGCACGAAGCGCGCCGGCTGGCGCGCGTGCGCCATCCAAACGTGGTGTCCGTGCACGGCGCCGACAAGCACGACGGACGCATCGGCTTCTGGATGGATCTGATCGAAGGCGACACGCTCGCCGGCCTGTTGGAGCGAGGCCGCTTGAGCTCTGGTGAAGCCACGCACGTCGGGCAAGAGGTCTGTCTGGCCCTTGCCGCGGTTCATCGCGCCAATCTCGTGCATCGCGATGTGAAAGCGCAGAACGTGATGCGCGCCGCCGACGGCGGCCGCATCGTGCTCATGGACTTCGGCGCCGGCGAGTTCATGGGCAAAACGACGACGCCCTCCGGACGGTTGCGAGGCACACCGCTGTATCTCGCGCCTGAGATCTTGACCGGCAGTGCCGCCAACGTCTGCACTGATATCTACGCGCTCGGCGTGCTGCTGTATCACCTGGTCACCGACTTGTATCCGGTGAACGGCGCGACGATCGAAGCGCTGATGGAGGCGCACGCGAAGGGTCAGCGCCGCCGTTTGCGCGATGCGCGGCCGGATTTGCCGGCCTCGTTCGTCAGCATCGTCGAGCGTGCGATCGATCCCGCGCCAGGACGGCGCTTTGCTTCGGCGGGCGAACTCTACGAAGCGCTCAGCGGCGAGGCGCAGAAGGAGAGCGACACCTGGCCGAAGAAACTGGGTCGCGTCGCCCTGTGGCTGGGAGGCATCCTGGCAGCTGCGGAGGCCCTGGGACTGGTGATGTCCAGGCTGTTCGAGTCGATGCTTCACATCGATCCGGCGTTTACGGCAGGGCCGGCGGATTATCTGCGGCTCGGCCTGCGTTCGCTGACGCCATTTGCCGTCGTCTGGGCGTCGTACGGAGCCGTCGTGGCCGCATTGATCGGACTGCGTGCGCTGATCTGGCCTCGCGTGGGCCCTATTCGTCACCGACTGTCTCAACTCAGCGAACGTGTCGATCCGTCCGTACAAGCTGGCTGGATTGTGTGCGTCGGCGTGCTTGGCCTCGTCGCACTCGTGTGGCTGTTCTGGAACGTCTATTACTACGGCTTCACGGCGCTCGCCGTTGATCCAGAACCCGAGTCGTTGGACCTGTGGATGCTGGGCCCTGACGGCCGGCCAATCCATCGCGCGCAGATCTACACGTCCACCATCCTGAGTTTCGTGCTGGGCCTCGCGGTCTGGTTCTGGTTTCCGCACCTGGAAAAACGCGCTCCCGATCCGGGCCGCGTGCGAACCCTGAAATGGGCGGCAAGCGTCATCGCGTTGTTCGCCATACTGTTGGAAGTGTGCACGCGGCCGGCCATTTGGGATCAGCGGGAGGTCGTGCTGTTGCAAAACCAACCCGCGTTCGTTATCGGTACCAGCGAGGACGAGCTGTTGCTCTATGACCCGGCACCGGGCAAGCGACGGCCGATGCGTGTTCGACAAGACGCGCCAGGTCTGCGACGTAATGTGGCAAGAGTAGCCCTGTTTCAACCAGTCCCCGACGTGAAGTAGCTGCTGGAGGAGGCAGAGTATGTTGCGCAAATACCTCGGGACCGCAGTATTGGTGTCGTTCGCGTTACTGGCGTTTCCGAACACGAGCCAGGCGAGCATCATCGATTGGATCTGGTCGATGAGCGGTCCTCAAATGGTTGGCGTCGTCCTGCATTGCGAGTACGACATCCAGAACAACAAGTCGGAATGCCGAGGCTTGGACTATCGATTCGCCGGGAAGGTCACGCCTCGTCAGGAAAGAAGGGTCTGGCTGTCGATCGACACCGGTTTCTATACCGGGACGGGCAAAGACTCGGACGGCCACTCGTTCAGGCCGTTCAAGGACAACATGATCGCCTTTGAGCCGATCGTCGAAGTGCGCTCGTATACGAGCCGCGATAGCAAGGTGGTCTACAACCACGGGCTGGTTGGCATCTCGTGGGATCTCCTCATGAGCCCCAACTACCCCTCGTTCGACAAGTTCGGACTGAAATTCAGGCCCGTAGCGGTGACGATCAAGAAGAAATGGAACATGTCGTACACGCTCCGGTTGTACCCGAATGGCTTCACGGCCGATGAATTCGGGATTGGGCCGCCCGTGGTAAACCCCAATCGCGAAGCGGAGGTGCTGCACGGCTTCACATTGGGATATATCTGGGAGCAGAGGTGAAACGGCCGCCGGCAGCGGCGGCCGGCCCGAATGAATTCGATCATCGTCCACTACCAGGAGCTCGCGCTCAAGGGTAAGAACCGGCCGTGGTTTCTCGGCCGTCTGGTGCGCAATCTGCGGCGCGCGACGTCTGACCTCGACGTGCAGGCCGTGCGCGCGTTGATGGGGCGCATCGAGATGGTGCTCGGGCCCACCGCGTCGCGCGACGCGGTGGGTGATCGCATACGGCGCGTGTTTGGCATCGCGAACTTTTCTTACGCGCGGCGGACGGCGCTCGACCTCGACGCAGTGGCGGCGTCGATCCTGCAGGACCTCGGCGATCGCACGTGCGAGAGCTTTCGCGTGTCGGCGCGCCGGGCCGACAAGCGCTTTCCGTTGACCTCGCCACAGGTCGAGCGAGAAGTCGGCGGTCGCATCAAAGAGGCCAAAGGATGGCGCGTCAACCTCGACGAACCGGATTTCGAGATCCACGTCGAGCTGCTCACCGATCAGGCCTTCTACTTCTTCGGCAAGGAACGTGGACCCGGCGGTCTTCCCACCGGAACTGGCGGGCGCGTCGTGTGCCTGCTGTCGGGCGGCATCGATTCACCAGTCGCCGCGCACCGGATCATGAAGCGCGGCTGCACGGCGACGTTCGTGCACTTTCACAGCTATCCGATTCTGTCGCGGGCATCGCAGGAGAAGGCGCGCGAGCTGGTGCAGGTGCTGACGCGATGGCAGCAGCGGTCGACGCTGTATCTGGTGCCGTTCGGTGACGTGCAGCAGCAGGTCGTGCTTGCTGTGCCGCCGCCGATGCGGGTCGTCGTGTACCGCAGGCTCATGCTGCGTATCGCGGAAACGATTGCGCGAACGCGCAAGGCGCTGGCGCTCGTCACCGGCGACTCGATCGGCCAGGTGGCCTCGCAGACGCTCGAGAACCTGTCGGTAGTCGGCGCGGCCGCGACGCTCCCGATCTTCCGGCCGCTCATCGGCATGGACAAGAGCGAGATCATTGCCGAGGCACAGGCGCTCGGCACCTACCCGATCTCGATCGTTCCCGATCAGGACTGCTGCACGCTGTTCACGCCGCGCAATCCGCTGACCCGCTCGCGTCTCGAGGAGATCGAGGCAGCGGAGCGGGCGTTGCCAATTGATGATCTGGTGGCGCGTGCCGTGCAGGACGCGGTGATGGAATGGTCTGAGTTTCCTGTCCGTGCGGGGAACGAGTTAGGATCGAAGGTCTCGAATCACGCGGCACAGTGAAGGAGATGACGACGTGGCAACTGCAGGCGTAAGCACCGGATCGCACGGGATCGCGTCGATACTTGGCGACGCAGCAAGTCTGCTCGAGCATCAGTGCAAGACGATTCCGAAGTCGAGCCTGCTGCTGCCAGGCCCTGACTACGTCGATCGCGCCTACGGCCTGTCGGATCGGTCGCCGCGGGTGTTGGCGGCGCTGCAGTCGGTGCTCGACACCGGCCGGCTGCGCGGAACGGGGTACGTGTCGATTCTTCCGGTCGACCAAGGCATCGAGCATTCGGCGGGCGCGTCGTTCGCGCCGAACCCCGCGTACTTCGATCCCGAGAACATCATCAAGCTGGCGATCGAAGGTGGATGCAACGCCGTGGCGTCGACGCTTGGTGTACTCGGCTCCGTCTCGCGGAAGTACGCCCACAGGATTCCGTTCATCTTGAAGCTCAATCACAACGAGTTCATCTCGTATCCCAATTCGTACGACCAGATCCGCTTTGCCAGCGTGAAGCAGGCGTTCGACATGGGTGCGGCCGGCGTGGGCGCGACCATCTACTTCGGGTCGGAAGAATCGAAGCGTCAGCTGCAGGAAGTCACCCTGATGTTCCAGCAGGCGCACGAGCTCGGCTTGTTCACCGTGCTGTGGTGCTACCTGCGGAATCCTGCGTTCAAGACGAAGGAAACCGACTATCACGTGTCGGCGGATCTCACCGGCCAGGCCAATCATCTCGGCGTGACGATCGAGGCCGACATCATCAAGCAGAAGATTCCCGAGAACAACGGCGGCTATACCGCGATCAACTTCGGCAAGACGCACAAAGCCGTCTACTCGCAGCTGACGAGCGACAACCCGATCGACCTGACGCGCTATCAGCTCGCCAACTGCTACATGGGCCGCGCCGGCCTCATCAACTCCGGCGGCGCGTCATCCGGTGAGGGCGATCTGAAGGAAGCGGTGAAGACCGCGGTGATCAACAAGCGCGCCGGCGGCATGGGCTTGATCTCGGGTCGCAAGGCGTTTCAGCGTCCGATGAAGGAAGGCGCGGGGCTGCTGAATGCGATTCAAGACGTCTATCTCTCGCCAGAAGTGACGATCGCCTGAATCTCTCACGCAGAGACCGCTGAGGAGCCGAGGACGCAGAGCAGCGCGACGGGTGGCCCGCGCTGCGCGCGGGATGGATCGGGAGGACGCTGCGATCGCGAGCGCCTCAGGAATGCGGATGGCGTTCGCGATCGCAACGTCCTCCCGATCCATCCGCCGGCCGTAGGCCGGCGACCACCCGTCGCCTCCGCGCTCTCTGCCCCTCCGCGATCTCTGCGTGAGATCTCTGTCTCCGTTCTCGTTGTCTCTCTACTTCCTCCCGAGAAACTCTCTGAGCGCCTCGAACGTGCTGCGGAACGCCAGCTCGTCCCACGGAATGTCGTCCGGCGGGAAGAACCTCGCTTCCGTGCTCTCGTCGTCGATGGCGAGCGTGCCGCCAGTGATCGTCGCGACGTAAACGATGATCACCGGGGCGCGGCCGGGATAGGAATACACATTGAGCAGGCGATCGATGCGCACCTCGAGTCCTGACTCTTCACGCGCCTCTCGTACCGCCGCCACCGGCACCCGCTCCCCGCGATCGACGTAGCCTCCCGGAAACACCCACTTGCCGTAGCCAGGCTCGATGGCGCGGCGCAAGAGAAGAATGTGGTTGTCCTCGTTCTGCAGGATCGTGCCGACCGCGACCTTGGGATCCTGGTAGAAGATGAACCCGCAGCGTCTGCAGACGAGCCGGTCTGGCTCGGTGGGCTTCAGCGTACGTAACTCGAGGTCCCCTCCGCAGAGCGGACAAAAGCTGTACGGAACTTCGTCGTGCGGATGCATACAAACTAGGCCTCAAGTCCCAGGCCTCAGGCCTCAGTAGGATTCAGGACTAGGGCCTGGCCCAGCCCTGACGCCTGAGGCCTGATCCCTGAGGCCTATAATTTACCTGTGTCCATCCTGAAGGTCGCCCGTATGGGGCATCCGGTTCTTCGCGAGCGCGCGCGTCCGCTCGAGAAATCCGACCTCAAGAGTCCGCTCGTGCAGAAATTGATCGACGACATGATCGAAACGATGCACGAATATCACGGCGTCGGACTGGCGGGGCCGCAGGTCCATGAAGGGCGGCGCATCTTCGTCGCGCTGCTGGACGAAGAGCCCGGACCGGACAGCGAGGCGGTGGTGATCATCAACCCGGAAATCGTGCCCAACACGCAAGCGAAGGAAGAAGGATGGGAGGGCTGCCTCAGCATCCCGGAGATCCGGGGCATGGTGCCGCGCTTCACCGACATCACCGTGAAGGCGCTCGATCGCGATGGCAAGTCGATCGAGCTGCTCTTGAAAGGGTTTCCCGCGCGCGTGGCTCAGCACGAGACCGATCATCTCGACGGCGTCCTCTTCTTCGATCGTATGTCGTCGATGCAGTCGTTGACCTATCTGGAGGAGTACTCGCGCTATCACGCAAAGGACAATGATTAGGACGAATCACCAAAGATGAGTGCTCTATGATTGGCGCTCCCGTGCTCTCCTCAGGGCCTCCACTCGTTACTCTTCGAACTGCGCCAACGGTCCCGTTCGACGGAGCCATCGCCGCCGCACGGACGTGCTATTCCCCGCGGGTGATCGGCACCTCCGAGATCACCGATTCGCAGCGCAACTCGATTGGATCGCTGACCTTCGACGCCGGTCATCACACGGTCTATCAACACGCCAACTTCGAGTTTGGTCTCGAGAACATCTCGCGGCAGTTCGTGTGGACGTTCCTGCACTCGTATCCGTTCTACAACTCGGAGCAGTCGAGTCAGCGCTATGTGAAGCTGCGCGAGCCTCGCGCCTACGTGCCGCCGATCACCGGCGAGGCGCGCGACGTCTACGAGTGTGCCGTGGTGCGTGCGTGGGACCGCTACGCCGAGCTCTCAGCCCTCCTCAAAGACGATGCGTTCTCGATTCTGAAGGAGCTGCGCTACGTTCGCTCGACGACCAATCCCGAGCGGCTGAAGCAGATCGAGAAGGATGCGGAGAAGCGGGCGATCGAAACCGCTCGCTACGTGATTCCGATTGCCGCCTTCACGTCGATGGTGCATACGGTGTCGGGCATCGTGCTGCATCGGCTGCACCGCATGATGAACACCGGCGACGCGCCGCACGAGTCGCGCGAGGTCGTCAGCGAGATGGTGCGGCTCGTGAAGGAGTGGGATCCGAACTTCTTCGAGAAGGTGGGGCTCGCGCCGCTCGCCGCCGACGCCGTTCCAGAATCGCGGGTGCCGGCGACCACGCGCGGCGGGGATTGCTACACCAAAGAGTTCGACGCGCGTTTGAATGGCCGTTGGTCGCGGCTGCGCGACGTCTCGCCCGATGCGGAAGAGGTTCTCGCCGACGCCGTGCGATCGGTCTTCGGCCTCGCTGCTTCCGAGATGAGCGATGACGAGGCGATCGAGCAGGTGATGAACCCGGCGCGCAACCGCTATCGCCTCGAGGTGCTCAATGTCTCGCATCATTCGCCGCTGATGCGATCGCTGCACCATGTCAACTACGTGTTCGAGAAGAGGCTGAGTCACAC
>Ga0075424_100003106_pt1 | contig 15439 bp, 12 predicted proteins | sample SoiMethybrSBSTD3_FD_75301 | JGI IMG/M metagenome (GOLD analysis project Ga0075424, IMG submission 75301) | Bulk soil microbial communities from a Populus tree surrounding site in Tennessee, USA - Soil MetaG P. TD hybrid SBSTD3 | ecosystem: Environmental > Terrestrial > Soil > Tree plantation... | reverse complement strand
GGCCGCGTCCCCGTCCCGCGCCAGCCGCGCTTCAACGGCTCGGATCGCGCACATCGGGGAGCGCTGCTGCGGGCGTTGACAGCGGCACCAGGCCACCGCCTATCGCTCGTCGCTGCGCGACGGACCCTCGATCCTGGCCCGTTCAATCGGATCGTCGATGGGCTCGTGCGAGATGGGCTCGTGCATCGGTCCGGGCGTCACCTGCGCCTCGGTGGGATGCCGGGACCGGCGGCTACAATCGGGCCATGAGCCCTGCCGCCGCCGGACTGCGGGTCAAGATCGGTGAGCAGATCCCGTCGGTCGGGCACCGCGCCACCGACGGCTACCTCCTCAACCTGCGCAGCCTCGTCGGCAAGCAGCCGGTGATCCTCCTCTTCTTCGGCGGCCCGACCCTCAAGGGCGCTCCTCGGGAGCGTGGCGACGCGCTGGCGCTCGCGCTCAAGGAAGCGCACCCCCGGCTCGAACGTCAGGGGGTGACCGTCATCGGCGTCACAACCGACAACGAGGTGCAGCAGAAGGCCTACGTCGAGGAGCTTGGACTCCCCTACCTCCTCTACTCGGACGAGCGCCGGATCGCCGTCGAGCTGCTTGGCATCAAGACCACCAGCGAGCGCGGGAACGTCAACGCCGAGCCAACCGCGTTCGCGGTGGGCATGGACGGGACGATCCTCGACATCGTCGAGCAGGCGGCGCCCAAGGGCCTCGTCGCCCGCCTGCTGGAGGCAATCTTCCCGCCGAGCTAGCCCGCGGCGCCGCTCCACTGCTGGATGAGGTCGCGGGTTCGCTTCACCAGGAACGTGGCTCCCTTCCGCTCGTAGAGCTCCACCGCCTCGCTGGCGGTGGCGACGGCGTCCTCGATCTTGCCCGCGGCCCTCAGGACGTGGGCGAGATGCACGAGCGCATCGCCGTGCAGCGTCAGGTAGTCCGTGCCCGCCATGAAGGTGACCGCCTCACGAGCGAGCGCCTCCGCCTCGGGAAGCTGGCCATGCGCCGAGAGCACCCTGGCCACGATCTCGCGGCTGCGACCCTGCGCTGCAAAGTCGTCGCGCGGGGCGCTATCGCGGGCGTTGACGGCGTATTGCAGGGCCTGGTCGAGGTCTCCGACCTCGAGGTACGCCTCCGCCAGCGCGGTGGCGGTGGTCGAGGCTCCCGCGGGGTCCCCAAGCGCGATCTTCTCGTCGTAGGCCAGCTGAAGGTTCCGGACCGCCTCGCCGAGCTGCCCTTCCATCAGGGCGAGGTTGCCCGCTACCTCGTGCGCCTCGGATGGGAGCATGCGGCTTCCCCGCTCGGCCATCTGTTCAGTCGTGCGCGCCAGGGCGGCGCGTGCCTCGGCAAATCGTCCCTGGAGGCAGAGCATCCGCGTGGGGCCGGAAGCGCCTCCGGGAAACTGCGTGGTGTGCGCGAGCTCCTGCTCCACCAGCGTCAGGGCTTGATCAGCGGGCATCGGCCCTGCCATCGCCGCCACGGCGCGCAGGACACGAGCTCGGTTCGCGAGAGAGCCCGACGTGGAGCTGGGAACGGCGTCCAGCACCGCATCGGCGCGCGCTCCGCCTTCGCCCGCCCGGCCGATGACGTAGCGCCCGAGCGCGGCCAGGAGCTCCGCCTGCTGCGCGCCCTCGACATCGCCCAGCTGCCGAAGACGGTCACGCAGGGTCTCCGCCTGGCGGGTGTACTCGGAGGCCTCGGTGGATTGCGTCGAGCTCTGCACGAACAGCAGACCAAGGTGCGCCCAGGCCGCGCTTCGCTCGTCTGCGGCCTCTTCGGATTCGGCGATCACCTCCTGCAGCAGGGCCTCCGCGCGAGGACCGTCACCAGCGAACAGGAGGTTGGGCGCGACCTGTGCGATGAGCAGTCGCCGCTCGGCGGTGTGCGGCAGCAGATCCCCTGCGCGCTCCATGAGGTCCAGGCTCGCGGCAATGTCGCCGCGGGCCTCAGCCCGGCGTGACGCTTCGGCGAGCATCGTTCCAGCCCGGGCAGCGAGCTCGCTGGCGGCGGCGTTGCGCGGACCCAGCTCCGTGCGGTACCGATAGGCCTGCTCGAGGTGGTAGGCGATGATCTCGCCATACTCGATCCCGCGGTCGCCGACGATCCCCTCCAGCCAGCCGGCGAAACGCTCGTGCAGATCTGACCGCGTCTGCTTGGCCAGCCCCTCGTAGGCCGCGTCGCGGACGAGAACGTGCCGGAACCTGTAGGCCTCTTCCCCGGGGAACGAGCTCTTCTCGACGCGTACCAGCTCCATGCGGACGAGGTTGGCCAGCATCTCTGGCACGTGGTCCCGCATCGTTTCCGGAACGAGCGCGGCGACCGCCCCGCGATGGAAGGTCGTGCCCTCGACCGCGGCTCGCTCGATCACCATCCGCTCCTCTGGCCCCAGCCCGTCGAGGCGGGCGGCCAGCACGGCCTGGATGGTGGGTGGCATGGCCAGATCGCGAAGGTCGCCGGCCGCGGTCCAGCCACCCTCGGTGCGGTGCAGGACCCCGTCGTCGATCAGCTTGGCGAGCAGCTCCTCCACGAACAGTGGGTTCCCCTCTGCCGCCTTGCCGATGCGGGATCGGAATCCGGCGGGCAGCTCCGCATGGCCCAGCAGGCTTTCCACGAGCTCCTCGCTCTGGACCTCGGAGAGCGGCTCGAGCTGGACGGTGGTCGACCACCGCTTGCCACCGCCCCACAGCGGGCGAGTCTCGAGGAGCTCCACGCGGGCGATCGCGACCAGCAGGATCGGCGCGTCGCGCGTCCAGTCCGCGATGTGCTCGACCAGGTCGAGGAAGGTGGGCTCGCCCCACTGGATATCGTCGAGGACGAGCACGAGCGGCCGGCGCCGCGCGAGGGCCTCGAAGGTCTTGCGCACCGCCCAGAAGAGCTCCTCCTGATCGTGCGCCTCCTCGTTCAGGCCGATGAGGCTGCCGACCGCAGCCGTGATCGCCTCGGCCTCCGTCTCCCCGTTCAGGACGGCTGCCAGTCCGTCGGCCGCGTTGCCCCCTGGTCCCGCCGCGCCGAGACCGTTCCGCAAGGCCTCGGCGACAGGCCAGTACGTGATCCCGCTGCCATAGGCCAGGCAGCGCCCGATGGCGACCGCGGCCTCGTCGCCGACGCCACCGACGAACTCCTCGACGAGGCGCGACTTGCCGACCCCAGCGACCCCGAGGATGGTGAAGAGATGGCATACCCGCTCATCGACGGCGGCGCTGAACGCCTCCTCCAGCATGCGCAACGGGCGCTGTCGGCCGACCAGAGGCGCCTCCTGTGGGCGGGCACGACGATGCGAGACGCCCTCGAGGCTGGTCAGCCGCCAAGCCGCGATCGGCTCGCTCTTGCCCTTCAGCTTGAGCGGCGCGAGCGGCTCCGCTCGGACTGAGTCACGCACGAGCGCATAGGTGACCGGTCCCAGCACGATCTCGCCTGGCCCCGCGGAGGCCTCGAGCCGGGCCGCCACGTTCACCGCGTCGCCCGTGACGATCCGCTGCCCGGCAAGCACCTCGCCCGCCACCACCGGCCCAGTGTTGATCCCGATCCGCCACTCGATGACGACCCCCAGGTCGGCTCGGATCTGGGGCTGGAGGTCCGCCAGTCGCCGATTGATCTCGACGGCCGCGCGGCACCCGCGGAGGGCGTCGTCCTCGTGGACCGTCGGCTCCCCGAAGACGGCCATCACCGCATCGCCGATGAACTTCTCGACGACCCCGCCGTGGGCGGTGATCGCGTCGCGCATGACGTCGAAGTAGCGGGTCAGCACCGCACGCAGGGATTCGGGGTCGAGCTGCTCGCCGAGCGCGGTCGAGGAGACCGCGTCAATGAACAGCACGGTGACCATCTTCCGCGTCTCGCGACGGGGAGTGGTCGATTCACCCATCGGCCTGTGCCCACTCGTCGATCAGGCGCCGGGTCCGCTCGACGTGGAAGCTCGCTCCCTTCCGGTCGAACAATGCCAGCGCCTCGCGGGCGGCGGCGGCGGCCTCCTCTCGGCGCCCGGCTGCGGCGAGCACGTGGCCCAGGTGAATGAGTGCCGCGGCATGCTGATCGAGGTAATCGGTCCTCGCCATGATCTCGACCGCCTCGCGGGCGAGCGTCTCAGCCTCGGCATGGTCGCCGCGCCGGGAGAGGACCCGCGCCTGGACCGACCTGCCACCGGCCTGCGACATCACGTCGTCACTGGACGATGTCTCGCGCGCGATCGTCCCGAAGCGCAAGGCCTCTTCGTCCTCATGGAGATCGAGGAGTACCCGACCGAGGTTGACCGCCTCGGTTGAGGAATATGACCGGTCTCCAGATGCCACCAGGCCGTCGTACGCCTCCCTGATCAGGCGCGCGGCCTCCACAAGGTTCCCGGCCTGGTGCTCGATCTCGCCCAGGTCGGCCAGCATGGAAGTCACTCTGTGCCTGTTCCCCATGTCCTCGGCCGCTGCTCGGCCCCGAGCCCACATGACCCGGGCGTCGTCCAGCCGCCCCTGCAGCAAGCGCATGCGGGCGAGACCGCCATTGGCCACTTGCAGCCACTTTGCATCGGGGGCCTTCGCAAACTCGGCCTCGATCATGGCGATCGCCTCTTCCGCCGGGGTCGGTCCCCAGATCATCGACACGCCACGGGATATGAATCCCTCCCGCCTCCATTTCTCGAATCCGGCACCCTGGCGGACCAGGGCATCCGCGCGCTGGAACGCTTCACCAGCTCGGCCGAGCGCGAAGAGGAGGAATGCGCCCATGGCCTCTGCGAGCCGCGCCCCGTCCTCGTCTCCCACGCGCGCGAGGGTTTCGCCAAGCCTCTCGGCCTCATGGAGCGTTGCCGACATCTCGGTGGAGCGGGTCGAACTGCGAACGGCCAGCAGGTAGAGCGCTGCAAGCGCGCTTGCTCCTTCGTCCCCGGCATCGTCGGCCTCGACAACCGTCTTGGTCAGGATCCGCTCGGCTTCCAGGGCATCGCCCGCTTCATACGTGCGGTCACCGATCCTTCCGAGAAGACGAAGCCGACGCGGCCCATCGGCAAGCAGGTCGACCGCGCGGGTCAACAGGTCGATGGCTGCCGAGACGTCGTCACGCATATCGGCCCGCTCTCCGGCATCGGCGAGGAGCGCTCCTGCGCGCTTGGCGAGTGCTCGGGCGTGAGCGTCGGGCGGCCCCAGCTCCGTCTTGTACCGATAGGCCTGCTCCAGGTGGTAGGCGATGATCTCCTCGTACTCGGCCACCCGCTCGGCGGCGACTTGTTCCAGCCAGGCAGCAAAGCGCTCGTGCAGCTCAGAGCGCGTTTGCTTGGCGAGTGCCTGATAGGCCGCGTCGCGGATCAGCAGGTGGCGGAAGCGGTATGCCTCCTCTCCTGCGAAGGAGGCGTGGTCCGGCCGCACTAGCTCCATCCGCATCAGGGAGGCCAACCGGTCCCGCACCTGGGGACGAATCTGCTCAGGGGCCAGCGCGATCACGGCGCCGCGATGGAAGATCTTGCCCTCCACCGATGCCCGCTCGATGACCGTCCGTTCCTCCGTGCCCAGCCCGTCCAGCCGCGCGGCAAGCAGCGCCTGGATGGTCGGCGGGAGAGCGAGCTGTCGCAGATCACCGGGCGCGGCCCAGCCGTCGGCCGAATGGACGAGGAATCCGTCATCGATCAGCTTTGCCAGGAGCTCCTCGACGAACAGCGGGTTGCCCTCGGCGGCAAGGCTGATGTGGGTCCTGAACGCCGCAGGTAGGTCGGCACGACCCAGGAGGCTTGCGACAAGATCCTCGCTCTCAACATCGGAAAGAGGTTCCAGCTGCATCGTAGTGACCCACCGCTTGCCGCCACCCCAGGTCGGTCGCTTCTCGAGCAGATCGGGACGAGCGATGGCGATCAAGAGGATCGGCGCATCCCGCGTCCAATCGGCGATGTGCTCGATCAGGTCGAGGAAGGTCGGCTCACCCCAGTGGACGTCGTCCAGGACCAGGATGAGCGGCTTCGCCCGGGCCACCGCCTCGAACGTCTTGCGGATAGCCCAGAAGATCTCGTCCGGAGCTGTTGGGCTGTCCTCGATTCCCAGCAACCCACCGACAATCCCCACGATCCGCTCGGCGTCGGGCTCGTCGCCAAGCACATCGCGTAGGCCCGCGACAGCCACGGTCGATGCGTCATCCTCACTGATGCCGGCCGCATCCCGAATCGCCTCCGCCACGGGCCAATACGTGATCCCCTGCCCATATGCCAGGCACCGTCCGGAGACGACGCGGGCTTGGTCACCCAATGAGCCGATGAACTCCTCGACGAGGCGCGACTTCCCAACTCCTGCCGCACCGACGATCGTGAAGAGGTGGCAGATTCGCTCCTCGACCGCCTCGTGGTAAGCGTCGTCGAGGAGGCGCAGCGGACGTTTGCGGCCGACAAGGGGAGCGTCAGACGGCCTGGCCTGCCGACCGGTCGCCTCGAGGACGCCGGTCAGCCGCCAGGCGGGAACGGGCTCCGACTTTCCCTTGAGCGCGAGCGGCTCGACCGCCTCGGCCGTGACGACGCCGCGGACTAGCGCGTACGTTTCTGCGCCCAGCAGGATCTCGCCCGGGGACGCGGCCGCCTCGAGACGCGCAGCGACGTTGACCGCGTCGCCGGTCACGATCCGCTGTCCCGCGGCGGCGTCGCCCGCCACCACCGGTCCCGTGTTGATCCCGGCTCGCCACTCGACGGCGACCCCGCGGTCGGCGCGAATCTCCGGCTCCACATCAGCCAGGCGACGCCGAATCTCGACCGCCGCGCGACAGGCCCGCAGCGCATCGTCCTCGTGGACGGTCGGGACGCCGAAGATCGCCATCACCGCGTCGCCGATGAACTTCTCGACTGCACCGCCATGGGACTCGATCGCCTCGCGCATGACGTCGAAGTAGCGGGTCATCACCGATCGGAGCGATTCGGGGTCCATCCGCTCGCCCAAGGACGTCGACGAGACCGCGTCGATGAACAGGACCGTCACCGTCTTGCGCGTCTCGCGGGTCTCCGCGGCCGGCCCCAGGGCGCTGCCGCAGCTGTTGCAGAACCGCGCCCCTTCGGCATTCTCGGTGCCGCAGTTGGCGCAGATCGCCATCTCAGCCACCGAGCCTGGCGATCGCCGCGTCGACGCGCGACAGCGTCCGCTCCCTCCCCAGCAGCTCCATCGAGCCGAAGAGCGGCGGGGTCACGGTCCGCCCGGTGACCGCCACACGCAAGGGCCGGAACAGGTCGCCCGCCTTCCAGCCACGGGCATCGGCAGCCTGGCGGCCGAGGGCTTCCAGCTCCTCAGCGGCGAAGTCGGGCTCTGCGACGCCGGCAATCACGTCCCGCACACCAGCCAGGGCCTCGGCCGTCTCTGAAGCGGAGCGACCCTTGGGCACGAGCAGCTCGGCGTCATACAGGGCACCCACTTCGTCATCGGTCTCGGTGAGGAAGGCTGCCAGCTCGGTGGCATCGGCCAGCTTCACCAGCCGCTCTCGCAGGAGCGGCGCCAGCCGCATCAGGATGCCGTCGTCGAGCGCTGGTGGCAGGAAGGGGCGGAGGCGGAGGGCAAGCTGGCCATCGGCCAATGAGCGGATGTAGACCCCGTTGAGGTAGTCGAGCCGGTCCTTGTCGAAGACGGCGCCGGCCTTGTGCACCTCGGCGATGTCGAATCGCTCGGCGAGCTGGTCGAGGCTGAAGATCTCTTCCTCGGTCCCCGGCGACCAGCCCAGGAAGGCGAGGAAGTTGACGAGCGCCTCGGGCAGGTAGCCCTGCTCCCGGTAGGCGGTGATCGCGGTCTGCGACTTGCGCTTGCTCATCTTCGAGCGATCCGGGTTGAGGATGAGCGGGATGTGCCCGAACCGCGGCTCGCGGTAGCCGAGCGCCCGGATCAGGGCAATGTGCTTGGGCGTGTTCGAGAGGTGATCCTCGCCACGGACGACGTGCGTGATCCCCATCGTCTCGTCATCGACCACCACCACGAAGTGGTAGAGCGGCATCCCGTTGCTGCGCACGATCACGAAGTCGCCGAGGAGCGCGTTGTCGAACTCGACCTCGCCACGGATCAGGTCGTCGAAGCGGATCTGCTCGGGCGGAACCTTCAGGCGGAGCACTGGCTTCCGCCCCTCTGCTTCAAATGTCGCCCGGTCCGCATCGGTCAGGCGCAGGCAGCGTCCGTTGTAGCGCGGCGCCTCATGCTTTGCCTCCTGCTCGCGCCGAACGGCGTCAAGCTCCTCTGCCGTGCACCAGCAGTGGTAGGCGGCGCCGCTGGTCAGGAGTCGATCGGCTTCGCGCGCGTACAGCTCCATGCGCTGGCTCTGGCGGTAGGGGGCGTATGGCCCGATGTCCTCGCCGCCCGCCACCTGCGGCCCCTCGTCCCAGGTGATGCCGAGCCAGTGCAGGTTGTCGATGATGTCGCGCTCGAACTCCTCGGAGCCGCGCTCGATGTCGGTGTCCTCGATGCGCAGGACGTAGGTGCCGCCGACGTGCTTCGCGAACAGGTAGTTGTAGAGGCTCGTGCGCGCGGTCCCGATGTGCAGCGGGCCGGTCGGGCTCGGAGCCATCCGAACGCGGATAGGTGCCTCTTCAGCAGCACTCATGGGTTGGCCGATGGTAGCAGCGCCTCGACCGCCGGCTGGATTGCGTCGACCCAGAGCTTGTACTGAGCGCCTGACGGATGAAGCCCGTCTCCGGCGACGAGCGACCGGTCAGTCGCCGCCCCCTCGGAGATCTGGAAGATGTCCGGGACGAAGTGGATCCCGCGCGAGGCGCATGCCTCGCCGAGCCGCAGGTTGACCCGCTCGATCCCGGCCCGCTGCTGATCTGGCGACCCGAAGGCCGCACCCTGGGGAGTGACCGTGTAATCCGGCGTCGCGACGCACAGGATCCGGTCCGCTGGCAGCGATGCGAGGAGCGTGTCCAGGATCGCGGCCACGTTGCCGCCGTACGTCGACTCCGGGACGCCACGCACCACGTCATTTACGCCGATCATCAGCGTCACGAACTCCGGGCGCAGGCCGGGCAGAGCGGGCAGCTCATCGGCGATCAGGTCGTCAGAGCTGTAGCCGTTCACCCCCAGGTTGGCAACGAGGTTGAGCTGCGGCACGCGCGCGACGAGCTGGCTCGGCCAGCTCTCATCGGCCTTCACGGAGGTGCCGATCGTGTATGAGTCGCCCAGCGCCACGTACCGCAACGCACCCTCCGGAACCGAAGACGAGGCTGCTGGACTGCAGGCCGCAAGCACAAGGCAGGCGGCCAGGAGGCGCCCGGACCTCACCGCCCGAGCGTCGGGTTGCCCTTCGCCGTGTTCAGCTTGACCGCCTGCTTCACGAGGTCGCGCAGCGCATCGGCCGGGATCTCTTCGACCGACGTGATCTTGATGTGCCGCATCCGCTCGCCGTCGCCCTCGAGCACCTTCTTGGGGTCATCCATCTCGGTGCCGCGCCAGAAGCCGATGTCGACATGCTTCGGATAGGCCTTCATCCAGATCATCGGCCCGTTCCATTCCCAGACCGGCTGCGCCCACTTGATCGCGACCGCCGAGTGCGGCGCGCCCTCCTTCACGACCTCCCGGAGGCGCTTCATGGCATCGGTGCGCCAGTCGTCGAACGCGACGATGTACTCGTCGACGGTCTTCTGCCCATTCATCGATCACTGGTCCTCATTCGGTATGCAAACAGGGTACCTACGAGAGGCGAAACGCGGGTCGCACCAGGCCCGATGGGTCTCCGCGCGGGTCACGAATCGGGGGTGAGGCGAATTCCGCAAGGCGTGCAACGGCTGCCTCGTCGAGGACCCCCAGCTGGGATAGCGCAGCGACGGTCGAGACGCTCCGCCCGCGTCGCGCGCGATCCCCGTCCTCGATCTTCAGCGCGAGTCCGGCTGCCTCCGAGCCCTCACCGCGGGCGCCGGGCAGCAGGCCGACAGCCTGCACCCCCTCGGCGCCGCCCTTGGAGACGAGCCTTCCCGCCGCCGCGCGCATGAGCGCCGTGTCGAGCTCGCGCCGCTCCCCGGCGATCAGCTCAGGGTGCGCCATCATCGCGTCCCGGATCCGCTCCAGCGCCTTGCGCAGCGGCACATCGGCGACGCCCGAGGGGTCGGCGAGCCGCGCGAAGGCCAGTGCCAGGGCGCGCAGCGGCAGTCCGAATGTGACGACGCCGCAGCCATCGGTCGCTGTGACGATCTGCTCCGTCGGCGTGTCGGTGAGGAGCGCGACCGTCTCCAGCGCCAGGCGCTGGATCGGGTGATCAGGCTGCCAGTAGGTCTCGACGGGCCACCCGGCGGCCTTGGCGTGGAGCGCCATGCCCGCGTGCTTGCCCGAGCAGTTGTGGCGGATGCTGCTCGGCGGCTCCCCGTCGCGAACGAGGCGCTGGGCCGTCTCCACGTCCGAGGGAGCGGCATCTCCGCAGGCGAGCACTTCGCGGGTCAGCCCGCCGGCACGCAGGATCGCCTGCACGGTGCGGACGTGGCGATCCTCACCACTGTGCGAGGCGGCCATGATGGCGAGCGACTCGGCGGGCGAGGGGAAGTCGTAAGCGTCGAACCGTCCGGAGGCGACGAACGGCGCCACCTGGAACGGCTTGGCCGATGAGCGGAGGTAGATGAACTCGTCGGGATCGCCGACCGACGCAATCAGCTCACCGCCGGGCGAGACGACGGCGATGGAGCCGCGATGACGCGACTCGACCTTCTCCCCGCGGGTGACCTCGACCAGGACGCGGGCCACGCCAGCGCGTGACCTGCGCAGATCAGGAGTTGCCGGCGCTGCCGGTTGCGGCGGCTGGCTCGGCGGCGGGAGGAGCTTCTCGCTCCTTGCCGAAGATGCTCCCCTGACCGCCCGATGGGGCTGCCGGTGCGCTGGCCTTGGAGCCGGATGATGACGAGGCGGCTGCCGGTGCCGGCGCGGCCGAGGAGGCGCGTCCCTCCGGGGTCATCATCACGGCACCCTCGAAGTGGGCGCCCTCCTTGACGACCAGGACCTGCGCCTTGACCTTGCCCTTGACGCGGCCGGTCGAGCCGATCTCGAAGCGCCCGCCGCAGTCGACGTCGCCCTCGTAGTCTCCGTTGATGACCACGTTGGCGGCGGTGATCGCGCTGCGCACCTTGGCCTGCGGGCTGATGATCAATGTGCCGGAGCATTCGATCTCGCCGCTCGCCTCGCCCTCGATTCGCAGGTCGCGGTCCGACACGTACTTGCCGTTGAACCGCGCGTGCGGATCGATGACGCTCTCGTTGCCCGGGTCGGGCCGGCGGAACTCCATCGGGTTGGGCGTCATCTCTGCCTCATCGGAGAAGTTATCCGGATACAGGTTGCCAACAACGTCCTCTCGGAGGCCAGAGTCGGCCTTGGCATCGCGCTTGGTTCCGAAGACCACAGCTGGCTCCTTCCTCCGCGTCGCGGGCCACGAAATGTAACCGGCACACTGCGCGACGAAGCGGCTAAGGACGGATACCCTAACACCCCAAGGGAAATCGAGGTAGTGGGTAACCCTGGCGCCGCCTAGAATTTCGCCGATGGACGCCGGGCGCTATCCGAACCTCCATGTCTCGCACCACCCGCTGATCGAGCACAAGCTCGCCCTTCTGCGCGACCGCTCGACCGAGCCGAAGCTCTTCCGGGAGCTCGTCCGCGAGCTCTCCTGGCTGCTCGGCTACGAGGCGATGGCTGACCTTTCGACCCAGCCGATCACCGTCGAGACGCCCCTCGAAGCGACGGCCGGGGCCGAGCTCGAGCCAAAGGTTGGCCTCGTGCCGGTGCTCCGTGCGGGGCTCGGGATGGTCGATGCGATGCTCGAGCTGATGCCCAGCGCAGAGGTGTGGCACATCGGCCTTTACCGCGACGAGCACACCCTGAAACCGGTCGAGTACTACAACAAGCTGCCCGATGCTGCCACCGTCCAGGTCTGCCTGATCCTCGACCCCATGCTCGCCACCGGCGGCTCATCGTCCGCGACGGTCGACATCCTCAAGGCGTGGGGCGCGGTACGGATCAAGCAGGTCTCGCTGATCGCGGCACCAGAGGGCGTGGCCACGCTCTCGACGGCACACCCCGATGTCGACATCCATGTCGCCGCGGTCGACCGCGCGCTCAATGAGCGCGGATACATCGTTCCCGGGCTCGGGGATGCCGGGGATCGGCAGTTCGGGACCTTCGCGGGGCCGTCATCCGAGCCGGGTCACGAGCCTGGCGACGAGACCGCCGAAGTGGTCCGGCGGCTGCAACGGGACCTGGCCGGCGAGCGCTAGGTGAGGAGGCGTTGCCCGCGAGGGCATTTCGCGGGCAACGAAATGTCCCGAAGGAACCGCCGCCGGTCCGTTGATGCAATCTCGGGTGCCCTTGGCTGCCCCTTCGGGACAACCGAAGGATACGGGCGGCGCGCAGGCAGGGCAACCCCACTTATCCCCGAACATTGAAGCCCGTCGGCGACTTGTCCACCGCTGATCCCCGATCGGCGCTAGGCTGCCGCTGATGGAGAAGCGTCGGGTCCTCTTCGTCTGTGTCCACAACAGCGCTCGCTCCCAGATGGCCGAGGGGATGCTGCGCGCGTGGGCTGGCGACCGCTTCGAGGTTGCCAGCGGCGGTACCGAGGCACGCGGTGTCCGACCGGAGGCCATCGAGGCGATGGCTGAGCTCGGGATCGACATCAGCGGCCATGAATCCAAGACGGTCGAGCGATTCATGGGGCAGCCGTGGGACTACCTGATCCCCGTCTGCGAGGACGATTGCGACGCCTGTCCCTACGTTCCGGGCGCCAGGGCTGTGCTTCGCTGGTCATTCGACGATCCATCCGCGGTGAACGGGACACCGGAGCAGCGCCTGGCGGCCTTCCGCCGTGTGCGCGACGAGCTGGCGGGGCAGGTGCGGGACTTCATCGGCGCCCCTGATCCGCGCTAGACTCGATTCGATGCCCGACGCACACGTGAAGGTGGCCGTCACCGGGGCCGCCGGACAGATCGGCTACGCCCTTCTCTTCCGGATCGCCTCTGGGCAGATGTTCGGGCCACGGACCAGCGTCGACCTCCATATGCTCGAGCTCGAGGCGGCGCTGCCCGCCCTCGAGGGCGTGGCCATGGAGCTCGAGGACTGCGCGTTTCCCCTGCTCCGCGGGATGGAGCTCACCTCGAACGCGGAGGCGGCATTCGCAGGGGTCAACTGGGCCCTGCTCGTCGGCGCCGTCCCGCGCAAGGCGGGGATGGAGCGCAAGGACCTGCTCACCATCAACGGTGGCATCTTCTCCGCCCAGGGCCGCGCGATCGCCAGAAAGGCAGCCGATGACGTCCGTGTCCTCGTCGTCGGCAATCCGTGCAACACGAATTGCCTCATCGCGGCGGCCAATGCCCGGGAGATCCCCGCGGAGCGGTGGTTCGCGATGACGATGCTCGACGAGAACCGTGGCCGGTCGCAGCTCGCCCAACGGGCCGGCGTCCCGGTGGAAGAGGTCCGTGACCTTGCGATCTGGGGAAACCACTCCTCCACCCAGTTCCCCGACTTCTACCACGCCACGATCGGCGGCCGGCCGGCGGCAGAGGCGATCGGCGACGAGGGGTGGCTGCAGGGGGAGTTCATCTCCACGATCCAGCAGCGCGGGGCCGCGATCATCGCCGCCCGCGGACAGTCGAGCGCGGCGAGCGCCGCGAACGCGGTCGTTGACACTGTGCGCAACGTGACCCAGCCGACCGGCGAGCGCTTCAGCGCAGCGGTTCCCGCCCACGCAGACGGCGGCCGCGGCTACGGCGTGCCGGCCGGTATCGTGTTTGGCTATCCCCTGCGCGCGACCGCGCCGGGGACGGTCGAGATCGAGCAGGGGATCGTCCACAATGCGTGGGCACAGGAGAAGTTCGACGCGACGCTCGCCGAGCTGATCGAGGAGCGCAACGCGGTCATGGAGCTGATCGGATGACCAACGAGACGGCTGTGAAGGCCGATACCGCCACCATCACCTTCGGCGATCGGTCGGTTCAGCTTCCAGTCATTCGCGGCACGGAGGACGAGGCCGCGATCGACATCACCAAGCTCCGCGCCGAGACGGGGCTGATCACGATGGACATCGGGTACGGCAACACCGGCTCGTGCACCTCGGCGATCACCTTCGTGGACGGTGAGCGCGGTGTCCTGCTCTATCGGGGCTATCCGATCGAGCAGCTGGCCGAGACCAGCACGTTCCTGGAGGTCGCCTACCTGCTGATCTACGGCGAGCTGCCGACCGCCGAGCAGCAGAGGGCCTTCATCGCCGACGTGACGCACCACACCATGATCCACGAGGAGATGCGTCGCTTCTTCGACAGCTTCCCGTACGACGCGCACCCGATGGCGGTGCTGGGATCGGGAACCGTCGGCCTGTCGACCTTCTACCAGGACAGCCACGACCCGTTCGACCCGGCGGCCGTCGAGATCACCACCATGCGCCTGCTCGCCAAGCTGCCCACGCTCGCCGCGTGGTCGTTCAAGAAGGCGCTTGGCCAGCCATACGTGTATCCCCGCAACGACCTTGGCTACGCGGCCAACCTGCTCCACATGATGTTCGCGGTGCCGGCAGAGGAGTACGAGGTCCAGCCCGCGGTGGCCGACGCCCTCGACCTCCTGCTGATCCTCCACGCCGACCACGAGCAGAACTGCTCCGCGGCGACCGTGCGGCTGGTGGGGAGCAGCCACGTCAACCTGTACGCGTCGGTCAGCGCCGCGATCAGCGCGCTTTGGGGTCCCCGGCATGGGGGCGCCAACGAGGCGGTCATCCGCACGCTCGAGCGGATCGTGGCCGACGGCGGCAACGTCCGGAAGTACGTCGACCGGGCCAAGGACCCGAACGACTCGTTCCGCCTGGCCGGCTTCGGGCATCGGGTCTACAAGAACTTCGATCCCCGCGCCAAGATCATCAAGGCGGCCGCCGATCGGGTGCTGGCCGCGACCGGGGCCGATGGCGCCCTCTTCGAGGTCGCCAAGCAGCTCGAGGAAGTCGCGATCCACGACGAGTACTTCGTCGAGCGCAAGCTGTACGCCAACGTCGATTTCTACTCCGGACTGATCTATCACGCGATAGGGTTCCCGACGAACATGTTCACGAACTGTTTCGCCATCGGTCGCCTACCGGGCTGGATCGCGCAATGGCGGGAGATGATCGAGTCAAAGGAGACGAAGATTGGGCGGCCGCGGCAGATCTACGTGGGAGCCACCCAGCGCGACTACATTCCGATCGACCAGCGCTAGCCGATGCGCCTGACCGTGCTGGGCCGAAGCCCAGCCCGCCCAAACCCCGGGGAGGCCTGCGCCGGCTACGTCGTCGAGGGCGGTGGCTCGCGCGTACTCCTCGACGTCGGCCCTGGAGTCGTCGCCCAGCTGCTGCGTCGCAACACGCCGGACGAGCTCGACGCAGTCGTCATCAGCCACATGCACACCGACCACTGCCTCGACCTCGTGACGCTGCGCTACAGCTACCCGTGGATCGACGTCGCAAAGAAGCGGCTGACCGTGATCGTCCCGCCCGGATCAACCGGGCAGCTGGCCGAGCTCGCCCTGGGCGCCGG
>Ga0075424_100003105_pt1 | contig 15440 bp, 17 predicted proteins | sample SoiMethybrSBSTD3_FD_75301 | JGI IMG/M metagenome (GOLD analysis project Ga0075424, IMG submission 75301) | Bulk soil microbial communities from a Populus tree surrounding site in Tennessee, USA - Soil MetaG P. TD hybrid SBSTD3 | ecosystem: Environmental > Terrestrial > Soil > Tree plantation... | reverse complement strand
GGCCGGAGGTGATCCCAGATCGGTGCATCGAGACTTGCCAATGCGGGGGAAACCCTAACGGTCGCCTGCGGCGTGAGCACCGCAAGCCCTGCTGCTCATGGCTGCGGCGCCGATACGCGTGATGAATTGGCTTCACGCGCCACCCTTTCCAGCACGAGGAGCCTTGGCGAGCTAATCAGGTCTCGGCCCGCATCGCATTGGGATGCTGCATCGCAATAGGGCGAGGACATCGCGGTCTGGATCGTACCGGCGCGGCTGATAACGGGTGAGCCTCAAGGCCTTCTGCAGCATCGGCTGACCCCCGCTTCCCGACGGGTCGCACGATATGCGCGCGCCGAACCGGCCCCTCCCACCGCACTGGAGCAATTGAGGCACGGGGAGCGGTCGCTTCCAGCGTCTGCCGTATGCGCGCCCGTGTCAGCTGTGCAATGCGGGCTGCAGGTGCGGGAGGATCAGGTTTCCCGAAGCGTTGGGGCGCAGAAGAGACCGGCCGAGCGTGGCAAGACCGCATATGACACAGGCTTGATTCGACCTGGCGGTCGGCACATTCTAGCCATGTGCGTGGCAGCGATTGAGTGGAGGAACCGCATGTCGACCGCGCTGGAAATCGCAAAGAGCTGCACCCTTGCTTACAACGAAAAGAATTGGGGCAAGGTCGAGAACCTGCTCGCCGCGGATGCTGTGTACGATGAAATCGGAACACACCGTCACATTCGGGGGCCCGGAAAGATTATCGAGGCTTGGAAGGGCTGGGCGAGCGCGATACCGGATTCGCGGGCAACATTCGTGCGTGAGCTGGCCAGCGGCGATACTGCGGTGCTGGAGTTGATCTGGAAGGGTCTGCACTCCGGTCCGCTGCCCACACCGGCCGGTGTGGTTGCGGCTTCTCATAAGCCCGTCGAGCTGCCTGCGTGTCAAATTGTACGCGTGCGTGACGGCAAGGTCGCAAGCGTCAAGCATTACTTCGATTTTCTGACCCTCCTGCGCCAAGTCGGCGCGGCGTAACGCCGGAGTGACGATCGCCGCACCGGCGGACGTTGAGCATCATGCGGATATGGGAGAGTGCGGCCGCCGATCGGCCCTCGTCAGACCTGGAGGCAGGCCGGCCGGCGCTTTGCCGGTCCGTTAGCCGGCACTTGCGTGGCGACCCGCTTTGCCTCTTCCATGCGCCCAAGCTTGGCAGTCGTGCCACCGGTGCGCTCAAGGGCCTGCCGGATTGAACAGCGCGACGCCCGGCATGGCCGCCTCCTCGTAGCGGCCACGCAGCAAATGCTCAATGGCGAGCGCGCGGTAGAAGGATATCTTCAGCCGTTCGCAGTACTGGGGCGTCGGGCAGGTTCTGTGAGAAACTCTCTTGGTGATCAGCTCGCACCTTCGCGCTTGGGGCAATGTCACGTTGGCGTTGGCGGGCCCGGGCCTGGTTGCCGTCGTGGGCTGCCAATTGGCACCCATCCCACTAACTCTTACCTCACACGCCGTTGGTTTGCTTGCGATCGTGCTGATAACCCTCGGCGTCTACGTTTGGGCCGTGCTCGGCGAAGGCTACGCCCTCGAGCGCCTCGGCTTCGGTCGATGTTCCTGGGCGACGCCGCTGATTGGGATCGCGCTGACTGCGTTCTTCGTACTGGTGTTCGGGTCGATCGCCCATTGGGTCCTGGCGAGGTCTGGATCGCCGGGCTTCGGTGGCGGAATCGAAGCGGTCAGCCGGCTCCCCACGGCCTATCTCATGGGGACCATCGCGATCGTCGCACCAGCTGAGGAATTGCTCTATCGTGGCTACGCGATCGCGCGTCTGTTTGATCTCACCGGCTCGTACCTATTGGCGAGCATCGTTTCGATCATCGCTTGCGGCATCGCCCACGTGCCGCTGTGGGGGTGGGCGCCAGCTGCGACCACGATCGTTGCCGGCGGCATCGCGACCGTTGTGTACCTCTGGCGCCAGGACATCCTTGCCCTGATCATCGCGCATATCGCGACAGATCTTTACGGGATCGTGCTCGCGCCGCTAATCCCAAGCGCACAAGCAACCTGACCAACGCCCCGCCGGAACCATGAATGACCCATCGCCGCCCTCTGCGGTGGGTCGGATTTGGCTGATACCCTCCCGGCGTGCCGTGTGACACAAGCATTTATGTCTCGGCCACTTCTTATCTCAGCTGGACACCCGCCTTTTTCCGCGACTGACCGCAACATTTGGCTGGCTCGAACAACTCCACGAGGTTGCCCGCTCAATCCATCGGCAGAATTTGTGAACCGCCCGGTCCCGCCACGCTGCCGTTGCGGAATTTCATCCTCGGACGACATCCCCAAAGGTGGAGGTGTGCTTGTAAATGAGCGTGAAGCCAAGGTGCGTCGTGTTCCAAGCAACGGTGATGGGGAGGTGTGACCCCTTCGGTTGAGCGCACGGGAAGACCAATGGGGATCGGGAGCTGCGGTCGAGGCAAATGGCGGGCCTTCGGCTGCGAAGAGCGTGACATCGGCTACTCGACGGTATTCATTTGGAAGGTTGACGCGGGCCGACATCAACGCCCCAAGTGTCGGTCTCAGCCTCGTTCCGTTGCAAGTGAAGGATCCTCACATGGCGTCGAGCATTGAGATCACGGGCGGCCGGTTGCGTGGCATCTCCTCAGGGCCAGTCGAGGCGTTCCTTGGCGTTCCCTATGCCATGCCGCCGATACCGCCGCGGCGGTTCATGGCACCCCGGCCTGCGGCGCCCTGGGCCGGCGTCCGTGAGGCTGATAGCTTCATGGCCCAGGCGCATCAATTGCTGTTACCTTTCCTCGATCCGGCGCTCGCCGGGGATCCGGCCTATGACGCCACGCGCGAATTCCACCGTGGCGCGGTGATCGGACCGATCGCCGATGGCGAGGACTGTCTCGCCGTCAATGTCTGGACGCCGTCAACAGCGGGCAGACGGCCCGTGATGGTGTGGTTGCACGGCGGGGGCTTCGCCTTCGGCTCGGGAAGCTGGGGGTGGTGGACCGGGGAGGATCTCGCCGCCAACCAGGATGTGGTGGTGGTCACGCTCAACCACCGGCTCAATATCTTCGGCTTTCTTTGTCTCGCCGAGCACGATGGGCCGGCGCATGGGATGGCGACCAACGCCGGCATGCGCGACATCGTGCTGGCGCTGGAATGGGTGCGCGACAATATCGGCGCCTTTGGCGGCGATCCTGGCAATGTCACGATCTTCGGCCAGTCCGGCGGCGGCATGAAGGTGACCACGTTGATGGCGATGCCTGCAGCGAGAGGCTTGTTCCACAAGGCGATCGCGCAGAGCGGGCCGTTCGTGCGCGCGGTGCCGATGGCGCGGGCAAGCGACGCGGCAACGCGGATGCTGGATCGGCTTGGCATCGGGCCGCGGCAACTCGCCGCGCTGCAGATGGTAAGCCCCTCAGCCCTGCTCGACGTCTTCGCCAGTGCCCATGAGGGCGCCCCCGGTGTGCCGCGCCAGTTCGCTCCCGTGGTCGATGGCGACAGCCTGTCGCGTGATCCGTTCGAACCCGGGGCGCCTCCGACCGCCTCCGGCGTGCCACTGCTGATCGGCGCCACGGGAGAAGAGATCACCAGCCTGCAAGGCTTTGCCGATCCCACCATCTTCGAGATCAGGCAAGCTGGACTTGTGGGCCGCGTCGCCGCGGCCTGCGACATCAACCCGAGCGAAGCCGAAGCGCTGATCGCCGCCTATCGCGCCGGCCGCCCACGCGCGACCGCCGCTCAGTTGTATGTTGCGATCGTGTCGGATCGGCGCTTCGGTTTTGGCAGTATCCAGCAGGCTGAACGCCAGGCCGCGCAAGCGCCGGTCTTCGCCTACCGGTTGCTGTGGCAAAGCCCGGTGCGAGGAGGAATGATGGGGGCGCCGCATAATCTCGACCTGCCGATGATCTTCGGCCGGGACCGGGCGCCGGGCGTGACCGGGGACGGTACCACCCATCACGTACTGGCCGCGGCCATGCAAACCGCCTGGGCCAATTTCGCCAAATCCGGCAACCCGAGCCATGCCGGGCTGCCGGACTGGCCGCAGTACGATGCTCAGGCGCGAAGAACGATGATCTTCGATCGGGAGTGCCGCGTCACAAGCGATCCCGCCGGAGCGGAACGCCGCGCTCAGGGCGCGGTGCGATGAGGGATCATGCACCGGACCCACCGTGCGATGCGACCAATTCCGGCGATCATGGCGCTCGGCGAAGAACCAATGGGGAGGAAACGACGATGCGGTTTCTGATACGGCTGGCCACGATCATCGCTCTCTTTGCGTGGACCGGGTTCGCCACCGCCGAGCAGGTCACAATACGGATGTGGATGCACGAACATCCACCGCGCATCCCCATCGACAAATCCATCATCGCCGATTTCGAGAAGGCTAATCGGGACGTCAAGGTGCAGTACGATGTCATTTCTGGGCTGGAATACTCCACCAAATTGCTGACCGCCTTCGCCGCCGGCTCTGGGCCCGACTTGTTCAACAATACCTCAACGCTGGTCACGCAGTATTTTGCCGCGCGCATCCTGGCGCCGATCGACTATGACGCGCTGGGCTATGCCAATGAGGCGGCGCTGCTGGCCAAGTTCCAGGGCGGGTTTGACGGGATCCGCTTCCAGGGCAAGCTCTACGGCGTGCCCACTGAGGTCTCAAACTGGGCTTGTTTTGCCAACAATGCAATCTGGCGCGAGGCCAAACTCGACCCCAAGACGGATTGGCCGAAGACGTGGGAATCCCTGCCCGCGGTCGCCGAAAAGCTCACCAAACGCGACCAGAACGGCGTACCGATCCGTCGGGGGTTCGACTTCGCCTGGACCATTCCCGGCACGTTCTGGTTCACGCCGAACACCATGATCCACCAGCTCGGCGCCAGCATGATCGACGAAGACAACTACAAGGCCGCCCTGGATACCACGCCATCGCACCGCGCCTTTCAGTACCTCCAGGACTGGGCTGTCAAATATCGTCTTGGCGGACCGCAATATACCGCCAGCCGGACCGATTTCCTCGCCGGTAAGCTCGCGAGCGAGTGCAGCTTCGGGATCTGGGGCATTCCGCAAATGCAGGCTGCCGGGATCGATTGGACGGTAATGCCAGCACCGCGTTGGGCGGACGCCGTCTCCGACAACGGGCTCGACATTTATGCCTACTACATGATGGTCAACGCGCGCTCGGCCCCGGCCGCTCAAAGGGCGGCATGGAAGCTGGCGCGGTTTTACACCGATCATGCCGCCGAGCTGTTCAGTGGCGCCGGTTTGTTCGTGCCGCGCACAGAGGTGACCGAAAGCGCCGCGTACAAGGAAAACCCGGCTGCCCCGTTCTTCCTCGCGGAATTGAAGAAAGCGAAGTTCTCGCCGCGCGTCGTCGGCTATACGCAGGTGCTCGACACCATCCTGCGCGGCAAGGACAAGCTAGTGCAGGGCGAGAAGATCGACGACGTGCTGCCGATTATGAATGAGGAGGTCAACGCGGTGATGAACCGCGAACGCGCGCGCGCCTCCACACTGGTGAAGTAACCAGGGCGACATGACCACCAGCATCGTGCGGCGGGCAGGATCGGTTCGGCTCCATCGCAAATGGTGGGGGCTAATCTTCGTTCTGCCCGTCGTGACCTTCTTCGCCGCGTTCAACCTGTTCCCGACGTTGTTCGGCCTGTGGTTGAGCTTCACCGACTATGACTTGTTAAGCCCGCCGGTGTGGGTCGGGTTGGACAATTTTGCCAACCTTTTCGCCGATCGCCTATTCCTTCAGGCGTTCCGCAACACGCTGGTCTTCGTGTTGGGCGCGACGGTGCCTGTCTGGGTGTTGTCGCTGCTGGCAGCCCTGGTGTTCGACCAGGCGTTCCGTGGCCGAGACCTTCTGAAAGCCGCCTTCTTTCTGCCGGTGCTGCCTCCGGTGGTGGTGATCGCCGTGGTCTGGCGGTTGTTGCTGCATTCGAATGGCGTGCTGACCTCACTGACCGGTGGCTGGTGGGGCGTCACTGAGATCCGCTGGCTAGCCGATGCGACGCTCGCGCCGTTTTCCGTGATTGCCGTACACGATTGGGCGATCATTCCGTTTTTCATGATGATCTGGCTCGCGGGCCTTGCAGCCATTCCGCCTGAGCTTCGTGAGGCCGCGGCCATCGACGGCGCGGGCCCGGTACGCACCTTTTGGCATATCGATCTGCCGCAATTGCGCTCCACCGCGGTGCTGGTCGCCGCGCTTTCCTCCATCAACGCATTCCAGACCTTCGCGCTGCAATATGTGCTACCGACCGATCCCGGAGGGCCGGCCAATTCCACGCTGGTCCTGGGCTTGCTCGTGCTGAAATACGGCTTCCAATATTTCCGCATGGGCGACGCGGCCGCGGTCTCGGTGGTGATGTTCGCGCTCATCATGGCCGTCACCCTGTTCCAGCTGTGGTTCAACCGCCATGCGTGAGCGCCTGAATAGAAGGCGGCGTGGGCGCCCCGTGCGCACCCTCATCGCATCGGTGATGGCGGTGCTGTTTGCCTTCCCGATCTGGTTCATGGTGACGTCCGCATTCAAGGCCGAGACGGAGATCGAGGCGATCCCGATGCACCTCATCCCCTGGCAATTCCAGGGCATTGGGCAATTCCGCGTCGCCGCCGAAATCGCGCCGATGTGGACCTATTTCCTCAACTCCTGGCTTTATGCGCTAACCCATGTCGGCGTCACGGTATTCTTCGGTGCGCTCGCTGGTTTCGGCTTCGCCAAGTACCGCTTTCCGGGCCGTGGTTTGCTGTTCCTCGCGGTCTTGTCGACGATCATGGTGCCGTTTCAGGTTCTGGTCGTGCCGTTGTTCATTGAGGTGAAGGCGTTCGGCTGGGAAAATTCCTACCCCGGCCTGCTGATACCCGGCATGATGAACGCCTTTGGCGTGTTGATGATGCGCCAGTACGCGTCGGACCTGCCCGACGAGCTGCTGGAAGCCGCGCGGGTGGATGGCGCCAGCGAGTTTCGCATCTTCCTGCAAATCGCCTTGCCGCTGTTGTTGCCAGCGCTGGGGAGCCTCGCCATCATCGTCTTCATTTGGTCCTGGGGCGCCTTCCTGTGGCCGCTGGTGATCGTGCAGGACAAGGCGCTCACCGTGCTGTCGGTCGGCCTCACCACCTACACGCAACCGTATAACGGACAGCCCATGTGGGGCGCGGCGATGGCGGCCTCGACGGTGGCGACCATTCCCATTGCGGCACTGTTCATTTTCTTCCAGCGTTATTTCGTGAAAGGCCTCACCGTCGGGGCCGTGAAGGGGTGATGATCACATTGGATGACCTCGTCGGCGCACAGCAGGACGGGTCGGGGATCATGGGATGCGGTCGCCGCGCTCGGAACCTATCTGCTCCGGGTTCGGGTGAGCCTCCGCTCGGCCGCGCTGGCGCAAACAAGGATACCGAAACTCATCGATAACCGCCGTTGCGTTAGGAGGCATCGTCAGACAGGTATTTGCGTACCTTTGCCAGGAGCTCGCGAGGACTGAATGGCTTGGCGATGTAACCATCGCAACCGGCCGCGCGGGCTTTAGCCTCGTCACCACTCAAAGCATAAGAGGTCACAGCGATGATTGGAATCATCTTGAGCTCGGCAATGCGCTTAATCTGCCGCGTCGCTTCATAGCCATCCATTTGCGGGAGCTGAATATCCATCAAAATGAGATCAGGCCGTTCGCTTTGCGCTAGTCTGACACCATCCTCACCGTTGAGCGCCTCGATCAGATGATAGCCAACCGTATTCAGGACATCGCGCAGGATCGTGCGGTTGTCCTCCTGGTCCTCCACAATGAGAATGCGCTTGCTCATGCCAACCCCTATCGGTCAGTCACATCGGCCTTCAGTCACCACCCAGGCCTTCCTCCGTCCGACGTAGAGACTGCATCGCCAAGTAACTGCCGCAACGCTTCCAAGAGGGCAGGGATTGGCTTCAGCAGCAAGCCCCGCCGGCTGGCTCAGTAGCCTTCCTGCCCGGCTTTGCTAGACTTAAGCAGCCGGGGCGGTTTCTCCTCGGCGTCGATATCGGACATGGCTGCGCATTTTATCTGATTTGCGGCCGTCGAGCATCGGGCAATCACCCAATACCGACGCCCGCGCTTCCAAGCAGCAATACCCGCAGCCGCGCACCCACAGATGTGCCGCATGGCGCGAGCGAACCCGACGCCTTGTACCACAAAGCGCCATTACAAGGGTCCGTCGCCACATTGATCCGTCCCGACCTACGCTCGCTAGCAGTGGCCGCCGGCTCGCCCGACGTTGCCCTCGGGCATCCCGCGCGGCGACCCGTTTGGATCCGGATTTCTTCCGCCGGCCGCAGGCAAGGGCACTTGTGGGTTTCGGGGTGCCACCCCACATTCCCCGGGGTTGGTGGCCCCCAAGTCGAGGGCGCCCCGCGCGCCGTGGTCTCGTTTTCGGCCTCACGGCCTTTACTTTTCCCCACTTTTTTGCTGCGGGCCCGCGCGTGTGGCCCTTTTGGCGGCGAGGCACGCCGATTGGCAAAGGATCAAGCATGCGAGTTGAAGCTGCATCAAGTTCTTCAACGCCACCAAGGGCTTCGGCTTCGTTCTGTCGGACGACGGCAGCAAGGACGTGTTTGGCCATGCCACCGCGCTAGAAGCGGCAGGAAATTCGGGTCGCGCAACGACGGCGACAAGATCTGCGTCGTCCTTGAGGATGACCGGCGCGGCAAGCAGGCTGCACAAATCGAGAAAGTCAAAGCAGCCTGGAGCGTGAAAGACTCCGGCAAGAGCGCGCTCAAAGAGGGCGCTCTTGTCAGTGTTGAGGAGGTTTGGATGATGCGCCACAAATACAGAGTTGGTCAGCACGTCCGTTTTAGGCCGAAGCACATGAGTGCTTTGGTAGGTCCGCAGGATTGCAAAATCCTGCAGCTCTTGCCGGCCGAGGACAGCACTTACCTCTACCGCATCAAATGCGCTCTCGAGAGTGTCGAGCGTGTCGCCAAGGAAGGCGAACTCGCGCTGCGGCCTCTCAATGAATGAGTGCCGGCGCGCCGCGTTTGCCGCGATCTGAAGCAAAGTCGTGAGGGCGATGTTCTCTCATCGCGGATGGCGGAGATCACTATGACACTGGGTGAGGAGCGGTGCCCTACCTGCGACGGAAGTGGCGTCGTCGCGCGAAGCGATCAACGCTATCCTTGTCCCACGTGCTCACCTAGTGATGCAGGCGCTCCTTATTCCGCCATCTACGGTGCCGACCACGGCAATGGGCCGCGAATTGTGCGTTCCGCGGCGTACGCTCTGGGAGCCGCGGGCGTTGTTGCAATGCTGGCGCTATTGCTAAAGGCTTTGTGGCATTGAGTGCCCATCTGCTCAACCCAAATCGCCGGCGTGCACAACCACCGATCCGCTCGGCTCTACCTGTCCACGCTGATGTTTGCTATTGGCGATCTGTTCGAACTTGTTCCTGTATTTCTCGAATCGATCGAGATAGTCATTCTTCGTCGGACGCGGCGCCTCAATTTCTTCGAGGGCGGCGTGGGTCACCAAGACAACCACAAGGCCTGCGCCGCCTAGCATAGCGAACCGAACACCCCTGATAGTTTCGTGCGCAGGATTGCCAATGGGCGAGAGACTCATTGGTGCCTCGCTCCTGAGTTCGCCTGAGGATGTCGGTGGGTCAGCCGCGTTGTGGGCGGGCGCCTCTCATCCGGTGCTACTTCCGCCGCTGGTAGAGGGTTCCATCGGCGTCAGTTTCTCCAATCCCCTCAGAAGTTCTTCCTCCGTCACCATGTCAATGACGGAATCGACTAAAGGGTTGTCGCGTCCGAGAACCGGACGATCTGCGTGCAGCAACGTAGGCACAGCCGACGCCTCCGGTTCGTCAACCTCGGTGTTGTGCTGCATGGAGTGTATGAGCCCTTCGCGCGCGTCGCTGGGTGAAATCGACTTCTCGGCGATTTCACGCAAGGCAATGACCGCGTTTTTATCATTCTCGGTATCGACCGTGACATGCGCTCCACTGGCAAGCGCCCGGGCTCGATGCGTCGCTAGCAGCACGAGCTCAAACCTGTTAGGTACCTTGTCAACGCAGTCCTCGACGGTCACGCGAGCCATACGATGATTCCTCTCGCTTCAACTCCAGCCGCAACGCCATCCTACCACCTTCTACGGCGCAGCGGTCGTAAATTCGGAAACGCACTGCTGAGCCGGCCGCGCGCGGCAACTCGCGAGCCGGGTCCCGCAGCAGGGGTGTCCTGAGCCAAAAGGGCGCACCGCCAGCCCAATCAACCGTCCGCAGTGGTCAAAAGCAACCTGATTTGCTGGGGAGGGGCACAAAAGTGCACCGCACGATGTCCCTCAATGGGGTCTCCTGGCATATACTGGGACAAATGGTGCATCGTTCGGGCTCACGATACATGTCTCGGGAACCGTAGCTATGGAGATCATGTGCACACGTGAAAGTGACCCAGTCCCGACACCAAATCCAAGGAAAAGCGCATGAGCGAACAGGCGGCATGCGATTGCTGCAAGCGCTCCGTCGATGTGGTCAGCGCAAGCGGGCTGTGCTTCGCGTGCGAGACTTTTCACGTACTTGCCACGGCCATCAAGGAAGACACCAGTCTCGGCAACGAGGAAACTCTCAACCTGGCGACTGGTCTCTCAGAGCTCATCCTTTCCGCTCTCGTCGAACGCTTACAACTGCCCGGACATGAGCTTTCGCTCCTCAAGGACCTGCTCGTGACGATGGAGCAGACGGACAAGATCCACTAGCGCCCGCAGCACCTAGACAACGCGCGACGAACAGCAAGTCAAAGCGAGCGCGCGCGTGCCTGCTCGCGCAACAAGGGCGGGAGACGCGCCGAGCCCGACAGAACGCAGACGGCGCACATGGCCGCTCGTGTCGCTCAACCTGGCTGCGGGACGCGAAGAAGACCGTTGCGCTGATGGAAGAATAGTTGCTAGGTATCCTCCGTACGGGGGATGACGCCGATCGCCGCACCTCAGTACGTCTCGGGCGCCACCACAAGCGCGCGAGCAGTGTGTTTGGCGATGCCTCTCAGGACGAACATCTGCCCCAATTGCGACTAGTCCTGAAGGTAGTGGTGCCATGAGTTTGCAGACCTGGGGCAGCAATCACAACATCCCGACAGCAACGGACCTGATCTTGAAGACTGAAGACGCTCGCGGACATTCTACCTCCGCACGAAACTGGTTGCCGATCCTGACGCGCTATCGTGCGCCCAGCACCATTCGCAGCATGATTGAGATCGCGATCACGGTCGTGCCGTTTGTTCTGCTGTGGACGGCCGCGTGGGCATGCTTGCGGTGGAGTTATTGGCTCAGCCTTGTCATCGCCGTGCTGGCGGCCGGCTTTCTCGTTCGCCTTTTTATGATTCAACACGACTGCGGACACGGCTCGTTCTTCCGGCAGCGACTGGCCAACGATTGGGTCGGGCGCGTTATCAGCGTGTTGACCCTGACGCCCTACGATCATTGGAGACGCAGCCATGCGGTGCACCACGCAAGTTCCGGCAACCTTGAGCGCCGCGGGATCGGTGACGTGACCACCCTGACGGTCTGTGAATACCTCGCACTGTCCCGCTGGCGACGGATCGCGTATCGCCTATACCGGCACCCGCTTGTCATGTTCGGGCTGGGCCCGACCTACCTATTCCTCCTGCAGCACAGGTTTCCGAATAGTGAAGCGCTTGCGAATTGGCGATCTTGGCTCAGCCCGATGGCAACGAATATGGCAATCGTGCTGCTTGTGATTGGTGTCATGTGGCTCGTGGGCGTCGGACCGTTCCTCCTTGTGCATTTGCCGATTACAGTAGTTGGCGCGTCGATCGGTGTGTGGCTGTTTTACGTGCAGCACCAATTCGAGGACACGTTCTGGTCCAACGCCAGCACATGGACAGTGCACGAAGCGGCGCTGCATGGCAGCTCGCACTATGACCTGCCACCGGTCATGCGCTGGTTCACGGCCAATATCGGCGTACACCACATTCATCACTTGTGTAGCCGCATCCCCTACTATCGTCTGTCGTGCGTGCTGCGAGATCATCCCGAGCTCAAGGATGTAGGACGGATCACATTACTGGAAAGCATCGGCTGTATTCGCCTCGCGCTGTGGGATGAGAAGCAGCGGCGAATGATCTCATTTCGCCAGTTGAGCGCACCGAATATGAGCGCGTAGATCTCAGACCGAGGTCGCGCTCCGGGTCCTTCCCCGTGAGGCCATCAACCCCGCCGCGCCACGCAACATTGACGCGACAAAGCTGGCACTTCGCAGTGTTCAGCCGCTCAACGAATAGATGAGGCTGGCGACCGATAGCAGCAGGGCTGCATAGGCAACGAGTGATGACTCGAACAAAACTATCTCCCCCGATCTGCGCCGTACCCCAGCGCGCAAGGGGTTTGCAGCCTAGCCTTCTCCGACCGCATTACACAAGCGGTCTCGCCCGCGTACGATGGGCCCAGAACGCCTTCCCGGCTGCTGATTTGATTCGGCTAGGAACTAGCGGTCGCCCGAGATCGGACTCGATGAATTGATACAGCGCCGACCCTATACCACGGCGGCGGTCCTCGCGGCGGTAAACTAGAACGTCACTTACGCTTGGCTTCTCGGTTGTCACGAGGGCGCGGGCAACGTGGATCTCGCCGGTTAAGACGTAATAAATTACGGCGCCATCCCCCCACGGCTTGCGCGCAACCGCGTACTCGGTCCCGAACCTGTCGACGATGTAGTGCATGCAGCCAATATACGCGCCGCCGCCGTGTTCCGATGACTAAATTTTCGCGCATATGTATCAATCAGGTATGCGGGGCAGTGCCGAAACAACTTGGTTCCGATGCAATCGCTCCACGACGAGAACCGGATCCCTGCGGCGAGAACCTCTTCCGACTAGGGCTTGCGCGGCTGCTCGATGGACAGGTAGGGAACGACGCCCTGTCCACCCTTGCTGTCGAGTATGATCTTGTCGGTCCCGCCCAGGACGCGCTCCATGGTTTCCAGATACATACGCTTGCGGGTCACCTCAGGCGCCTTCTTGTACTCCTCGTAGATCTGTAGGAAGCGGGCGGTCTGGCCTGTTGCCTCGGCCACGCTTTGCTCCCGATAAGCCCGCGCGGCTTGCAGGATACGCTCGGCTTCGCCGCGGGCCTCCGGAACAACCTTGCTGGCATACGAGCCGGCTTCATTTTGCAAGCGCTCTTTGTCGGCGCGTGCCGCTTGCACGTCGCGGAAAGCATCTATGACCTGGGTCGGCGGGTCGACCTTCTGCAGCTGAACCTGGTCGATACTGACACCGGCGCCATAGGAATCGAGGACGTCCTGCATCAATTTCTGCACCGCCTGTTCTGTCTTTTGCCGCGCGCCGGTCAGAAGCGGTTGGATGTCCGATTGGCCGACGATGTCGCGCATCGCGCTTTCAGCTACCTCCTTCACGGTGATGTCGGGCTTCTGGATGTTGAAGAGATATCGCTGAGCGTCCTTGATGCGCCAAAAGACTACAAAATTAACGTCGACGATGTTCTCATCGCCAGTGAGCATGAGACTTTCCTCTGGCACTGTTCGCACGCCCCGTGTCACCTCGCTTGAGCGCATACCTATCTCAATGATGTTCTGTCGAGTGACCTTGGGCAGTCGCACCTCCTCGATCGGATATGGTAGGCGGAAATGGAGCCCCGGCGGTTCGGTCCGGACGGGCTTGCCGAATAACATGACGACACCGAGTTCGTCTGGATCAACGCGGAAGGTGAAGGCAAAGAAGGCGATTATAGCCGCGGTCGCCGCGGCGATGAGGAACAAAAGGGAGCCGGGGAGACCACTGCCGCCAGGCATGACTTGCTTGAACTTGTCCTGACCGCGCTTTAGCAGGGCTTCGAGATCATCCTGCTGAGGTTGACCCCCTTTCTGCCGGTTGCCGCCATTGCTCCACGGCATTAGGTTGCCTGTCGCGGTTGGTGATCGCTTCTTCGCATTGTTTCAGGCAGGACCAGATAACAATTTGCGGGCGAAGAGGGGACGCTGGCAACCGCGCCGGATTTCTTGTCCACTCGGGTTAGCACCTTTCGCGTCGGCCGGGGTGTGTAAGACGATCGCGCCGCTTGTTGCTGCGATCAGCGGCAGCGGAAGTATCGTCTGAACGCACAAAGGATCTTCCTCGGTTCACCCGTCAGGGCGTCGCCGCTGCTTTCAACCTCTGCACCTTCGCCAAGCCCGCAAATCAGGTGGCCAATGTCCACTCGAGCCTCCTGAGCTGGGGCCGATGAATATGCCAACGTCAGCCACCGCAAAAACTGATAGCCAACGCTTGAGCATGCGTACGGCTCCAGCCGTTCGCTCCTCAGCGAGTCTTGCCGCCGGCGCCCGCCTTGATGGTACCCAAACCCGGGAGGCGACCGAGATTCGACGCCACGATCGGCTGTTTGGGCTTCTCCTTCTTGGGCTTTCTCTTCTCGCGATTTCCTCTCTGTTCACGATTGGCCATTGCGAGTCTCCTCGTACGCTCCAGGGGATAGTCGGCGTGCTCGTAGAGGTGGCGTATTGCAGCGGCGTTAAAGCGCTCTTCGCTGACTTCAAGCCAGGCGCCCACAAGCGATTGTTCGGGTAGTTCCTCGATGGCAAAGCGGATGGCATCCGCAGCACGCGTGAAACGCCGGTAAGTGACAGGCCGGCCGCGCACGCCGGGACTGGGAAAGAGTTCCGCCTCAGCGTTGTAATTAAAGGCCGCCATCTGCTTACCGTTCTGACGCCCAGAGGTTCGCGGCGCCCAGCGATGGCTCGTCTCAGGTAGAATGCATCGAATTCTACGTTTGCCAACACAAGCTTAGCATGATGCTCATTGCAAACTCAAACGAATTGTTGGTGGCGTATCGCAAGTCTGAGCACAGCACCCCGCTCTCCTGCGACTGCAACGGTCAATCTTCTCCCGTTACTGCTCTGTCACGAATCGAAGCTGCCGTAGCGAGAGCTCGCCTTTATTGGCGACGTGCTTGACATTCTCGACAGCTGACTTGATGCGGCGCAGATTAATGGGCGCGGTCGGGATGCTCGATTGATGCGAAAATCGAAGTTTTGACGGAAAGCAGGCTATTGCCGGCTCTATCGGCCCGAGAGCGATTTGCGCATCAGAGTGACGTTCACTGTGAAACACTTGGTCACAAATCGTGATCGGCTGAGCCATGCCGCAGCCTTAGCGAGAGGCGCAAGCTTCACGCGGGCGAGAGGAAAAGCAGATGATGTCGCAGGCCGAGATCGGGCTAGTTAAAATCGATGAAAATATGGCTGACGCGGACCGCTTCATTCGGGAGCTTGGAGCGTTAGTTCCCCTACTTGCGGCGAAGGGTTATCGGACAACCGAGATCGAAGAGATTCTCACCATGCTGTGGCAGGCGCTTCATCGCCTCCAAGTCCAACGGCGCGCCATCGTGGAGATGCTCGACGGAGATGACTTGCCACCACGCATTGCGCAGCCGGCCAAGCGCGCGCGTCGATGAGCT
>Ga0075424_100003103_pt1 | contig 15450 bp, 13 predicted proteins | sample SoiMethybrSBSTD3_FD_75301 | JGI IMG/M metagenome (GOLD analysis project Ga0075424, IMG submission 75301) | Bulk soil microbial communities from a Populus tree surrounding site in Tennessee, USA - Soil MetaG P. TD hybrid SBSTD3 | ecosystem: Environmental > Terrestrial > Soil > Tree plantation... | reverse complement strand
GCTATTCCCGCGCGGCACCGGAGCCCCTACACTTGCGCCGGCCATGCTGGCCTTGCCGCTCTGGAGGGCGCGTCCTCATGCGTCTCAACCCGCCGTCGCTCTTTATCTTTTCGATTTCCCTGCTGTTGGCGGGCCTGGCGCTGATCTCCAAGTTCGGCGCGATCGGCATCAACGTACCGCGCTACCTGCCGCATCAGGAATACTGGCTGGCCATGGTGGCCTACCTCGTCTTGATGGTCGGCAACCTGGTGCGCGGGCTCTAGCCGAGCTCAGCTGATCGCCATCTTCAGGCCGTTGCCAGTCGGGGGACGTGGCACCGCCCGGCGGCCACCCCAATCCAACAACAGGACGCGCAAAGAGCCCTCGACGGGCCACGCTACGGGCGCCCGATCGCCGGCAAGCGCCGGCAATGGACCGGCAAGGGCTGCCCGCCCAACCCCCGCGGGTTCAACGCCAAAGGCCCCTCTGGCGGGCTCAGTTCCGCCGGCCCAGACCGCAAAGCCGGTGTGGAGCTCCCGGGCGCGGGGCTCCGCGGCGCACGCTTGCGCGCCAATCCCACCCAAAGCGCGCGACTTTTGAGCATTTTCGCAGCCCGTGTGTCCGCATCGGACCGCCGCCGGTGCGCGCAGCAGGCGAGCCCAGCCTTTGGGAGTGACAGGCTTGACGACCGGATTGCCGGCAATTCACCATGCGCGGAGCGGGAGGAGGTCTCCACGATGAAGCGCTCACCACCGGTATCCGCCAGCATCGGCGCCCTGTTCGCCATTGTCACTGCCAGCATCATCGCCGCGCCGAGCGCGGCGCAGCAAAAATCGCCCGCGCGGGGCAATCATGACTGGGCCCCCAAGGTGGCGCAGGGCAAGCATCACACGCTCCCCGCCAGCCTCGAGACCGTGCAGTGGGGGTGGCTCGATCCGCGCGAGAAGCCGAAGCTCACCATCAACTCGGGCGACACGGTCTCGATCGAGACCATGATGCATTCGCACGACAAAATCCAACCGGGAACGACGATGGAGCAGGTCGTCGAGTTGCGTAAAGCCAATCCCGGCGGCGGGCCGCACTCGATGACCGGTCCGATCTATGTCAACGGCGCCGAGCCCGGCGATGTTTTGGAGATCCGCATTCTTCGCATCGAGCCCAAGGCTTGGGCGACCAACTTCAATCTGCCGGGCAGGGACTTCCCGACCATTGGCGCGCTCGCTGCCGAGATGCCGGAAGGTCACATCAAATTCTTCCCGATCGACACGCAAAAGCGCGCCGTCGAGTTCAAACCTGGTATCCGCATCGACTTGCAACCGTTCCCTGGGACGCTCGCCGTCGGTATCGACCCCAACGATCCTTCACCCCGCAAGGGCGGCGTGAAAGACGACCCGATGGCACCGGTATCGACGCTGCGGCCCTGGAAAAACGGCTCCAACATGGACATCAACGAGCTGCAGGAAGGCTCGACGCTGTTCATCCCCGTGTTCCTGCAAGGCGGCCTGCTATGGACGGGAGACTCCCATTGTCGGCAAGGCAACGGTGAGGTGAACCTCACTGCGCTTGAGTGCTCCTACAAAGAGATCCGGTTGCAGCCAATCGTACGCAAGGACATGAAGCTCAACTGGCCCTTCGTCGAGACCCGAACGCACTGGATCACCACGGGCTTCAACGAAGACCTCAACGTCGCCATGACCAACGCCGTGCGCGAGGCCGTCGACTGGCTGGCAAACCAGAAGATGGTGCCGATGAGCCGCTACGAGGCCTACGGCCTCGTGTCGATGGTGGGCGACTGCCGGGTGTCACAGGTGGTCGACGTGCGCAAAGGCGTACACTGTATGATTCCGAAGTCGATCTTCACCGATCAAAAGAAGTCTTGAGCCGGGTCACCCAGGCGCGAAGGTTGGTGCTGGCGCTGGCCAGCATCCTGCTGGCGACGCCACAAGGCATCGCCGCGCAGGAAAAGATCCGGGTCGTCACCACATCCACCGATCTGAAGTCGCTCGTTGAGGCGGTCGGCGGCGAGCGGACCGAGGTGGAGAGCCTGACCGTGCCCGAGCAGGACCCACACACCGTCGAGATCAAACCGACACAGCTGGCGCGCCTAGGCAAGGCCCGCCTGATCGTCAGGATCGGTCTCGATCACGAGCCTTGGTTTGCCCGCCTGCCGCTGCGCGACGTGCCGGTGATCGATGCCTCGCGCGCGGTCAAACTGTTGCAGACACAAACGCCGCGCTTGCGCACCGAGCGACAGGCGCACGTGCATGCCTTCGGCAATACGCACTACTGGCTCGATCCCGACAATGCCGCGCCGATCACCGCCGCGGTGCTGGCGGCGCTTGCCGCCCAGGATCCGGCGGCGGCGGGCACATTTCAGAAAAATCGACAGGCGTTCCTGGCCCACCTCAACGACAGGATCCTCGCCTGGGACGCCGCACTCAAGGGCTTGCGGGGCACCAAGGTCGTGGTCGTGCACGACAGCTGGGCCTATTTCGCCGAGCGTTTCGGCTTGAACATCGTGGCGGCGGCCGAGCCCTCGCCCGGGGTGACGCCGTCGCCGGCGGAGCTTGCCGCCCTGTTTAAGCGCATGCGCGAGGCAAACGTGCGCCTCCTGATCGCCGACCCCCATACCAACCCCGCCCTGGTGCAGCAGATCACCGAACGCGGCGGCGCAAGGGCGGTGACCTTGTTGCCATCCGCTGCGGACTATATCGGCCTCTTCGAGGAGAACGTGAGGCGCTTGTCCCTGTTGCTCAATCCGGGCTGAAGGCGATGCTCGAGCTGCTGCTGTGGCCTTTTATCGCCGGCTTGGTGCTGACAATCATTCACGCCTATTTCGGCCTGCACGTGCTGGCACGCGGCGTCATTTTCGTCGATCTTTCGCTGGCGCAAGTGGCTGCCCTTGGTCTCACCATCGCCATCCTCGCCGGCCATCCCGTCAATAGCGCGGAGAGCTACTGGTATGGGCTCCTGTTCGCCGTCGGCGCCGCCGTCGTGTTCGCCATAGCGCGCCCCTACGAGCAGGCTTTGCCACAAGAAGCGCTGATCGGCATCGTTTATGCCGTGTCGACCGCGCTGGGCGTGATCGTGCTCGACCGCGCCCCGCTGGGCACCGAGCACATCAAGCAGTTGCTGATCGGCTCGATCATCACCGTCGGCCCCCCGGACGTGGGCGTGCTGGCGCTTATCTATTGCAGCATCGGTGTCGTGCACGTCCTGTGCCGGCGGCCGCTGATGCAGGCCTCATTTCAGGGGCAGGCTGCCGCAGGGCGCGGCGGTGCCTTCGCCTGGGACGTCTTGTTCTACGTTTCCTTTGCCCTCGTCGTCACCTCATCGGTGCGCGTTGCCGGCGTGCTCCTGGTCTTTAGCTATTTGATCGTGCCGGCCGTCCTCGCCGGGCTGCTGGCGTCCGCATTTGCGCTGCGCCTGCTCGTCGCCTGTGCCCTGGGTTCGCTGCTGACCGGCCTCGGCCTCTACGCCTCGTGGACCTGGGACCTGCCGACCGGGCCGGCCATCGTGTCGACCTTTGGCGCCGCGGTCGGGGTTGTCGTGCTCGGGCGTGCCGCCACACGCCTGACCCGGCGCAGGCTCGCCGTCGCCGCCAGTGGCATGGCCATCTTTGCCGCCGTGCCGCTGCTGAGCTTTCCGCACCTGGAGCAGCCCTGGCTCGATGCCCTGGAGGACGTCGCGCCGCCCATTGAAACCGCCTTCCTCGACGCCGGTGAGCGCCAGATGAGGGCGGAGGCCCTCGAATCGATCAAACAGGCGCGGGCCGAACTGACGCGGCTCAGAGCGCTCGAACAGGATGTGCGCTGGGGCAAGGAGGCCATGGATGCGGACGGGGCGGAGCGGCTCAGGCAATATCTGGCGGGCAAGAGCGAGATTTCGGCGGGCGACGAGCTCTCCTTGCGCCATCTTCGCGGCAAGGCGCGCGAGCGACAGCGGCTAGCTCTCGGACTACCGTTGCTGTTGGCCGGCGCCTATGGCCTCTATCGTCTCAGCCTGCGCTCCACCTCGCCTTGAGGCTGTGGCGATAGGTCCGGTCGGGGGTCGCCAAAAGCGCCAACCCGCGCCCGCTCCTGTCACAGAGGTTGGCTAAGGCAGGTTTACCGAGCGCGGCCGCCGCCGCGACGGAGCCCAGGGGGATCGCCGCCGAGCCCACGCGGCGTGGGCGCGTGTCGTAGCGTGGGCCGCAAGTGCCGCGTTTACATGGTCTTTTCAAACCTGCGTTGGGCGCGCAAGCCGCGTTGATCCGGCGCCCGGGTCTCAGCTTGGCCCGGGCGGCGAGCGCAGTCGGAGGAGGGCTTGACGCCCATGTCACGTTTGCAGGCCGACGTCCTCCTGTTGTTTACAGCCCTGATTTGGGGCGTGGCCTTCCTGTTTCAGAAGTCGGCCACGGCGCACGTCGGACCGCTGACGTTTCTGGCCCTGCGCGGCCTCATCGCCTTTCTGGCCCTGGCGCCGCTGGCGCTGGCCGAGGGCCGGCGCGCAGCCTCGCCGGCCCGAGCCGATTTTTATGTGACCTCGCTCGCCGGCGGCGTGGCGTTCCTGATCGCGGGCTGGCTGCAGCAAGCCGGCCTGGAGACCGCCAGTGTCACCAATACCGGCTTCTTGACGGCGCTTTACGTCGTCCTCACGCCGCTGATCGTGCTCTGCTGGAGCGGCAAGATGCCCAATCCTTTGGTGTGGCCGGCGGTAGGGATGTCTGCGCTCGGCACCTGGCTGTTGGGTGGTGGTGGGCTCGGCGCCTTTTCGCGGGGAGATAGCATGGTCGCGCTCTCGGCATTTTTTTGGGCCGTGCAGGTGGTGATCACGGCGGCCGCCACGCGCTATCGACGCCCGCTTGGCTTCACTGCAATGCAATTCGGGGTCCTCGCGCTATTGGCCGGCGTGGCCGCGCTCGCCCTCGAGCCGCTGAGCCTTGCCCAGCTGCGCGCCGCCGCGGTCGATGTCCTCTTCGTTGGGCTCTTTTCGAGCGCGCTCACGTTTACGCTGCTTACCATCGCCCTGCAGCACACCCCGCCCTCTGAGGCCGCGATCATCGTCGGCACCGAGACGCTGTTTGCAGCCGCCGCCGCTTACCTCGTGCTCGCTGAGCGACTGAGCGCCTTGGGTTGGGTCGGTGCCGTCCTCATTCTCGGCGCCAGTCTCATGGTCCAGCTCGGGGCGGCGACCGGCCACGCCCGCGACAAGGCCTAGCAGCCCTGCGGTTGCGACGCTTTCGTGTCACCCGGCGAACGTGCTAGCCTGTCGCTCGCATGGGGTAACGAAACCAAAATCGCGGTCCTGCCTGTTGATTGTTGCCCTGGCGACAATCATCGCTGGGCCGTTGCCGCGGGCGCCCGCCGAGGAAGCCCACCATCCCCTGCCCACGCCCGGGTCTGGCCCGCCACCGGCATGGCCGAGCTCACCCTTCCATGGCGTCATCGATGGCGCCACCGGCCTGCCGATTCCGTGTCTGTGCCGCTATCAGGGCGCCGTTTATCGCCTCGGCGAGGAGGTGTGCATGAACACGCACCTGGGCCGGCAGCTCACGCGCTGCGACCTCTTCCTCAACAACACGTCGTGGGTTCCGACCGGGGTGCCCTGCACGATCAGCTCGCTGCCCAAGACGTTCGCCGCCCGCTGAGCCAAAGCGGCTATTTCAAGAGCTCCGCCACGGCTGGCTGCCCGGAGGCGTTGGCAATGTCGACCGCCGTCTGCCGTCGCTTGTTCCTGAGCCCCCGATCCGCGCCCGCCTCGAGCAGCGCCTTGACGATGTCGGTGTGACCTGCCGCACTGGCAAGCATCAGCGCGGTCGTGCCCTGCTCGTTGCGCAGATCGGCCGAGGCGCCGAGTTGTAGCAGCGCGCGCACCACCTCAAGCTGTCCCCCTTGGGCGGCCAGCATCAAGCCGGTGTTGCCGGCCGCCGTGCGCCGATCGAGCTCGGCACCCCTCACGAGCAGCAGCTGGGCGGCGGCCTTCTCTCCGTTTTCGATCGCCCGCAGCAGCGGCACCACCCCTTGCTGATCGGCAATTCGCGCATCGGCCCCCTTGCCGAGCAGGGCCCGCACAGCCCCGTCGTTGCCGCGATCGGCGGCGTGCCACAGCGCCGTGCGACCGCGAGCGTCCAGGGCATTGACGGGTGTGGCGCCGCCGGCGTCCAAAACCGCAATGGCCTCGGCGCAAAAGGCCCCCGCCAGCATCAACATCGTCACCCCACCTTCCACCGTGCCGGCGGCGCGCGCGCCCTTGCCAAGCAGGGCCTTGGCCACGTCCACCTTGCAGCCGCGAATGGCCTTGCTCAGCGCCGTCTCCGCGCTCGCGCTGCGGCTTTCGACTGCCGCGCCCCGCGCCAGCAGGAGTTCGACGCTGTCGCTGTGGCCCTGCCCTGCGGCGAGCATCAGGGCGGTTTCGCCCGCCCGATTGGCGGCGTTGGGATCGGCGCCGGCGGCGAGGATGAGCTCCAGGCTGGCCCGGTGTCCGCCAGCAGCGGCGAGCGCCAGGGGTGCATTGCCATTGTCGTCGCTGACCCCGAGCGGGGCTCCTGCCGCGATCAGCCGGCTCAGCGCCTGCGCCTGGCCGCGCCAGGCGGCATCGAGCACGGCGGGCAGGCCATTGCGCTTGGCGGCGGCCTCTGGGCGCACCAATCCGCCGGCCCCGCCTGGCCCGCTCGCGGCGGCAGCCACCGTGGCCGACCAGGCCGGTGCCTCTTTGCCCCCACGCCGAGCTTGCTGGGCGATCTCAAGTTCGAGGGCGGCGGCCTCGCTGCGGCCGTTGGCGGCCGCCTTCGCCAACCAGGTGCGGGCCTGGGCCACGTCGGCGGCGACCCCACGGCCCGCCAGGTACATCTTGGCGAGATGCAGTTGGGCCTCGGCATGACCGGCTTCGGCGGCCGATTTCATCCACCGGAACGCCGCCGCCTCGTCCTGTTCGACGCCGCGGCCCAGACGATAGAGGGAGGCAAGTTTATACTGTGCCTCCGGGTCGCCGTCCCTGGCCTGCTGGGCGATGAGGTTGGCCGCACGATCGAACGCGCCCGCCCGCAGGGCGGCTTCTGCCGCCGCGGTCGTGGATTGCTGTGCCACGCTGACATCGGCCGCGAGCAATAGCATGAGTGCCAAGCTCGCCAGGGCGGCGCAGGGCGTAGCGTACCTAGGCGGTGCCATACTTGGTCTCGACGCTAATGCCACAACTCTTGAGGAAAGCGGTCGGCAGGATGCCGCCGGCGCAGATGATGACGGCATCGTTCTTCTGGTTAAGGGCTTTGCCGTTATGCTCGATCCGAATGTCCTTCTCGCCGATCGACTTGATTTTTGATTTGAGCATGACGGTAAGCGAGCCCGCCTTGACCGCCGCATCAACACGCGTACGGTTTTTTTGCTTGGCTCGACCAAACGCCTCGCTGCGGTAGGAGAGCGTGACCGACGTGCCTGGTTCCTCGGCAATACTCGCTGCCGCCTCGAGTGCGCTATCCCCGCCACCAACCACGACAACGTGCTGGCCCCGATACTGCTCAGGATCGATCAGGCGATAGACGACCTTGGACTGCTCTTCACCCGGCACGTCCAGTTTGCGCGGCGTGCCGCGCCGACCGATCGTGAGCAAGACGCTGCGCGCCTGATAGCTGCCGGCGCTGCTCTTGACGATGAAGCCCGCCCCCTGCCGCGCCACCGACTCGACGCGCTCACCGTAGCGGATTTTAAGTCCCGTCTTCTTCAGGGCATCGTGCCAAAACGCCATCAGCGTCTCTTTGCTCACCTCGCGAAACTGCATGCGGCCGATCAGCGGCAGCATCGCCGGCGCGGTCATCACCAGCTTGCCGCGTGGAAAGTGCCCCACGGTGCCGCCGAAGCTGTCCTGCTCGAGGGTCACAAATTTGAGCTTGTGGGAGAGGGCACCGAGGCTGGCGGAGAAACCCGACGGCCCAGCGCCGATGATCACCACATCGAGCATATCCGCCGCCCGTCCGCCGCCAGCGCAGAAGGCCTTGATCGAGTCCATCGCCTGGCGGCCCTGCTCGATGGCATTCTTGATCAAGCCCATGCCGCCGAGTTCGCCGGCAATGAACAGCCCGGGCACATTGGTCTGGAAGTCGGGGTTGACGATCGGCAGCTCGATGCCACGGGTTTCCGTGCCAAACACCAACGTGATCGCCCCGGTGGGGCAGGCGGTTTTGCAGGCTCCATGCCCGATGCAGCTCGCAGGCTCGATCAGCTCGGCCCGGTCGTCGATCATGCCGAGCACGGGATGTCCGGAGGCAACCTCCGGACAGGCGCGAACGCAGGCGCCGCAGCCCAAGCATGCCACGGGATCGATCAGGGGATGCAGCGAGGCGGGCTCCGTCAGTCCCGCTTCCTGCGCCTCCGCCTGGGTCGAGCGGCTGCGCGCGTCGACCTTCTTGCGCACGCCGACATAGACCGTCCAAAGCACAACGAGCGGAACAGCGTAGAACGCCAAGATGGGGTCGAATGCGAGCGGCACGTCCTACCCAGTCCTTACGCGACAGTTAGTTGCTGGCAAGACCCAGCTCCTTGGCGGCGGCGGTGATGCGGCCGCCGGCGGAGGCATCATCGGCGAACACGGCCAGCGCGCGTGCGAGTGCCGCGCGCGCGGCGTCGTCCTCGCCGAGTTGAAGGCGCGAGTGGATCAGCCGCAGCCAGCCCTCTTCGTCTCGCGGCGTGCTCTCGAGCCGGTCCGCCAAGCCGCTCACCATGCTGCGGATCATGGCCTGGCGCTGCTCGGCCGGGAGCGTCTGCGCCAGCCGCATCTCTTCCGCCGTCAAGGCCCGCGCCTGCTCGCCCCTTCGGCCCGCCGGCTTAGCGGCGCCGGGGGTGGCGCTGTCGCTTGTTGCGGCCGCGGCGAGCGCCGGAACCGCGAGGCTGACGCCAAGCTCGCGCGCCAGGCTTTGCGCGCGTTGCCGCAACTCGCCCGCCCAAGGTTCATTGTCGCTCGGCTCCGCCAGCAAGCTGAGCCAACGATCGAGCGCCTCTTTCTTGTTGCCGCTCTGCTCCAGCGCCAGCGCCACGAAGTAGCGCGCCTTGGCATTGTTCGGCTCGAGTGCCAGCGCCGCATTGAAGATTTCGACGGCCTGCGGCGTCACCGTGCCGTTCTCGGTCGCCACCATGGCCTCGCCGTAGGCGCTCTTGAGGGCCGCCCCCTGCGGCTCCAAGGCGACCGCGCGCGCGTACGCTTCCACGGCTTTGGCCGGCTGCTGCATGTTAAAAAAGGACCAGCCCAGCATGCGCCAGCCCTCGGCATCGTCAGGCTTCTTTTGCAAGCGCAGGGCCAAGCGCTCGATCATGGTTTCAACGTCGGGCAGCTCCGCTGATTTGGCCGCCGCGGCACTCGGTCCCGGGCGCTGCGCTTTGGTTTTGGCATAGAGCTCCAGGCGCGCCACGTCGGGATCTTGCGACAGCCAGCCCATGCCTTCGGGCACCCGCGGCGTCGCCAGCGGCTCATCGGCTGAGCCCAACAGCGTCAGGCTACACAACAGGAGTGCCAACAGGCTTCCGGCGACGAGCACCATCGGCTTGCCACGGCTTGGCCAGCGCCAGGCTCGCGAGGAACGCGCCTCCTCCAGCAGTTGGCGGAGCAGTTCGATGCGGGCCTCATCCGTTCTGCCGCGCCAGGTACGTTCGAGCTCCTTCAAGCGAACGACGCCGAGTTGGGCGAGCGCATGCGAGAGCTCGCTGCTCGGGCTGGCGGCGCGGGCGACGCCAACGACGAGTGCGGCAACAGCGCCGCCAACCAGAGTGAGGGTCATTACGAGCGAGGGCGACATCGTGCCGGCTCCGAAAAATGCGGCGCTATAGTTAATGCCATCGTCTTTTTAGCGATGGTCTTTGTTGTGAGCGATTTCATCAGCAGGCGCATCGATCCGTTTCGTCGCGGCGCGCCGATATGCCGGCACAACGCTTGTTGCTAAGCGACTATTCCCATGCATTGCCGCGAAATTAGGGAGGAGTGAGTACACCGACGCGGGCGGCACGCACGCCTTTAACAACAACGCGCCGGCGCGGTCGCACTCCGCGTGGTGCTTCCACCAAGGTTCGGCCACAAAAGCGCCTGTTTGTGACAAGTAGTGTTGGGGTCTCGATGGGGGCGCCACCATCGAGCGAGCCACCGGATGCTGCTGCTTCCGGACCGCCTCCTGGGGGACTAAAATGCGCTTGGCGCGCGCGGGGGGACGATGACGGCTTCAGCCTCCTTACCGATGCGGCGGCGCGCGGACGCCGCCCCGATGGCTCCAAGCCCCGCAGCAAAATCGACGGCCCGGGCGGCGAAACCCGCAGCGGCGGCCGGCGAAGCCAAGCGCGCATCGCCTCGCCGCGCCCCGCCCAAGACCGTGGGCACTGTGCGCACGCTGAGCAGCCGGCTTGCCTCGCTCAGCTTTGCGAGCCTCCTGGCGGCGGCGCTAATTTACGGCTGGCAGATGCGCGATGAGGGGCACCTGACGCCAGAGGCTGGCCTCGGCTACTGGCTTGGCATCCTCGGCGCCAGCGCCATGCTTCTCCTCTTGGGCTATCCCTTGCGCAAACGCCTGGCCGGCTTACAGCTCCTGGGCAGCGTCACCGGCTGGTTCCGGCTGCACATGCTGCTCGGCGTGATCGGTCCGGCGCTCATTCTGCTGCATGCGAATTTCAAGCTCGGCTCCCTCAACAGCAACGTTGCCCTGTTGGCAATGCTGACGGTGGCCAGCAGCGGCCTCATTGGCCGCTACCTTTATGCCCGCATCCACCTCGGCCTTTACGGCCGTCGCGCTGAAATCGCCGAGTTGCAAGGCGACGTCGCCGCGCTCAAGGACGCCATTGAAGGCGAGCTGTCGATGCCGGCCGATGTCCTCGCTGCCCTCGAGCAACACGCCGAGCGCGCCGGCCGCCGGCGCGGCGCGCTGTCTTCGCTCTTTGCCTTTCTGGCCCTGCGCTTAGCCTCGGTCGGCCTCAAGGCCCGGCTCGGCCGGTTGGCCGAACGGCATATCGGCGCGGAAGCCAAGCGGCTCGGCTGGTCGAGGCGCCTAAAGCGTCGACATGGCAAAGCCGTGCGCGGGCTCATCGAGGACTACCTCGCCGCGGTCAACAAGACTGCCGCTTTCGTCTTCTACGAGCGCCTATTTGCCTTGTGGCATGTCCTGCATCTGCCGCTGTTCGCCCTTTTGCTGTTCGCGGCCGTCATCCACGTGGTTGCCGTGCATCTTTACTGATCGGAACGCCGGTGCAACGGCACGGGACATTGATCTTACTGGGTGTTTTGCTGCTGACGGCGACCCTATCCATGGCACGTGCACAGGGCATCTTCGAAAAGCTGGTCATGCCGGGACCATTGATCGGCGCCCATGCGGAGCTGGAGAAGACCTGCAAAAGCTGCCATGCGCCGTTCGCCCAGAAATCGCAGTCCGGGCTCTGTTTGGCCTGCCACAAGCCGATCGCGGCGGATCGTCAGGCCAAGCGCAACTACCACGGGCGCCAACCGGAAGCCCTCGCCAGCGAGTGCAAGGCCTGTCACACCGAGCACAAGGGGCGCACGTTCGACATCGTGCAACTCAACCGCGAAACCTTCAACCACGCTTTTGCCAATTTCACCCTGACAGGGTCTCACAAACGCGCAAGTTGCGACGGCTGCCATGTAAAGAACACGAAATATCGCGAGACGCCCGGGCGCTGTTTCGACTGCCACAGGTCCATCGACCCGCACAAAGGCCGCTTGGGGGAAAAGTGCGATGGCTGTCACGGCGAGGAGGCCTGGAGGCGCGTGAAGCCCTTCGATCACAGCAAGACCAGGTTCGCGCTCCTTGCCGCTCACAAGCAGGTCGCCTGCGGCAAGTGCCACGCCGGCGAGCGCTACCAGGGCTTGGCCACCACCTGCAGCTCCTGTCACGGCCTTCAGGACAAGCACGCGGGTCGCAATGGCAACACCTGCGAGAGCTGCCATACCCCGACAAAATGGGCCGCCGTGACCTTCGACCACAACAAGGCGACGCGCTTCCCCCTGCGCGGCGCCCATGCCAAGCTCGCCTGTGAACGCTGCCACAGCGGCGAGCCCCGGCGTGACAAGTTGGCCACCACCTGCGCCGGCTGCCACCGCAAGGATGACCCCCACAAGGGCCAGCTTGGGGCCGCCTGCGAGACCTGCCACAAGGAGACCGGCTGGCGCCAGGCGGTGACCTTTGACCACGACCTGACCCGGTTTCCCCTGATCGGCCTGCATGCCGCGGTTGCCTGCGAGGCCTGCCATCGAACCCCCTCCTTCAAGGAGGCCTCGCGCGCCTGTGCCGGCTGCCACACGGACGCGCACCATGCCGGCCGGCTCGGCCCCAATTGCGCCACCTGCCACAACCCGAACGGCTGGTCGCGCTGGCGTTTCGACCACGACAAGCAGACGCGTTATCCCCTGACCGGCGCCCACCGTGCCCTGCAGTGTCATGGCTGCCACACCACGCGCGCGGTCGTGAAGGTCAGCGCCCCCGACACTTGTTACGCCTGCCATGGCAAGAACGACGTGCATGACGGAGCTTTTGGCCGGGCGTGCGAAAAATGTCACACCACCGTTTCCTTCAGGCAGGGATTGAGCAGGCAATGAAATTGACCACGGGCTCAAAAGCTTCGCTTGCCGCGGCGGGTAATCGGGGCACACCCCGCCAGGGAATAGGGGGGCCTCCCGCGCGTTATGTGGCAGGCCCGCAAAGTGAAGCCGTCGGCGACGATTTTCGCGAGAGAATGATCGCCTTCTTGCCGCGCCTTGCCGGGTTTGCATATGCCCTAACGGGAAATGCAGATCAGCGTGACGACCTTGTGCAGGAGACGTGCGCCCGTGCTTTGGCCAATCGGGACAAATGGCAGCCCGGGACGCGGCTCGACAGTTGGATGTTTCGCATCGCGCAAAACCTGTGGCTCGATCGCAAGCGGGCCGATCGGTTCCGCGGCGAATCCATCGACGTCGACGCGGTCGATACGTTGGTCGGAAGCGACGGACGCGCGGTTGTGGAAAACAGGTTGGAGCTCGCGGCGGTGCTTCGCGGCCTCGAGCAACTCTCGCCTGAGCATCGGGTGCTGATCGCTTTGGTTTGTGTGGACGGGCTAACCTATCAGGAGGCAGCCGAAGTTCTGAAGGTCCCCGTGGGTACGGTCATGAGCCGGTTAGCTCGTGCGCGTTTGGCGATCCACGATGCAATCAATGGGGCGCCTGCCAAGGCGACCACGACAATGGAGACTCGTCGTGTCCGTAGTGTCAGATGAAGTGTTGATGGCGTTTGCCGATGGTGCCCTCGACCCCGCCGAGCGGGACGCAGTCGAGGCGCTATTGCAAAGGCACCCGGAGTACCGACAGAAGGTCGAAAAATTCCGCGCCACGCTGTCTCCACTGCAAAATCTCTTCCGCGAATCGCTCCGGATCGACCACCTCGAGCCCCTGATCGCTCAGATCCGCCGTGCCGACCTGGCGCCTGGCCAGGCGTCCCCGCGCTCCGCCGAAGTGCGTCAGCTGCCGCAAGCGCGGCCCACGCGCGCGCCCCGGCATCCCTGGCACCAGCACTATCCCATGGCGCTGGCCGCTTCGCTTGCCTTGTTGGTCGGCGCCGCCTTGGGCTCGCTGCTGCAGCCCAGGGCCGCCTCGTCCGTGCCGACGGCGGGCTTCATCGGCGGCAGCCACGGTCATCTGACGGCGCAAGGTCCCCTGCAGGAGCTGCTCGAGCATACCGCGCGCGGCATCCCCGTCAGAGCCGAGCTGGCCGGAGGCGGCACGTGGGAGCTCGAGACGGCGTTCACCTTCCGCTCCAGCGACCAGCAACCCTGCCGTCGCTATGAGCTCAGGAGCACGGCGCAGCAGCACTTTGCCGGTTTCGCCTGCCGCGGCAGGGACGGCCAGTGGGCGGTCCAGGCGCATCTCAAGCTGCAATCGATGCCGGCCAACCCGGGCCCGGGCTACGCGCCGGCGTCGGGACCCAGCGTTGACGCCGCCAACGCGGCGCTCGAGGCCGCCATCCGCATCGCCAGCGGCGGCAAGGTCTATCGGGATGCCGAGGAAAAGGCGGCAATCGTCGCAGGTTGGGTGCGCTAAGCGACGCGCCCCAGGGCTAGCGAGCAGACGAGAACTTGGGGGACCGGCCCGCCGCGACGGCTTCGACCGCCGGCGGGCCGTTTGCTTTGGCAGCCACAGCAACTGGTGTTTCAACCCGTCGCAGCGCGCGCCGCTGGGACTGCGCCCCCCCTGCGTCGGGGGCTGTCGGGCGCGCGGCGTCGCGGCCGTGAGCCCAATCTCCGCCAGCACGCCGCGGCCATGCCAAAGACGCATCTCATCCGCCGTCCGATCGTTCGTCTGCGGGAAATAATGAAACTTTTCAGACCTCGGACGGAATAGGCCTCCGGCAAGGCGCGTTGTGGTTGCAAGTTATGTTTGGTGCGCGTGCAGAACCGTGCGCTCCAAACTAGGGTGCCTACGGACGACGGAACGGTCGGCAAATTGGGCAGGGGTCTGACGGTCGGCGGGCGACCGTGCAGAGCGGATTGCCGTTATTCCAGCACCTCCTCGACGATTCTCGCCGCTGGTCGCGACCTTGCTGGTCCGGCCTCCCTGACGGCTGGGTTGAAATCGCCGATCCGGCCCACCGGGCCAAATCGCGGGCAAAAAATCGCAAAAGAACGGAGCGTATAGGCTGTGAACGGATGCATCGGCTGCTGAAGGCAATTGCGATCCTGCTCTGCTGCGGGCTAGCCGGGGCCGGGCTATTGGGTACGCGCGCCGAGGCCCAGACCCGCGCCTTCGACCATTTCACGACCGGCTTTCCGCTGATGGGCAGTCACTACGGCGTCGACTGCACCTCGTGCCACGTCAACGGCCGTTTCAAGGGTACGCCCCGGCAGTGCATCGGCTGCCACAACGGCAGCATTGCCCCCGGTCAGCGCAGCACACATGGACCGACCACGGCCAACTGCGAGGCCTGCCATACCACGGCGACCTGGGCGCAGGTCCGCTTCAATCACAACCAAATCATCGGCGCCTGCGCCAGCTGCCACAACGGCACCCATGCGCGCGCCAAGCCGCCTACCCATATCGACACCGCCGCCGCCTGCGAAACCTGCCACAAGAGCACCTTCTCGTTCCTCGCGGCTCGCTGGGATCACAATGGCATTACGGGGAACTGCGCCTCCTGTCACAACGGCAGCAAGGCACTGGGCAAATCGAAATCGCATATTGCCACCTCGGCGCCCTGTGAGACCTGCCACAAGAGCACGACCTCGTTCGCCGGTGCCCGCTTTGACCACCCGGTCGGCGTCAGCAACTGCGCCTCCTGCCACAACGGCGCCACCGCGCTCGGCAAGCCGACCACCCACATCGTCACCTCGGCCCCGTGCGAAACCTGTCACAAGAGCACGACCTCGTTTGCCGGCGCCCAGTTCGTCCACACCAACGTAACGACCGGCTGCGCCAGCTGCCACAACGGCACCACCGCCCTCGGCAAATCGGCCAAGCACATCCCCACCACGGCCGCCTGCG
>Ga0075424_100003102_pt1 | contig 15453 bp, 17 predicted proteins | sample SoiMethybrSBSTD3_FD_75301 | JGI IMG/M metagenome (GOLD analysis project Ga0075424, IMG submission 75301) | Bulk soil microbial communities from a Populus tree surrounding site in Tennessee, USA - Soil MetaG P. TD hybrid SBSTD3 | ecosystem: Environmental > Terrestrial > Soil > Tree plantation... | reverse complement strand
TCAATATACATTGCAATCCAGTGTATTTACTTTATCACCTGCAAGGAGAAAAGACATCATGGTACTTATTAGAAGTAATGCACTCTCTGGTGAATTGATCGTTGAATTTCGCTTTCAAACGCCATTCCACAATGCATACATACGTATATACCTAGTTGTTCGATGTCACCTTTTTTAAGGACAGCGATCTCAGTCTCATCGAGGGTGTTCTCTGAAATTATATAGTCATTAAGATCTCTTAGTCTAAGCCCCTCTTCTAGTATGTGCTTTATTTTTTGTACACTGTTTTCATCGTACAGTATGATTGTCCTATCAGAGGATTCTTTTTGGGACGAAACAAATCTCTCTACAATATCTAGAATGAGAAGTTGTATGTTACTAGGGATATATGATAGGTCAATTTTCACAACCATAGTTATACAATTACGGACCGATCATTAAGTTTAATATTTTCCTAACATTTTAATTTTAAATTTCTGTCAATATCAGCTATTGCCAATCCTAGTACATTAATTCGTTTTGATAATAAATTTCTCATGTGTATATTTCAACATTAGAAATTGTACTGCATTTTAGGACCGTTTCATCACTTGATGAAGCACGTACAATAATGATGGCTGTCTTATAAATATGCCTAGATGGAATGCAGTTTGACTACACCCATCTAGGTCTTGTTCCCCATCGGTTTGGTCGATGTAAAAGACATATGGGAATATGCTAATTTAAATGTGATGACGAATACTACAGTATATATCATACAATTTTATAGGGCCGTAAATTTCGTACTGTGATCTAATGTAGTCACTGCCCATCAACTGCCTAAAGCCTTTAGACTTTGAATCTAATTTAAACAAAAGACGTTCAACGAATACTTCATTATTCGAGTCAACTCCAATTGGATAGATTGCAGTAGGATTTGGAATAGATCAACGATACAATATCTAACATGGAATTTATCAGGATTGAGTGATTTTCAATCGTCACGAATTATCTGAATCGTTGGGCTGTTCAAATCAAATTCAGTCAGGAAAGAGTTAAGCAAATTGATCGGTATAATAGGGATTTTATTGATAAATTTCACTCTTTCATAATGCAACATTACCAGGATAGGAATTGCAGATGTTATAGTATTTGTCTGTTTTTGTAGTAAGAGTTCTGTTCTTTCTAGCTGCTTTTTGGCATAGGAAGCAATCGATGATACATTACTCCTTTTCCAGTGTTTGCAATCGATTACAATGGCACGCGTTGAATCAATACCGATTACATCAATTTCACATCGAGGCTTCCTTAAGCGGACGTTGGTCTGTGTTGTGTATCCGAATCTATGGAGTACCTCTACAGCCAATGCTTCAAAATCCCTCCAGGTTAACCCAGCTGATGCTCTTTCCATGTCACATCCAATTTGCAGAGCCATAAGCGCAGTCTTCAATCTATCTGATGGAAAGAACGTTATTTTCCCTTTATACATGCAACCTACTCCTCTAAGGCGCATGTAATGCAGAACTTGCTTAGCGACATTCTTGCTAGAAATCGCAGAATCAACCATGAACTGATTGATATTGGTTGTATCACGACATGTTATACCTGATACGGCCTTGGCTAGCAATTCGGGATGCATATACAGAGGTTATAATAGAACGTATTTAACCTGTACTCTCTAGTGCAACATGATACTGTATAATTGGATAGTAGCCTACGATAACAATTCCAAAAATTTTAGACATATGAATAATTAATGTTATTCCAGTTCGTTGAGTTTTGACCGTAAGTAAACGAGAGGTTTACATGTCCTTGGTTCTTTCGCCAAGTATCGTGCATCTTCTAGAGTATCAAGGTCTCGCATGATTCTGTGTGATAAAATTATCTTTATCTTGGCTCCGATCTTCTTCGCAGCATTGATGTGCATATTGAGACTATTGTTGTCGTAGTGCGAGTCGATTAGCTTTGGAGGTCTCCGTAACAAAATATTGGATCCATCATACCTTGCTGATGGACATATGATTAGGCATCTGTCATGATTTTTAGCAGCATTGCAGATCATATCTATGTCCTCAGATAGAGCTAATGGTAGATCCTGTGGCACCACAACTGTTGCAACAGCACCAGCCCGAATACAGTAGTCATTGGCCATATTCACTGCATTGTTTACACCAACGTGCTTGCCCTCATCCACAAATATCGCGCCATGGATTTTAGCTATTCTTTTGGCGCGTATGTCCGTCGAAATCACAACGATACAATCTAGTGTCCTTGCATTTTCAAGGGTTTGTAATGTATAGTCGAGAAGCAATTCACCCAATTTAACTCGATCACGGATATCAAGTAAAGACGCTAACCTTGATTTTCCTTTTTCAAATTGTTTTGCAGGCACGATGGCGAATACTTTCAACTTCAAAATCTTTTAAATTGCCTCAGCAGGTATAGCGCCAGACGGATTTCGTCATCATCATTCCTCATAATAATATCCGTTTCACATGGTTGGATGTCGAGCTTACTTATCTCAGTGGAAAGCTGATGGTCGCTTGCAGAAATGGCGAACTTTTCTATAAAATCAGAATAATATCTTGCAACCCCGAGCGGGGAATTCTGAATACTCATAGCCTTCATATATTTTGCAGCGGGTCCGCTTATAGCCTCCTTACCGATAATGGGAGAAACTGCTATAATTTTTCTCCTTTGATCTATAATCTCTTTTCTCATACCTTTTACTGCTAGGATGGGTCCTATACTTGTAATTGGATTACCTGGTGCAATAACGACAATTTTAGACCTTCTCAATGCATCAATCGCTTTAGGATTCACACGAGATGTATCTGCACCGTCATAAACAATATTGAGGACATTAGGTTGTGCACGATATTTTACCCAGAATTCTTGAATATGCAAGTTTCCTTTGTCAGTGACTATCTTTGTTTCCATCCGATTATCCGATGCTGGAATAACCTTTGCCTCTATGCCATATTTTCTTCTCATCCATTCAGTAATTTCAGACAGTTTTTTCCCATCCTTAAGCATGCCAGTTCTCAATAAATGAGTGGCTAGATCTCTATCGCCGATTTTAAACCAAAGTTTTTCTCCCAGCATATCCATTTGGCTTAGGCATTTGAACGTATCATTCCTTATGCCCCATCCTTGTTTTTTGTCAAGCAAATCAGCCAGACCGTAAATTACAGTATCTATATCTGGACAGATGTACAGACCATAAAGCCATATATTGTCAGCAACATTTGATATTACCGTAAGATCCTTAGTTTGTGACGCAAGACCACGAACTAGTTTAACCGAACCACTTCCGCCAGCCAAAACAGTAATCAAAGACGGTTAAAGATTATCTAGAAGCTACAATCTATAATTTTCGGCTTGCTTAACATATACGATTTAATACGCTTCTTTTAAATAGAAAAGTCCTCCCCGTAATAGAACACATAGCGGCTATAATGGATGGTTCTCTTTCTATGCTGGTGAGTATAGTTGATTGTAGACCAAGTACTGAGTAACTAAACATGGCAACTGTTCTTAAAACGTGATTGACCTTATTTGAGCATACTACTACAAAACACGTCGAATTTGTGGCAATAACGGCTTTTCCGAGGATGTCTTTTTTATTGCCCAAAGGAGCTCACGAAACATAATTACAAATACAGCAAGCCATACGCCAAACCAAGGACTTTAGAGAGTAATTTTTTCTAATGATTGTCATCATCGCATGGCGAGTATATTATGCGATGATCTCTAGATCATACCACTTCAATTTGAGCAGTATGCGAGTACAAAAACTTTGTCGGTAAAGGGAGTATTTTGAGGGTAATAATTATCTTTCATTATCTTAAGAAAGATTATAAGCAGGATTCATTACAAATTGCTTGTGGATTTTCCAGATGTACTTATATTTTCAGTTCTAGCTACGATTTTAATGGCTAGTTTTACATCTCAGGCTTTGGCAAACCAATTGACAGGAATTCTGGTGCCAACACGCGATGACGCGAACCCTGTGTTTACTGGCGTAAGATTCATCACTTTGAAGTATCAACCGGGAAGCCCAATGTCTAAAATTCTCAATGGAAAAAGCGAGCATATTACCTTTAAACTAAATGGAACAGAACCCGGTATGGCTAATGTAATATCCGCATTTAATCAGGCCATCGCTTTACAAAAGAAAAGCCCTGTAAGAATCCTAAATGCAAGCCTGTCTTACTCTGCGGACATTATTGGGCAACCAGACACTGCCCAGCTTTCTTACAAAGTGGATTTCAAGCCTACGATTACTAAATATGTTCTTGACCCTAATTCCCCTCAGGGAGTAGTAGTTGATTTGGATTGGCGTAGTGTATTGATTAACGGCCCTTTAGTAGTACATGCACCTCAATATGGTAATGTAAGTATCAATTACCCAATTGGCGTGATCCAAGCAACCAATCCTGACCTTGCACGAAACTTTTTGAATTCGCAAGCAGGTGCGATCATGAGAGATCCTTTGCTTAATTTCCAGACTATTGGTACGCCCATGGATAGATGGCATTTCCTTTTTGACCCCACTGGCAGCGTAGCTGGAGCAGCAGGTTCAGGTTATGTGGAACAAGGAGGAGCTAAGGCTGTCTCTGTTTATTCTCTGGGCGAGAGTAGTTTTAGGGAAGGCACATTCACCGAACAAGTGAGAGATGCAACTGCAACAATCGATAATACTCCGGTTTCGGTTCATTCGTCAACCCCACCACCTAGTGCACAGATACAAATTGCTGGTTTCTCCAAAATACAAAAATCAGGAGATGGTAGCGAACTTGCATATGTTTCGGCACAAGCTCCAGCTGGAACAGTGACGGCTACAGGAGGCTTTCCATTACAAGTATTGCTTGTCTTGGGCGGAATGATGGGTGCAGTGGCAGTTTTCGTCCTTGTCAAGGCACGGAAATGATTAGTTTATTATGTCCTATCATTAGATCAATTCAAAAATAAAGATCTGTGAGCAAAATAGGGTGCGAAACCGGTCTTACCTTGGTGTATTTAACCAGCTATCGCTGTAGCTATAATATGAATAAAAACTACTCATTGTTTCTTACTTTTAGACAGGATTTTGCATAAGATCGACTTCTCGGATTACCCTCGGATCGTAAGTAGGAACCAGCGTCAACCAAAGTAAGAATTGTGCATTTGCCATGACGACGTAATGATTCTCCGGACACCCTTGTTCTCCCTACCCCAAGAGGTTCATTTTTAGTATTCAAAAGAATTACAATTTCGTTCTCTCTAATCATATCACTAGCTTTGATGATTGACTGACCAAAAATATCTCTCCCATATAGAATTAGATTTTCACAAGTTTCATTGACGATCACATGTGGAAAATTTTTGCTTATCCTAGCTATAAGATCTGCTCCCTGCATAGTCGGTGTGAATTTTTTTTTAATTCACCAATCTTTAGTCCTGCGTAATATGGTTGCCTATGACAAATAATCCCTTCTAAGAAACTAGATACAATGAAAACTTCTTTTATTTTAGAGTATCCCAAGTCGTTCAAAACAAGTGCATTCTGTTGTGCAAATTCAAAAATGCCCCACTTATTAAATGCCCTTTTTAGAACGGTCAACTCTTTTCTGTCCGGTTTTCTGTACATTGAAGTCTCTAGTTATTGATTCTCACTTTTGCTATATAAAATCCAAGCGTATTATGGATATGTGGATATAGACGCTTTGTGTTTTTTATAGCATCATGAAATTTAGTTTCTCCGAATTTTGTAAGACCGTTTATTCCATATCCAATAGGCTCAATTTTAATATCGAATCTACCTAAGAGCGAATTTATGATATTTTCATTTTCCTCAGGCGCAAAAGAACAAGTTGAGTACACCAGCAGCCCTCCCGGTCTTACAACCTTGACTGCGGCTTCTATTAGTCTCATCTGATCTAATACACAGTGTTCTATGTCGTATGTTGTATGACTTGTTTTCCTGCTTTTGTCTCTCATGATTACGCCTTCGCAACTACATGGCGCATCTAATAATACACGATCAAACCTCATATTCAGGGCAGTAACATGACTACTATCCATTCTGTATATACAACAATTCATTACTCCACATCTGGCTATATTAAACTTCAGCGAATTTATCCTTGCTGAATTTATATCTATTGCGACAATGCATCCGCTGTTCTTCATCTTCTGGGCAACAAACGTTGTTTTCCCACCGGGGGCGGAAGCCATGTCCAAAATTATCTGATTCTCACGCACATCTAAAGCTTCTACTGCGATACAAGAGCTCAGATCTTGTATATAGTAGTAACCCAACAAGTACTCTGTTGTGGCACCTACAGGGAAAGAAGATTTTTCAATTGCAAAGACATCCTGTATCGGTGTCTCTTTAAGCTGAAATCCTTTTGAGATAAGCTTTTTCTTGAGATCCGCACTGCTTATTTTTATGGTATTAGTCCTTATGTACTGCTTAGGCTGTCCGTCCATAGTCTCCAAAAATCTGTTTATGTCTGGAACATATTCTATAAATCTGCTGATTAACCACTCGTCATAGCCAAAAGTCTTTGCAAGTTTAGCGGATTCTGATGTCTTTGGGAAAACTATGGTCTTCATATCATATATACTCTGTTCTATTACTTATTCCTAGGAAATTTTCTATGAAATATATATATGAATGTATATTTTTGGCGACTCAAGTTAGGAAACCCGTTATTTAAAGTCTATAATTCGTTAACAATTATCAGCTATGTGCTCAGTTGAAACTATTATTCAGCCGACAATATCAGGAATAATCCATTTTGGAATATGAAGAGTTCCCATAAGCAATATTTCATTGCATACCATTCCAATTAATCATGTGCTAGTAGTAACCCTCCTTCTGTTTTAAGCGGGATTTCGCTAAGCAGCCAACCTGAGCAAGTGCAGGACTTACGCTCTGTTTGGCCTTACTCCACTCGGGTCGACAGTTTCATTCCAGTCAAGAAATCTCAGGCTATTTGCCATCATAGTATCATTTTTCCTCTGTCTTTTCTGGATATCTTTTCTGATTCGTAGCCAGCTGTCTCCAGCTAATTATCGCTAAATCGAGTGCCTGCTATGAGGGAGGAGTTTCCTCTCTATTGAGTTACCCACACGCTAGCTCATGATTAAAGAAAAAAATGCTATGATCCATATATTAATATTAATATAATTGAGGAAAATACGACTTTTCGAGATCAGCAACTTCTGTCAAGTTTTTAGCATTGGCATAGTCTTCCAAAAGATCAGAGTTTAATTCTAAAAAGGTATGGCCCCATTTGAATTTGTTCATCAATAGTGATGCCATTTCTTTAAATCCTAAAATATAGAGCGAGCTAGACAATGCTTCAGCTGTAGATAACATGCCTACTCTGGAATAGTTAATAGGATTTGCTGCCAATAAAAGAGGTAAACGTCTACCTATACCCTGAAAAACAATCTTTCTATATTTGAATATGTCATCTGCTCGCATCCATGAACAATCAATCGCGCACACGGATTTGGAAATCTTTGAGTCTTGTCTAGATAGGAGAACTTTGGCAAAAGGATTCAGTACGAGCATATCTTTATGAAGATAATATACACGCTGTGCCAAATTAAATTTGACAAGTTTGGCAGCAGTACACCTGTTTGGATCATCCTGCCTTAACATTAATACTAATGGGTTAGTCAAACTTCACATCAAGCGTACCAGCCAAGCTCGTAATAAATTTTTTACGAAGAGCAATTTATTACTCGGCTTATCCGCGATCTCGTCATCCGGGTGACTTGTATAGTAAAGATGTTAAGCAATATATGCCTTCTATCTTACGGGTTATCAGCCTTGCTATTTGATAATGATATCATGCTTCCTATAGCTTCAAAGTAAGAATCTATATCCATTTCAGTTATTCTTCCATCATCTATATTTATGATGTATATCATGTGCAACCTCGCAGTTTTAATTTCATTTAGGCTCACAGGGGGGTTTCTATAGTATCTGTCACAAACTGATTTGACCTGCTCTGCTTCGCTGTGGATCCTGTATCTGGGAGGCCTTCCAAATACCTTGGGTATAGAAAGAATGCTTACGGGTGGTGTAGCCAAGACGAATTGATTTGAAAATTTGCTATACCTAGCAATCTTGCTTGCAATTCGTGCTGAGTAATATGATAATGGATCAAGAGCATGTTCAGGAGGAATGAAACCCGTTTCTATTTCAACTATCGTTTCGCCATCGCCCTTTGTAGCAAAAAGATCGCATACCAGTATGTTAGTTAGCTGCTTTTCGACGTCCACAGTATAACCATAATGAATTAGATGCTTAGCACACACAAGTTCCATAGTCGAATGGTTGATCTTAACCAAATTCTTTTTGTATAATTCTATTAAGCGATTTTTTACAAAATCCAGCTTTCTAACGACTTCATCTGGTTCTTCCTCTATCAACTTACTCGTAAGAGTATTTACATCCTCAGTAAACCTTTCTAAATCCAAATACGCTATAATAATTAGCAAGCATTTTAAATATGCTGTGTGATATTAATATAGCAACGTTAAAAATCCCCGTTCGTGCAACTATTCGATATGTCGAACATTAAAAAAATCGCAGTCCTTGGTTCAGGTGTAATGGGTCATGGGATAGCACAAATCTCTGCTACGGCGGGTTATAGCGTTGCTTTGCGTGATATTGAAGAGTCCTTTCTGCAAAAGGCGATGGATAAAATAAAGTGGTCGCTTGGCAAGCTCGTAGAAAAAAAAAATTAACTCAGAATGACGCAGATGATATCTCTAATAGAATAGTCCCAACAGTAGACCTTGCGCAGGCATTAAACGATGCCGATCTTGTTATAGAAGCTGTTCCTGAAGATATGAATTTGAAGAGAAAGGTATACACTGAAATAGACAAAGTTGCAGATTCAAAAATGATTTATGCATCTAATACGAGTACATTGCCAATTACTGAAATGGCTAGCCTGACACAAAGACCGGAAAAGTTTGTAGGTGTACATTTTTTCAATCCACCACAATTAATGCAGCTTGTCGAGGTTATCCCTGGTGCAAATACTAACGAAGATACAATTCACACTGTGACAGACTTTGTAACCCATGTGGGTAAACAACCAGTGTTATGCCGAAAAGATGTTGCAGGTTTCATAGTCAACCGTATATTTATCCCACTAGTACACGAAGCAGTGTATTGTCATGAGAGAGAACATGTTCCGATGACTCAAATCGACTCGGCAGTAAAGTTCAGATTGGCCTTTCCTATGGGAATCTTTGAACTTGCAGATTACACCGGTCTGGATGTCATATATAAAGCAACTATGGAAATGTATGCGCGGGATAAAAACGTGATAAATCCAAATCCGAAGATAAAACAGTTGGTAGATGAAAAGAAGTTGGGTCAAAAATCAGGACAAGGATTCTATGAATACAAAGGCGATACATATCAGCGTATCGATCTGACCGAAGATCAAGCAGCAATATACGATCCTATAAAATTACTAGCTGTCGCAGCCAACAATGCTGGCTGGCTTATTTCCCATGATGTGTGTGATGTACAAGATCTCGAGAAAGCTCTTAAACTTGGCATGGGTTTAAAGGCAGGGCTGTTCACGACCGTACAAAAGTTTGGCATTGGAAATATTATACAAACGCTGAATAATATGCAAAAAAATTATGGTTCGTTTTATAAGCCAGATCAGTATCTCCTATCCTACAATACTCGATAAGCGTTATTGTTTTCCATTTATAACAAGTTGAACGGCCGAATGAGCATCATTAGCCAGAACCAGGGGGGTAAGCTTACGCCCATCAAGAAATTGACCAGCATACGATTCCGATACCCCTCCGCTTCCAGATATCACAACCATAGTTTTTTTTATCATGTATCCTACTGCTAATTCTAATAATGTACCTACTCCACCACCAACTGCAATTATTCCATCAGCGGACGTGGCTACTAACAGGTCTCTTGCAAAACCCATACCGGTACAAATTACAATATCGCAAAATTTATTAGCAAAAGAAAATTCTTGCTGAGGTATTATACCCACAGTGGTACCGTTATTTTCTTTTGCTCCTTTACATGCTGCTTCCATTACGCCACCTAACCCGCCGCAGATCAGAATTGATCCTGAACGCGCTATTTCTCTACCTACTTGTAAAGCGAGCCTTGTTGCCTCATCAGTGCAATTTTCTTTATTATAGCCGATCACTGCGATCTGAAATTTACGCATATAATCCGAGAAATTATCTGTGACTTATACTTTATGATATGCATTCTGAAGTAGCTTGCAACTCTTGGCCTAGTCATAATACATCAATATCAATGCTTTGATAGAATGCCTGCTGTTTTTATTTTTCCAATCAAATTATCAAAAAAGCACGTAAGGTTATAAAGTAATATAAGGCTAGCTTTCAACAAGCCTAAATGGATTATCGAATCAAGGACATCTCTTTAGCTGAAAATGGTAAGAGGAAGATCGACTGGGCAGAAGTGCACATGCCCGTGCTTACCGCGCTCAGAGAAAAATATGAAAAATCTAAACCTCTAAAAGGGATTCGCGTGGCTGGTTGTTTACACGTAACGAAAGAGACAGGGGTATTGGCAAGAACACTTAAAGCAGCAGGAGCTCAGATATCCTGGTGCGGCTGCAATCCTCTAAGTACTCAAGATGATGTCGCAGCTTCACTAGTGGAGCATGAAGGACTATCAGTATTTGCTAGCCGCGGTGTTTCAACTGAAGAATACTATAATGATATTCATTCTGTTATCAGTTTTGGACCTAACATCACAATTGATGACGGAGCAGATCTCACCGTAGAACTACATAATAAAATGGCTGGCAAGTCAAAGATAGCGGTTTATGGGGGAACCGAAGAGACTACTACTGGTGTTATTAGATTAAGGGCAATGCAAAAGTCGTCTAAACTAATGTATCCTATTATCGCAGTGAATGACGCTGAGACGAAACATGATTTTGATAACGTATATGGAACAGGCCAGTCAGCTTTAGACGGTATTATTAGAGCGACTAACGTGTTGCTAGCAGGTAAGAACGTCGTAGTTGCTGGATATGGTCATGTCGGTAAGGGCGTCGCAAAGCGTGCATCTGGAATGGGGGCTAATGTTATTGTTACAGAAGTCGATCCAATAGCAGCACTAAAGGCAAAGCTAGACGGTTATTCTGTGGTACCAATGAGAACTGCAACTAAGGCTGGTGACATATTTATAACGACTACTGGTTGCAAAGACGTAATCACTGCTGAAGATATTTTTAATATGAATGATGCGGTGATATTAGCAAATGCTGGTCATTTTAATATTGAAATTTCTGTCTCTGCTCTTGAGCACGAAGCCTTGGATAGGAAGCATATCAACGAACACACAGTGCAATACAATCTTAACAATGGTCATAAAATTTATCTAATAGGCGATGGCAGATTGGTAAATTTAGCTGCAGCAGAAGGTCACCCATCTGAAGTAATGGATATGAGCTTCTCTAATCAGTTTTTGTCTGTTCTAAAACTTGTCGGTTCAAGGAACAATTTGAAACCTATAGTATATGATATAGAGAGAACTCAGGACCAAGAAATCGCAATGGCCAAATTAGAATCCATGGGAATACAAATAGATAGGCTAACATCTGATCAAAAGTTATACCTTGACGGATTCAGTGAAGGAACATGACAACAACAGTTTATTAGTTTAGCCTTCAATGTTCACTCTGATGCATATATCCGGATAGAAGGCTACAATGTTTTTTAGAGCGCCTATTTTCAAAGCAATGCATATCCATTGCTATTTTTCATATTTAGAAACATTCAAACTTTTATTTGGATAGGTATTACATACCTTCAAATGTCATTTGGCGTGGATGTGCTTGGAACATTGAGTGAGAAACTTAAGCAAATGTTTGACGAGACTCAAGGGAAATATGCTATATTCGCAAACGACCAGAAATTATATAATCAACAGACAACAGATGAAAAGGAGTTTGTTCTTAAGATTATAGAATACCTCATAAATTTATCTGCTCTAAATTTCCTGTCCATACGTGTGGTCTTGGAATTGAAATCTGCTATGGACAAGGGAACATCAATCAAAGACGCAAGCGGCGGATTAGCTTCTTCTGCATCCCAAGAGCCAAGTTTCGGAATAGGAGGTTTTATTAATGCTGGTGGAACAGCTGGAATAGATTACAAATCTTCAGATGAGCAACTAATACTTCCTACTTTCAAACCTGTTGATATCGAGATCGAAAGACATGGGTCACCGATCCCGGAAAACATATCGTCTCACGACAATGCTAGAACCTGTCGTGTATGTAGAGTCACAATTTCTTCAAAAGCAAAATTTTGTACCAAGTGTGGCGCTCTACAATAACACAAAATATTCCCAGCGATAAAAAAATTATTAGAGATTTGTCATGCTTTTTAATGCATGCATTTGGTGGCTATGGGCAGTTTTTCATTATGTGAACATCGCTGAATATTTTATATCAATGGCCTAGTATGATCATCTGTTTAACATCGCCCTTGTTTGGACAGCAAATGCAAGATATTAGGTATGCAATTTTTATATCCTAGCCTGATATACATCCATCCGTACAGCCATGCATTATCCGTCTCTTGAAAAAAAGGAAGATATTATAAACCGGAAACTATTGCTTGGAATTTTTTACATTTGTGCGGTGTCAATGGCAGCAATTACTGTTTATGCATTGTATGCAAGCATAGTGGAATATATGTCCAGCGGAAGGGTGGTCATAGGCGAAGTGTTGGTTTATACCGACTTTCCAGTTCGTGGACTTGCCAAGCTCGTGACTTATTTGATGATTGTATCTGTGGTAGGATGGTATTGTGTTACTAAGCTTGGCGGAGATAAAGTAAAAGATATATCAAAGCCAGTCAAGTCGATTCTGCAGCTAGTTGTATTGGCCATTGCCGTAGTGGCACTATACGAATTTATTTATAATTTAATTATATGGAACTCCCTCATTACAGCGGACGCTGTCAAGGGCGTAATTAGACTCGACAACATTAATGTACCTTATCCTAACCCAAAGACTCCATGGAATCTTGTATTTGCCACAAAGATGTCATTAGCTGCCTTTTTAATCTCTGCACATGGCTTTTATATTATGTCAAGAACGAAAGAGCCTACAGGAGGACAAAAAATCTAGCAAAACAATACAAAACAAGACAACTATTTCAACCATATTTCACGGCGGACGGGATATTTGGTGTATTGTTTGTTGATGGATAAATATACATATTTGGTGCCAGATAATATCTATGTTTAGCACAAACTAAAATAATGAGCCAAATTCAAGCTAGCTGACAATATGTATCTTAAAAATTTAAACTCCGCCAAGAGCAAAATGAACTTTCTATATCTGGTGGCAGTCTTGTTTATTCTTGCATTCTACAGCATGTGGTTTTTCTGTGTAACGACTGCAATCAGTTCACAATATGCTGCGGCATTGTCTGTCACTTCGAGGAACTTCTTAACATATGATAGCCCGATATACGGATTCAAAATACAATACCCTTCAGATTGGGAAAAAATAGAATTCAGTGGAGTAGAAGAAGGTAACCGCAAAATTATAGTAAATTTTGTATCTCCCTTGGGAGGCCCGTCTGATACTTTCAGAGAATATTTTATAATCGAAAGAGGCTTTGTGAAGATGCCGACTAGATCTCTTGACTCTAGTGTGAACGCATATATCTCCTCGCTAAAATCTTTACCAAACTTTAAGCTTATTGAATCAAACATGCTTTCTCCTGCTACAAATCCGACTGAAAAATTGGTATACAGCTACAATAACCCACAGGTTGGAGTAACAATGACAATGGATACATTGATAATAAAAGATGATAAATTGTTCCTGCTCTCGTTCAATTCGGACGCGGCTACATACAATAGCTATCTTCCAATAATCCAAAAAATGTTAGATTCTTTCAGCATCAGGTAACTTCAAAGAATTATCTGCTCGGTAAAATATTTAGATCTTTAATCTGACGAGCCTGCCAGCTCTGGAGCATCCACTTATAAACAAGTACCGAGTCACGATGCGCATCGTAGATCGAATTACTAAATTGCTGCATTGCTCGGGTACACATCTTATATTATATATGTAGGAAGATAATTGACTAAACTCTGAAGTTGTTAATAAAAACTTCAGTGCCAATATAAATTCATCAAATATATCATTATATGATGTAGTCTCTTTATCTAATACATTTAGGGCATGTTTTCTGCAATGATGCTAAATCGTTTTTGTAATTAATAATCTTTGTCTACAACATATGGTACAACGAACGTAATCATAAGCTTGTACTGCTGTAGATTTGTGCTGTATTTCTTGTTCTGATTAAAATAAAAGTCTAATACAAGCTCTTCTTTTTCCTCCCTAGTAGTACTCCATTTGAGTCTATATTATACTTCATAATTTCAAGTCTTTATAAAAAAAAGAGTATAAAATAAAAACAAGTCCATTGTTACCATTCTCTATCTTATATTACCATCAGATTATCATTAGGTTACCATTTCCTTCGTCTTGGTATCCATCAATAATCATGCTTTATCTTGTATGACCGTCTATCACCGTCTATAACCATGAAATTTCAGCTGAACTCAAAATGGCAGTTTATTGAGGACGATGGTACTGAATAAATTTTTTGTATTAATTATTTAATATTAAACAGGATAACTTAGAACAATACTCCATATTTTTATGGCATAAATGGCACATGGTCTAAATAAAAACAAAATATTGACACATAATATGCTACTTGCAAGGAATCCTTGTAGGTTTTAGTAATAGGATGGATTGGACTAAAATTTTGTATTGGACTTCAAACCTTCTTACACTTTGATAGACCCAAATCCAGATTTAATTGATATAGACGGCAAGATAATCAACAATATTGATTTGGCTGCTAACCTCACAACACACCGTAATCGAACTATAGCTGATGGTATTTCAAAACTAATTCTAATTGTTGAATCTAGAAGCGCATTACAATTTTCCATTAAAGACACAAGTCCAGATAATACAACGAATGGCTCATCCCTACTGCTAAAGCAGACGATTCTAAAGTTAACAGGAAATAGCTAAACTATTAAGATCCTTATTGCAAAAACAAAATATAATGGCGGATAGAAACGGTGGAACTTCATATAAAGAAAGATCGATAGGATTCAAAGGGTTATTAAGAAGACTTGGGATTCTCACCGCTGCGAAGCTCGAAGAAAGTATACGCGAGGCTAAAGATGCAATCAAGCATGATATTGAAGTGAATACACAACATATTGATAAGGGCTCCGAATCTGTGCCTACGGAGAATACTTTTAAAAGGACCCACTTGAATGAGGATTTGGCACAACGGATAAGACAGCAAATTGGAATTGACTGCGAAGCCTCCAAAATTGGCTCACTACAACTCGAGCACAACAGGTATTACAGTAACAGTTTTCCT
>Ga0075424_100003101_pt1 | contig 15456 bp, 33 predicted proteins | sample SoiMethybrSBSTD3_FD_75301 | JGI IMG/M metagenome (GOLD analysis project Ga0075424, IMG submission 75301) | Bulk soil microbial communities from a Populus tree surrounding site in Tennessee, USA - Soil MetaG P. TD hybrid SBSTD3 | ecosystem: Environmental > Terrestrial > Soil > Tree plantation... | reverse complement strand
TCGGCGATCGCGAAAGAGTTGCAGACGCGCGTCGCCGTGATTGCGAAAGACCTCGCGCACGAGCGCGGCGGCAAAGCGATCGAGGTCAACGCGCGCACCTTTCATTCGCTCGGCTACGGCGCGGTGCTGAACCGCATCAAGGGCCATCGTCGCCCCGGCACCAACGCGCAACATCCCGCCGCTAATCTCAACGTGGACGCCAACAAGATGCGGAAGATCGCGCGCGAAACGCTCGGGTTGGTGGACGAGCGGCTGTATGCGGAGTTCGCGTGCAGGCTCGTGTCGCTCGCGAAGGGTCAGGGCATCGGCGCGCTGGAACCGGACCTCGACGCCGCGTGGTACTCGCTCGTCGCGCATCACGATCTCTACCTCGACTCGGTAGATGCGAACATTGATCGCGGCGTCGAGATCGCGCGCCAGCTACTCGCCGTCTCGAATGATCGCGCCGAGAACGGTGACGTGGACTTCGATGATCAGTTGTACCTTCCGCTGCTTTGGAAGATGAAGCTCACGCAGTACGACTTCGTGTTCATTGACGAAGCGCAGGACACGAACCCCGCGCGCCGCGCGCTCGCGAAGCTGGCCCTGAAGCCTGGGGGCCGGTTGATCGCGGTCGGCGACCCGATGCAGGCGATCTACGGCTTCACGGGCGCATCGCACGACGCGATGGACTTGATCGCCGCTGAGTTCGATGCACATGAGTTGCCGCTGTCCGTCTCGTACCGCTGTGCGCGTGAGATCGTCACGCTCGCGCAGGGTATCGTCCCCTACCTCGAACCCTCACCGGACGCGCCGCAGGGCGCGGTGTCGCGGCTGAAGCTGGACGTGGCGCTGCGTGCGCTGAAGCCGTCGGACGCGGTGCTATGCCGTCAGACCGCGCCGCTCGTCGGTCTCGCGTTCAAGTTGATCGCGGCGGGGCGCGGCTGCATCATCCTGGGCCGGGAGATTGCCAAGGGTCTCGTGTCGTTGATCGAGAAGCAGCGTGCCGATTCGGTCGAGGCGCTGCTCGAAAAGCTGGCGACCTACCGCGAACGCGAGATCGCGCGCTTCACCGCCAAGGGCGAGGAACAGAAAGCCGAAGGTGTCGCTGATCGCTGCGACTGCATCGAGACCGTGATTCACAATCTCGCCGAGACCGATCGCACAGTGAACGCGGTGATTCGGAAGATCGAGTCGTTGTTCTCCGACGCGAACGGTGTGCTCACGCTGTCCACGGTCCACAAGGCGAAGGGCCGTGAGTGGAACACCGTCGCCATCCTCGAACCCGAACTGATGCCGTCGAAGTGGGCGCGGCAGGCGTGGCAGCAAGCGCAGGAACGGAACCTGATGTACGTCGCGTACACGCGCGCGAAAGAGCATCTGATTTTCCTACTCCCTTCACAGGAGGCATAGATGTACGAGACCGTGATGGTGCGGACCAACCGCATCGCTGTGTGGAAACGGGTCGCGCTCGCATCGGGCGGCACGGGGTTTCGCTCGGAGGCGGATGGCTTCGAGGAAGGTGAAGTCGTGATCGAGGTTGATCTCGACAAGTTGTTCATCCGGCTTGCCGGGAAAGCGATGCGGAATCGCAACCGGCAGGCGTCACTCGGCGATGGGGCGGTGCGCGCGCGCGCGCAGAACGTGCGGAGGGTGCAATGAGCTTCGGCGACGACACCCTCGACCCGTCGAACGTGCCGACGGAGGTCTACTGCATTTGGAGTCACGAACATCGCGGTTGGTGGCGCTCGGGTCGGAACGGCTACACCGACAAGATCGCCGACGCCGGACGCTACGAGGAACGCGACGCCATCGAGATCGTGTTCCACCACATTCCCCCAGGGCAAGAGGTCGCGGTGCCCGTCCGGTTCGCGGAGATGGCGTGGGCCGGACTGATGAAAGATGCGGACGTGTTGCGGGCAGCGGGGCGCGCATGACCCGCGAGATCGAGAACGCGCGCATCACGAGCACGATGCTCGGCGTAGAAGATCACGGTATCCTGACGGCGTTCGTGACGCTGGAATACAAGTCAGGGATGCAGAGTTTCGGCGGGTACTGCATGGGAAACCACGATCGGCACAAGCGCACCGAGTCGGGGTTCTGTGCCGACTTCATCGTGAACGTGCTGTCGGTCGTCGGTGTCGAGAAGTGGGAAGACCTGATCGGTAAGCACGTTCGCGCTGATCACGATTCGATGAAGGTGTACGCGATCGGCAACCTTCTGAAAGATGAATGGTTCGACCCCAAGGAGATTACATGAGCCGCTTCATTCTAGAGATCGCGGGCAGCGGGCTGCAACGCCGCAGTGTGGACAAGCTCGTGAAGTCGCTGGAAGAGATGAAGAAGGGTGAAGTCACCGTCTCGGTGCGCGAAGACAACCCGCCGACTTCCCGGTCGGCGCGGTTCGAGGCGGCGCAGTCGCAGGTGACGGACGCGGCGAGCGAGATCGAATCGCTGCGGGATGAGTTGCAGGAGTGGTACGACAACCTCCCCGAGAACTTTCAGAACGGGGACAAGGGCGAGCAGCTACAGTCGGCGATTGACGAACTCGAAACGCTGCACGACTCGCTCGATGAGGTTGCGAACGCGACGGTTGATTTCCCTGGAATGTACTAGCCCTTCACCGGAGCAACGAGGGAGTCGTGCTGTGAAGAAGAAGCCCAAGACGAAGTTCAAGATTCTCGATGTTCACTCGCGAGCGAAAGAAGCGTTCGATGACGTGGGTCGGGTGCGTATCTACATCCGGCTCGTAGACGACAACGGACGGCTCGTGAAAGGCAACGTGGCGCGCTCGCTGACGATCGAGTCGGCGAGCGTCGCCGAAGTCTTTCGCGTCGTGCGCGGGGCGATGGAGGATGCCTGAACGCCGCCGTCGTCCCCGCCCGCCGCGACCGCAACCGAAGCGGCGGAAGATCAAAGGGCGCATCGAGGAGTATGCCAAGCTCAAGAAGCTGGCGCACAAGTGGAAGTTGGTCGGCGAGTTCGTGCGCCTCATCGCGATCAGTTCTCGCGTGAAGAACCTCGAAGCGCCGGTGAATGTGTGTCTCGTCGGCCCGCCCGGAGACGGCAAGACGGCCATGTTGATGCGCGCGCAAGCCGTGCCGCACATCCGCGTGTTCTCGGACATATCGCCGAAGGGCGTGCTGTCGTTTCTCGATCTCGTGAAGAACGGATTCGTCTCGACGCTGCTCATTCCCGATCTCGGCACCGTGATCGGACGGAAGGCAGAAGTCGGCAAGCAGGTGATCGCCAACCTCGCGATGCTGTGCGCCGAAGGCGTCTATCAGATCGCGGTGTTCGGACGGATGAAAGACTACGGCGGCGCGCGCGCGTCACTGATGACCGCCGCGACCGTTGAGAACTTCGTGGAGGCGACGCGAATGCTGACGCAGAATGGATTCACGTCGCGGCTGTTTCTCGTGGACTTCGACTTCAGTTCCGAAGAGTTGCTGCATATGCAGGCGCGGAAGATGTTAGGCGATCGGTCGCTACTCAAACCGTTCACCTATCCGAGAGCGGGACTGCGTGCCGGTCTTTACCCGTTGAAGTCGGTGCGCGTCCCGCGCTCGCACGCCTCGACCGCGCTCGATTGGTGGCGGCGCGTGATGGCACACGCGCCCGAGCACGTCTACGGCTTCCGCACCGCCGATGCGCTGAACGGCTTGTTGCAGGCATCGGCGTATCTGCACGGGCGGCGCGCGGTGACAGCGGACGATGTGACGTACATCAAGCGGTTCGAGTCGTTGTGGATGAAGCAGTTCACGCCGGAAAAGAAAGGTGTGGGACAGGGCCAATGAAATATCGGGCACGCAAAGCTGATGAGAAGTATCGGGCGGAACAGAAACAGAAGCAGCGGGCGCGGCGGGCGTTCACGCGCCGAGTCCGGCAAGTGCAGCGCACCGTTGATGTGATCGCCCAGGACTATCTCGATGACAAAGTGCGCGGAATGCTTCTCGCCGCCGATCGGAAGTTCGGCGACGCGATCTCGAAGGCACGGTGGGCGATGTACGAAGCCTCGCGGTATTGCCCGCGATGAGAAAGCGCATCGAGCGGTTTATCTGCGATCACTGTGGCGGGTGCGTGGATACCGAACGCGAGCGCGGTGTAGATACGCCGCCGCTGCCGATGGGATGGGTGGCGGTGCTTATCAAGGGGGAAGGTGAGGGGCGCATCTACTGCACGTCGGAGTGTGCGATCAAAGGGCTGGAACGTGCCGACGTGTAGACATTGCGGGGACGTGATCAGTTGTTTCGAGCAGCATGAAAATGCAGGGTCGTGTCCACGCTGTACGATCTTCAACACGAGGGAAGGGCAAGCGATGAAAGCGAAGTACAAGGGCGGGCACACTGGCGGCTCGATCAAGTGCAAAGCCTGCGGTTCGGGCAATACCTACGAGCAGATTCTCCCCGACGACAAGGGGGCGTATCTGTCGCGGATCACCTGCCTCGACTGTCACGCCGCGCACGCTGATCAGATCGGGCCATATCCGACGCAGCGAAAGGATTACGATGGCAACCGTTGACCCAGGCGCGCGGGTGCCGGATGAACCCGCGAACGAGCACGTCCGCAACGCGATGCAGTTGCTCTACAACCTGCGGACCTACGAGATGAGCAGCGCCGAAGCGGTGCGGCACGAAGAGACGCTGAACGCGATCACAGCGCGACTCACCGCAGCGGTGCGGAAATTGGAGAAGCGATGAGCAAGGTGATCGCGGATTCGGTGGAGTTGTCCATTCGCACCACGGCGTTCTCGGGTGGGAAAGAGCGCGGCCCGTGCGTGCAAATTGATGTGATGGACGGCTTCGGGGCGAATGTGGACTACGGCACGATTCAGTTGACGCGCGCGCAGGCTCCGTTCGTGCGCGATGCGTTGAACACATGGCTCGGCCAACCGGGGGAACGATGAGACTGCTCCGCACGATACAGGTGCTCGCGCTTTACTGTTGGCGGCGGCTCGGGCAACTGCGGCGTCGCTCGGCGTGGGGTTACTGCCTGCGGTGCGGGCGTCCCTGGGGCGGACGGGGAAAGGCCGAGTATCATCAGACGTGGTTCGGCAAGAAACTCAGCTTCTCGAAAGGGACCTACGGTCTCTTCCCGTTGTGTCAGGATTGTTGGACTGAACTCGGGACCGCCGCGCGCCGCCTGCCGTTCTATCGGATGTTGCTGCGAAAGTGGAAGAGAGTCGGGGCGTCAGGAGAGATGACGCAATGGGAAGAAATCGAGCGCGCGGTGCGCAAAGAATCGGAGGAGTCGTGAACATCTATGTCGCGTCATCGTGGCGGAACAAGTACCAGCCGTCGGTCGTGCGCGGGCTGACCGCGCTCGGCTATCGTGTGTACGACTTCCGTGATCACGGGTTTGGGTGGCAACAGATAGATGAGAACTGGGCGTCGTGGACGCCGAACGAGGCGCGCGGGATGTTGCTGCACCCGACGGCGCGGGCGGGCTTCGCGCGCGACAAGGCGGCGCTCGACTGGTGCGACGTGACGGTGCTCGTCTTGCCGTGCGGACGCAGCGCGCACCTGGAACTCGGGTACGCGATCGGCCAAGGGAAACCCGGAATCATCTTCTGGCCGTCGGATGAACCGATGGAGCCGGACCTGATGTACGCGCTCGCGCAGTACATCGTCGTGTCGTCCAGCGAGTTGTTCCACGCGCTGGAAGAACTCAGTTCAGGTGAGAGGGAAAATGTCACGCCGAAGAACGCCACGCAGAGGTAAGCTCGCCGGTTATCTCCGCACGATTCGGGAGATGACCGGCTGCTCGCAGTACGAGGCGCGGCTCGTGTGGCAGCGGCTCGCGGGCTGGCTTGACTACCACGATCGTATTTCGGTCGCGGCGATCGAGCGGCACCCGAAGAAGGTGACCGAGTACCTGTCGCTCGCGCGCGGGTTCGTGCCGCCTGGGTGGGTCGTGGAAGTCACGCTGCGCACGAAGGGCGGCGTCTACCGGCGCGACGGCAAGCGCGTGAAAGATCGGCGACCGTTGTACCTGAAGATCGTCGTGACGGCGCGCGAGGCGTTGCCGATCGCTGAACACGAACGCGCGGTGCGGCTCACGCTGCGCGCCGGTGCGGTGCCGCGCGGGTTCAAGATTCGGTACGCCGACTGGGAGAAGGGGAAGGGCTACGGTCGCATCACGCGCGTCTCGGACCTGATCTTGTTCTACGGGGCGGTGCGTCACCCGAATACGCAGATACGCGCCGACATGGTGGCGCGGGAGGAAGAGCTATGAGAAGACCGATGGGGTTCGTCGGGGAGAAAGAAGTTGAAGCGGCGTTGCGGCAGCGGGAAGTTGAGGCGCTCGAAAACATCGCGCGTGACCTCGACCGCATCGCCGGGATGTTAGAGATGGCGGGTGAGTGGGCGGCAGCGATCACGACCGTGGACGACAAGGGGCAGAAAGGTGTTCACATCGTTGGCGAGTTCGTCGGCGGCGATGGCGACGTGACGGCGGGTCTGTGAGATCGCTGCGCTCGATTATGCTGCGCGGGTTCATCTGTGGACTCATCGGCGGATTCATTGGGGCGATGCTCGTGCGGGCGTGCCGATGAAAGCCGTGGCGCGCGCGGCATTCCTGCACGGGCTGTGGGTCGGCGGCTTCGCGATGGGTGGCACGATCAACCTCGTGAACTCGTTCGGTCTCGCGATGGCAGGGGACACCGGCTTTTCCGTCGTGACGTTCTTCGTCGCGATGGTGATGCTGCGGATGGGGTGGCGGGAGTGGAAGCTACACCGGCGCGGCATGGCGAACCTGCAATGAAGAAGCTCACCGATCGCGAGGCGTTGATCAAAGTGGACTGGGACGCGGACAGCGAGAAGCTGACGCGCGGGCTGATGGAGTGGCGGCTTCGGCGGGCGGGGTTCCGAATTGTCCGGCTCATCACGCGGGCGAGTCCATCGGGGACGGGAACACATCTCGTGGCGCGCGTCGCCCCCCGCCCTGAGTCGTTCGAGGTCGTCGTCGCCTTACAGTTGTTGCTCGGCTCGGACCCGATGCGCGAGGCGTGCAACCTGCGCCGCGCGGTGCGGGTGAAGACAATGCCGAAGTGGACGCGCAAGCACGTCAACGTGCTCTACATGAAACCGGGAGGGGTCAAGTGAAGATACGTCGTCACCCCGCGCGCTTCCGAATGCGGAAGCTGTCGGTGAAAGAGCAGGTGCAGTTGCGAGCGATCAACGTGGCGCTTGACATGGGGACCGAGTTCGGGATGGAAGTCGAATCGCGCGAGCGCCTGATGTATCGGCTCGGGGCCGCGATCGCGGCGTTGAAGTTCATCAAAGACGAGATCGGGGCATGAGAAAGGCGCTGACATGGCTGTACGATCTCGTCGTCGCGGTCGTCTGTCGTTCTGGAACAAAGAGCATCTAAGACGGCTGTGGCACTACTTCGATCACGACGGACTGTGCTTTCGATGCAGCGGCCCGCTCGCGATCACGACGATGGTGACAGTGGAGTTGAAACATTGCGTAGCGGCTATCTGTGGCCGTTGCGCGCGCGCGGGTGGAGCGTCCCGAATCCGCGCGCTGTACGCCGGGACGCGGACGAAAGGAAACGGTATGATTGACCGCGAATCGTATCCTGGTGCATCGCGCCCGGCGTTGAAGCCGGACAGCATCGGATACCCGAAGACCACGGCGGCGGTGCTGACGGTCGCCGACGTGGACCCGGAAGTTGAAATCCCTGAAGAGAACGGCGGCACCCGCAAGGTGCTGACGGTCGTCTTCAAGGAGTTCCCCGATCTCGTCTTCTACACGAACAAGACGAGCCGCGAAGCCCTGATCGAGAAACTGGGGCTGAACGAGCGGAAGTGGATTGGGGAGCGGGTGCCGCTCGTGGTCGTGAACACGAACAACCCGCGCACGAAGAAGCCGCAGCCGTCGTTGTGGGTGGCCGACCCCGCTGAATGGGACGGTCATCTGTCGCGCGGTGGGCGGAAGGCTCGTCGGTAGGTGAAGCGGAAGAAGACTGACGTTCGGTCCCCGCGCAAAACCTCCGCGCGCCCGACGAGGGAGAAGAAGCCCAAGCTGCGTGAAGGCGGGCGTCAGTCTTCGCCGTTCAAGACAGAATGGAAGTATCTCGATCTCGCGAAGGCGAGTCGAGAGAAGGGTGGGAGTTCCAAGGGGAGTACCCCGAAGAGCCGCGATCGGGCTGAACGTTCGCAACGTTCGCTCCCATCCCGTTCCGTCGTGTACTACAAGCCGCCACCGAAGCGCACGCCGTTCCGTGATCTCACCGACGAGCAGGTGATCGCGTGGTACCTTCAGTTGCCGGGAGATCGGCGTCGGCGAGTACTAGAAAGCACGGCGATATGGAAGTGGTTCAACAACAACAAGCGCGACCACAAGAAGCTGATTGCGATGCAGGACGTGATTCGCGCGGAAGCAGTTGGGACGCCTCCCTCGACCACAGAGATCGCGGCGTATCTGCGGCTCGGCTCCGGCCCGCCGTGTTCGTGTGGGTGGATGGGGTACCCGTATGAAGACCACATTCTCGACGCGCGGAAATGTTTCCAGCACAAGCCACCTGAACTAGAGGATGACGACGATGACGACCTCCCTTTCTGAGACCGACGTGGACGTGCGCTCGACCGCGACCGGCGTCGAACTGGTGATTGTTCCGCCGCGTAAGTGGTGGCAGTTTTGGGTGCCGGACATAATGATCATTCCCCTGCGGCGCGGGCAGGTGATCACGCTGTACCAGTCTATTCACAAGCACGCGACGAAGGCGATGATATTAGAATGAGGTCGTGGAACTTCATTCAACAGGAGCTACCGATGGACCCGTATGTTCGCACGCGCTGGACCGAAGACGGGTTGATCGAGATTCGTCTCGATGCCGGGACCGCGCAGCACGTTCTCCGTGATCTCGGGGCGACGAGCGGCGCGCTGACGGTGAAGCTGTACGAATCGCTCGGGCACACGTTGCTCGCGCAGGACAAACCCCCAACGGAGGAGAAGAAGCCATGACGCTCGAACCGCACATCATCTACGTCAACGGGAAACCGCGCGCGATCACCTGGGCGAAAGACCCGGAGCACGCGCTAGAGTCGTACCGCATGGCCGCGCTCGGGACGAAGAAGGACGAAACCGAAGTCGTGACGGCGGTGTCGGGGTGGGATGCGCCGATCGAAGACGTGTCGCGGGTCTGCCACCTGGGGATTTACTCGCGAATGTTCCAGATGGACATGGCCCGGATGCAGCAACGGGGCTAGATTCTCGAAGGGTTTTTCCAGACCTTTTTCCAAAAAAGTGAGAAAATATTATGGGCGGCAAAGGCAGCGGACGGTGGCCGAAGAAGGGCACGCCGATCAGGGTCCCGAGCGAGCCGGAGGAACAGGACCCACAGGAGTTCACCGTCTCGGAGAAGATGGGCAACGTCATGGAACTGATCTCGCGCATGGGAGATCAGGTCGAGGCGGTGATGCTCAACGAGTGGAACGCCGAGCGGAAAAAGAAAGAGTACCTGATGACGATTCCCGTCGAGCAATTCTCGATGGACTATGTGCGCGAGCAGTTCGGGGGCGGGGACTACATCACGACCTTCCTCGATGAGTCGGGGGCGGCGTGCGGTGGCGGCGCGTTCACGATCTCGAAGAAGTTCGTCGGCAAGACCACGACGCCGACGCTCGACGGCGCGCCGCGCGGCACGATGGACCCGAGCACCGCGTTCGCGCTCGCGCAGATGAACGGGCACACGAAGGGGCTAGAGATGTTGGTGCAGTCGCAGGGCGCGATGATGCAAGGATTGCTCACCGCGATCGCTGGCAAGAAAGGTGAGGGACAAGACCCGCTCGACGTGGGGCTGCGCATCGCGGAGATCATCAAGGGGTCGAGCCGGGGTGACGGGCCGTCTATTCGGGAGATGGTCGGCGACATGGCCGAGACCTTCCGCGAGGGTATCAAGTTCGGGCAGTTGGCGCACACGCCAGCCGAGAAGGGGTTCGCGGACGTGTTGGAGCCGCTGATTCCCGCCGTCGGTCGCGCGCTCGAAGCGGCGGCAGATCAAGGAAAGATTCTCCCCGCGAAAACCGCAGCGCCGCGCACGCCGCAACAACCGGAGGCACCGTCCGTGGACTTGTCGAAAGCGCCGTGGCTCGCACACCTGCGTCCGTTCATCAACGAGATCGCGACCTGGGCGAAGAACGGATGGGACCCCGGCGCGTACATCACGTCAATGGTCGCGCGCATTCCTGACAACGTGCTCGATGAAATCTTCGAGGCGTCGAAGAGTCCGACGTTCATCGAAGACGCGCTCGCGTCGTTGCCGGTGCCGTTCCAGGCGTACAAGGCGTGGCTCACGAAGGCGCTGGCGGAACTGCGGGAGCAGGTGCAACCGGAGCCGGAGGGAGGGGCCGATGAAGAAGAAGACGACGAAGCCGGTCAAGGGTGAGACGATGGTCCGCGTGTTCGCGATGCAGACCGTCGCGCAGGTGCTCGCGCTCGCGATCAACACCGCGCGCATCGCGGAAGACAACGACCTGATCGCATCGCTCGAACGGGTGGACGCGCTGCACTATCACGAGGCGCGGAACTTCCTGGGACTCCCGCTCGGTCAACGCAAGAGACGGAGATGAAGTGCGAAACCTGCGGGACCTCGATGACCGAGTATCCGTTCGGGTGGCATTGCCCAACGTGTCACGCGAACGTGAAGAAAGAAGTGCTCGGGCCGTTTTCCGAAGAGGTCGAGTTCCCGTGTCCATTCTGCGGCGCGAGGTGCGCAACGATCGAGCCGCCTGGGGTGCTGCACGCGATGCCACCGTGCAAGCAGTTCATTGACTTGGACCCGATCGCGTTTCTCAAGGCGGCGAACTGGGTGGAACGGAGGAAGAATTGAAAAAGCGGGTGCGGTGTGCATGGTGCCGCCGTCCAGCGACTTGTGCGGTACGCTATCGGAACCAACAACGCCCTGGTTGGGGGATTCCGCGCTTGTGGTGCGGGACCTGTGATCTTACACAGAAGGTACCGTTAGAGGAGTGGGCGCGGTGGAAGATCGGGCCGCGCCTTGCGGAACCTCCGGTAGCAACGTAATAGTAGAAGGCATGACACGGATGACCGTCGGTACGATCGCGTTCGGGACGCTCGGCTCAATGCAGACGCTTCAGAAGATGCGAAGCGTGATCAATCAAAGTCTCACCGACCCGTTCGTGATCGAGGCCGCTCGTCGGCTCGTTGCGTCCCTTCCGGCTCGGGACTACGATGCGCAGGCTCGGGCGATTCGTGGCTTCCTGACTGAACGATTCCAGTTCGTCCGTGACCCGCGCGGGGTAGAGATGCTAGCTACCCCGCGCTACCTCTTGACACAGGTCGCCCGTCGCTACATGGTGCAGGGAGATTGCGATGATGCCGCCATCCTGGGCGGCGCGCTGGCGAAGGCAATCGGGCTTCGCGTGAGACTCATCGCTGTAGGATTCTTTCGGAAAGACGCGCCGCTGTCCCATGTGTACGCGATCGTTCACGGGCGGCGCTGGTGGGACCTCGACACGACCCGTCCCGCTCGGATGTTGGTCGAGCCACCTGTGACACGGACTCTTTCAGTCGAGGTCTAAATGTACGCGGCCCCCCCGGACAGGATTCGCAAGCGACTCAGGAAGCAGGGACAGCGGCGGCGTGGGAAGACGCCGGTCGGTGTGCTGCGCGAGCAGGCCGCGCGTCGTCGGTTGCAGGCGTACCAGTTCGGTGCGTATGACAGCCACGAATCGGCGGTGAGCTACGAGACCGGCGCGCAGTTCTTCGGCGCGCTGCAAGAGGAACTACAAAAAGATTTCTTCCCCGCGCGTCCGTTCAAGAAGCCGCTGCCGTCGTGGTGGCTCGGTGGGGAAGGCGGACAGTTTGGGTCCGCCGCGTCCGATGCTGCCGACGCGCCCGAGTACGACATTCAGCAAGACTCGTTCGCCGGTGCCTACGACGACGATCTCACCGCTGGCGGTCTCGGGCTGAAGATCAAGCTCAAGCTCCCGAAGTTCATCAGAAAGATGAAGCCGCTGAAGGTGCTCGGCAAAGTTGCGCCGGTCGCCGCGATGGTGATTCCCGGTCTCAACGTCGCGACCGCAGCGGCGATCGGGGCGGGCGGCGCGGTGTTGCGCAAGGGCACGAAGGCGAAGTTCTTCAAGGACATTCTCGGCGGCGCGGCGGTCGCGGGTGGCGGGCGTGTCGCGCTGAAGGCGGCGGTGAAGGTCGCGCCGAAAGCGTTGTCGAAGTTCACGGCGCTGCTCAAGGGACGTGGCAAGTCGGCGGCGGTGCAGGCCGCGCAAGCTGCCGGGATTCTTCCTCCGGTGATCACGCCGCCCGTGCAGGCGCAGATAGATGAAGCGGCGGCAGCGTCGCAGGCGCAGATGGCTCCGCTCACTGAAGCGGCAGCGGCAGCGATCGCGCCCCCGGCGTTCTCGCCGGTGCCGACGTATGCGCCGACCGAAACGGCGGCGTCGTACTCGCCGCCCGACGAGCAGGTCCCCGGCACGACTGATACAACCGTCCCCGGAGCCGAGCCGCCGAAGTCTGATGCGAAGAAGCTGATCGTTCCCGCGCTGATCGCCGCCGCACTTCTTCTATAAGGAGGCGCGATGCTCGGCCAGCAAGCAACATGGCTTGACCTCATCCCTGGGGCGCGGCAAGGTGTGTCGTACCTCATGGGACAGGTCGCCAATTTTCAGCGGCTCCCCGCGCGGTTCACGCAGGTCGAGACGGCGGCGATCGCTGCGAAGCGCGTCGCCGAAACGCGCGGCAATCTCGGCGCGGCAACGAAGCTCGCGCTCGCGCTGCAAGCCAACACGAAACTTCGTGAGCAGTGGACCTCCACGTCGGGCCGTCTCGCCGATGTGCTCGAAGGTCTTCGGACGACCGGACTCGCCGCGACGCCGGTCGAGCTTGGCGTTCTGGCTGCGCGCACCGCGACGGAAGTCGGTGCGTTGCTCAACGGCGCGAAGATCGTTGAGGGGCAGGTCTACAGCGCCGCGTCGTCGGTGATGAGTCCGAGCGAAGTCGCGGCGCTCAAGGTCGCGGCTCCCGCTGGCGGCGTGCAACCCACATCGTCGTTCACGAAGTACGCGATCTTCGGCGGACTCCTGTACGCGGGCGTACTGCTTGCCGGGAAGAAGCGCCGGACCTCGAAGAAGCGGTGAGCCACTACGTTCGCAGTCTTGGCTTCGGCCAAGTGAAGGATGACCCCGCGACGCCCGAGCAGCGCGCGCGCGATGCGTTTCTCATCGGACAGATCGGGGCGCTGGCTGAAGCGATTCGGCAGGCGAAGGCGCGCGGCGACACCGGGACAGCGGCGTTGATGCAGAAGACGAAAGACAAGTTGTACGCCGAGCATCTTGCGATTCAGCGCGCAATCATCGCGCAGGCGGCGGCACAGAAAGATGCAGCGGAGTCCGGCGCGCTCGCGTCCCCGCTCGAACGGCTCGCGGCAGGGATTCGGAAGTACGCGCTCATTGGCGGGCTGCTCGTCGGCGCGGCGATCATTGTGCCGCCCCTCTTGCGGAGAAAATGATGGCGACGAAACGCAAGAAGAAACGGGTCTACTGGTTCACCGAATCTGATCTCGGTCAGTGGATTGACGGGGCCTATGGCAGCGAGCACGCGATCGAGAAGATGGAAGAAATGCTCGGTGAGCTTGCCACCGATTACGCTGAGAATCTAATCAGCGAACTTGAAGAGATCGCCGAGCTTGAACTCGAAGAAGCCAGCGATGCGTATGACGAATGGCTCGAAGACGCGACGACGGCGCTACAGGAAGAGACGGAGCCGGGACTCGTGTGGGAGTGGGAAGCGGGCGATCTCGTGCTGCGCGAATCTGAGGATGACGACTAATGGCCGCGCCGCGCATCCCCACGAACCGCGACGACGTGATTGACTCGCGCGACGTGATCGCCGCGATTGACTGGCTCGATGAAGATGACGAAGATCGCAAGGCGCTCGAAGCGTTGGCGGAAGAGGCGGAAGGGTCACCGGACTGGCAGCACGGCGAGACGTTGATTCGGGACAGCCACTTCGAGGAGTACGCGGAAGAACTCGCGCGCGACACCGGGATGTTGGAAGGGGCGAACGACTGGCCGCTGCGACACATTGATTGGGAAGCGGCGGCGGACGAACTCAAGGAAGATTACTTCTCGGTGGACTTCGATGGCGTCGAGTACTGGATAAGGAACTGACGATGGCAAAGCGGAAGCGCAACCCGGAACTGCGAGAAGTGCGCACCGTCGGCCCGAATATGGTCGAGGCGCACCACGGGTTGCTGCACATCCTGTACTCGTACAAGACGCCGGTCGCGATTCTCGCGCCGAGCGGCATCTACAAGACGGATAAGTTTCACTCGGTCACGACCTCGAAGCACATCGGGAAGTGGATTCGTTCGTGGAACCTCGACCCGAAAGGCGCGGGCGAGATCGGCCAGGACGAGATCGAGCGGTGTGCCGAAGACGGCGTGGACCCACAGAAGGTGATCAGGGCGAGGAACCCGCGTGAGCGCATCACTGCGCGCGACGTGAGCGTGACGAAGAACGTGAACGGGTACTGGGTGCTGTCCACGATCAAAGACGGGCATCGCGTCCAGAACGTTTACGGGGGCTACAGCAAGCGCGATGCGATGCGCGAGTTCCTGGCAGCGGTGAACGGGCCGCAGAAGAACGCGCCGAAGAAAGCGCGGAAGACCGCGCGGCGCTCGCGGCTCATCAAGAAGATGGGGTTCTTCAAGCAGCACACGATGCGCGTCGGGCACACGGCACAAGACGCGCTCGCGCTCGCGAAGGCCGAGCAGGAAGCCGATCGTCGCGGGTGGACTTACGAGTATCACCCCGAGCAGGAACGTTACGAAGACGTGTACGGCGAGAAAGACCCTGGCGGTGAATGGGTCACCGTTGTCTTGAAAGACAAGTGGGGCAACGTGCTCGCGTCGCTCGGCTTCGTGGATGAACGCGACTCGAACTATCTACGCGGCGTCCGCGCGCAACTGGCTGAAGAAGCATTGAGCAACGTGAATGTTCGCGCCGTGAAGCCGCGATCGAAGAACCCGAAGCGCGGGCAGGTGGTCGTGCGCGGCGGTCGTGTCTTGCGGCGCGGTGGAAAGCGGCGTACTGTTCGACGCAAGCGGAACCCCGTGATCGGCATTCTTGGCAATCCGCCGCGCGACGGGAAGTATCTCGGCAAGGTGACGTACATCGAGTACACGCACGGTCACGACGGGCAGCGGTACTATCACGACTTCAAGCCCGCCGTGTACGCGCAGGTGACGGACGACGGTGGCGTGATCTTGTGGCACCCGACCAACAAACTGTGGAAGCTGTTTCCAGAACCTAAGTAGGAGAACACGGTAGGGTTCGGAGCGAGACCGACTCGCTCGTGACAATTCGCGAAGGCGATGGCGCAACACAATGACGACGCCAAGCCTTTGATCAACCCACACACGGGACGTGGCCCCCCAGGGCCAACGGGACGCCCCGCGTTGTGAGGTCGGTCAAAGGCTTGGCGTTTTTTCACG
>Ga0075424_100003100_pt1 | contig 15456 bp, 17 predicted proteins | sample SoiMethybrSBSTD3_FD_75301 | JGI IMG/M metagenome (GOLD analysis project Ga0075424, IMG submission 75301) | Bulk soil microbial communities from a Populus tree surrounding site in Tennessee, USA - Soil MetaG P. TD hybrid SBSTD3 | ecosystem: Environmental > Terrestrial > Soil > Tree plantation... | reverse complement strand
CGTTCACGGTGGACGCCTTCTCCGGCCAGACCTTCACGGGCAGCGTGACGCAGATCCGCAAGGCGGCCCTGGTCGTGCAGAATGTCGTCACCTACACCGTCGTGGTCGCCGTCGACAATCCGGGCGGCCGCCTGCTGCCGGGCATGACGGCCAACGTGAAGATGATCACCTCCGAGAAGCCGAACGTGCTCAAGGTCGCCAACGCCGCGCTGCGCTTCCGGCCGGCCGGCGCCGATGCGACGCCCGGCGCTCCTGCCGCACCCGGCGCGCCCGCCGCGGGCGGCGGCCAGGGCGGCGGTGGCGGCGGCGGCCGGGGCTCGGGCGAGCAGATGAAGGAGCGGCTGACGAAGGCGCTCAGCCTCACCAAGGAGCAGGAGCAGAAGCTCGACGCGATCTTCGTGGACACCCGGCAGCAGATGCAGGCGCTGTCCGAGCAGGAGCGGCCGGCCAAGGGCCCGCGCATCCGCGAGGCGGCGCGCGGCCGCATCCGCGAGATGCTGACGGCCGAGCAGCGCGCCAAGTACGACGAGATGAGCCCGGGCGAAGGCCGCGGCGATCGCGGCGGTGCCGCCAGCGCGCCCGGCCGCGTCTACATCATGGACGGCGAGAAGCTGAGGCCCGTGAGTCTCACGCTCGGCATCAGCGACGGCACCTCGACCGAGATCCTCCGCGGCGACCTCAAGGAAGGCCAGGAGGTCGTCACCGGCACCTCCGGCAAGCAGGGCGGCGGCGCGGGCAGCAGCGGCGGGAGTCCGCGCCTGCGGCTCTAGACGGCAGAGCGGCCATGACCCAGGGGATCATCCGGACGGAAGGCCTGGCGAAGGACTACGTCCTCGGCCCCCACGTCGTGCATGCGCTGCGCGGTGTCACGGTCGACATCGAGCCCGGTGAGTTCGTCGCGGTCATGGGTCCCTCGGGCTCGGGCAAGTCCACCTTCATGAACCTGCTCGGCTGCCTCGACACGCCGACGGCCGGGCGCTACTGGCTCGACGGGCGCGACGTGGCCGGCCTCGGCCGCGACGAGCTCGCCCGGATGCGCAACGCCAAGATCGGCTTCGTGTTCCAGCAGTTCAACCTGCTGCCGCGCACGAGCGCGCTGGAGAACGTCGAGCTACCCCTGCTCTACAGCAGCCTGCCCGCGCGCGACCGCCGCGAGCGCGCGCGCGGCCGGCTGGCCGCGGTCGGCCTGGCCGACCGCGAGCACCATCACCCGAGCCAGCTCTCGGGCGGCCAGCAGCAGCGCGTGGCCATCGCGCGCTCACTCGTCAACGAGCCCGCGGTGATCCTGGCCGACGAGCCCACCGGCAACCTCGACACGCGCACCAGCGTGGAGATCCTGGCGCTGCTGCAGCGGCTCAACCGCGAGGGGCTCACGATCGTGCTGGTCACGCACGAGCCCGACATCGCCGCCTACGCCGGCCGCGTCATGAACTTCCGCGATGGCCGGCTGCTCAGCGACGACCGGCGGCCGGCGCCGCAGGACGCCGCCGCCGCGCTGGCCGCGCTGCCGGTCGACGAAGAGGTGGTGGCGTGAATGCGCTGCAGGCCGTGCGCATCGCGCTCCGCTCGCTGCGCGTGAACAAGCTGCGGAGCGCGCTCACCATGCTGGGGATCATCATCGGCGTGGGCGCCGTCATCACCATGGTGGCGGTCGGCAGCGGCGCCCAGGCGCGCGTGGCCGAGCAGATCCAGAGCCTCGGCTCCAACCTCATCATCGTGCTGTCGGGCTCGGTCACCGCCGGCGGGGTGCGCATGGGCACCAGCTCCCAGCAGACGATCACCGAGGACGACGCGGCCGCCATCGCGCGCGAGATCCCGGCCGTGCAGGTCTCGGCGCCCTCGGTGCGCGGCAACGCGCAGATCGTGTTCGGCAATCTGAACTGGGCCACCGGCGTGCAGGGCGTGACGCCCGACTACTTCGAGGCGCGCGAGTGGCCGGTGGTCAACGGGCGCGCGTTCGGCCCCGAGGACCTCGACGGCGCCACCAAGGTCGCGCTGCTCGGCCAGACGACGGCGCTGAACCTGTTCGCCGAGGCCGACCCGGTCGGCCAGATCGTCCGCATCAAGAAGGTGCCGTTCACGGTCGTCGGGATCCTCGACCGCAAGGGCCAGAACTCCTGGGGTCAGGACCAGGACGACATCGTCATCATCCCGCTCTCCACCGCCAAGAAGAAGGTGCTCGGCAAGAGCAACTCCAACCCGCGCGCGGTCTCCGCGATCTCTATCAAGGTCCGCGCCGACGAGGACATGGGCGAGGCGGAGACGCAGATCCGCGAGCTACTGCGCCAGCGCCATCGCCTGCAGGGCTACCAGGACGACGACTTCTGGCTGCGCAACCTCTCGGAGATCCTCCAGACCCAGGAGGAATCGTCCAAGGTGATGACGTACCTGCTCGCCGCCATCGCCTCCGTGTCGCTGCTGGTCGGCGGCATCGGAATCATGAACATCATGCTGGTGTCGGTCACCGAGCGGACGCGCGAGATCGGCCTGCGCATGGCGGTGGGCGCGCGCGGGCGCGACATCCTGAGCCAGTTCCTGATCGAGGCGGTGACGCTCTCGCTCATCGGCGGCGTCATCGGCATCGCGGCCGGGCTCGGCGGGGCCGAGGCGCTCAGTTACTTCGCCGAGTGGCGCACGCTGGTCTCCGCGCAGGCCATCGCGCTGGCCTTCGGCTTCGCCGCGGCGATCGGCATCTTCTTTGGCTTCTACCCCGCCCGCAAGGCGGCGCGGCTCGACCCGATCGAAGCGCTGCGCTACGAGTAGCGGCGCCTCACGCCGCGCGCGCGATCGCCCGCGTGAACGCGCCCTCGAGGTAGGTCGGCGCGAGTCCCGACGCCCAGTAGACGAGCGCCTGGCGGTTGCTCTGCGTCGTCTCCCGCGACGTCGCCAGCGGCGGGCTGCCGTCGGCCGGCACGAACACGAGCCAGCCTTCCCAGCGCCCGTCCTCGCGCCCCTCGCCCCAGGCCTCGACGGTCCACGCTCGTCCGCCCTGCGTGATCGGTACCTGGTACGTGTGAATGGCTTCGACCATGCCCGAAGGCGGATGCAAGGCGCTTGCCTTCACGAGCCTCTGCTATGGTGGAAATGACATGGCGAGCGGCCGATCCGACCGCGCGCGCAAGCGGCGGAAGAAGAAGCGCCGCGCCGTCCGTGCGCCCAGCGCAACGAGCGAAGCGGAGACGCGATTGCTGGCGCTGGCGCGCGAGCTCGCGACGCCGCCGCTCAGCGTCGACCTCGCCGCCGCGCTCCACCATCTGGCCGCCGCGCACGCGCCCGCGGCGCCGCTACCGCGCGCCGTCGCGCGCGCGTGGATCCACGGCCGCGCGGACAAGACCGCCGCGCTGCAGCTCGCGTGGGCGCGCGAGCAGGTCCGCCTGGCCCTCGAGGAGATCCTCACGCGCGCGCCACGCGCCGGCGCGCTCACCGGGCCGGCCGAGACACGCGCGTGGCTGCTGCTCGCCGCCGCGGAGGCCATCGCGCAGGAGCCGGAGGCCGCCGCCGCCGATCGCCTCAAGACCCTGCTGGAGCTGACGGGCGCCTAGCGGGGCTCGACGGCACGGGCCAAGCGCTCGAGCATGCCGGTGGCGGGAAAGTCCGCGAAGCCGAGCATGAGATCGGTGGCGCCGGCCGCCGCGTAGGCGGCGATCCCGGCGGTGACGGTCTCGCGATCGCCGATCAGCGCGGTGGCGAGCAGCGGATCGTCCTCGGCAAGGCCGCGCTCGGCGCAGAACCGGCGGCGCCACGCCATGGCCTCGGCGCGCGAGTCCACCAGCGCCACGTCCACCTCGATTGATCGACGCACTTCGTGCTTTGGCCGCCGCACGTCGTGCGCGGGTCGTGGCGCGGCCACCAGCAGGTCGTCGAAGCGGGCGTTGAGGGCGGCGAACGTCGCGGGCGTCACGTACGATGCCTCCCAGCCGTCCGCGCAGCGCGCGGCCAGCGCCAGCGCGCGCGGCTTCATGGCGGCGATCCATACCGGCGGGCCCGGCCGCTGGACCGGTGACGGCGCCAGACGCGCCCCGCGCAGCGCCACCGCGCCCTCGGTGTCCACCGCCTCGCCGCGCCAGAGCGCGCGCACGATGCCGACCGCCTGCTCCAGCGCCTCCAGGCGCTCGGCCACCGGCGGATAGCGAATGCCGTGCCGCTCCCACGCCGCGCGCGTGCCGGCGTCCTCGGCGCCGACGGCGAGCCGCAGATCCAGCCGCCCGCCCGAGAGGTGATCGACCGTGGCCGCGCGCTTGGCCAGCCACGAGGGATGATGGGCGGCGCGATCGAACGCGTACGTGACGGCGGGACCGATGCGGACGCGCCGCGTCTGCGCCGCCAGCGCGCCCAGCATCGTCCAGCCGTCGTGGGTGAAATCCCACAGGCCGTCGCCGTAGGTGATGCGCGCGTAGCCGCACGCCTCGGCGGCGCGCCAGAAGCGGGCGACCGCCGCCACGTCGGTGGACCACGTCTGCACGCCGAGCGCGATCACGGCCCAGCACGATGGGCCGTCGCGCGCCCGCTGTCAATCGCGCCGTTCATCATCGTGATAAAGTGCGCGCATGGTCGTTCGCGTCGTCGCGCTCGTCGTCGTGATGTTCGCGCTCGTGCTGCCCGCCGCCGCCCAGACACCGGTCGAGAGCGCGCGCACGCTGGTGTCGCGCTATCACGAGAACCCGGCCAACATCGACAAGGCCCGCGAGCTGCTGGAGGCCGCGCTGGCCAAGGACCCGCAGCCCGACACGATGGTGATGCTCGCGTACGTGTACTTCCTCGTCGGCGACGTGCGCGCGCAGGGCGCGGACGCCAAGCTGGCCGCCTACGACAGGGGCCGCGAGGTCGGCAAGCGTGCCGTCGAGCTGGCCCCGAAGAACCCCGAGGCCCACGTGTGGTACGGCATCAACACCGGGCGCTGGGGCCAGACCAAGGGCATCATGCGCTCGCTGTTCCTGCTGCCCACCGTGCGCGAGGAGGTGGACGCCACCCTCGCCCTCGACCCCAAGAATCTCCGCGCGCTCGCGCTGCAGGGCAACGTCTTCTTCGAGGTGCCGCGCATCGCCGGCGGGGATCGCGACAAGGCCGAGGCGGTCTTCCGCAAGGCCATCGAGATCGACCCGCACTTCACCAACGCCCGCATCGATCTGGCCCGCGTGCACATCGCCAACGGCCGCTACGCCGAGGCCCGCGTGGAGCTGCAGAAGGTGCTCGACGAGAAGACTCCGCAGAACGTCGCGGACTGGACCGCCAAGGACACGCCACGCGCCCGTCAGCTCCTCGAGTCCATCAAGGGCAAGTAGCGATCGCCGAGGTCATCCGCCGGCTGCGGCGTACGCGGCCGGGCTGGAACCCGACGGCGCTGGCCGAGCTCGCCGACACCACCGGCGATCCCTTCCGCGTGCTCATCGCCTGCATCCTCTCGCTGCGCACGCAGGACACCACGACCGGCCCGGCCGCCGCGCGCCTGTTCGCGGTGGCGGCCACGCCGGCCGACATGCTGGCGCTGCCGGCCGCGCGCATCGCGAAGCTCATCTACCCGGTGGGCTTCTACCGCACGAAAGCGCGCGTGATCCTCGGCATCTGCCGCGACCTGCTGGAGCGTTTCGGCGGTCGGGTCCCCGACACCATCGACGCGCTGCTCACGCTCAACGGCGTCGGGCGCAAGACGGCCAACCTGGTCGTGACGATGGGCTTCAACAAGCCCGGCATCTGCGTGGACACCCACGTGCACCGCATCTCGAACCGTCTGGGGTACGTGCGCACGAAGCACCCGGAAGAGACGGAGATGGCGCTGCGCGATCGGTTGCCGCGCCGATTCTGGATCGGCTACAACGACCTGCTGGTGGGCTTCGGCCAGAACGTGTGCACGCCGATCTCGCCGCGCTGCTCCACCTGCCCCGTCCGCCCGCTCTGCCGCCGCATCGGGGTCACGTCGAGCCGCTAGCGGCGGGGCTCGATCAACGCCGGCGTCGCAGGCGCCGCAGCGCCGCGAGATTTCTGAGATCCGCGATGGGCTCGGGCTCCTTCGGCGTCTCCAGCACCTTCGGCACGGCGCGGAAGCGCGCGTCGCCCAGCAGCATCCGGAACGGGCGCAGCCCCAGCTCGCCGCGCCCGATGTGCTCGTGGCGGTCGAGGCCCGAGCCCAGCGGCGCGCGCGCGTCGTTGAGGTGGAAGGCCAGCACGCGCTCGACGCCCACGACGCGGACGCATTCGTCCATGGCCTCCCCGTACCCGGCTGGCGTGCGCACGTCGTAGCCGCCCGCGAAGAGATGGCAGGTGTCGAGGCAGACGCCGAGGCGCCGCGGGCGGCCGGCGCGGTCGAGCAGCGCGCCCAGCTCGGCGAACGTCCGGCCGAGCGCGCCGCCGGCGCCCGCCGTGTTCTCCAGCGCGATGCGCACGCGATAGCCGCGGGTGCGGCCGAGCGCCTCGCGCACGGCCGCGGCGATCCGCTCGAGACCCGCCGCCGGGCCGGTGCCCAGATGCGAGCCCGGATGGATCACGACGCACAGCAGGCCGAGCGCCTCGGCCCGCTCCAGCTCGTCGGTGAACGCGTCCACCGCCTGCCGCCACGCCGCGGCGTCGGGGCTGGCCAGGTTGATCAGGTAGCTCGCGTGCGCGAAGACCGGCGCGATGCCGGCGGCCCGGCGCGCGACGCGGAACGCGCGCACCTCGTCGGCGCCGAGCGGCCGCGCCGCCCACTGACGCTGGTTCTTCAGGAAGATCTGCACCGCGCCGCAGCCGAGCGCCCGGCCGCGCTCGAGCGCCAGGTGCAGGCCGCCGGCGATGGAAACGTGCGCGCCGATCTCGTCGCGCGCCGCGGGCCTCACCCGCCCGCCGGTCCGCCGGGCGCCAGCAGCTCGGCCAGGCGCGCCTGCCGATAGGCCCAGAGCGCGCGCAGCTGACGCTCCACGAGCACACCGTGGGCGAGCCGGCCGAGCGGGCCGAGCGGCAGCCGGTAGGTCACGCGGTCTTCCACCCAGGTGCCGCCGCCGTCCTCGAGGAACAGGTGGCGATGCTCCCAGCGCGCCCACGGCCCGCGCACCTGGACGTCGACGAAGCGGTAGGGCGGATCGTACTCACGCACGTAGCTGCGCCAGCGCAGCGGCACGCCGAGCCACCGCACGCGAAAGTCGAGTACCGCGCCGGCCGCCAGCGTCGCGTGATCGGTGCGCAGCCGGAGCCCGACGTGCGGCGGGGTCAAACGCAGGAGATTCCGCGGATCGGCGAAGAATGCGAACACCTCGGGGCGCGGGCGCGCCAGCCGGACGCGGGTCTCGAGGACGTGATCGGCCATGCGGCGTGGGCGCCGCCGTCAGCGGCGCGGGCTATGATAGGCAGGTGCCCGCGCTCAGTCAAACACGCGCGTACGCAGCGCTGCTGCTGATCGCGACGCTCTGGGGCACCTTCCCGGTGACCGGGAAGCTCGCCGTGCAGGATTTCCCGCCGGTCTTCCTCACCGCCCTCCGCGCCGTGATCGCGTCGTCGTTCCTCGTGGTCCTGCTCGCGCGCTCGGGCGCCGAGACCGTGCGCGGTCTCGGACCGGACAGCATCCGCGCCTTCGTCGTGCTCGGCGTGTGCGGCCTGGTGCTCTCCACGCAGCTCTCGTACATCGGCTATGCCTACACCACCGCGGCGAACGCGGCGATCCTCCAGGCGGCCACGCCCGTGCTGGTGGCGCTCGGCGCGCGCGCGTATCTCGGCGAGCGGCTGCGCCGCCGTCAGCAGCTGGGCGTGGCCGTGTCCGCGCTCGGCGTGCTGGTGGTGGTCACCGACGGCCGCCTCTGGCGGCTGCGGCTGGAGGACCTGAAGCCGGGCGACTTCATCACGCTGGTGGGGCTGGTGGCGTGGATGACGTACACGGTGTACGGCCGCCGCGTCGTCACCACGCACTCGCCCGCGCTGACGACGACCGCGGCCTACGTGGTCGGCACATGCATCCTGGTGGTCGAGGCGGCCATCACCGCGCCCCTCTTTCCCCGCCCGATGCTGACCTCGGGGCGCGCGTGGGCAGTCGTGCTCTACCACGCCTTCTTCGGCGCCATCGCGCACATCTGGTGGTATCGCGCGGTGGATCGCGTCGGCGCCAGCCGCGCCGCCGTGTTCATGAACGTCACGCCCATTGTCGGCGTGGTGCTGGCCGCCACGCTGCTGCGCGAGCCGGTGGGGATCTGGGAAGTCCTCGGGACCCTGCTGGTTCTGGCGGGGGTCGCGCTGACGACGGGTCGCGCGACTCGGCAGTAGCGTAGGAAAAAGGCGGCGGTGGGAAACAGAGCCCTTGCCTATGAACAAAGAGGGGGGCCCGCGGGGCCCCCCTCTTTACTCCCCCGTTCGCGCGATCCGCGAAGACGGTGTGATTCGACCCATTGATTCGATCCGCTAGAGCTTTTTGACCTCGGCGAGGACTTTGTCCGGGTCCGGGAGCTCGCCCTTGCCGTACTTCTCGATGAAGCGGACCTTGCCCGTCTTGTCGACGAGGAAGGTGGCGCGGGTGTTGGCGTTCCAGTCCGGCCAGTAGACGCCGTAGCTCTTGGCGGCGGTGCGCTGGACGTCCGAGAGCAGCGGGTAGTGGCTGATGCCGACCGACTTCGCCCAGTTCTCGTGGCTGAACGGGCTGTCGGTGGAGATACCCAGGACCTGGGTATTGGCCGCCTCGAAATCAGCGATGCGCTGATCGAAGGCGGGCATGCACTTGCTTCAGCCCGGTGTCCAGTCCAGCGGGTAGAACAGGATGACGACGTTCTTGCCCTTGTAGTCGTGCAGACTGACGTCCTTGAGCCCGATCGTCTTGAGCGTGAAGTCGGGCGCGGCGTCGCCCACGTTCACCGTCTTGTCCGTAGTGCTCACTCGGTGGCTCCCCCTTTCGCAGATTTGCGCGTCTCGCGAGCCATCGTAGCATGCGAGCCTGGCGGGACGCGGACCGGCGGCTTGCGCACGCCTGCCCACAGCCGGTCGCGCCGCGCCTCGAGGGGCTGCGCAGTGAGCCCCAGGTGCGCGGCGGCGGTGACCACGCGGCCCGTCTCCCACAGCTTCTGAAAGCGCGTGGAGAACCGCGGATCGCGCAGCGCGTGGTGATCCATGATCACGCGGCAGCCGGTGGCGTCGAGGACGCGCCGCAGGTTGTCGATGGCGCGGTCGATGGCGCCGGTGCCCACCTCGCGCTCGACGTAGGACGGCGGGCCCGAGAGATAGAGCGTCGTCGGCCGCGCGTTGATCAGCCACGCCGCGGCCACCGCGGAGAGCGGGCCCTGCACGTCGGAGGCGAACACGAAGCGCTGGTGTTCGTGGTGATCCACGATGGTGAGGGCCACCACGTAGCCGAGCGGGGTGCCCTCCCCGCCGTGCGGCAGCGGCGGCGAGACGTGCAGCTCGAAGTCCTGGGTGACGATCGCCACGCCGTCGGCGGCCTGCACGCGCGCGGGCCCGTCGAGCGCCTTCCACAGCGCCTCGGCGCGCCGGGCCTGGGCGCCGCTCACCATCCGCCGCGGATCCTTCACCAGCACCACGCGGCCCGCGTACGTTGCGGGGTCCGAGCGGAAGTGGTCCTCGTGGTAGTGGCTCACGAACACGTAGCGCGCGCGCGTCGCATACGCCGAGATCCGGTCGTTGGCGCGCTTGAGCGCGTCCCACTCTTCCTGGCTCGGCGGCAGCCCGTACCGCTGCGGCGCCAGCGTCGCCCCCGGGTCGATCAGGATGCCGGTCGCACCCGCCTCGACATAGGTGGCCATCGAGCGCACCCCGAGCGACTCCGCGGCAAGCGGATGGATCTTCAAATGCAACGCCCGCCATCCACTTCGACACAGGAACCCGTGATCATGGCGGCGTCGTCGGACGCGAGGAACACCGCGGTGTTCGCCAGGTCCTGGGGTTCGTTGAGGCGGCCGAGCGGAACGGTGGCGATGTACTGGCGCAACCCTTCCTCGTCGACCTCCACCTTGTTCATGAAGGTCGGCAGCATCGGCGTATGGGTGGCCACCGGGGCGATCGCCACCACGCGCACGCCGTGCGGCGCCGCCTCCAGCGCGAGCGCCTTGGCCAGCACGGTCACCGCCCCCTTGGACGACGCGTAGGTCTGCCCGCCGGGCCGCGGCCGGATGGCGGAGGTGGACGAGGTGATGAGGAACACGCCGCGGCGCTGCTTCTTCATGACCGGCAGCGCGTACTTGGCGCCGAGCCAGACGCCCTTGACGTTGACGGCGAAGATCTGATCGAACGTCTTCTCGTCCACGTCCTCGATGTCCGTCTTCCACTGCGGCACGCCGGCGTTGGCGAAGAAGATGTCGAGCCGGCCCCAGCGTGCCACCGCCTGCGCCACGACGGACTGGTTGTCGGCCGCGCGGGCGACGTCGGCGCGCGCGCCCACCGCCTGGCCGCCGGCCTTCTCGATCTGCTCGACGGTCTTCTTGGCCGCCGCCTCGTTGAGATCGACCACCACGACCCGCGCCCCCTCGCGAGCCATGGCCTGAGCGCTCGCCGCGCCGATCCCCGACCCCGCCCCCGTGACGATCGCCACCCGGTCCTTCAAGCGCATACGCGACTCCTTCTCAGAGGGCCAGCTCGGCCATCGTGCGAACGGCGGTCGGGTCGCCGGAGACCATGATCGTCGTGACGCCGGAGGATGTCCACTCCGCGAGCTGCTCGCGGAGGCGCGCGGGCGGTCCGCACAGCGCCACCTCGTCCACCAGCGCGTCGGGGACCGCGGCGGCCGCCTCGTCCTTCTTGCCGGCCAGGAAGAGGTCCTGGATGCGCTTGGCGGCATCCTCGTAGCCGTATCGCCGCGCGATGTCGTTGTAGAAGTTCCGGCCGCGCGCGCCCATGCCACCCACGTAGAGGGCCAGGCGCGGCTTCACGACCGCCCGGCACGCCGCCGCATCGTCACCGACCACGACGGCCACCATCGGCATGACGTCGAAGCGCGCCGGCGCCCCACCCCGCGCCTTGAATCCCTCGGCCAGCCACTCGCGGAACATCGAGGCCCGGCGCGGGGAGAAGAAGATGGGGATCCAGCCGTCGGCGATCTCGCCGGCCAGCGCCACGTTCTTCGGTCCCACCGCGGCGAGGTAGATCGGCAGGTCGGCGCGGCCATGGAGGATCGAGCGCAGGGGCTTGCCGAGCCCCGTGGCGTCCGCGCCCTTGTACGGGATGTCGTAGTACTCGCCGTGGAACTCGACGGGCTTTTCGCGCTTCAAAATGGCCCGCACCACCTCGACGTACTCGCGCGTCTTGGCGAGTGGCTTGCCGAACGCCTGTCCGTGCCAGCCCTCGACCACCTGTGGACCCGACACGCCGAGCCCCAGCCGGAACCGCCCGCCCGACAGCCCGTCGAGCGTCATCGCGGTCATCGCCGTCATGGCCGGCGTGCGCGCCGGGATCTGCATGATGCCGGTGCCGACGTGAATCTTCTCGGTCCGCGCCGCGATCCACGCGGCCGGCGCCACGGCGTCCGAGCCGTAGGCTTCCGCCGTCCACACCGAGGCGTAGCCGAGACGCTCGGCTTCCTGGATCTTGGCGATGTCGATGGTGATGCCGGTGCCCGAGTAGCTCAGGTTCAGCGCGAGCTGCAAGGCGATGCTCCTTCTAGCGATGGGGTGGCCGTCCCGGCCCCCCCATCACCCCCCATTCGCGCGGAGCGCGAACACCGTTCACAGCACCGCGCGTCACTTCCCACCGGTACTTCGCGAGCGGCACCCGGCCGCGCCGCAGCCTAACACCTTCCTGCTCGAGGCGGATGCGCTGCGTGAGCATCCCGCTGGCCACCCGCCGCCGGCTGATGCCGCCCTGCGCGTTCACCACGCGGTGCCACGGCACATCCTCGGGGCAGCGCGCGATCGCGCCGCCGACCGCGCGCGCCGAGCGCGGATGACGCACCAGCGCGGCGATCTGCCCGTACGTCACCACGTGGCCGCGCGGCACGCGCCGCACCAGCGCGTACACCGCGGCGCGAAAGCGCATGCCGCCGGCGATCGACCTCGCCCTCACCCCAGCGCCGCACCCGCGCCCAGCTCGTGCAGCCGCGCGTACAGCCCGCCTTGCCGCAGCAGCGCGGCGTGGGTGCCCTCTTCGTGGATGCGGCCGCGATGCAGCACCAGAATCCGGTCAGCCTGGTGAATCGTCGACAGCCGGTGGGCGATCGTGATCGTCGTGCGCCCCGTCATGAGCCGCGCCATCGCCTCCCGGATCATGCGCTCGGACTCGGGATCGACACTGGACGTCGCTTCATCCAGCACGAGGATTGCGGGATTGTACACGAGCGCCCGCGCGATGGCCAAGAGCTGGCGCTCGCCGTGCGAGAGATTCGCCGCGCGCTCGACGAGCGGCGTGGCCAGTCCCTGCGGCAAGCGCGCGACCAGCGCGGCGGCATTCGCGGAGGCGACCGCCCGTTCGACCGCCGCGCGGCCGTCCACGCCGTCCAGCGTGAGGTTCGACTCCACGGTGCCGGTGAACAGCACGGGATCCTGGAAGATCACGCCGACGTGGCGCCGCAGCGCGGCCAGCTCCCAGGCCCGGACGTCCACGCCGTCGACCAGCACGCGCCCGCGGGCCACGTCCCAGGTGCGGTTCAGCAGGCGCACGCACGTGGACTTGCCCTCGCCCGTCGTGCCCACCAGCGCCACGTGCTCGCCCGGCGCCACCGTGAAACCGCAGTCGGCCAGTACCCAGCGCTCGCCCGTGTACGCGAACCACACGCCCTCGAACACCACGCGACCCGGGGCGGACGCCGGCGCCGGGCGCGTCGCGCGCACCGGCGTCTCGATGGCCGGCCCGCGATCGAGCAGGCCGAAGATGCGCTCGGCCGACGCCATGGCCGCCTGCATGACGGTGTACTTGGCGCCGAGGTCGCGGATCGGCAGGAAGAACCGGTTGGTGTACTGGATGAACGCGACCAGCGCGCCGAAGGTCAGCGCGTCGTCGAGAATGCGGCCGCCGCCGTACCAGAGCAGCAGCGCCAGCGCGATCGAGCCCAGCGCCTCCACTGCGGCATAGAGCGAGGCCTCGAATCGCGTGGAGTCGAAGAGGCCGCGGCGATAGTCCTCGTTGCGCCGCTGGAACTGCGCGCGCTCGTGGGCCTCGCGCGCGAACAGCTGCACGACCGCCATGCCCTGGATCGACTCCTGCAGGAACGCGTTGAGGCGCGCCAGCCGCCGCCGCACCTCGCGGTACGCGTCGCGCGCGCGCAGGCGGAAGTAGCCGGCCACCGCGAACAGCACGGGCACGATGGCGAACGTCACCAGGGCCAGCCGCCAGTCCATCCACAGCATGATCCCGACCACGCCGGCGAGGGTCACGACATCGGCCACCACCGCGAAGAGCCCGCTGGTGAAGGCCTCGCTCACCGCCTCCACGTCGCTCAGCACGCGCGTCATGAGACGGCCCACCGGTGTGCGGTCGAAAAAGCCGGCCTCCAGCCGCAGCAGGTGCTCGAACAGCCGCGCGCGCAGGTCGTGGATGACGCGCTGGCCGGTCAGGGCCATGAGGAACGCCTCGAACAGCCGCAGCGCGTACAGCGCGCCGAGCACGGCGGCGTACATCACCGCCACCGTCGTCAGGCCCGTCCAGTCCGCGTGCAGGATGTGATCGTCGATCGCGACCTTCAAGAGATACGGCTGCGCCAGCTCCAGCAGCGTGATGAACGGGAAGAGCGCGACCGAGCCCCACACGAGGCGATGGTGGGCGCGCGCCGTGGCCCACAGCCGCGCGGCCAGCCGGCGATCGAACGCGCGGCCGAGGACGTCGTCGTGCTCCTCGTGCGGGTCAGGCACGCGCGATCTCCTCCTCCAGCCGCTGCATCCGCCAGAGTCGCGCGTAGAGTCCGTCCTGCGCGACGAGGGCGGCGTGCGTGCCGGTCTCCACCACACGCCCCTCGTCCAGCACGACCACGCGATCGGCCGCCTGCGCGGCGCGCAGCCGGTGGGTCATCAGCAAAATCGTCGGGGCGGCGCCGCGCAGACCGGCCAGGATCTCGGTCTCCTTGGCGGCGTCCACGTTGGCGAAGACGTCGTCGAGCACGAGGATGGGCGGCGTGCCCGCCAGCGCGCGTGCGAGCGCCACGCGCTGACGCTGCCCGCCGGAGAGCGTGAGCCCCCGCTCGCCGACCACGGTGTCCCAGCCGCCCGGAAACGCCGCCACCTCGTCAGCGATGCCCGCCGAGGTCGCGGCACGCTGGACGTCGGCGTCGCCGATTCCCTCGCGCCCGAGCGTGACGTTGTCGGCGAGGCCCCGCGAGAAGAGGAACGCGTCCTGCGGCACCCAGGCCAGTGCCGAGCGCAGCCGCCCGAGCGGCAGCGTGGTGACGTCCTCGCCGCCCAGGAAGACCGTGCCCGGCGGCGGTTCCCACAACCGGGCGAGCAGCAGGCCCAGCGTGGTCTTGCCGCCGCCCGTGGGCCCCACGACCGCCACCAGCTCGCCGGGGCGCACCTCGAAGCTCACGTCGCGGAGCACGGGCGGCCGGCCCGCGTAGGCGAACGTCAGGCCGATGAAGCGGATCGCCGGCGCGCCGGGCCGTCCGATCGGCGCATGATCGCCGGAGGCCGGCGCGCCGGCGTCGGCCACCACCTCCTCGATGCGCTCCATCGAGGCCAACCCGCGACGGCCGAGCGCCAGCGTGAAGCCGAGCGCGGCGGTCGGCCACGCGAGGTAGCCGAGGTAGCCGGTGAACGCCACCAGCGCGCCGAGCGTGATGCGACCGGAGGCCACGGCGGCGCCGCCCGCCCAGAGGATGACGAGCGTGCCGAGCCCGGTGACGAGGCCCATGAGCGGCGTGAAGTGCGCCTGCGTCCGCGCGAGCAGCGCGCTGGCGTCGCGCAGGGCCGCGTTGGCAGCGGCGAACTCGGCGGTCGCGCGCGCCTCCATCGTGTACGCGCGCACGACGCCCATGCCGGCCAGCCGCTCCTGGACGACCGTGGACAGCTCGCCCAGCCGATCCTGGTTCTCGTGCGTGCGGGCCGTCACCAGCGCGTTGTAGCGGCGCACGAGCAGCACCAGCGCCGGCGAGGGCGCCAGCGCCCACACCGTGAGCCAGGGATCGACCGCCAGCATGGCGGCCAGGGCGCCGATGAAGGCGAGCGCGGTCGAGGCGGCCGAGATGGCGCCGAAGCCGACCAGCGAGCGCACGGCGCTCACGTCACTGGTGGCGCGTGCCATCAGATCGCCGGTCGTGTAGCGGGCGAAGGCGCTCGGCGAGAACGTCTGCACGGCGTCGTAGAAGCGCGCGAGCAGATCCGCGGCCACGTGCTGCGCGCCGCCGGCGATCGCAAAGCGCGAGGCCAGGCGCGCCACGAAGTTGCCCGCCGCGCAGAGCACGATGATCGTCACGTAGTGGCCGAGCGGCGCCTCGGCGCCATCGGCGGTGAGCGCATCGATGGCGTGCTTGACCGTCCACGGGATGACCAGCGAGAGCCCGGTGGCGGCCCCCAGGCAGAGCAGGCCGAATGCGTAGCGGCCGCGGTAGGGCGCGATGGCCCGCCAGACTTCGCGGGC
>Ga0075424_100003097_pt1 | contig 15462 bp, 13 predicted proteins | sample SoiMethybrSBSTD3_FD_75301 | JGI IMG/M metagenome (GOLD analysis project Ga0075424, IMG submission 75301) | Bulk soil microbial communities from a Populus tree surrounding site in Tennessee, USA - Soil MetaG P. TD hybrid SBSTD3 | ecosystem: Environmental > Terrestrial > Soil > Tree plantation... | reverse complement strand
TCGCTTCCGCGAGGGCCGCCTGCACGAACGCCGATTTAATCGGGCCATGGGGAATCGAGTCGACACAGAGAGCCGGCCATCCTGGTGTGGGGGTCGCTCAGCTGACGTTCGATGGCGCCGGCAACGTAACCGGATCAGTGACGGCGAGCGAAGACGGATCGATTATCACCGGAGTCCTGACGGGCACATATTCCCTGGCGAAGAATTGCACGGGCACCGTGACGCTCGACTTCGCCGGTCTGGGAACCTCCACGGCCAGCATCGTCCTTCACGCCGGCAAGAAGGCCTTGGAAATCATCACCACCGAAGACGGCATCGTCGAATCGGCCTTTGGGCTCCCCCAGGGCGCCATCACCTGCGGTTTCACGGGCAAGAAGGAAACCTTCGCGTCGAGCCTGGCGGGTGTCGTGCCGGGTACGGGTCCTGTGGCAGGCGTCGGTCAATTCGTTCTCAAGGGAGATGGAAACCTTACCGGCACCATCACCTTCAGCAACCAGGGCACGCTCTACAAGGATGTTCCGGTTACAGGCACCTACACGGAGAACGCCGACTGCAGCGGCACCGCGACGCTTTCACCCAGCGGATTCCCGCCGTCCCATTACAGTCTGGCGATCGTCGACACGCGCAAGACAATTCTGATTATCCAAACCGACTCCGGCACAGTCATCGCCGGAACCCTGCAGAAGTGAGGGGCGGACGCTAGAACCGGTACGTCGCGCCGACGCGGATCCGTCGGGCGGGCACGATGGACTGCGGCGCGGCGTAGAAGAGCCCGGACCGCGTGGTTTGCGCTGTGACCGTCGCATCGTTCGCGACGTTGAATGCCTCGACCAGGACTCCGATCGCGCCGCCGCCGATCGCGAACCGCCGCTCCACGCGGGCGTCGAGCCGCAGCTGCGCGTCGTAGCGGCTCCCGCCGCGCGGTTCGACGAACACGTCCGTGCGCCCCTGCGGCGTCTGCGTCCGCGTGGTCCGGAGCGTCCGCGTGAAGGTGTCGCCGGTGGTGTAGTAGAAGACGGCCGACATCAACAGCTTTAATGGTCCGCGATACGTCCCGAGCGCCTTCACGAGGTGGGTGTTGTCGTGCGTCAGCTGTCCGTCGCGAAGCGGCTGATACCGCGGATCGGTGTTCGGGTCGTTGTACTCGAGTGGATCGTTGCCCGCGTTGCTCACGTTGTCGTAATTCCCGGTCGTTCTCGAAAGCACGTACGACGCATGGAGCTGCCAGCGTTCCACCAGCCGGCTCGCTGCGATCCGAACGCCTTCGTACTGCCGGAATGCGCCATCCGGGTTCGTAATCAGATACTGGTTGTTCAGCGGGTTCGTGCGCTGCCGGTAGAGAGTGACGGTCTGTCTCGTGTCGTCGGTGTTTCCAAGTGCGCCGTCCGGCCCGGGATCCGCGACAACGACCGTCGTGAAGTCCGCCGGGGCGAACTGCAGCACGTCATCGATGAACTTATCGTTGCGCCGGTAGATGCCGGTGATCGCGACGTCCATGCCGAACATGCGCCGCTCGACCCCGAACGTCGCCTGCTGCATGCGCGGCTGCTGCAGGCCGGAATCGATCGTGTGGTTCTTTCCCGGCGTGTCGAGGAAAACGGCGCTCGTCGGATTGAGCCGGCTGTCGACGTCGACGCCGTACACGGCATTGATCTGCGGGTCGACGAGATCGAAAAAGCTCGTCCTGGCCGCATCGAAGTACCAGCCGTAATGCCCGCGTACCGTGGTCTTGCCCGCGATCCAGCCAAACCCGATGCGCGGAGCGATCGAGTTGGTCGCGAACACCTGGTCGTTCAAGTGCCCGTTCGATCCGGTGATGCGGTCGAACCGGATCCCGGGATTCACGGTGAAATGCGCGCCTGCCTGCCATTCATCCTGCACGAACGCGGAGATGCGGAGGATCGAGTCGTCCTTTGAATAGCCGTCGTACAGATGCGCGAAGTACGGCACCCCGAAGCTTGCTTCGATGAGCTTGCCGCCGTTGTAGCCGTACGCGCTGCGCGCGCCGCTGCGCTCGAATTCGGCGCCAGCCTTGGTCGAGTGCTTGCCGTCGCGCAGCAGCTTCGTGAAGTCGGCGGCAGCCTGGTGGCGGATCCGATCCGCCTTGTAGTGATAGAAGCCGTTGACCGCGTAATAGTCCTCGTCTGGGTCATACCACCCTGGAACGTCGCCGTTGTAGGGCGTCAGCTTGAACGAGCCCACGAAGCCCGAGTAGCTGACGTCGACGGTCGAGCTGCGCGAAAGCACTCGCGTGTAGGCTCCCTTCCATGCCACCTCGGGAGACTGCTGCCGCAGTGTCGCCTCCGGCGCGACGTTCGCAGCCGCATCGTGCCCTTCGACCGTGAACGTATCCGCTTCGACGAACCCCTCGATCCTCGAGTTGTCGGACGTCGTGAAGGTTGGCTTGAAGAGGAACCGCGGCGAGCTCTCGACGTGCGCCGACGGGCCTCCGCCCGCTTTGTAGCCGGTCTTGGCGACGGGCGGAAAGCCGAAGGGCGTGGACTTCGGACGGTAATACTGCGCACCGGCGAAAAACCACGCGCGATTCTCTTTGAACGGGCCGCCGAACTGTGCGCTCGTATCGCTCGTGTAGTCCGCCTTCGCTGGCGCCAGCTGCGGGTTCGACGGGCCGTCGATGTTCGACGACCGCAGGCTGTCGTTCTGGAACAGCGTCTCGAAGAGACCGTGGTGCGAGTTGGTTCCGGAACGCAGCTCGACGTCCGCGACGACCCCGGTGAAGGCGCCGTATTCCGCGTCGGCTCCGAGGCCCTTGATGTCGATCCGGCCGATCCAGTTGTAGTTGGCGAACACCCACGTCGCGCCGGTCTCCGGATCGTTCATCGCCGCGCCGTCCAGCCGGTAGGCGTTGCTCGATTCGCCGCCGCTGCCGTACGCGGAAAAGCTGTTGGGGTTCACGCCGGGCGTGAGCGCTGCCGCCGCAAACGCGAAGCGGCTCTCGACGGGCAGCAGCTCGAGCAGCTCCGACGTGATCGTGGTGCGGGTGGACGTTGCCTCGACCGCGGGCCGACCGTCCAGCGTGACCGACTTCACCTGTTCTGCCGCCGGCGGCGCCGGCTTTGGGGTTTGAGCCGACGCGACGACGGGAAAGAGGAGCGCCGCGGCCAGAACCGTTTTGCTCATGCGCCCATAGAGTGCCACAGGTTACGATAACGGGAGCGATGCCGGGTCCAAAGAAACCACAGAAAACACCGACACCAAAGAAGCCCGCGCAACCAAAGAAACCGCCGAAGCCAGTCTCCGTAGCGTCCGCCTTTAGGCGGACCACTCAACCCGCGCAGAAGCCCGCCCCGAGACCGGCGCGAGGATTCTCCATTCTGATGGTCGCGTCGGAGGCGCACCCGTACGCGAAGACAGGCGGCCTTGCCGAAGTCGCGGCAGCGCTGCCTGACGCGCTCGGACGTCTGGGGCACGAGGTCACGCTCGTGCTGCCCCGATATCGCGGCGTCGATGTGGCTGGCGCGCAGGCCCTGAAAGCCAGCCTCGCGATCGGCAGCGCGGTGCAGCCGGTGACGTTCCACCGCCGCGAAGAGCGCCAGGGCGTCACGGCCGTCTTGGTCGACGTGCCGGAGCTGTTCGATCGCGAAGGCCTGTACAGCGCCAACGGCATCGATTACGCGGACAACGCCTGGCGGTTTGCGGTCTTCAGCCGTGCGGCGCTCGAATACGCGCGGCTTCGGGGCGAGCGGCCGTCGATCATCCACGCGCACGACTGGCAGACGGGTCTGGTGCCCGTGTTTCAGAAGATGCTGTTCTCGCCAGACCCGATCGTCGGCGGGGTGCCGGCCATTTTCACGATCCACAACCTTGCGTTCCAGGGCGTCTTCCCGTCCGCGATCGTGCCGGGGCTCGGGCTCGGTTGGGAAGTAATGAACATCAACGCGCTCGAGTTCTGGGGCAGCGTCAGCTACCTGAAGGGCGGCATCAACTTCAGCGAGCGGATCACGACCGTCAGTCCGACCTACGCCCGCGAGATCCTCACACCGGAGCTTGGCTTCGGGCTCGACGGCGCGCTGCGGCGCCGCGCAGACGATCTCGTCGGCATCCTCAACGGCATCGACGTCGATCGGTGGGATCCATCGCGCGATTCGCTCGTTGGCGCGACGTATACGTCAGCCGACTTGTCCGGCAAGACTCGAGCGAAGCAGGTTCTGCTCGAGGACGTCGGGCTGAAGGCCTCGACGTCGCCCGTCATCGGGATCATTTCGCGGCTGACGGACCAGAAAGGATTCGATCTGATTGCGGCCGCGGCCGCGGAGCTCATGTCATTGGATGCGACGTGGGTCATGCTCGGCAGCGGCGAGACGAAGTACGAAGATCTCTGGCGCACGCTTGCCGCCAGATTCCCCGAGCGCGTGTCCGCGACGATAGGATTCAGCGAGCGTCTCGCGCACCGGATCGAGGCGGGCGCTGACATCTTCCTGATGCCGTCGCGCTTCGAGCCTTGCGGGCTGAACCAGATGTACAGCCTGCGCTACGGCACAGTTCCGGTGGTCCGTGCGACCGGCGGACTTGCCGATACGGTTCGCGACGCGGGCGGGCCAGGTGGGAACGGAGTTCGCTTCACCGAGTACACGCCGGCCGCGCTGGTCGGGGCCGTCGAACGCGCGCTCGAGCTCTTCCGCAATCCGAAGCAGTGGAAGAGCTTACAGCTGGCAGGCATGCAGGGGGACTTCTCCTGGGACGCTTCGGCCCGGGAGTATGTCAAAGTGTATGAAAGCGCCGCTGCGGCGCGGGAGAACCCTTGAATGGCATCTGAGAAGATCGCAACCCTTACCGACACGAATTTCGATCAGTCCGTCATCAAGTCGGCGCAGCCGGTGCTCGTCGATTTCTGGGCGGATTGGTGTGGCCCCTGCAAGCGATTGGGTCCGACGATCGACGAGCTTGCCACCGACTACGACGGACGCGTGACCATCGGCAAGCTGAATGTCGACGACAACCCCGGGGTTGCCGGGCGCTTCAGCATCCGCGGCATCCCGACCCTCCTGCTGTTCAAGGGGGGACAGATCGTCGAGCAGGTCGTCGGCCTGGCCGACAAGGACGTCCTGAAGAAGCTGATCGACAAGCACGTCTGAGCGACCTCGATGCCTTCCCGCAACGTCATCATCATCGGCTCCGGCCCGGCCGGCCTGACCGCGGCGCTGTACTCGGCGCGTGCGAACTTGAGGCCGCTCGTCATCGAAGGGGTCGAGGCCGGCGGTCAGCTGATGCTGACGACGATGGTCGAGAACTGGCCGGGGTTCCGTGACGGCATCATGGGCCCGGACCTGATCGCGGAGATCCGATCACAGGCGGAGCGGTTCGGGGCCGAGGTGATCCGCGGCAACGTCAGCGCCGTGGATCTTGCCAGGCATCCATTCACCGTTACGACGGGCGAGCAGCAATACACCACGCGCGCGCTCATCATCGCGACCGGCGCGTCCGCGCGGCTGCTCGGCCTTCCGTCAGAGCGCGGCCTGATCGGCCACGGCGTCTCCACCTGCGCGACGTGCGATGGCTATTTCTTCCGCGGCAAGCCGATCGCCGTCGTCGGCGGCGGTGATTCCGCGATGGAGGAGGCGATCTTCCTCACTCGATTCGCGTCACACGTCACCGTGGTGCACCGCCGCGATACGCTGCGCGCATCGAAGATCATGCAGGACAAGGCGTTCGCCAGCCCGAAGATCTCGTTCGAATGGAACGCGGACGTGGTCGAGATCGTCGACGCGGCGCGCGGCGAAGTGACCGGCATGGTCCTGCGGAACAACAAGACCGGCGAGCGAAAGGAGATAGCCGTCGACGGCGTCTTCGTCGCGATCGGCCATACGCCGAACACGGCGCTGTTCTCAGGCCAACTCGAGCTGGATCAGAACGGCTACATCTGCACGCATCAGGGATCGCGGACGAACGTGAGTGGCGTGTTCGCCTGCGGCGACGTGCAGGATCACGTCTATCGCCAGGCCATCACCGCTGCGGGCTCCGGCTGCATGGCCGCGATCGACGCCGAACACTTCCTCGACGGACTGCCGCAGCACCTGGGCGAGGAGCACGTCGCCGCATCGCCGGAATTGCCACAATTGCCATAATTGCCAAAAGCTCGTTCCCCGAAACTAAATGGAGGGAACGAAATTCTGGCAATTCCGGCGATTCTGGCAATGCTCTAGTCGATCCAGCCACCGCCCATCACGCAATCGCCGTCGTACATCACGACGGCCTGGCCCGGGGCCACGGCGCTCTGCGGCTGATCGAATGTGACGCGTACTCGATTGTCCGCCAGCGGCTCGATCGTGGCGGCTGCCTCGCGATGGAGGTAGCGGATCTGCGCCGTGACTCGCGTGCCCGACTCCGGGGCGACGCCCGCGGTCCAGTTGACGCCCGACGCCGCGAGCGCGTTCCTCTCCAGCGCATCCTTCGGACCGACCGTCACCGTCTTTTCCTGCGCATCGATTCCGACCACGTATAGCGGAATCGAGGAGGAGAGCCCGAGACCCTTCCGCTGGCCGACGGTGAAGCGGTGCACGCCGTCGTGCCGGCCGAGAATGTTGCCGCTGACGTCGCGGATCGCGCCGGAGGAGCCGCCGATCCGCTGGTCGATGAAGCTCGCGTGCTCGCCGCTCCCGACGAAGCAGATCTCGTGGCTGTCCCGCTTGTCGGCCACGTCCAATCCGAGCGCGTGCGCCTGCTCGCGCACGGTTCCTTTGTCGAGGCTGCCGACAGGGAACATCGCGTGCGCGAGCTGATCCTGCGTCAGCGTGAACAGGAAATACGACTGATCCTTGGCGGGATCGAGCCCGCGCTTCAAGCGGTAGCGCCCGGTGGCCGGATCGAGATCGACGCGGGCGTAATGGCCCGTCGCGACGAACTCGGCGCCAAGTCCCTCGGCGCGGGCGACGAGCGTCGCGAATTTCAGATCGCCGTTGCAGTGCACGCAGGGAATGGGCGTGCGGCCGGAGGAATACTCGCTGACGAAGTTCGAGATGACGGTGTCGTTGAACTCGCGCTCGAAGTTGACGATGTAGTGCGGGATGCCGAGGCGCGCGGCGACGCGGCGCGCGTCGTGGAGATCGTCAATCGTACAGCACGTGCCGAACGCGCGATCGCCGCCGGCGGCCCCGGATGCATCGTACAGCTGCATCGACAGACCGATAACGTCGTGCCCCTCTCGCGCGAGCAGGCCCGCGGCTACGGATGAATCAACGCCGCCTGACATCGCTACAACGATGCGCATTCGAATCCCTAATCCCCAATCGCGAGGCTGTTCGCAGGCAGGACCCGCTCTAAGCCCTGACTTTGGTGCGTGTCAGGCTGCGCAGCTTGTCGACGATCGCGGGCAGCTTCGAGACGACGAAGTCGACCTCCGCGTCGGTGTTGCCAGCGCCGAGCGAGAAGCGGATCGAGTTCTGGGCGCGCGGCGACGGCAGGCCCATCGCGCGCAGCACGTGCGAGGGTTCGAGCGTGCCGGACGAGCACGCGGACCCCGTCGACACCGCGACCCCCTCGAGATCGAGCGCGATCAGCAGCGATTCCGCCTCGATCGCGTCGAAGCTGATGTTCGTCGTGTTCGGCACGCGCGGCTCGCGCGCGCCGTTGACCGCGGTGCCCGTTACGCGCGCCAGAATGGCGGACTCGAGACGATCGCGAAGCGCCGCAGTCCGGGGCGCCTCGGTCGTCAACTTCCTCGCCGCAAGCCTCGCGGCGACGCCGAGCCCCGCAATGCCGGGGACGTTCTCGGTCCCGGCGCGGCGGCTGCGTTCGTGCTTGCCGCCGGTCAGGATGGAGGTGACGCGGGCGCCGCGTTTGATCCACAGCGCGCCAATTCCTTTCGGCCCGTTGAACTTGTGCGCGGACAGCGACAGCAGATCGACGCCAAGCGCCCGCACGTCGACGGAAATCTTCCCGATCGACTGCACCGCGTCGGTATGCAGCAGCGCTCCGTGCGCGTGCGCGATCGCCGCCAGCTCGGCGATCGGCTGAATCGTGCCGATTTCGTTGTTCGCGTGCATCACCGATACGACGGCGGTGTCCGGCGTAATCGCCTGCGACAGCGATTCAGGCTTCACAATTCCGGTCGCGTCGACGGGAAGCAGGGTCACCTTCCACCCGCGACGGGCGAGCGCACGCAACGTGACCAGGACCGCTTCGTGCTCGATGCTCGAGGCGATCAGATGCTTCCGCCCCGTGGGCTCCAGCGCGTCGGCCACCCCCCTCAGGGCGAAGTTGTCCGACTCGGTCCCCCCGCTGGTGAACACGATCTCCGACGGCTCGCCGCCGATCAGCGCGGCAATCGCCGACCGCGCCTCGTCGATCACCGCCTTGGCGCGCTGGCCAAAGTGGTGGACGCTCGATGCGTTGCCAAACTCTTCGGTCATGACGCGCGTGAGCGCGTCGGCGACGGCGGGGTCGACGGGCGTCGTGGCGTTGTGGTCGAAATAGATGCGCATCGAGATCCGTTCATCATAGCATTCGCGCTAACTCTCAGCAATAAAAGGACTAGACACTGCGCGCCTGGCTCCGTATACTGGCCGGAACCCTGCTGCCGAGCCACGGATTGCGACAGTAACTCAAGGACACGTTGGAGAGTGCCTCATGTGGAAACGGGATGAAGCGGCGAAGCCAAATACCCCGGCCGCCCCGGGTGCCGGCTCGCAACCAGCCAGCACGCCGCTTGCCGCGGAGGCGGCACCGAGCAGACCGGTAACCGAGCCTCAGCGCGGACAGGAGAGATCAACAGTGAACATCGGCAAATCCGTCGTCATCAAGGGCGAACTGAACGGCAGCGAAGACCTCACGATCGAAGGCCAGGTCGAGGGCAAGATCGAGTTGCGGCAGAACGTGCTCACGATCGGGCCGAACGGCCGGATCAAGGCGCAGGTGTTCGCCAAGTCGGTGATCATCCTCGGCGAGGTGACCGGCAACGTGACCGCGAGCGAGAAGGTCGACATCCGCGACAACGGCTCGGTCGACGGCGACATCACGTCGCCGCGGGTCGCCATCGCGGAAGGCGCGCACTTCCGCGGCAGCATCGACATGCAGAAGGGGGCCGTGAAGGGCGAGGGCAAGTCTGCGCCCGCCTCGACGCCGGTATCCTCGCAGTCGTCGAGCACTCAGTCGTCCGGCAGCCAGGCCACGACCGCGACGCCGGCGGCCGCCGGGGCCAATCGCTAATCACCGGACCGGGTGATCGGGATGCTGTCAGACCTTCTCCGCTGGGGCGGGAAGCGCCCCGGTCAGCCCGACACGCCGGGTGAGGCGTCCGCTCGCAGCGGCGGAGAGCCGGTTGTATCGTCGAAGGCGTTTCCGAAGTTCCTGACCGCCCTCGGGCATCAGCCGGCGCCTCCTGTCCTCGTCGACTTCGGTCCGGTGATCGGGTCCAACGTGTCGTTTTTCGGCGACCAGCTTGGCTGCAAGCTGTTCATCGAAGATCTGTTCGCCGATTTCGACCGTCATGCACGTGCCGGCACGCTCGACGCGCTCGCCGGAACGTTTCCGACGCGCTTCCGTCATGCGGAGGCGAGCGTCGACGGCATTCTCTGCTGGGACATCTTCGATTTCCTGCCGAAGGCCGCGGCGCCGGCGCTCGCGCGGGAAGTCCTCCGGATGCTGCGGCCGGGCGGCGTGGTGATGGGGTTCTTCTGCACCTCCTCCGTGCCGCGCTCGCCGTTCCTCAAGTACGAGATCGTCGACGAGAAGTCCCTGCGCCACCGGCCGCACGCCGGCGGGGGCGGTCCGAAGCACGCGCTGCAGAACCGCGACATCATCAAGATGTTCGAGGGGCTGATGGTGTCGGACTCGTTTCTGTTGAAGAACAACATACGGGAGATCCTCCTCAAACGAAGGAGCTAGATCATGCGTCCCGTCATCGCGCTCCTGAGCGACTTCGGCGCGCGCGATCACTATGCCGGGACCATGAAGGGCGTGATGCTGGGGATTTGCCCGGACCTCACGCTGGTCGACATCACGCACGACATCACGCCGCACGACGTCCTCGAGGGATCCCTGCAGCTCGCGGCGTCGTTCAAGTACTTTCCACCGGGCACCATCTTCCTCGCGGTCGTCGATCCGGGCGTGGGATCGACGCGCCGCGGCATCGCGGCCGAGAGCGGCGACTACCGGTTCGTCGGCCCCGACAACGGCGTGCTCACCGGCGCGCTGCGCGAGACGCCGCCGAAGCGCGTCGTCGAGCTCACCGAACGCCGTTACGCTCGGCCGACGGTCAGCCGCACATTCGAAGGCCGCGACCGGTTCGCGCCGGCCGCGGCGTGGCTGGCCAAGGGCATCCAGTTGTCGGCGCTCGGCCGCACGATCACCAACTACCATCTGCTCGACATCCCGCAGGCCGACATGACCGACGCGCGTCTGCACGGCGTCGTGCTGCTCTCCGATCGATTCGGGAACCTCGTCACCAACATCGATCGGCGGACGTTCGAGGCGTTCACCCGCGCGCAGACCGTGTCCCTCAACGTCGCCGGCCATCCGATTGCCGGCGTGGTTGCCACCTACGCGGACATCCGGAACGGCGAAGTGTGCGGGCTGTTTGGCAGCACCGATCACCTCGAGTTCGCGGTCAACGGCGGCAGCGCGGCGAAGGCGCTGTCGGTGGACCGCGGCGCGCCGGTCGAAATCACGAGAGCTTAATCAGAGACAGCCGCCCGCACGAGCCGACGGCTGATAGCTCGAAGACACGAACAAACGAATCGTCGTGTCTTCGTGCCCTTCGTGTTGTAAGCCGTCGGCCCGTTCGGCCTGGTTGCCGATTAAAATGATGCGTTGCTGTTTGTCACAAGGACTCATAGATGATCGACTTTGATCTCAGCGAAGAACACCAGCTGCTCGAGCAGTCGGTGCGCGAGTGGGGCGCGCGCGAAGTGGCGCCGCAGATCCGGCAGCTCGATCGCGAGCACCGGTTCGACCGCAACATCCTGCCGCAGATGGCGAAGCTGGGGCTGCTTGGATGTTCCGTCCCGGTCGAGTATGGCGGCGCCGGCATGGACTACATCAGCCTCGGCATCGCGTCGGAGGAGCTCGAGTACGTCGACACGTCGCTGCGCGTGATCATGTCGGTGCACGCGGGCCTCAACTGCCTCTCGCTGCTTACGTGGGGCACCGAAGATCAGAAGCGGCGCTACCTCGTGCCGCAGGCGAAAGGGGAGAAGATTGCCACCTACGGCCTGACGGAGCCCGCGGCCGGGAGCGACGTGCGCGGCATCCAGACGACCGCGGTGAAGAAGGGCGATCGCTACTACCTGACCGGCGAGAAGATGTGGATCTCGCTCGCCGACCTCGCCGACAACTTCCTCGTGTTCGCGTGGACCGACGCCGAGAAGAAGAAGCTGCGCGATCCGGCGGGCATCAGCGCGTTCATCATCGAGCGTGGCTTCAAAGGGTTCTCGAGCGGCACGCTCAAGGAAAAATGGGGCATCCTCGCCGGCAACACCGGCTTTTTCAAGATGGAGGAGGTCGAGGTCCCGCAGGAAAACCTCGTCGGCCAGCCCGGCGAAGGATTCAAGATCGCGATGTTCGCGCTCGACCAGGGGCGCTTCACCGTGGCTGCCGGCGCAACCGGCCTTATTCGCGCGTGCCGCGACGCAAGCGTGAATTATGCGAAGGAACGGAAGGCGTTCGGATCCCCGATTGCGGAATACCAGCTCGTGAAGGAAATGATCGCGCACATGGAATCGGACTATCAGGCCGCGCGATTGCTGTGGCTGCGCGCGGGGTTCCTGAAGAACGCCGGCCGCCGGAATACCCGCGAGACGGGGCTCGCCAAATGGTTCGCAACTGTGGCGTCCGAGCGCGCCGCCGGCGATGCCGTCCAGGTCCATGGCGCGAATGGCTATTCCGACGAGTATCCCGTCGGGCGTTTCTATCGGAACTGCAAGGGGGCGGTCATCTACGAAGGCACTCGCGAGATTCACAAGCTCATGCAGGCCGATTACGTGCTCGGGTTTCGTCACGATCGCCCGACGCGATGTGAACTGCCGGCCTTTGAAAGGATGTAGGCCGGCCCTTTAGGGCCGGCATCGGATGGAACCCGATCTCTCCCTCGAATTCCTCCGCGTCGTCGAACAGGCCGCGATTGCGTGCGCGCATACGATGGGCCTGGGCGACGGGCACAAGTCCGACCAGGCCGCGGTCGAGACGATGAGGCAGTGTCTGGATACGGTGCCGATCGACGGAACGATCGTGATCGGCGAAGGGGAGCGTGACAAGGCGCCGATGCTGTTCATCGGCGAGAAGGTTGGGGTCGCCGCGCGGGACCGGACGCGGGCGTCGGGCCTGCCAGCGGTCGACATCGCCGTCGATCCGCTCGAAGGCACCAATCTCTGCGCGACCGGCGCGGCCAATGCGCTGGCCGTGCTCGCGGCCTCGGATCGCGGCGGACTCCTCCATGCGCCAGACCTCTACATGCAGAAGCTGGTCGTCGGCCCGTCGGCAAAAGGGTCGGTGAACCTCGACGCGCCGGTCGCCGACAACCTCCAGGCGATCGCGAAGTCTCTCGATCGCGAGATCGAGGACCTGGTCGTCATCGTCCTCGATCGTCCACGCCACGAGTCGCTCGTGGCCGAGATCCGTGCGACGGGGGCGCGAATCCGGCTGATCAGCGACGGCGATCTGTCTGCCGGCATTGCGGCGGCGGTCATGGGCAGCGGCGTGCACGCGGTGATGGGCATCGGAGGCGCGCCCGAAGGGGTCCTGACGGCGGCCGCGATGCGCTGCCTGAACGGCGAGATTCTCGGACGGCTGGTCGTCAGCACGCCGGAGCACGAGCAGCGCTGCCGCGCCATGGGCATCACCGACGTGCGCCGCGTTTACACGTCCGCCGACCTGGCATCGGGCGACAACATCATCTTTGCGGCGACCGGCGTCACGGACGGGACGCTGATGAAAGGCGTCCGCTTTTTCGGCGACGGCGTGCGCACGAGCTCGCTGATCATGCAGAGCCGTCCGGCGCGCATCCGCTTCATCGACACCATCCATGTGCAGCAGTCAGGGATGGTAAAGGTCAGATTCTAGTGTCCCGAGTCAGAAATCCTGTGTCGCACCGAGGGTGGCGATGCGCCCGGATGGCAAGGCGCGAGGCGCGAGAATATCGGGAATATTTGAGCGTCGAGCAACGCAGCCAGACGGGATGCAGCGCCGGCCGAATGCAACAGGATTTCTGACTCGGGACACCAGGAGTGCGCTGGCGGAGAAACCTCTTCGCGGTCACGGCCGCGAGCTTCATCGGCTTCACCGGCTTCACGCTGGTGATGCCGTTCCTTCCCCTGTACTTCCAGCAGCTCGGGGTCACCGACATCGGCGACATCGCGATGTGGTCGGGGCTGAGCCTCGGCGTCACGCCGGCGTTCACCGCGATGCTCTCGCCGTTCTGGGGTCGTCTTGCCGATCGGTACGGCCGCAAGATCATGGTCGAGCGATCGCTCGTCAGCTTCATCTTCGTGATGGCCGCGATGGCGTACGTGCGCCATCCGTGGCAGGTGCTCGCGCTGCGTGCGCTGCAGGGCTTCTTCGCCGGCTACGGATCATTGACGCTGACGATGGCGGCCGATTCCGCTCCGAGGGACAAGACGGCGTACGCCATCGGGTTCGTGCAGACGGCGCAGCGGCTCGGGCCGGCGATCGGGCCCGTCGTCGGCGGAGCCGTCGCGCAGATCGTCGGACTGCGTCACGCCTTTCTCGTCACCGCGGGCTTCTACGTCTGCGCGGTCGTCGTCGTCTTCTTCATGTACGACGAACGAGGCGCCCCGCACACGCAGCCGTCCGCGGCGCTCGAGCGGGTGACCTTCCGCAGCGTTCTCGCGTTCGAGAACTTCATCCTGCTGATGGGCGTCGTCTTCGGGTTGCAGTTCATCGATCGCAGCTTCGGCCCCGTGCTGCCGCTGTACATCGCGGAGCTGGGAACGCCCACCGCGCGCGTGCCGATCGTCGCCGGGGTGCTGTTCTCGATCACGGCGGCCGCCGGGGCGATCGGCCATCACATCTGCGGCAAGCTGCTGCGCCGGGCGACCGCGCGCCGCGCGATCGCCACCAGCGCCGCCATCGGCGCCGTTGGCGCGCTGATCTACGTCGTCGCCGGCAGCGCGTGGCTGCTCGTGCTGGGGACGCCGATCTTCGGCCTTGCGATTGGCGTCGCCACGACGGCCGCTTACACGGCCGCGAGCAGCGTCATGCCGCACAGCGCGCGCGGCACGGGATTCGGACTGCTCTCCACGGGCTCGCTCGCCGGCCTCGCGCTCAGCCCGATGATCAACGGCATGATCGCAGCGCGGAGCATTCGCGCCGTTTTTGCGCTCGACACGTTCGCACTGCTCGCGGTTGCCGGGCTCGTGTCGCGGCTGATGATCGTGGCGCCGCTCGAAGCGCCCACAGCTCCAGCGACCGAAGAGCTCTAATGGTGGCTGGCACTTTCGTGGGGAAGTGCCAGGCGCTTTACCTTTTACCTTTTACCTCTTACCTTGAGAGAGTCGCTGACTGAACCTCGCATGATCATCCCTGCATCGGCCGACGGAATTGCCCACGCCGCCGAAATGCTACGTGCCGGCGGCGTAGTGGCGTTCCCGACAGACACGCTGTACGGGCTTGCCGTCGACCCACGGCGAGACGATGCGGTCGAGCGGTTGTTTGCGTTGAAAGGACGGCGCCCTGAGGCTGCAGTACCGCTGATCGCCGCTGACCTCGATCAGGCGATGCAGGCGGGAGAGTTCAGCAGCAAGGAGCTGACGCTCGCGAGCGTCTTCTGGCCCGGCCCGCTCTCGATCGTCGTGTCCGCGCGTTCCACGCTTTCGCGGGCGGTGCTCGGGGGAGGCACAACGGTTGCGATTCGGATACCCGCGCATCCAATCGCACGCGAGCTTGCTGCCTCCTTCGTCTTCGCGATCACCGCGACGAGCGCGAACACCTCCGGCGAACCTGCCGCGGAGAGCGCGGCCGACGTTGCGGCGTACCTGCCGGACGTGGACGCAATCCTCGACGGCGGACGCGCGATCGGAGGACGGCCTTCGACCATCGTACGGATCGACGGAGGCGTCCTGACGCTCGTGCGCGAAGGCGCGATCACGTGGGACCGCGTGCTAAAATCCCTGCAGTGACACGCTCTTCGGCCCCCCGCAACACCGCGCCCGATCGGCAGGAACGTGCGGCGCTCGTTGGACTCTTCAGCAGGTCGTCGCGCCAGTTCGATCCCGAGCACTCGCTGGAAGAACTAGCAGGCCTCGCAGCGGCCGCGGGAGCAGACGTCGTGCTCCGTGTGCTGCAGGAGCGGCCGAAGCCCGATCCAGCAACCTTCCTCGGGAGCGGCAAGGTCGCGGCGCTCGCGGCATCCTGCGACGAGCTCGACGTCGACGTCGTCGTCTTCGACAACGAGCTGAGCCCCGCGCAGCTGCGGAACCTCGAAGCGCAGCTCGATCGAAAAGTCGTCGATCGGACGCAATTGATCCTGGACATCTTCGCGCGCCGCGCGCG
>Ga0075424_100003096_pt1 | contig 15462 bp, 10 predicted proteins | sample SoiMethybrSBSTD3_FD_75301 | JGI IMG/M metagenome (GOLD analysis project Ga0075424, IMG submission 75301) | Bulk soil microbial communities from a Populus tree surrounding site in Tennessee, USA - Soil MetaG P. TD hybrid SBSTD3 | ecosystem: Environmental > Terrestrial > Soil > Tree plantation... | reverse complement strand
GCTTGATCAAGAAAGCCTAAGGAATTGAAGCACGCGGAATAGTCTGTTGCCCTCGTGCTTGCTGGTTTTGCTGGTCGATCTGCTGGTTGATTTGATCAAGCCGTTGGCGATTTCATCTAGACCGCCGTTTCAAAAATTTAACAGCGTCATTTCTTGAGTCTGATCTTTCAGCGGGGCGAGAGTCCACGCAAACCCAGCTGCCGTAAGTAGGAAAAGGAAAACGCGATGCCTTATGAACTCTGGAAAGTGATCTGCTCAGACGAAACCTAAGCATGGAGTGAAACAGGGATTGTGCTAGGAAGCTGGGAGAATGACGCAGTACGGATGAACTATTCTTTAGGTGTTTTCGGCTCGGTCTGCGACCGGTTTTCAGGACACGCTACCGTAATCGTCCTCATCGTTGACTCTTTTCCCACGGCGACACCCGAAAAATGGACATACAAGGTGTTTCTCCCGTTCGGCTCAACCAACCCCGATTTACCACAATACGGACACGTCTCAATCCGCATATGTCCGAATCTCGTCCCCGCTCGCAAGTTTGTGTAATCCGTCCCTTCGAGCTTCACCCGTCTACCCTATCAATCTCTACTTTGCGTCTCAGTCTGGGAGCAAACGGTCTACCAAATTGCGGTCTGAACAGTGAACGAAACGAACATGCGCATTGTGGCTGATCACCTTCAACGTGTGGTGCTTTGATCCTCTAGGCTTGTGGGTCTGGCCGACTCACCTTGTAGCGTTTTCGGCCCCAGCGACTCCCAGCCCGTGTTGTGTCTCGTCGCTTCATCTTCGGTCTATCGGTGCTATCTCTCAAGAGATCGAAAATGTACAATCTTTAGATTCCCGCCAGTCCTTCTCTGTATTTTGGCCGTTGTGGCCATTAAGGTGACGAGTCGCGCAAACACGACCTCTGTTTCGCAAAACCTGGCCTTTCGGGAAGGTACTCTAAGAAACGTGCACAGGTGAAGAAAGAGGGCGGGCAGTTTCAGACTATGAGTCCAATGCGGATCGCGTACCGAACTAAACTGGCAGTGTCGTGTAGTCCCAATTTTGTCATGATCTTGTGGCGGTGCAAGTCTGCTGTGCGACTGCTGACTCCCAACAGCGCACCTATTTCCTTCATACTCTTTCCTTCAGCAATCAGTTGAAGCACCTGCCGCTCGCGAGAGCTCAAGGAGCTGCCAGAACCGTCGGCTTTCCCAGAAAAGGATTGCACAACAGAGTGAGGAACCCCCGAACCGAGATAGACGGCGCCTTCCCCGACCGTTCGTACTGCGTTTACCAATTCCTCGGGCGCACTCTCCTTCAGCAGGTAGCCCGTCACCCCTTGCCGAAGTCCCTCCGCGACATAACGCTCTTGGCGGTGGGCGGTGAGCAAAATGACCTTGGTTTTAGGATGCCTCTTAAGAATTTCTGCGGCCGCATCGAGACCATTTAGTAATGGCATCGAGATGTCCAGAACTGCTACGTCGGGCCGAACACTTTGACACAGATCAAGCGCCTCGAGGCCGCTGGATGCCTCGCCTGCCACTTCGAATCCTTCGGATTCGAGGACCATCCTCAAGCCACGCCGAACCATCGCGTGGTCATCGGCAAGCAAGATACGGATTGTCACGTTTTCTCCAGAGAGAGGAGCTCAATCTTTTCACAATTGGGTGTGCCCCATCACGGAGGGCGACCGACCAGTCCAGTAGTCCTTGCGCGATCATCCGACCCCGATCAAACAGTTTGCACAGTGCTCGGAATCGCCTAAGCTTACAAAAGCTTAACAGCATTTTTGCACGCAAACGGCGCTGCCCAGCGAGAATTTTTTCATGCTACGATTCGTGGCGCTCTCGGGAATGGCCCGAAGCTCAATGCACACTCTGCTACGGTAAGCCGTTCGATTTTCGAAGCGGCGAATTGCGTAGCCTAAGCAACCAAGCGAGCACTGGCGCGACTTCCGTCACGAGCGACTGGCTGATTGGACCGCGGTACTATGGTCAGGATAGAACCAAAGATGTTTAAGACCTGGTGGAATTCGTATTGGGGGCGCTCTCTATTGATAGGGGTGCCGCTCCTGCTGCTCATGGTGGTTATTTCCATCTTGCATGATCCCTTCGACTTTGACGACCGACCGCACATCCAACGGCTCATGAAGTTGGCTCTCACTGATGCGGAAGCCGATGCGACAGTCGATATGGAAGAGCGAATGTGGGCGCAAGTTAAGTTTGCCGGATCGCTGAGCCCATATTCCATGTCCGAGCATGACTGGGACGTGTTGTCCCGCTCTTTTCTAGCTCACAATCCCGGTTACCTTGGTATTTTCTGGCTCGACCGAACGTATCACCTGAAGCGGGAGACGATTTTGGTGAAGATTTCAAGTCTTGATGTCGCCACCGATTTTCTTACAAACGTTAGCTTGCAGAGAATGCTCGAGACCGCGGCCGCATCAAAAAACCAAGTGGCGGTTGCCTCCAGGGAACTCTCCGATGGTAGGCCCGGTTACTTGATTGGCGTGCCTGATTTTGTCGAAGGAGAAGTTGTCGGTTTCGTAGTTGTCATAGCTGATATGCAGGCGTCTCTGGCCTCTATGTTGTCAGAATTCAAGAACCTCGGTTATTCGGTAGCGGTTTCGGACGACTTCCGGCAGCTGTATCAGACGGGGATAGACGAGTCGGACAACCGAAAGACGTGGGGACAGAAAGCTACAGTCCCTCTCCCCGGTGTGAATTGGCAGGTTGAGGTTTGGCCCAAGCCGGAGTTGCTGCTCGAGACTAGGTCACCACTGATCGAACTGGTATCGGCATTTACAGCGCTGCTTATCATACTTCTGATTTCGACCGTCCACTTCGCTCGGCTGGTCCAATCGAAATCGAAGGAGCTGCAACGAGCACACGACGATTTGGAACATCGCGTCCATCAAAGGACCACGGACCTGGAAAAAACGAATGAGGCCCTTAAGGGTTTATCGGCGCACGTTTTGCATGTACAAGACGAGGAAAGACGCCGAATTGCTCGCGACCTGCACGATAGCACTGTGCAAGCGCTTACTGCCCTGAAGATAAACCTTTCTACGTTACTGAAATCATTTCAGGCCGACGGTCGTCAGGCCAGTATGTTGTTGCAGGACAGCAGCGAATTAGCAGAGCAGGCTGTGAATGAGATTCGCACGATATCCCATTTGCTCCACCCGCCAGATCTCGACGACTTTGGTCTGGAATCAGCACTCACTTGGTATACAGCTGGGTTCAGTGAGCGTACTGGCATCCGTCTCGACTTGGACCTCGATCCAGAATTGGGGCGATGTCCTCACCAAGTCGAGCTAGTTCTGTATCGCATTGTCCAGGAATCTTTGGGGAATATCCATCGCCATTCCGGCAGCCCAACCGCCAAAGTTTCCTTGGTACGGTCCTCAAAGCACGTGTTACTGTCCGTGAGTGACGAAGGCCGTGGACTTCCCAATGGTGTGCTGGATCCGAAATCTGGTGCATCCCCACGGTTCGGTGTGGGAATCGCAGGCATGCGGGAACGGGTCCGACAATTGGGGGGCACCCTGGAGATTTTCTCTACTATCGGAGGGACCAGCGTAAAAGCCGTGCTGCCAATTGCAGAGGAGTTACTAGGAGCCCATGAATCTATCTAAGCCGATGGAGACTATTCGTGCACGACCGATTTAGCGCCTCCGCTTGGGCGAGCGGGCCTCGTGCAACATTTCCTCGAGGAATCCGACCACCCCATCTGCGGCGTTCAAGAAAACATTGTTACGGTTAGTCCGCGGACCGTGCTTTTCTTCATCTACCATTTCACGCAGCTGGCGCGATAATTCCACCAATAGCGCACGGTCTTTCCGTGCAGCAATTCGCCGATCGAGCTCCTTCCGCAATTTTCTGTATTGGAGAGATGCAGGATCAGAAGTCAGATCCGCGCCGTCTGTCTCCAATAAGCGAGGTGCATCAGAGGTTAGCCCTGACTGTCCCTGAGGTACGCGACCTCTTCGGTTTTTCGGGGCTAATTGGAGACTCAGCAGTCTCTCGATACGAGTTGTGAGGTCCAACATGTTGAAAGGTTTTGCCAAGTAGTCATCCGCACCGGCTTTGCGTCCAGCCATCTCGACAACCGAGTCGTCGAGCGCTGTCAACAGCAGAATCGGCGTTGCAAATCCAGCGGTTCGGATATCGGAGCATAGTTCGAGGCCGTTTTTGCGCGGCAAAATAATGTCAACGATCAACAAGTCGAATGGGGAAGAGCTTGCTTTTTCGAAGGCAGTTTCGCCATCGAATGCATTATCGACAAGGTAACCTTCCTTGCGAAGGCGATCGTTCAGGACCATTCGCATCGCTTCCTCATCTTCCACCAGTAGAATGTTCTCGTTCATGTGATCAGCTCATGTGGCCCAGTCGTGCCGCTATAGTTTCTACTCAAATCCAGAACCGATCCTGAGACAATATCGCCCATTGATGTCGCAGTGGTCTGCTGATTGCACGGCATTGTCGTATGGCAATTTTCAAACGTGAGGAGAAGACCAACTTGACAGTTCATCCTTCGTACCTGTATCCGAGCCCGGGCACAGTCACAATCAGCCTGGGCTGGCTGGGATTGCTTTCCAACTTTTGACGTAGGCCAGCGATGTGCACGTCCAGGGTACGACTATGCGTGACGCCATCGTACCCCCACACATCTTGCAAGATTTTTTCGCGAGAAAGACCCACACCTCGTCTCCGTAGGAGATAGCGAAGGAGACGAAATTCCAACGCAGACAGTCGAACCGATACTCCTGCTTTCTTTACTTCCATTGCTGAGAAATCCACTGTAATCGGACCCGATGCGTAAACGACTTTACCCGGGAGAACTGAGCCACGCCTAAGCAATGCCTCGATGCGGGCAACTAATTCCTGCATGTCGAATGGCTTGGTTATATAGTCGTCTGCGCCGAGTTTGAGGCCCACAATCTTGTCAGTCGTCGTGTCGCGTCCGGTAAGTATGAGTATCGGAACCTCTATACCGGCAAGTCGTAAATCTCGACACAGATCAAAACCGTTGCGTCCAGGCAGGAGAATGTCAAGAATTATCAAATCAAACCGAACTGAGATTGCTTTCTGAAATCCCGTTACACCATCGCAGGCGAAGTCGACAGCATAACCCTCGTTGAGAAGACGATCTCCAAGTACCATCCGCAACGCCTGCTCATCTTCGACCAGCAAAATATTCTCGTTCATGCCGTGAATGGAAAGAACACAATTTACGGTGCTAACAACTCGTGGTCTATTGCCCAGCGCACCAGGCCGGCCGTGTTCCATACATCAAGTTTCTTCATTATGTTTATCCGATGCGCTCGCACCGTCTTGTAGTTGATGTTCAAAGTGTCGCCAATTTCCTTTGTGTTCTTTCCTTTGCTAACCAGTTGCAATATCTGCTGCTCGCGAGGGCTAAGTGTTTTCGAAATATCGGTTTCTGATTGAGAGGCTCTCAGGGCGGAGGCAGTTATGGATTTCGTAATGTAAGTCTCTCCCTGAGCGACTGCGCGAACCGCCTGGGCCAATTCGTCCGACGTGTTTGTTTTCAGCACGTAGCCCTTGACTCCCAGCCGCATGCTTTCCTGCAGGTACTTGTCTCGAGTGTGCATTGTCAGGATGATGACTTTTGTCGTCGGGGAAATTTTGTTGATTTCCCGTACCGCATCGATCCCGTTCAGCAGGGGCATTGATATGTCGAGGACCGCGATGTCGAAATGCACATCGTGACAGCAATTCACTGCCTCTTGTCCATTCGACGCCTCGGCAGTCACTTCAATACCTTGTAGTGCAAGGGCTGTCTTAATGGCCTGCCGTGCAAGCCTGTGATCGTCAGCTAGGAGTATTCGAAGGCCCATGCAGATTTGTCCGAGATTGCGCTCAATCAGCTCTTAATGAAGCGGTTGAATTCCCTACTGCGGTTAACTCTCTTGATCATAGGGATCTTACGCTTCGGTAGACAATCAGCAAATTCGCAAATTGATATGCAAAATTCGCATCACGAGGTTCGTGATCTACCCATCTGGGTATTGAGAGACATAGGGCTCAACCCAAGCTTTTTTGCGCACGTGGTGCGTAAAGAATTGGGCCTTACAACTTCTTTACGTGATGCATCACATTTTGAAGGAGTCAATGCAGAGCGGCCAATTGCTCCTTGTTCGGGGCCGGTATAGCCTCTGCGCTCTAGTAGTAACTCCCCCAAGTATTCCCCCAAGATAGATCTGTATCCGAATTCGTAAGGCTGGCTCGCCGTAAAAGGTTGTGCCCTCCCCTGGGCATTACGCAGTCGAGTTCTGTTCGGCTGCATGTTTCTCCACATCCCAAATTTCTGTTGTAGGAGACAAATCGTATGCGCACTGCGCTTCGTGAAGCCTGTAAATCAGGAATTGCCCTTTTTCTGGCCCTGACCCTAGTGGTTACAATTACGCCGCCATCCGTCATGGCCCAGCAAGGGGGGACAACCACCAATGGATCGAATTCTGCTCCGGCGGGAATCGTAGTTCCGGGATTTTTGTTTGAGCCTGAGGTGCCGCTGAATTCTTTGAAAACTGTTCCCACTTGGAATGAGATGGAGCAGCTCCTTGACAATCCCTACAACGTGGCGCTTTGTTCCGCGCTGCCAGCTTCGATAGATCCTCTGGTTCGCAATACGCCGGGAACCACGCAGATCGCGGGATCACCGCCCCCTTTGGCCTTTCCCGCGTACTGCACCACTGGCGCTGTGGTGCGCCGAGCGGGCTTCGGCGTCACCCTGCCCCCGTTCATGATGCATCCGCTCAACTACAACGCGACCACCGGCGAGGAGATGCGGTTACTGAATCCCGCCTATCCAGGCGGTAACTGGGTTGTGGCAGGCGAATTGCTGCAATGTGGCAGTGCGGAAGCGAATGCGGACATAAACGTAAGAATGAACTGTCTTCTCAGAGGAAACAACCCGAATATCTGGGTTCAGCAATACAAGAACGTCGTCGTCACGCCTGGCGTTGGCCGCGTTACGGAGGCGGAAATCGATGACAACGCGCCCATCCGGGCGGATGTCTCGAATATCTTTGCGGCTGCCTATGCCAGCGCCGCGAATGCGGGAACGGCGGGCGGCTTGCTGACGGCAACGCTTCTGCAAGACTTCCCGTTGCTGGGCGGTACTTGCGTTGCCACCACGGAACTCTTCCCAGCCCCTGAGGGCGCGACCACCTGCGGCGGCGATCCGGGCGAGCCGGGCGGTACAAGTGCGATTGGCGCGCGCATTCTTCCGTCTTTTGGCGTCAGTCGTCCCAATGCTTACTCGAGACCAGCCGTCACTCCTAGTCCGACGGCTGCCGGCTTGCCCCTTGCCGGCTCTACCACCGGCGGCCCGATCACCGCGCGGCTGTTCGACGCTACGCGTGGAGGCGTGATCTCGCCTCGCACCGGTGCGACTGGAGGTCTAAACAAACCATCGCTGAGAATCGCCCCCTGGAGCTCAGACGGTTCGCCCAATTATCTGACGAACACCGACCCCGACAACACCGTGCCTTCCAACGAGAATGACTACATTCGCGATCGGAACGTGGCGGCTGCGTTGGGCAAGTCGCTGTTCTGGGATATGCAGGTCGGCAGCGATACGGTGCAATCATGCGGTTCCTGCCACGCCCATGCCGGCGCGGACAACCGCGTTAAAAATCAGATCAACCCCAATCATTTGGGTGGAGACGTGGCTTTTGAAGTTGAGCCTCCAAACGGAACGTTGACAGTCAACGATTTCCCCTTCATGAAGCTGGCCCAGGTGAATCGTGCGGGCGATCCGAAGTGCACGACGCCGCTCGTAGCGCACGTGAATGGCGGCGTTCTGGAGAACACGCCCAACCCGCTGTTAACGGGTGCGAGTGGCACAGCGGCAACCGGCATAACCATGACGGTGTGTGACAAGAACAACCTCCTCACGAACAAGAATAATCACGTGTTCGGAGACGGTACTGTGGCGCCCAACGATGTTGCCTCTTCGATGGGTGTCCATTGGGGTATCTTTAAGGACATCCAGCTTGGCCTGGCCAACCATCCATCCGTGGGCGGCGTGGACTCGATCAAGCCGGATTTGCGCGAGACGGCTCTGGATTGCGCCGCTGCGGCTGATCAAGCAGCTTGTCTGACCGCCATCAGCGACCCGATTCCCGGTTTCGCTGGAGTATCGGGAACCGGAGAGCCTGGCGTACTTAATCAATTCCGAAGAGTTGAACCCCGCAATACGCCAACCATCTTCCAGGTTGCCCTGAACTTCGACAACTTCTGGGATGGCCGAGCGAACCACGACTTCAACGGCGGCAGCGTCTTCGGATCCTCTGACCCTCAGCCGCATGTATTCATCGACAACGCGGGTGAATTAACGCCGACCCGCCAACTCATACGCTTCGTCAGCATGGCGTCACTGGCGACGGGGCCTGGCCTCAGCGAATTCGAGATGTCGCTCTTCGGCCGCAACTGGGCCAAGCAAGGCAAGCGACTGCTGCAGGCTGGGGCGGTCCCTCTGGCGAACCAACTGGTGGACCCCGACGACAGTCTGCTCGGTCCTTATTCCAACCAACCAGGTGGAACGAAGAGCCCTCTTTGCACCGACACAGCCTATGCAGTAGGAAAGCCGGGACTCTGCACTTCGTACAACAATCTGATCGCTGCGGCATATTACCCCCCGCTGCACAGCAACACTGCTTCGCACCTTGAGGGTTGCTATACCGATGGTCGCACAGAGATCCACCCCAATCAGTGCGTCACCGGCAGCGTTCCGGTCCTGACTTCGGCTGGTGCCGTTGACAGTGGCAATATCGCTGACCCGTTTGACGGCTATAAGCTAACTCCAGCAGCGGGTCCAGTCGATCCGGCAAACACTAACCAGTTCACCCAGATGGAAGGCAACTTCTCTCTCTTCTGGGGCTTGTCGATCATCACCTGGGCAAACAATTTGTTCCCCGACAACAGTCCGTTTGATCAGTTCGTTGATCGAAATCCCGATGCTTTCGAGGCCATCGGTGAAGTAGGCGAGCCAGGATTGGTCGGCCCTCTGGCGATGTGCACCTCAGCTACTCAACGCCACTGCATCAGAGAAGTGGGGAATTTCAAGCGGGACAGACAAGCCATTGCCCCATTTAATTGCAACGCCCTGCCGGGCTCAGGTGAAGCCGGCGGCACAGTGTCCATCACGCCTTGTTATGGAACACGCGCCTCCACAGCTTCGACCGATCCTTTGTTGGGTATGGACATCTTCCAAGGATCTAACATTTCCTTGAAGAATCCGAACTTCCGAGCGGCCCGCTGCGGCGAGTGTCACGCGGGAGGAACGTTCACCGACAACACAACTCCGTTTACGATGAAGGCGCAACTCGGTGACTTCATCGGTGAATTCCTCTCCGCTGGCAACGAAGCACTGGTCGAGCCCCTTGGACGCACGCGAGTCATCTCTGGCTTCCTGGCCGAGGACGAACTCAACGCCAATGGTCAGGATGCAGTAGAACGCAGGATGGCTAATCAGAGCATCGTGCCGAACCCGGCGGACGGCTTGGCGTATCCCGACGGCACCTTGAATCCCGATGGGACGGCGCTTGGCAACGACGGACTTCCTCTTCACGGTAGCACCGCTGATGGACGCTACGTCGGAGCCGGTCAAGCCTTCTTCGATAACGGCGTATACAACCTGGGCGTCACACGTTGCGAGGCGAATCAATCGGCGGTAACCGGCGTCTGCGACGACAACGGTCGTGGGAACACGGATGCTTTCGGCTGGCCGCTCTCACATGCTGCCAAATTGCTGAAGAATCTAGCCGGTCCGGCACAGGAACCTGGAACTCCGTTGCCGAACTTCGATCCAAGCTTGGGTGGTGGTGGCGGTTTGTTCGAGGAAACCGCTCAAGACCAGAGCATTAACCCGGGTGAAAGTCCCGAGGAGCCCCCATCTCAGCTGCCTGCTTACATCGGGCCGTTTATGCAGGAGATCGTTCACGGCGACTCGATGCCGGAAATGGATGAGGTCTTCGCAGGGCTGAACACTCTTACCGACACCGCGATGCTAGAAGGGTTCGTTGACACCCTCGGTCCTTTCAACAATGCGGGAATCCTTAATGAAAGCATGAACGACGGCGATGCACCTCAGATGGGTACCTGGCCTATAGTGAACCGTGTGAGCCGGTTCGGCAGCTTTAAGGCCGCGCCGTTACGCGAAGTGGAGCTAACCGGTCCCTACTTCCACAACGGTGGCAAGCTGACTCTGCGGCAGGTGGTTGACTTCTATGCACGCGGTGGCGATTTCCCCATCACCAATGCCATGCATAGGGATTTCAACATCATCAACCAGAACGTTGAAGTTCAATCCAACTTGTCCGAGGCAGAGAAGGTTGCGCTGGTCGACTTCCTACTCGAGCTCACAGATGACCGCGTGAGGTTCGAGCAGGCGCCCTTCGACCATCCGCAGGTGATTCTGCCTCTGGATGGCGCGGCTCCGGATAACCCAGGCAGGGACAATATGTTGGCGGGCTGCACCACGCTACCAGCTGGCAACATCCTCGGTCCGGGTCAACAGTCCTGCGACGGCGGAATGTTCTTGAACGTGCCGGCGGTAGGCGCTACGGGTGGTGCGGCGATTCCGAACTTCCTGGGCATCGCTGGCAGGAACCCTGGGTTGAGCGGGCAGCCGGTCAAGAGGCTTGTGGGCGCGGCTGCGAACTGTGCGGTGGTTGACTCGCAGTACTGCCACTGAGGTCGGTCGGTGTTTCGCAAGTGCTCATCCTTTTCCTCGCCTTGGGAAAGGATGAGCACTCTTTTAGCCTGGTACTACGTCCAGCTTTGAACACGAATTTGAAAGAAGGTAACTACGGAAATGAACATGAGCAGTAGAATCTGGGTTGTTTCGGTATTCGCGTCGATTGTCTTCACTCTTCCATTTGCTACTCCAGTCCTGGGCTTCCAAGGAATCAGTCAGGAGCAGAACGCCACCGCCGCCATCGATCAAAAAAACGCCCCTACCGATAGCAGTGCCTCTTCCGCAGGAGTCACAACCGAGAAGGAGAAGAGGAGCTACGCGCTCGGCATGAATGTGGGGGAGCAGGTTAGATCGCGGTCCATGGATGTCGATGTCGACCTCATCATTCGAGGATTGAAGGACAGCATTTCCGGCAGCAGCACCTTGTTGAGCGAGCAGGAAGCCAGCACTGAGGTGGAAGAGCTACGACATGAAGTAAAGCAAAAGGCTATCGCCCAGAGGCGCGAAAAGCTGCAGAAAAATAAGCAAGTAGGCGAGGCGTTTCTCGCCGCCAACAAAACCAAAGAGGGAGTTGTAACGCTGCCGAGCGGTCTGCAATACAAAGTCCTCAAGGCCGGAGATGGCAAAAAGCCGTCCGGGAACGACATCGTGTTCTGTAACTATCGTGGAAGCACGCTTGGCGGAAGAGAGTTCGACAGCTCATACAGAAGGGGCAAGCCCTCACCCTTTAAATTCGCGCGAGTCATGGAAGGTTGGAAAGAGGCCCTGCGGCTTATGCCGGCGGGATCGAAGTGGCAAATCTGGGTTCCCTCCGACCTGGCCTATGGCGTGAGGGGCGCAGGCAACGTAATCGAGCCGAATTCGACTCTTGTTTTCGAGTTAGAGCTCGTATCGATCAGAGGCAGAGTCACAAATTCGGAAGAAACACAAAGCGAGATGGCCAATGATTCTGACGCCGGAATCGTACAGCAACAGGCCGCCGAGCCAGTCGTCGCAAAAACCACCCTTCCCCTCGAAGACATCAGAATTTCCTTCAAGCTAGATCCGCGGCTCAGCGGATCAACGTATGGCGGGGAGCGCTGGATTGTTGCCACACCTTTCACCAGTGTGGCGCAGGTAGGGACAAAGGCGACGGTGGAAGCCAAAGTTGAGGGAGTGGCCCAGAACGGCGCACCTGTTCGCGCCTCTGTTGAATGGACCCCGGCTGATCCCGAGATGATTACGGTGGCGTCCGGCGAAAATAGCCAGGTAAAGATCACCGTGCACCACGCCGGAGAGAGCAAACTGACTGTCGCTTCCAACGGAGTCACCAAGCAACTCCTCGTCAAAGCAAAAAGTGTAGGCAATGCCACTCAGGTGGAGATCAGTCAATAATCATCATAAGGGGATCGTATGAATAGGGAATGGAAATTGATACTCGGAGGATTGTTGCTGGCCGGGATCGCAATCGCACAGGAAACTCCCTCCTCGAAGAGTGATTCAATCGCGGAAAACGTCTCAAAGTCGCATAGCCAGAAGGTGGTCGCACACCAAGGCGCCGGCAGCAAGGCTGAAAAGAAGAACAGCGCCACTCCGAAAAACGAGCCTCAGGGTGCAATCCAATTCGATAGCGCGAAGGAGCGGGTGAGCTATGCACTCGGAGTTGAACTCGCTGCTGGTTTCAAATATCAACGAATGGATGTTGATTTGTCACTGATCATTCGCGGTATGCGCGATGCATTCGCGGATGACAACACCAAGCTCGCAATGGCTCCAAAAGAGATTGCCGACACATTAAAACAATATGGCGAGGATCGAAAAAGAGGCCTTGAACATGCCATGCAGATGTTGGCGGAGAAAAACAAGAACGCGGGCGAACAGTTCGTCGCTCAAAACGCCAAAAAAGAAGGCGTGGTGACGCTGCCGAGCGGACTGCAATACAAAGTGCTGAAAGAGGGAGATGGCAAGAAGCCTACGCTCTCCGACAGCGTCGTCTGCAACTATCGGGGCACACTAGTGGATGGCACCGAGTTCGACAGCTCGTACAAGCAAAATAAGCCGGCTACGTTTCCGCTAAAGAGCGTTATCAAGGGATGGCGGGAGGCAATGCAACTTATGCCGGTTGGCTCCAAGTGGCAACTGGTGGTGCCTCCTCAGCTGGGGTACGGACAGCGCGGGGCAGGCGGCATGATTGGGCCCAATAGCACACTTGTTTTCGAAGTGGAATTGATGTCGATCGGGGATCCTGCGGCTACTGCCACTTCCGCTACGGAACAGCCGGAGATGAAGGCCGTCGCCGACGCGGATGCTAAATAGACTGGCACAATCCGTTAAAGCTAAGGAGGTCGGAAAGACATGTTTCCAATCCGCTCCCGATTCGTGTTCGCTCCCCTCGCGCTGATCGGTTTGCTTTGGGTTTCGCCGTTGACCGGCGCTCAGAATTCGCAGATCCGAGAGCAGGCCGTGGCGACTACGGCTCCTGGCCAAGCTGAGGCGCTTGCAGATGTGCTCACTGGGCAGGCTAGAGTTGAATACCAGAATGCTGGATTGAAGATTCAAGCGCAGAGTGCCCCACTGATCGACATTCTGCGCGAAGTCTGCAGGGAGATCGGCGCCGAATTGGATGCGCCTGAGGCGATCGAGCCGGTCGTGGGTACGTTTGGTTTTGGTCCGGTGCGAGAGGTACTTGCTTCGTTGCTGAAAGACTTACCGTACGAACTCGCGACGGCCGGGTCCGCGGAAGATGCCAACGCAATCGTTCGAGTTGTTGTTTTTTCGAAGAGCAAGGATCCCAACGAGCGGGAAAACAAGGGTCCAGGCGCAGCGACGTCGACGGCGGAGCCAACAACCGAACCGCACGTCAACTCCGTGACCACCGGCGAGAACGCAAACGCACGGGAAATGGTGGAGCTTCTTGGCGAAGCAAAGGCCAATTTTGTTGACAACGAGGCTGAGGCGGGAGATCCAACTGCTGAGTTGGTGAAAGCTCAAACGGGCGAGATATTCAAGGCGCTCGAGGCGCTCATTAAAGAAGCGGCGACTGCGGAAGGCAGCAATGCGAACTCTCCCCAGAGCAAAGCGGCCGCTGCTGTTCCCCATCCGGTTCGCAGGAGACGCTAGAACTGGCGCCGACAGCGTTACAGAACCAACGCAGTTGTGGCAAGAAATCAGAAACGGAGTAGAGGCTCTTTGGCCGGTGCATAGCTGCACAGTGTTACTGACAGAGCCCTCCCCCATCCCTACTGCATAACGCGATAACCGAAGGAGTAAGCAATTGGCGCGACTGTTTCGTCACCTTGTCTTGGCAGCAATACTGATTGGAAGGGGGGCAGCCTGGGCCGCTACTCTCACGGGTACGGTCATGAACGGCACCACAAACAAACCGGCCTCTGGCGACGAAGTCGTGCTGCTGACTTTGTCGAACGATGGCATGAAAGAAAGTGCACGCTTCAAGACTGACGGCGCAGGACGCTTTGTGTTCCATGCGGATTCGGCGGATTCGCATGTGGTGCGCGCAATCCACCAGGGCGTGACGTATCACAGCATAGTCCCTGCGGGGAGTAGGCGGGTCAAGGTGAGGGTGTATGACGTGACCGAGAGAGTCGAGGGCATTGCCGCAGTTATGGACGTGCAGCGCTTCGAGGCCACCGGTGACACCTTGGAGATCAAACAATTGGTCACGATGCGCAACGATTCCAAGCCGCCCCGTACCTTAATGAATGACCGTTCGTTCGAAATCCAGTTGCCGCCTGAAGCGCAGGTTCGCTCCGGACTAGTGCAGCTTGGGGACGGGCCGCCGCTCAAGCAAAAGCCAGTTGCTGGTGATAAGAAGGGCCAATATTACTTTGTTTTTCCCTTGCGTCCGGGCGATACCCGTTTCGCGGTTGTCTACCAGTTGCCCTATACAGGCGAAGCGCTGATTGAGCCTAAGATCCGTAACCCGCTGGAACAATTCGTGGTCATGCTGCCCAAGTCCATGAAGTTCGAGCCGAAGGGCACGGGGATCTTTCACCCTAGGACCAACACGACACCCGATCATGTGGAGGGAACGGATCCGGTTACACCCGCGCAGACGCTCGCTTTTCGTATCGCTGGGACTGGCACATTGGAAGAACTACAGGACCGTCGGAAACAAGCTCGGGAAGGTCAGGCAACACCGAAGGAACTTCCTGGCGGTGGTCTCGGTCCGCCCATCGAGGCCCCCGATCCTTTGCAACAGTATCGTTGGAAGATCCTGACGGGACTCGCGGTGATCATAGTAGCTAGTGCCGTATGCGTTAGACGCAGAACGAGGCTGCCGCCTGCACGAAAATATCCGTCAGTTGCCCGCCAAATCCTGACTCGACAGGAGCGGATTCGGGCTCGTAGCCGTCATCAGCGACGCGTTCGTGCGTTATGAGAGAACGACTCGAAGAGCTGACTGGGACGCGAGCTGATTACGTCGCCAACCGCTAGGACAAGGTGACAGTTCCCAATCCTCAGGTCATGTCTAGGCATATAAAAAAGCCGACGCGAATGCATTAGAAAACTAAACTTTTCTAACGCTCACAAACTGGCCACACGAAAACTGAGGCAAAAAAGCCACACCGCAACTGGCGAAAATCGGTGGCCTCCCCTTCCGTTAAACGACGGAAGCGGCATTTGGTGCGTATTTAAGCGGCAAAAGCAAGCGGCAGGAAGCGGTGACGTGGAAAGCCGATAGGGCGGCCCCTGGACTCCTAAGAAATTGGGGTTGTATCGATCCATACCCTCACCCCACTCTTGCATACA
>Ga0075424_100003095_pt1 | contig 15464 bp, 13 predicted proteins | sample SoiMethybrSBSTD3_FD_75301 | JGI IMG/M metagenome (GOLD analysis project Ga0075424, IMG submission 75301) | Bulk soil microbial communities from a Populus tree surrounding site in Tennessee, USA - Soil MetaG P. TD hybrid SBSTD3 | ecosystem: Environmental > Terrestrial > Soil > Tree plantation... | reverse complement strand
CGGCGGGGCGCCGCAGGCCACGATGGTCCCGTTCGGCGACATCTACTTCGGCTTCAACTTCTCCACCCAGTTCGCCTACCTGCTGACCAACGCGCTCGGGGTGGACATCACCTCCAACTCCTACGGCGAGTCGCAGCTCGACAACGACCCCCTCGACGCCGACAGCCAGGAGGCCGACATCTGGGCGACCGCGTTCGGCAACCGCACCAGCGCGATCCACTCCAGCGGCAACGGCGCCCCCGGCTTCGGCACCACCACGCCCGCATCGCCGGTCACCGGCATCAAGGTCGGGGCCTCCACCCAGTTCGGCGGCACCGGCTGGGACTCGATCAAGAGCTACTCGCAGGTCACCGACAACGACGTCGCCAACTGGTCGGACCGGGGCCCCGGCGCCAACGGCTCCAACGGCATCGACCTGGTCGCCGACGGCGCCTACTCCCCCGGCGACGTGCCGGTCAACGCGGTGGTCGACGGCCAGGTCGCCTGGGAGACCTGGGGCGGCACCAGCCGCTCGACGCCGGTGGTCGCGGGGGCGGCGGCGCTGGTGTACCAGGCCTGGCGCGCGGCCCACCCGGGCGCGGCCATCCCGCGGGACTTCGGCGACCGGGTCAGGGAGTTCCTGAAGTCGGGGGCCAAGGACCTCGGCTACGAGTCCTACGTCCAGGGCGCCGGCTCGCTCGACGCCGGCCGGGCGGTGCGCCTGGCGGAGGGCAAGGGCGCGACCGTCACCCCCGACGAGTGGCGGCCAGGAGACTTCCAGGGCCAGGAGTTCCGCGCCTTCCCGCACCTGATCGCGCCCGGCGGGACCGCCACCAAGCGCTTCACCCTCGACGGCCCCGGCACCTACAAGGTCTCCGACCGGGTGCTGCGGCGCATCGACACCACCAGCTTCGACTTCACCACCTCGGACGTCGGCAACGAGACGCCGTCGCTGTTCAACGCGCCCAACTACCTGGTCGACGTCACCAGGCTGGTGAGGTCGCACCCCGGCACCGACCTCATGGTCATCCGGGCGAACTACCCCTACGCCCAGTTCGACCCGAACAACGACTACAACGCCGACCAGCAGTGGCGCATGGTCACCTACAACTGGACCGACCGGAACCACGACGGCCGCCTGTCCACCGACCGCGACCGCGACGGCACCCTGGACGAGTTCCCGTCGGACCAGACCGACATCGACGGCGACCCGATCCCCGACTTCACCAGGTCGGAGGTCCAGGAAGGCGAGTACGAGCGCCTCACCTACATCAACCAGGAGACCAACGCCTACACCAACATGGTGCGCGCCCCGCGCCAGCGGATGGCGGACGGCGTCTTCCTCGGCTTCTACCACAACCTCGCCAGCCCCAACATCAAGAAGACCGACTTCCGCGTCCAGGTCGACTTCTTCTCCAACACCGACTGGTCCTGGGTCAGCACCCCGCGTCAGGCCAGCGGGTCGTTCACCGCCACGATCAAGGTCCCGTCCGACACCCCCTACGGGCTGTACGACGGCGCCCTGATGGTGTCGGGCAACGGCCAGACGAGCGTCGTGCCGATCGCCGCGACCGTGGCGGCGGTGGCCCCGCAGGACGCCGACGGCAACCTCACCGGGACGCTCGGCTTCGGCGGCGCCGGCGTGGCCGACGCCCAGCGCAACCAGCTGTACAACAACGGCTCGGTGTTCGACGCCAAGGACTGGAGCTGGCGGGCCGAGTCCGGTGACTGGCGCTTCTACTACTTCGACGTGCCCAAGCGGCCGCCGGCCGGCACCCAGCTGCTGGTCGACACCACCTGGGCCGGACCGTCACCGCACAACGACGTCGACACCCTGGTCTTCGGCAAGGTCACCAACAGCTACCAGGTGACGAGCGAGACCGGGCCGATCTTCGCCCCATACGCCCTCGGCACCGTCGGCGGCAGCCAGAACACCAACGTCGGCGCCGGCGTGTGGCTGTTCAACACGGCCACCGGCGGGCCGGAGGAGCTGGTCACCGCGCCCGTGCAACAGAGCCTCCACGCCGTCGTGCAGCACGAGGTGAACATGCAGCACGACCAGGGCGAGGTGGACCTGCCGTTCACCACCACGGTGGGCAGCCTGCAGCTGTCGCCCGACCAGGTCGACGTCCAGGCGACGGCCGACACCGGCAGCTTCGACGTCACCCTCAAGGCGGGCCTGGACCTGCCCGGGGTGGTGGCCGAGGGGTTCGGCCTCAGCCAGCCGAGCGTGACCACCGAGACCGCGCGGCAGGACAACCCCAACGACCCGTCGACGGCCAGCGTCAAGCGGCCGTTCACCGTCTCGCACGCCGGCCACGCCACCATCAGCGCCTCGCTGCCCGGCGAGGACATCGACCTGTACGTGGTGCGCGACGCCAACGGGGACGGCAACTTCACAACGACGAGATCGTGGCCAGCTCGGCCACCGCGTCCGGCAGCGAGTCGGTCACGATGGTCCGGCCGCCGGACGGCAACTACCAGGTGTGGGTCCACGGCTTCTCGGTGAGCGCCCCGCAACCCTTCCCGCTGACGGTCGACGCGGTGCAGGGCAACGACCTCACCGTCAGCGGCGTCCCATCCGGGCCGGTGGCGGCCAACACCCCGGTGACCCTGCACGTCAGCTTCGACAAGGCGATGACCCCTGGTCAGGACTACAAGGGCGAGCTGCAGCTCGGCCCCTCGACCGCCCCGACCGCCGGCACCGTCCCGATCACCGTCCACCGACAGTAGCCACAGGCGGCCGTCCGGGGGGCAGGCGCCGCGCCTGCCCCCCGGGCCGGTCTTGACGGGCACTGTTGGCGGCGGCGTCGATGTCGATCCAGGAGCGGCTCAGGGAGCTCAGCGTGCTCCATGCGGTGGGCTGCATCACCACCCAGCTCGCAGGCGCGTCGGCGGTCAGCCAGGGGGCCCTCGGAGCGATCGGCGTCGCCCTCGGCCTACCCTTGGGCCTGGGCGTCTACCTGCTCTTCAAGGTCATGGCCGGGGGCGGCTTCACCGGCTCCCCGCCGCCGCTGCCCATCGCCCTCATCGCCCTGGCGGCCATCACATCGCCGCCGCCGGCGCCGTCCCCGCCCGCTGGCCCAACGCGTCCCGGCCAACCAGGCCCTGGCCGCCGAATAGGAGCGGCAGCGCATGCCGGGCCGTCCGTCCCCTCGCCATCGCCACCGTCGATCGTCAGCGCGAGGCGGTGAGGGCCTGGCCGAGGAGCCGGACGGCGTCGGCGAGACGATGCTCGGGCAGCCGGGCGAAGCCGAGAACCAGGGCCGGTGGCCCGTCCCCGGCGATCCGCAGCTGCCCGACCCCCTCCACGGCCACGCCCCGCTCGGCGGCGGCCTCGACGACGGCCGCCTCGTCGCAGCCGGTGGGTAGCTCGACGTACAGCTGGATCCCGGCCGACACGCCGTGCACGACCGCACCGGGCAGCCATCTGGCGATCGCGGCGGTCAGGGCATCGCGGCGCGCCCGGTAGCGCCGCCGCAGCTGCCGCAGCTGCCGGTCGTAGGCGCCGCAGGCCAGCAGCTGGGCCAGCGCGTACTGGTCGAGCACCGGCGAGCCAAGATCGCTGGTGGCCCGCGAGGACCGCACCGCCTTGGCCAGCGCCGGCGGGGCGACCAGCCAACCCAGCCGCAATCCCGGTGCGAGCGACTTGCTGACCGACCCCAACAGCGCCACCCGCTGCGGGCAGAGCCCCTGCAGGCAGCCGACGGGGTCGCGGTCGTAGCGGAACTCGGCGTCGTAGTCGTCTTCGAGCACCACCCCGTCCACCTCGGCGGCCCAGGCCACCAGCTGCGCCCGCCGCCGCGGCGAAAGGACGACCCCGGTCGGGTACTGGTGCGCTGGGGTGACGATGACGGCCCGGGCGGCGCTCTGCCGCAGGGTGTCGACGTCGATCCCCTCGCCGTCGACCGGGACCGGTACCCGGACGGCCCCGGCGGTCTCCAGCAACGCCGAGGTGCGGACGCTGTGGGGATCCTCCACGGCCAGCGGCAGCGGGCCCGCCCGGGCGAGCGCACTGATGACCAGGGACAGCGCTTGGGCGACGCCGCTGGTGACGACGAGCCGATCGGGGGCGACATCGGCGGCGCGGACCCGGCCGAGGTAGGCGGCCAGCGCGGCTCGCAGCTCGGGGACACCGCCGGGGTCGCCGTACCCCAGGGGCCTCGTGCGGCACCACCTTCATGACCTGACGCATGGCGGCCAGCCACGCCCGGCGCGGGAAGGCGGACAGGTCGGGCGTGCCGGGCGTCAGGTCGTGGACGGCGTGGGACGGCGCCGTCGACCGGTGGTCGGCGCCGTCGTGGTCGGCCGATCCAGCCTCCTGGAGCTCGGCCACCCGGGTGCCCGAGCCCTGGCGGGACACCAGGAAGCCCTCGGCTACCAACTGCTCGTAGGCCTCGACGATCACGCCCCGACTCATCGCGAGGTCCCGGGCAAGCTCCCGGCTGGCCGGGAGCCGGCCGCCGCCGGCGAGCCGGCCCGACCGGATGGCGGTGCGCAGCTCGTCGGCGACCTGGTCGGCCAGGCCGCCGGCGGCTCGGTCGATCCGCAGGTGCAGGTCCAAGAATGGACCCCGATTCTGATCGGCGATTGGACCTTTCCTGCAGTCCAATCTAGCTCCAGTGTGCGCCCATGAATAGTCTGCTTCGTGGGTCCGCCGGGGCCGCCTCGGCGATGTTCATGGTCGGCACGCTCGCCGCCGTTTCCTCGGTGATCGGCGGGTACCCGCTCTACGGGGGGCAGGCCCTGCGGTACGCGCTCGCGGCCGCGATCCTGTTCGTCATCGCCGGCGCGAGGGGCCAGCGTCTCGTCGTCCGGCTTACGCTCCGCGAGTCGCTGCTGCTGCTCGCCCTGGCGGCCACCGGACTGGTGCTGTTCAACCTCTGCGTCGTCGAGGCGACCCGGCGCGCCAGCCCGGCGCTGGTCGGGACGGTCGTCGGGATCGTGCCGGTGGTCCTGGCGGTGGTAGGGCCGCTGCTGACGCGCTCGCGCCCGTCCGGACGAGTGCTCGCCGCCGCGGCCGTCGTGGTCGTCGGCGCCAGCGTCACCACCGGGTTCGGCAGCGGCGATCTCACCGGGCTCGTCTATGCCGTGGGTGCGCTGGGGTGCGAGGCGTGCTTCTCGCTCCTCGCGATGCCGCTGCTGCCGAGACTGGGACCGCTGCGGCTGTCCGCCTACGCCGAGGCCGCCGCCGTGCCCCTTCTCCTCGTCATCGGGATCATCGTCGACGGTGACGGACTGCTCCGCATGCCGTCCTTGGCGGAGGCGGCCGCGTTGTTCTACCTGGGAACGGTCGTCAGCGCCGGCGCCTTCGTCCTCTGGTACGACGCGCTTCCCCGGCTCGGCGCCGACCGGGCGGGGCTGTTCGCCGGCGTGATCCCGGTCGGCGCCATCGTCACCACGGTCCTGCTCGGCCTCGGCGCCCCGAGGGCGACCGAGCTCGGAGGCGCGGCCGTGGTGGTCACCGGGCTCATCCTGGGCCCGGCCTCGGCCCCGAGGGACCCCGGCCACTCCCGTGGCGTGCCTACGGCAACCGCCCCGCGACCCCGGCCGCGACCGGATTGCCGGGCGCCCGGGGCGGACGTAGCCTCGGCGGTGGCCGGAGTGTCCGCCGGGGAACGGTAGTCCGTTGGACAGGTTGAGCGAGGAACAGCTTGCCCTGCTGGAGCGGTACGGCGCGGTGCGGCCGACGTCGGCGGGCCAGGTGCTGTCCCGCGCCGGTGAGTCGCCGCCGGGCCTGATGGTGGTCCTGGCGGGGCTCGTGGCGACGATCGATCACCTGCGCGGCGTCGACCGTGAGGTCTCGGTCTACGGACGGGGCGGCGCGGTTGGGCTGGCGGCGGCGGTGACGGGCGAGCGGGCGTACCTGAGCGCGGTCGTCCGCGAGGCCGGTCGGCTGCTGGTCGTCGCCACCGAGCAGCTGCGGGAGCTGCTGGCGCTGGACGAACCGCTCGGAGACGCGATCTTGCAGCTGCTGTTCCGGCGGCGCGAGTGGCTCCGGGGAACGGGTGCCGGGGTTCGTATCGTCGGGTCGCGGTATTCGCCTGAGACGCATCGGCTGCGGGAGTTCGCGGTCCGCAATCGTGTCGCGCACGTGTGGATCGAGCTCGAGCGCCACCCGGAGGCGGACGCGTGGCTGATGGGTCTGGGGATCCAGCTGCAGGAGACGCCGGTGGTATTGCTCGGCGGCGGCGCGGTGCTCGGCAACCCCGGGAACGCCGACCTTGCCCGTGCCATCGGGATGCGTGGCGGTGATCCCCCTGACGCCCGGACGGCCTGCGACGTCGCCGTCGTAGGCGCCGGATCCGCCGGGCTCGCGGCGGCGGTCTACGGCGCCAGCAACGGCCTGTCCACGGTCGTGCTGGAAGCGGTCGCCGGCGGCGGCCAGGCCGGCACCGCCGCCCGGATCGAGAACTACCTCGGCTTCCCGGGTGGCCTGGGCGGCGCCGAGTTCGCCGACCGCGCACTCATCCAGGCCGAGAAGTTCGGCGCCCGCCTCGCCATTCCCAGGCGGGCGGTCACGCTCTCCGAGCACCACGTGCTCGGGCTCGAGGATGGCGACCGACTCCTTGCCCGGACCGTGATCATCGCCAGCGGGGTCACCTACCGCAGGCTCGCCGTGCCCCACCTCGGCGACTACGAAGGCATCGGTGTCGCCTACACGGTCGCGGCGACCGAAGAGCAGCTGGCTCCGGCCGGGAACGCCGTCGTCGTCGGTGGCGCCAACTCCGCCGGACAGGCCGCCCTCTCCATCGCGGAACAGGGACACCACGTCTACCTCGTGGTCCGCGCCGGCGACCTCGCCAGGGCGATGGCCCGCTACCTGATCGACCGGATCGAGCGACAGCCCGCAATCGACTCCTGGTCAACTGCGAGATCCGCGGAGTCGCCGGCGCAGGAGCGCTCGAGCAGGTCACGGTCGAGAACACGCGCGACGGGACTCGACGTACCCTCCAGGCGGCCGCATTGTGCATCCTGATCGGCGCCGAGCCACGCACCCGCTGGCTGGCCGAGGAGATCGCTCTCGACGATCTCGGATTCGTCGTCACCGGCTCCGCGCTGGGCGCCGACCTCCGCGGAGCGCACCCTTGGAACGCGCTCGACCGCGACCCCTACCTGCTCGAAACCAGCCGTCCCGGCGTCTTCGCAGCCGGCGACGTCCGCAGCGGCTCCGTCGCCCGGGTCGCCACCGCCGCCGGCGAAGGCTCCATGGCCGTTCGCTTCGCCCAGGAATACCTCCTGGCCAGTGGCAGCACGACCCGCAACAGCTGACACCCGGCGCTGTGTGGCGGGAACCGGCGGCGCCGCCGGACCGTCGAAATGGGTACCTGTCCGGGACGTGAAGGGGGTGTGGGCGTGCAGGGACTGCGGCTGGCGGCCATCGCGCTCCTGCTGGCCGGGTGCGCCGCCCGAGATCCGGGCGGCGATGCGCCGGCCCCGACGGTCGGAGCCCGGGAGCGCCGCTACCAGGCGACCGCCACGGTGCTGCAGGACCGGGGCCACGGGCCCGAGCTGTGCCTCGGCGTCGTCCTGGACTCGCTCCCGCCCCAGTGTGGCGGGGTGCCAATCCCCCACTGGCGCTGGGACCAGGTCGAGGGCGAACAGACCGCCGGCGGCACCACCTGGGGTCGCTACCAGCTGGTGGGCACCTACGACGGCGCCTCGTTCACCGTCATCCGGGCCGACCCGGCCCCACCGGCGTCCCGGCCGAGCGCCGAGGAGCGATTCAAGGACGAACCCAAGCCGGCGTGCGCGGAACCGGAGGGCGGCTGGGCGCTGCCCGACCCGGCCCGGCGTTCGGAACGCTACCTGGAGCCGGTGACCCGGGCGGCCCGGGCCACGCCGGACTTCGCCGGCCTGTGGATCTCCTACCTCGCGCCGACGGGTGCCAACGTGGCCGAGGACCCAGGCGAATTCGTGCTGAACGTGGCCTTCACCGGCGACCTGGCGCGCCACCAGGCCGAGCTGCGGCCGCGCTGGGGTGGGCGGCTGTGCGTCACCCGCCAGCAGCGGAGCTACCGCCAGCTGCTGCGGATCCAGCGCGAGCTGCAGGGCGATGTGGGCGCCGAGCTCGGCCTACGGGTCCTGGGCACGGGCATCCGCGAGTCGACCAACGCCGTCACCCTCATGGTGGTGGTGCTGGAGGATGAGGCCGGCAAGGCCCTCGACGCGCGGTACGGCACCGGTGCCGTGCAGGCCAGGGCGGCGCTCACCCCCGTCGCCTAGTGGTGATCTTCAGGATCCCTTGCGCCAGAGGAGCGCGATCATCGTCACCTGCAAGCCGTCAGTGGCTGCTGGTGAGACATCCGCCAGCTGGCCGATCCCGTGCTAGCCAGTCCGACGCCGGATTGCTTCGGCGGCAAGCTGGGCGCGCGAGGAGACCTGCCGCTTGGCGAAGACGTGGACCAGGTGGGTCTGGACCGTCCGCTGGCGTGCGGATCGCGACGCCTGATTGTCCGGCCGACCCGCACGCACAGGTCCTGGAGATCAGGACCTCCTTGCAGCGACGGGATCAGTAGCGGCCAGGGCCGCGTCGCATGGCGACACCCGCACCACGGCGCCTTGTCAGCACGGCACGGGTCCGGCCAACATACCGGGGCATCCGGGTCCTGGTCCGGACTCGTCGCATGACTTCGGACAAGGGCTGCCGCAGCCAGGGAATGGCGGTTGGAGAGAGTGCCGTGACACAGGGTGAGGCCCGGGACGGCGTCATCGCGGCGTTCGTCCTCGGATGGCACATGGCCGAGCTGTTCCACGCCGACGTCCCCCGTTCACGTCCGCGCCGCCAGGCCAGACTGGACAAGCTCGTGGGCATCGGGGACCTGGATCGGCTCTCTCGGGCCAGGCTGCTGTTGGGCCAGGTGCAGGCCGACGTGCGGCGCATCTGGCGGTTGGACGATTCCGGCCAGGAGCCGCCCGATCTCGGGCCGGTCCGGTCGCTGCTGGAGGCCGAGGTGCGGCAGCCAGGCCAGCTGCAGCTGGCCGTGGCTGCGTTGCACCAACGGCTGCTAGTGACCATGACCGTGGCGGACTTCCGCCTGGGCAAGGCCTACGGGCTCGGCCGCGCCCTGGCCGAGACCGCCCTGCTCCCCGACGCCAGGAACCCACAGACCTTCCAGCGGCTCTTCGCCCGCTACCGGCTGGCGAACTTGGTCAGTTGGCTGGCCGACCTCAAGTCGGTCTTCCCCCCGCACGCCGCCGAGGCCGTCCGCGGGTCTTTACAGGCGTGGGCGGCCTGGAGCGACGCGCCAGCCCTACGCCCGGCGCGTGATGACCTGCGCCCGGCATCGGATGCCGAGGTGGACGGCCAGGCGTCCGGGCCGGCCTCAATGGGCCCCCCGGCGGCGCCCAGCCGCCGTCGGGCCGTCTGGAGCTCCTGGTGGGCCAGGCATTCCCACGAGCCGCAGACGCGGCCGGTCGACTGGGAATCGCCAGCCGACTGCGAGAGCGTGATCCGGGCGCTGCACCGGCAGGGTCAGCTGTGGCGGGCGATCCTCTCCGGCGAGAAGGACGGTGTGGACCTGCTGACCGCTGACGACTATGTGCGGACCGCCGACCGGCTGCTGGGTCATCTCCGCCGGCTGACGCTGGGCTTCCTGCGCCGGTTCTGGATCGCGACCACCGCGGTGGCCCTGGTGCTTGTCGCCGCCCTCGTGACGGTGCTCGCCGTGCGTGCGGTGTCCACGACGGTCGCCGCGGTCCTCGCTGCCGCCGGCGCCATCGGCGTCACCTGGAAGGGCGCTGCATCTGGCTTGGGAAGGGTGCTGGCCCAGGCGCAACGACCCTTGTGGGACAGCGAGCTGGACGTTGCCGTGGCCAACGCGATCACGCTGATGCCTCGCGAGCGGCGGACCGCCGACCGGCCCACCGCGGCCAACGACCCCCTCGAAGGCCCGGACAGCGCCGCGGCCGACGCCGGCGACGCCCCGGAACGTCTGCACGGATGAGCTGGCCGAGACGCCCGCGCGCGACCTACGGCCGCCGCTCCATCGGCAGCCGGGAGCGGGTCAGCAGGCCGGCGCCGATCATCGCGACCATCGGCACCACCAGCAACGCGATCCCGATGTTGAGCCACGGCAACGTGATCGGATAGGGGGTGGGCGCCGGCCAGATATCGGCGTAGCCCCGGTTGAGGGCGAGCAGCACGGCGACGGCGCCGCCCAGCCCGGCGACCGCGCCGAGCAGCGACCCCAGGCCGGCGATCACGCCGGACTGGCTCAGCGACAGCCCGCGCCGGACGCGGGGGGAGGCGCCGACGGCGGCGAGGGTGCCGAGGTCGGCGCGGCCGTCGGCGGCGGCCAGCCCGGTGGCGATCGCGGCGGCCCCGAGGGCGATGACGCCGGCCACCACGGCCAGCAGCAGCAGGGTCCGGGTGTCCGACCGCGACCGCGGGCCCCGCTCGACGTCCACCCCGACCCTGCTGCCGAGCGCGGCCTGGAGCCGGTCCTGCTCGGCGACCGTCGGCATGCGGCTGGTGGCGGCCAACAGGATCGACGGCGCGGAATCCAGCCCGAGCGAGCGGGCCGTCTGCCCGGTCATCAGGGTGATCGGCGCCCGCGGGCGGTGCGGCAGGGCGGAGCCGGGCGCCGTCACCGTCCGGGTCTCGTCCTTGGTCTTCTCGAACAGGTGGCTCGTCGTGATGGCCAGCGTCACCTGGCCGTCGTGCAGGTAGCGTGGGTGGTCGACGACCACCGCGCCGGCACCCAGGGCCGCCGCCACCCGTCGGGCATCCCCGGCCGCCAGGCCGGTGACCGCGCCGACCGCGTCCTGGTCGATGACGAGGGTGAAGCTGTCGGTGACGCCGTACTTGAGGTAGCGGTACAGGCCGCCGCGGCCGTCGCAGCGGGAGTCCCGCCGGGCGGCGCGCTGCTCGACCGGGGTCGGGTCGCGTCGCAGCACCTCGGGCGAGTACGGGCACCGGCGGGCCGCCGGCATCTGCGGTCTGACCACGCACTCGTCGCCGCCACACGCCGGCACGCCGATCCGGTGGATCTGCTCGACGGGCATCGTGCGGCGCAGGAGGGCGACGGCCTGCGTCGGCGCCCGCCCGCGGCCATCCTTGCCGCTGCCGTCGACGACCACATCCCCTGGCCGGGTGAGCGACTGGTAGTCGTCCCTGGCGCGCTGGGTGCTCGCGGTGACCACCACGCCGACGGCGAGGCTGCCGACGACCGCGGCCATCACGGCCGAGATCGCCGGCGCCGCGGCCGTGCGGTTGCGGGCGGTGTCGCGCAGGGCGATCCGTGGGGCCGGCGGCAGCCAGCGACCGGCCCGGGCCACCAGCCCGACCAGGGCCGGCGTGCCCAGCACCAGTCCAAGCTCGCCGACGGCCAGCCCGGTGAGGATGATCGTGGGGCTGCTCCGCCTGGCGCCGGCGGCCAGCACGGCCGTGCCGGCCGCCACCAGCGCGACGCCGAGGACCACCCAGCGCCGCCGCGACCGGGTGATGCCGCGCCGCCCCGCCAGCGCGGTGACCACGTCCTGGCGGGCGGAGATCCACGCGGGCACCAGCGCGGCCAGCACCCCGGTGGCCACCGCCAGCCCGACCAGGCCGGCCAGCGCCGCCGGGAACACCCGGAAGCCACCGGAGCGGGCGTGGGTGAGCTGCTCCTCGAGCAGCGGCCGGGCGACGGCGACGGCGGCGACGCCCAGCACCACGCCCAAGGCCGCCGCGACCGAGCCGAGCACCACGCCGTCGGCGAGCACGATCCGGCGCAGGTGCGCCGGCGTCCCCCCGGCCGCGGCGATCAGCGCGAGGTCGCGGCGGCGGCGGCGGGCGCCCACCGCGAACGCCGATCCGGCGAGCAGGATGATCTCCAGCATCGCCAGCCCGCCGACCAGCGCGGGGACGCCCACCTCGAACCGGTTCTCGACCACGAGCTCCGGGTACCGTTCGGCGCGGCTCGGCGGATGCGCGAGCACGTCGCGGGAGACCGCCACCGCGCCATGGGTGTTGAGCTGGTTGACCTGCGCCCAGGTCAGCGGGCCCGGCGTGGCCGCCAGCCAGCGCAGGTCCCGCGGGCCGTCCGGCGGGTCGGCCAGCGCAGCCGGCGGCAGCGCGCCCGTGGGCAGCACCACCGTGGTCACCTGGAGGTCGGTGGGGTCCTCGACGGTGCCCACCACCCGAAAGGTGCGGCTGCCGTCGGCCAGGCGCACGCTGCCGCCCACGTCGACGCCGAGGCGGCGGACGGCGGCCGGGGTCAGGGTGGCCTCGTCCCGTTTCGCCGGTGCGCGGCCCGTGCGCTGACGGAGGATCCCGTCGGCGAGCGGGTCGGCGGAGTCCAGCATCCGGGCGCCGACTGTCCCGGTCCCGGCCGCGGTGCGCACCTGGAGGGAGCCGGTCTGGTCGCGGATGACCCTGCTGCCGGGTGGCAGGAGCGCCAGCAGCTCCTCTGCGGTCGGCGGGGGGGCCGGCTCGGCCGTCGGGGGGAGCGCACCGGGGGGTCCGAACGCGTCGAGGTCGGTCGGATCCTGGTGCACCGGGCCGCCGGACGGCCAGCCCAGCACCGCCTGGGCGGTGCCCATGAGGCGGTTGGCGCGCTCGTTCGGGGTGAGCGTGAAGGTGTCGGTGTAGGCCGCCGCGAACCCCAGCGGCGCCACCGGCAGCATGATCATCGCCACCACCAGGATCGAGCGGCCCCTGGCCAGGCGTGCCTCGCGGCTGGCGATCCGCAGCGCGGTCCGCCAGCCGCTCACCGGCCACCGCCCGGCGGGGCCAGCAGCCTCTCAGGCTGGTCCAGCGGCCCGGAGGTGTCGACGACGACCCCGTCGCGCAGGAACACCACCCGGTCGGCCCAGGCCGCGTGACGCGCCTCGTGGGTCACCAGCACCCCGGCCGCCCCGCCGTCCACCTTGGAGCGCAGCAGCCCCAGCACGGCCTCGCCGGTCTGGGAGTCCAGGGCCCCGGTCGGCTCGTCGGCCAACAGCAGCCGGCGCCGGCCCACCAGGGCCCGGGCGATCGCCACCCGCTGCTGCTGGCCGCCCGACAGCTCATCGGGAAACCGCCGCCCGTAGCCCTCCAGGTCGACGTCGGCCAATGCCGCCAGGGCCAGCCGCCGGGCCTGGCCGACGCTGGTGCCGTCCAGCTCCAGCGGCAGGGCGACGTTCTCGGCCGCGGTGAGGCTGGCCAGCAGGTTCAGGTCCTGGAAGACGTAGCCGACCCGGCGGCGGCGCAGCGCCGCCAGCCCCCGGCGGCTGCACCCGCCCAGCACGCTGCCATCGACCACGACTTCGCCCCGGGTCGGGCGGTCGAGCCCGCCGGCCAGGTTGAGCAGGGTCGACTTGCCCGACCCGGACGGCCCCATCACCGCCACCAGCTCGCCCTCCTCGACGGCCAGGGACACCCCGCGCAGCGCCTGCACGGCGGTGGGCCGCTGCCATGGACCCGGTGCACCTCACGAAGTTCGAGGATGCTCATGGTCGGCTCGCCTCCGTGGCGGTGCCCGGCGTCGCCTGCGGCACGGGCACCGGCGGCGGGGTGTAGCGGTGAAGGCTGGCCTCGCAGTGGTCCAGCCAGCGCACCTCGGCCTCGGCCTGGAACAGCATGGCGTCCAGCACCAGGCGCCAGGCCAGGTCGGCCGGCTGGTCGGCGCGCGCCTTCAGCCGGGTGTACTCCTGCAGGGTCCGCATGGTGGCGCTGCGCTGGGCCTGCAGCACCGTGGGGACGTCCACGCCGGGCGTGGTCAGCGCCAGCGCGAGCTTGATGGCCAGTTCGTCGCGTGGCCGATCGGTGCGGCTGATCGGGGTGGTGAACCAGCCGGCCAGGCCGGCCCGGCCGTCGTCGGTGATCTCATAGGGCCGCTGCCCCTCGTCGCCTTGGGGGAGCGGGTGGATCAGCCCGTCGCGCTCCAGCCGCGCGAGGGTGGTGTAGACCTGCCCGATGTTCAGCGGCCAGGTGCCGCCGGTGGACTCCTCGAAGGCGGCCCGGAGCTGGTAGCCGTGCATCGGGCCGCGCTCCAGGAGCGCGAGAAGACCATACTTGATGCTCATAGCTACTGAGTATGCATACCCGGTAGGCCACCCGCAAGACCCAGCGTTGTCGCTCGCTTCAGCCTTGGTGGCGCCCGCCGAACTGCCAGTCGTGGATCTCCACCCTCGCATACAGTCCGGCCCGCACATACGGCGCGCCCGCCAGCATGGCCTCCACCGCGGCACGGTCACCCAGCTGCACCAGCAGCGCGCTGCCCACCCACCCGGCGCCGTCGTCGGACAGCAAGGGACCACCCAGGATGAACCGGTCGCGGTGGCCGGGCTCGCCCAACCAGCGCCGCTGCGCCGCCTTCAGGGCCTGGCGGGCCGCCTCCATGCCCGGCTTGCCGCGACCGATGACCAGGAAGCGCCGGTCATCGCCGGGCTCGGCGGGGTAGTCCCACATCGTGCGGCCCAGCAGATTGCGCCAGCGGCGCACCAGCACCTCGCCGTACACCCCGGCCCGGTAGAAGGGCTCGGCGAAGGCGAACACCCGCGCCGCCTCGGCATTGGGCAGGTCGACCACATGCATGCTGCCGGTCCAGGTGGAGCGGTCCGGGGTCAGCGTCGGCCCCCGGGCGATCATGGCCTCCGCATAGCCGTCCATGAACGACCAGTGGGCCTCGACCAGCTCCTCGGCCAGCGCCTCGGTCCCCGGCCGGCCACGACAGTAGAAGAAGTACTCCACGGTCAGGCATGCTACCTTCCACGCCTTCTTCGGCGGCCAACTCGCGCAGGGTGGCCGCCTCGGCATCATCGTTGAGCATGCTGGTCACGACAGGAGTTCGTCGGCGAGTTCGCGCAGGGCGCGGCGCGCCTCGGCCAAGGCGGCACGGCCGGCGTCGGTGATCGTGTAGCGGCGGATGCGCCGGCCGGCTTCCAGGTCGTTGTGGCCGGACAGGAGCCCGGCGGCCTCCAGCCGGTGCAGGGTCGGGTACAGGGTCCCAGGGCTGATCCGGTAGCCGTGGCGGGCCAGCTCGGTCGCCATCCAGGCCCCGTGGATGGGGTGCTCGGCGGCGTGGTGGAGCACGTGCAGCTGCACGGCCCCATGCAGGAACGACCTCATCGGCCTATCCTATCGGATATCGATATCGGCTGTCGTAATAAATGCCTCGCGCCACATCACCGAGGAGCCGCACATGCCCGCCACCACCACGGTCGGCGTCCGCTACATGATCGACGACGTCCCGGCCGCCATCGCCTTCTACACCACCCACCTCGGCTTCACCCTCGAGCAGGACGCCAGCCCGGCGTTCGCCGCCGTGGCCCGCGACGGCGTGCGGCTGCTGCTCAGCGGCCCGACCAGTTCGGGACGACGACCCATGCCCGACGGCACCCGGCCCGTCCCTGGCGGCTGGAACCGCCTGCACCTGCAGGTGGAGGGCCTGGCCGGCGAGGTCGAGCGGCTCCGCGCCGCCGGCTGCAAGTTCCGCAACGACATCATCACCGGACCCGGCGGCTCGCAGATCCTCCTGGAGGATCCCTCCGGCAACGTGGTCGAGCTGTTCCAGCCCGCC
>Ga0075424_100003091_pt1 | contig 15484 bp, 10 predicted proteins | sample SoiMethybrSBSTD3_FD_75301 | JGI IMG/M metagenome (GOLD analysis project Ga0075424, IMG submission 75301) | Bulk soil microbial communities from a Populus tree surrounding site in Tennessee, USA - Soil MetaG P. TD hybrid SBSTD3 | ecosystem: Environmental > Terrestrial > Soil > Tree plantation... | reverse complement strand
CTCGCGCGGCGTCATGTCCCCGTGACACTGTCGCTCGAGATGTTCGAGCGCGACGTGCAGGACTCCGTCGACACGTATGTGAGCGGGACCGGCGGCGAAGAGGACTTCCTCAAAGGCTCGCGCCCGTGGCCTCGCTATGCGACCGATTACCGCCCGCTGGTCGAATTCGCCAGAGCGCGCAAGTGGCCGGTCGTGGCCGCGAACGTTCCCCGGAGGATCGCGTCGGACATCGCGAAAACGGGACGGCCGGGTGTCGACGCGTTGAGCGCGGCCGACCGCAGGCTCGCGGCCGCGGATCTCCTATGCCCGCACGACGATTACTTCGCGCGCTTTGCCGAGCAGATGGGCGGGCACCCCGCGGGATCTGGACCGGGGCCCGCGCCGGGTTCGCCATCCGGTTCGGCTGCCGCGGACACCACGACTGAACGGTACTACTGGGCGCAGTGCGTGAAGGATGAGACGATGGCGGAGTCCATCGCCAATGCGTTCGGCAAGCTGGAAGGACGCCCGGGCCTCGTCGCGCACTTCACAGGCGCCTTCCACAGCGAGTACGGCGAGGGAACCGGCGAGCGGGTCCGCCGCCGCCTCGGCGGCCGGCGCGTGATTGCGGTTTCGATCCTGCCTGTCGAGAACTTCGACGACGTCGCGCCTGGCGCGGACGATCTCAAGCGCGCGGAGTATCTCGTTTTCACAATCAAGTAAACGGACCGGTTATCGGAGCCGTTCCGGCATCTCCGCAATCACGTACGCCATGACGGCGATCGCGGCCGCCGCGCGCGACATGTCCATCGGATCGATCTTGTCGATCGTGTCCGCCTCCGTGTGATGAATCAGGAAGTAATTGCCGTCGACGTCAAGCGACATGGCCGGGATGTTCGCCGCCTGCACGCTCGGACCGATGTCGGCGCCTTCGCCCGCCGCGCTGATGCGATCGGCCTGGATTCCACGCAGCAGCGTGGCGATGTCTGTCACTTTCGCCCGCGCCGCGTCGCTGCCCGAAAAGCCGAATCCGGTCGGCCTGAATACACCGCCGTCCGACTCGAACATCAGCACGTGGTTGGCCAACTCGTCCTTGTGACGATCGCGATAGGCCAGCGCGCCGCGTGTGCCATTCTCCTCGTTCGTCCATAACACGACGCGGATCGTCCGCCGGGGCCGCAGGTTCAGCTTCTTCATCAGCCGAAGCGCCTCCCACGACACGACGCACCCGCCGCCATCGTCGGTCGACCCTGTCCCGACGTCCCACGAATCGAAGTGTCCGCTGACCGCGACGATTTCGTCGGGGCGTTCGCGGCCGCGAAGCTCGCCGACGACGTTGAACGAATCCGCTTCCGGGAGAAATTTCGCGTCCATCTTGAGGAGCACGCGCACGGCCGTGCCCCGCTCCTGCATGCGCTGCAGCTTGTCGGCGTCCTCGGTGGTGATCGCGGCCGTGGGGATCTGCGGGACTCCATCCGCATAACGGAGCGTGCCGGTGTGGGGCAGCCGCAGTCCCGGCGGTCCGACGGATCGAACCAGCGCCGCGATCGCGCCGAGCGCCGCCGCGCGCGACGCGCCGTTGGCGCGGTACTGGACGGTCTCGCCGTAGTTCGTGAACGGCACATTGAAGAGGACAATTCGCCCCTTGACCCGGCTGCCTGCCGCCTCGAGCTCGTCGAATCCGCGGACGACCAGCAAGTCCGCCTCGACGCCGGCGGGCCCCGTGCCGATGCTGTTCCCAAGTCCGAGCATCACGAGGCGCTGACGGCGCGGCGCGACGATCTCGGCGCTCTCCTGACCGCGCACCCAATGCGGGACCTTGACCGGCTCGGTGTGCACGTTCTCGAGCCCGTCGCGCTTCATTTCGGCGACGGCCCACGCGATGGCGTCCTCGAGCGACTGCGATCCGCTCAGCCTGTTGCCGAACGTATCGCCGATGTAGGCGAGGCGTTCCCAGGCGAACCGTGTGGACATCGCTTCGCCAACGAGGCGCGCCGCGGCCTCGCGGTACGCATCCACCCACGGCGACGAGCGCGCGGCGGGCGCTGAGAGGGCGGTAGTGATGCTGATGACGACCAGGAGGAGAATCGCGCGCGGACGGCTGCACATATGATCCCAATATAATTCGTTGCATCGGGATCCGGGATGTGGCGTCCGGGGAAACTGAAAAAGACCATGAGAATCTCCGCGACAGGCGGGCTGCTGTCGCTCATCGTCGCGGCCGGGGTTTCGGTCCAGACGCCGGCTGTCTCCGCAACGTTTCATCACTTTCATTTTCGTGTCGGCGATCCCGCGGCCGCGATGAATCAGGGCGCCGCCGCGCTCAACGGCACGCGCGTCCTGCTGCGCGGCCTCGGTGTCGGCGTCAGGGTCAACGGCGTCCACGCGCTGTTCGATCGGCTCGAGGGGAGTGAGTCTGCCGCCCGCCCCGCGCATGGCGCTGCGTACACCGAGGCCGTCGCGTGGCTGCGATCGCGCGGGATCGATCTGAAAGACGACGCGAAGAGTGCGGCGATTCGTGCGGCGTTTGCGGAGATGTTTCGCGCCGAGTGGCTCGATCACGTGGGCTTTACCGCGTCGGACCTTCCGTCCGCGATCGCCGTGCTGCGATCGCGCGGCGTCGTTCCCGTGCGCGAGTCGTCAGACGCCGCACTGTTCGAGACGCCCGGAGGAGTGCGCGTGGAGCTCGTACGCGATCTCGACGCGCCCGATGCGTTCTGGTGTCCGATGCACCCGGACGTCCGGTCGAGCGCCCCGGGTACGTGCCCGATTTGCCGGATGACGCTCGTGCCGATCCCGGCGCCGGCGATTGGCGAATACCGGATGGATCTGGCCCTCACCGGCGCGCCTGGAGGCGGCCTCTCGACGCTGCGCATCACGCTTCGCGAGCCGTACGCGGATCGCCGCGTCGCGGCGCTCGCGACAGTCCACGAGCGGCTGCTTCACCTCTTCATCATCGATCGCAGCCTCCAGTTCTTCCGGCACGTCCATCCCGCCCAGATCGGCGGCGGGACGTTCGAGCTGCGCGAATCGATTCCACCCGGCGAGTACGTCGTCATCGCCGATTTCCTGCCGCAGGGGGCCGCGTCCCAGATGGTCCAGCGTGCGATCGTGACGCCCGGCTACAAAGGGCCGCTGTTCCCGGCCCCGCCCGATCTTTCCGGCGACTCGGCGAAGGACCGGGTGGTGGACGGCATCCGCGTGCAGCTCGAGACGCGAGATCTGAAAGCGGGGCGCGAGGGCGTGCTTCGCTTCACGTTATCGGGCGCCGCGAGCGCTGCGCCTGTGACGGACCTCGAGCCATACCTCGGCGCCCCCGGCCATATGCTGATCGTCAACGCCGATCTCACCGAAGCCGAACACGTGCATCCGGAAGAACCGACCGCCCGCGGTCCGTCGATCACGTTTCAGCCGCTGCTGCCGGCCGGCGGCTTCTACAAGCTGTGGGTACAGTTCCAGCGCAAGGGGGTCGTGACGACGGTGCCGTTCGTGATCGCAGCTGACGAGCGGTAATTGCGGTGAAGGACAACTGCAGCGGCATCTCGCGAGGCGTATCGCGGCAGTCGGGGTTCGACGTCGCGCGCGCGCGTCGTTCTACCGCGCGCAGCGCGGTGGCGAGTCGAGCGTGTCCGCGCCGCCCTCCGTTTCTCCGTTCCTCCGTTTCTCCGTGGTTCGCGCCGTCAGGCGCGGAGCTCGGGAAGCGAAAATCCGCTCCCGCGGCGAGACGGCGCTGTCGCTATCGCGCCGTGATGACGTCGACGGCGCACTCACCGCGAGCTTCGACGCGCAATCGGCTGCCGCGCGGCAGGTCGAGCGGATGGCGCAGCCAGTAGGTCTCGGGACTCGCCGGATCGTAGCGGCGGATCCACGCGAGGATTTCGGTACGACCTGACGGCAGGAGCGCTGAGATTCCTGCGTCTCCATCTTTGTTGAGGCGTGGGCGAACGCCCAGCAGACGGCCGTCGAGCGCGCGATCGCCGCAGGCGAGCGTACGAGTGACGCCGCGCGGCGGGCGGTATGGCTCGGGGGCGCGTGGAACACGGGACGGCGCCGCCGCGGCGCCGGTCTTCGCCGGCGTCTCGGGCGCGCCGCCGTCTACCCAGGCGGCAATCAGTGCGATTTCGAACGGCGACAGCGAGGGGTCGTTCGCAAAGTCGCCGTATCCGCGCGCGGCCGCCCACTTCGGCATGCGGCGCGTCATCACTTCTTCCTTGATCGCCGCCGCCCATGGCCGCGCTTCCGCGTATGTCGAGAGCGGGATGGAGCCGGGCGGACCATCCGCGCGATGGCAGCCCGCGCACCGCGCGCGGAAGATCGGCGCGATCTCGCGGTCCCATGTCACCTTCGTCGTGATCCGGTCGTGCGCGGCGAGATGCGCGCCGGCCACGACGCAGGCCGCGGCGGCGATGACGCTCAGTGTCCGCCGCGCCCACGGCCCGGGAGCTCGAGCCGGTAGTTCTCTCCCGGTTTCACGCCGTCGATCGAATAGGTGTACGCGGTGAACATCATCTCTTCCCACGTCTGATCGCCCCACGCGACGTCGGTTGTCGGATCCGGGTTCGATTTGTTCCCGGCGGAGTTGTCGTAATGCGCGACCGCGCGAATCTTCGTCCCCTTCGGCAGCTTCAGCGGCTCGGCGAAGACGTACTCTGTCTGCCAGTTGAAATCGTACTTCGGCACGGAGAGGATCACTTCGGAGCGGCCGTCCGGATACGTGGCTGTGTACTCCCAGCTCTTGCCGCGCAGGTGCGTGTGCGGCAGCATCGAGCGCAGCGTCACGTCGGTCAGCGTCGTCATCTCGGCGGCAATCGAGTAATCCTTCTCGCCGGCCGGAATCTTCAGCTGTCCGTTCTGCAGACTCCCGAGCCGGATTTCGGTCTTCGGCGGCTCCTTCGCAAACGTGATGCCGATCTTCGTCCGATCCGTCACTTCCTTGCCGTTCGGCGTGTAGTGCATCTGCATCACGAGCGTGGCGCCTGCCGGGATGCGCGTCGCACTTCCGGGCTCCCATTGGAACGCGCTCGTGCCTGGAGCATAGGCGCCGACGAACACCCCAAGCCGCTGCGGCGCCGGAAACAGGCTCTGTCCTTTGCCGTGCTTTGGATCGGGGCCTTGTGCCTGGGGACCGCCGCCGGTCTGTCCCTTCGGAATCTCCATGCCCTTCGCGAACGTAAAGCCGCCTGGTCGCGGTTCAGGCTTCGCGGGGCGTGCTGTCACGATCACGTGGTGGACGACAGCGCGCGCGCCCGGACGCACTTCGACCGACTGCACCCACTTGTCCTCGGTGAAGTTGGTCGGGATCTCGAAATACTCGTATTCGACGAAGCCATCAGCCGGCACCTTGTAGTCGACCGGCATCTCGAGAACGAGGTCCGGCGTCCCGAGCGTCCATCCTTCTGCATAGGTCGGCGCGGCCGGCATGTCCTTCGGATCCCCCTTCGGCGCGCCGTTGTTCGCCCAGCGAATCAGCGTGGCCTTGTCCACGTCGCTCAGACTGCGATCGTTCGCGAACGCTCCGTGCGTCTTGTCGGCATGCCACGGCGGCATCACGCCGTCAGCCACCTTGTCCCGGATATCTTTCGCGCGCGGCCGCACGTCGTCGTAGGTCAGCAGCGACATCGGCGCAATGTCTCCCGGCCGATGGCATCCCGTGCAGTTCTTGAAGAGGATGGGCGCCACGTCTTTCGTGTAAGTCGGTACTGGCGCTTTCGCGGGCGCCTGGCCGTCGGCGCCGATCATCGCGGCGCAGAGAAGAACCATGATGGCGACGATCGAGGAATAGAGCTTCATGAGTGCCTTTCTGTCCGTATTTATCACCGCCCACTGACGCTGTACAACAAGCCGGTGTACTGCATCTCCTCCCAGGTCTGATCTCCCCACTTTACGTCCACCGTCGGATCGGGGTTCGACTTGTTGCCGGCGGAATTGTCGTACCACGCCGTCGACTCGATCTTTGCCCCTTTGGGCACCTGCAGCGGCTCCCGGAACATGTAGTAGGTCTGCCAATTGAAATCGTACCGGGGCACCGAGAGGATCATCTTCCTCGTGCCGTCTGGCAGTTGAAGGACGTATTCCCACTTCTTGCCGCGCACGTGCGTGTGTGGAAACAGTCCCCATACCGTGGCGTCCTGCACGAACTCCACTTCGGCGTTCACGGCGACATCGGGCGCGCCGGCGGGAAGGGTGAGCGTGGAGTTGAAAAAGTGCGACGCGCGTATTTCATGCGGCGCGGGATCCTTCGAGAAGATGAATCCGACCTTCGTGCGGTCCGTTTCATCCTGCCCGCTCGCGGTGTAGTGCACCTGCAACTCGAGCACGCCACCCGGTTCGAGACGCATCGCAGTCCCTGCAGGGAACACCTGCGGGTTCGTGCCCGGCGCATACGTCGCGATCAGCCGCGATGGCACGTTGTCTTCGACGGCCGGGTGTGTGCCTGGCGTGCGCGGACCGAGCCGCTGCCATTGTGGATTGGGTCTCAGCACCGGCATGCGCTGCATGGCGGGCTTCGCCTTGTAGAACACGAGCACGTGATGAACGACGTTGCGATTGCCCGGGCGGACTTCGATCGCCTGGATCCACTTCGGCTCCGAGAGCTTCGTCGGGATGTAGAAGTACTCGTACTGGACGACGTCGTCCGCCGGAACCTTGTAATCGTCCGCCATCTCGAACACGACGTCAGGCGTGCCGATCGACCAGCCGCTCGGATACGAAGGGGTCGCCGGCATGTCTTTCGGATCGCCCTTCGGCGCGCCGTTCGCGACCCAGCGGAAGATCGTCGCCTTTTCCTCCTCGGTCAGCCCTCGCTCGTTGAGGAAGGTACCCTGCGGCATGTCGGCGTGCCAGGGGGGCATCGCGCCCTCGCTGATCTTGTCGCGGATCGCCTTGGCGCGCGGGCGTACCTCGTCGTAGGTGAGCAGCGGCATCGGGGCGATTTCGCCCGGACGGTGGCAGCCCGTGCAGTTCTTGAACAGGATGGGCGCGATGTCGCGTGTGTAGGTCGGCACGGACGCGGCGTCCGGCTTCGCACCCTGCGAGGCGACTCCGAAAGAGAGCGCGCCCGCGAGCGCGCAAAACGCGGCGTATCGCATCTATGCTCCGGAACCGGGGGGAGGTCACATTGTAGCTGATGCCAATCCCCAATCCCCAATCCCCAATCCGACAATCAATCAGCAATCCACAATCGGCAATCAGCAATTCAGAGGGCGACCCTGTGCCGGCCGCTGTGCAGATAGTTCATCGTCTGCACCGTGAGCATGATGGTGAAATCGAGCTTGGTCTGTTCCTCCGAGTGTTTCAGACGGAGAGTCATCTCGTTCGCGCGCCGGATCATGTTCTCGAGCACCTGATCGATCGTGTACTGATACTCCCCGGTGCCGGCTGCGACCAGCCGCCGCACCTCCTTCCGCACGCGTGCGATGAACCGCGCGGCTTTCATGTTTCCGGCAAACTCCGGCTTGTCCGAGAACAGGCGATTCAGATCCCGATCGTAGAAGTGCGGATGCTCGACCCCGTAGTGGCGGCGCTTCCGTTCATAGTGCGCGCGCAGCGTTTTTCGCAGGGTGTGAAGCGGCTCGACCTTGCGCCGCGTCGTCACGATCATCCGCTTGCCGGCAAGTTCGCGCATCAGGCCGTCCAGGTACTCGAGCTTCTTCAGGGCCGGCCATCCGGCATACCGTGCGCGCCAATCCGAGTCCGGCGTGAGCCAGACGGCGAACGTCTCGGCGAAGTCCTCGTCGGGGTGGCTCTGCGCGTACCAGCTGTCCAGATGGAGCACGAAGCTTTTGCTGTAAGGCTTCGGCGTGTAGTAGTCGGGATACTGCATGTAGGACGGGCCGAACAGCTGCTGCCGGCGGCGGCGTTGACGCAGCTTGTACGCGTTGTCTATCGCGTGCCCCGCTTCGTGGCGCAGAATCTTCATGCACCACGCCTCGTTGCCCCCCTCGACCTCCAGCATCTGGGCGCGCTCCAGCCGCTCGAGCCGCGGGTGCGCGAGATAGAAGGGAATCGCGACTCCGGGAACGCCGTCAGGCGAGAACCACTCGGCCGACAGCCAGAAGTGAGGATGGAATGTGAGGCCGCGCGCGTCGAGCTCCGCCTGAAGCTCCGCAATCCTCGATTCGAGGACACTGCCCTCGATGGTGACGCCGAGCTGCGAGATTCGCAGATCGAGCAGTTTGTCGTCCGGCCACGACGCCCAGTCGTCGGGCGGAATCGCCCCGGCGGGGAGCTCGGGCCTGGCTGGGGCCTCGGCGGTCATCGGCAGACCGCCAGTCTAGCGTAAGCTATGGTGTCTACCTTCAACCTCCGCCAATTCTCTGGAGCCAAGGAGCCTCTATGGATTTCGTGTGTCGGATGAGTTTCGCTGCAGCGCTTGCGATCGGAGTCGCATTGCCATCCAGCGTCGCTGCGCAGGCGGCCGGACCGTCCGCGACCGCTCAGCAGCCGCCGGCGGCGCAGCAGCCAGCCGGCCAGCCCGCCACATCGCAGCCGAAGCCTGAAGAGCAGGAGCCGAAATACGAGGAGACTGTCGTGGTGAGCGCGTCCCGAACCGAAGAAAAGCTGGTCAACGCGCCGGCGACGATGACCGTCATCGGTGCGCCGCTGATCGAGCGGGCGCCTTCGCAAAACTTTGCGGATCTGCTTCGCGCGGTCCCGGGGCTCAACATCACGCAGGTCTCGGCGAGGGACATCAACGTGACCAGCCGCGCGGCGACGGGGACGCTCGCAACGGGTCAGCTCGCGCTGCTCGACGGCCGCAGCCTGTATCAGGACTTCTTCGGCTTCGTGATGTGGGACTTTCTTCCGGTCAACCTGAACGAAATCAAACAGGTGGAGGTGATTCGCGGCCCCGCGTCGGCCGTGTGGGGTGCGAATGCCGTGTACGGCGTCGTCAATGTGATTACGAAGTCGCCGCGCGAGATGCAGGGCACGAGCGCCGTCCTGGGCGTAGGCGCGTTCGAGCGGACCAACGGTCAGGATGCCGGCTCGCTCTGGTACATCAGCGGGACGCACGCGCAGGCCGTCAACGATCGCTGGTCCTACAAGCTGTCAGCCGGCGGTTATTCGCAGGATCCGCTTTCGAGACCGACCGGGATCATTCCGGGATCGCCGCCTCCCGGCACCGCCTATCCCGCGTACTCGAACACCGGGACCACGCAGCCGAAGTTCGATGCGCGCGTGGACTACGACTATCCGGGCGGCAAGAAGCTGCAGATCTCGGGCGGGGTGGCGGGCACGGAGGGGATTATGCACTCCGGCATCGGCCCCTTCGATATCAACAGCGGGTCGGTGATGAGCTATGGCCGCGTGAACTTCGTGAGGAAAGGGGTGCGCGCCGCGGCGTTCGTGCAGTCGCTGAACGGCGACGCGACGAACCTGATCGCCCGCAATCAGAAGGGGCAGTTCATCACGTTCGATTTCAACACGAGGACCGCGGACTTCGAGGCATCTAACGTGCAGACGTTCGCCAATCGTCACGTCGTGACCTACGGCGGTAATCTGCGGTTCAACGCGTTCGACCTTTCGATTGCTCCGCTGGCGGACAACCGTACGGAATTCGGCGTCTACGTGCAGGACGAGATCTTCCTGTCGAAGTACTTCCGCTGGTCGCTCGGGGCCCGGGTCGATCGGTTCGACTATCTGAACGATTTCGTGTTCTCGCCGCGTACGACATTCATGATTAAACCAGACGACAACCAGACAATCCGGCTGTCATACAACCGCGCGTACCGCGCCCCTTCGGTCATCAACAATTTCCTGGACGTGACGCTGACCGAGCCGATCAACCTTGGCCTGTTCAGCCCGCTGCTCGCGGGGCAGGTCTACCTTCTGCCGTACTACCCGAAGGGCAACACTGACCTGAAGGAAACATCGCTGGATGCGTACGAACTGGCTTACACAGGCATTGTGCGGGGTCGCACCGTGCTCTCCGCAGCGGTGTACATGAACAAGACGAACGACGACATCCTGTTCACCGAGGTGCCGAACAGCCGCTGGACGGCCACGAACCCGCCGCCGGGCTGGCCCCTGCCGCCGGCCGCCATCACGCTTGCGACACGCGGCGCGGGGTTCCCCGCAAACTTCACGTATCTGAACTTCGGCAAGACGACGCAGAAGGGACTCGAGCTCGGTGTCGACTCGGCCATGAACCGGAACGTGAGCGTCTTTGCGAACTACTCGTATCAGGCGAAGCCGAAGCCCGAGGGCTTCGATATCTCGGAGCTGAACCTGCCGCCGAAGAACCGCTTCAATGTCGGCACCACGGTCACCTACGGCCGATTTCTGGGCAACCTGTCGGTCGGATACGTTGACGGTGCGTTCTGGCAGGACGTCCTCGACGATCGCTTCCACGGCACGACCGATTCCTACACGCTCGTCAACGGCGGATTCGGCGTGAAATGGGCGCAGGACCACGTGACGACGTCAGTCAAGGCGACCAACCTCGGCAACCAGGACATTCAGCAGCACGTGTTCGGCGATGTCACGAAGCGCCAGGTTGTCGGAGAATTGAAGGTTCAGTTCTAACGCTGCAGATCCCGGAACTCCGAATCCAGCGTAAGGCGTCCAAACCATCATGGCACTGGGAATGGGGATGCGGCTCCCGAAGTCGGAAGGCACGCGGGGACTGCGGCACACGCGCGGCGGCGATAACGCGGCCGCTGCGCCGGCAGCGAAGAAAGCGACGCTGACGTCGGCGGCCTGGAACGAGGCCAAGGCGCTCGTGTGGGCGCGGCGCGGCCGGCTGGCGTTCGGGCTCGCGCTGATGCTCGTGAACCGGCTGGCAGGGTTGGTGCTGCCCGCGACGTCGAAGTGGCTCATCGACGACGTCATCGGGAAGCGGCGGGCGGATCTGTTGATCCCGCTCGCCGCCGCGGCCGGGGCCGCCACGTTGGTGCAGGCGGTGTCCTCGTTCGCACTGTCGCAGGTGCTGGGTGTCGCCGCGCAGCGCGCCATCACGGACATGCGCCGCCGCGTCGAGGCGCACGTCGCCCGGCTTCCGATCAACTACTTCGATTCGACGCAGTCCGGCGTGCTGATCTCGCGCATCATGACCGACGCGGAAGGCATCCGGAACCTCGTCGGCACAGGCCTCGTGCAGCTGACCGGCAGCATCGTGACCGCGGTGTTCGCGCTGGCGTACCTGTTCTATCTGAACTGGCTGCTGACGTGCATCACCATTGTCGCGCTCGGGACATTCGGCGGCGCGATGGCGCTGGCGTTCAACAGGCTGCGTCCGCTGTTCCGCGAGCGCGGCAAGATCAACGCCGAAGTCACCGGACGGTTGAACGAAACGCTCGGCGGGATTCGCATCGTGAAGACCTACATCGCCGAGAAGCGCGAGGAGCTCGTGTTCACGAAGGGCGTGCATCGGCTCTTCCGCAACGTCGCGCAATCGATCACCGGCGTCTCGGGGATCACGGCGTTCTCCACGGTCATCATCGGGGTGATCGGCGTCATCATGATCGTGGTCGGCGGCCGCTCGATCATGGCGGGACGGATGACGCTCGGCGACTTCATGAACTACATCCTCTTCACGGGCCTGATGGCGGCGCCCGTCGTGCAGATCGCCTCGATTGGCACGCAGATCAGCGAGGCGTTCGCCGGGCTCGATCGGATCCACGACCTGATGACGATGAAGACGGAAGACGATGAGGACGATCTGCGTGCCGCGCTCGGACCGATCGACGGCGAGGTCGTCTTCGAGGACGTCAGCTTCGAGTACAGCGAGGGAGTGCCCGTGCTGAAAGACATCAGCTTCCGGGCGCCCGCCGGTACGACGACCGCGCTCGTCGGATCCAGCGGATCGGGGAAGAGCACGCTCATCAGCCTCGTGATGGCGTTCAACCGCCCGAAGAGCGGACGGATTTTCGTCGACGGACACGACCTGTCGCAGGTCCGCCTGCGCGACTTCCGGGGGCAGCTCGGCGTCGTCCTGCAGGACAATTTCCTGTTCGACGGCACGGTCGGCGACAACATCCGCTACGGCCGGATGGACGCGACGATGGAGGAGATTCGAGAAGTCAGCCGGATCGCGCACGCCGACGAGTTCATCGATGGGTTTGCGAAGAAGTACGACACGGTCGTGGGCGAGCGCGGCGTGAAGCTGTCGGGCGGACAGCGCCAGCGCGTCGCGATCGCGCGCGCGATTCTCGCCGACCCGCGCATTCTGGTCCTGGACGAGGCGACGTCGAGCCTCGACAGCGAGAGCGAAGCGCTCATTCAGGACGGCCTGCGATCGCTGCGGCACGGGCGGACCACGTTCGTCATCGCGCACCGGCTCTCGACCATTCGCAGCGCCGACCAGATCCTGGTCCTCGAGCACGGCGAGATTGTCGAGCGCGGCACGCACGAGGAGCTGCTCGCGCTCGGCGGACGCTACCGCACGCTCTACGACAAGCAGTACAACCTCGAAACGGATCGTTTCATCAACCCGGGCGAGGACTTCACACCGGAGCTGCCCAAGGCGAAGGTTGCTGTCCCGGTGCGCTCGGATAGGTCGTTGTAGGGCAGTCGTAAATTCCAAATCCCCAATCCCCAGTCAAACAATCAACAATCAATCAGCAATCAGAAACCATCGATCAGCAATGCAATTCATTTACACCATGAAGGGGTTGGGCAAGATCCATCCGCCCGACCACGTCGTTCTCAAGGACATCTGGCTGTCGTTTTTTCCCGGCGCGAAGATTGGCGTCCTCGGGTTGAACGGCGCCGGGAAGAGCACGCTGCTGCGCATCATGGCGGGAGAGGATCGCGACTTCGTCGGCGAAGCATGGCCTGCCGAGGGAATCACGGTCGGCTTCCTTCCGCAGGAGCCGCGGCTCGATCCCACGAAGGATGTCCGCGGCAACGTCGAAGAAGGGGTCGCCGAGATCAAGGCGCTCTTGTCGCGCTACGACGAGATCAACGCGAAGTTCGGCGAGGATCTCTCGCCCGAGCAGATGGAGAAGGTTCTCGAGGAACAGGGCCGCGTGCAGGATCGGATCGAGGCGGCGAACGGCTGGGACCTCGACTCACGGCTCGAGCTCGCGATGGACGCGCTGCGTCTGCCGGCGCCCGACGCGGCTGTCGCGACGCTGTCCGGCGGCGAGCGCCGCCGCGTGGCGCTGTGCCGGCTGCTGCTGAAGTCCCCCGACCTGCTGCTGCTCGACGAGCCGACAAACCACCTCGACGCCGAATCGGTCGCCTGGCTCGAGCGCTTCCTGAAGGACTATCCGGGCACGGTGGTCGCGGTGACGCACGATCGGTATTTCCTCGACAACGTCGCCGGCTGGATTCTCGAGCTCGATCGCGGCACCGGCATTCCGTGGGAGGGCAACTATTCGTCCTGGCTCGAGCAGAAGCAGAACAGGCTCGCGCTCGAAGAAAAGGCGGAGACGAAGCGGCAGCGTACGCTGGCGCGCGAGCTGGACTGGATCCGCATGTCGCCGCGCGCCCGGCAGGCGAAGGGGAAAGCGCGCCTGAACGCGTACGAAGACCTGCTCAAGGAGGAGACCGCGCAGAAAATCGAGCAGGTCGAAATCTATATCCCTCCGGGACCCAGGCTCGGCGACATCGTGATTGAGGCGCGCGGGATGCGGAAAGCGTACGGCGATCTGCTGCTGATGGACGATGTGAACTTCACGCTGCCGCGGTCGGGCATCGTCGGTGTGATCGGGCCGAACGGCGCCGGAAAGACGACGCTGTTCCGGATGATCACCGGGCAGGAGCAGCCCGACGCGGGGATGCTGCGGCTCGGCGAGACCGTGCAGGTCGGCTACGTCGATCAGTCACGCGACGCGCTCGGCGCGGACAAGACGGTGTGGGAAGAGATCACGGGCGGGCGCGACATGGTGGAACTGGGGAAGCGCGAGGTCGCCTCGCGCGCGTACGTGTCGTGGTTCAACTTCAAGGGACGCGACCAGCAGCGCAAGGTGGGGTCGCTGTCGGGCGGCGAGCGCAACCGCGTGCACCTCGCGAAGCTGCTCAAGGGGGGCGCGAACCTGCTGCTGCTCGACGAGCCGACGAACGACCTCGACGTCGACACGCTGCGCGCGCTCGAAGAGGCGCTCCTGAGCTTCGCGGGCTGCGCCGTCGTGATCAGCCACGATCGCTGGTTCCTCGACCGCATCGCCACGCACATGCTCGCCTTCGAAGGGGAGAGCAAAGTCGTGTGGTTCCAGGGGAACTATCAGGATTACGAAGCGGATCGACATCGGCGCTTGGGCGTCGAGGCTGACCAGCCCCACCGGATCAAGTACAGAAGACTGACTCGGTAGGTAGGGATAGAAAGCTGATTCGAAGGGCTTTTCCAGCATTTCTCACTGCTCGCGGAGCCCCACCCCCGCTCGCTCTCGCTCGGCGGCTTCGCGCCTCGCTCGGGCCGCAGGCGCTGCTGATTCAACACATGGCCATATTCCGCAGTCTCCCAGCACGGCGGCTCGTACTTCTCTGTCTCTGCGCCGCAGCATGCAGCACCACCAAGTCGGCGCCTACATACCTCTCAATCGCAACCGGCGGGACCGGCGGTGTGTATTACCCCTACGGTGGCGGGCTTGCGAAGCTGCTGAACGAGGACATCCCGAACGTGCGCGCGACGGCGGAAGTGACCGCGGCGTCGGTCGATAATCTGAAGCTCATTCGCGATCGGAAGGCCGACATCGCGTTCACGCTCGCCGATACGCTCGCGGATGCGGTTGGCGGGCGCGGCGCGTTCACGGGCTCGCCAGTGCCGGCGGCGAGCCTGGCGGTGCTCTACTCCAACTACACACACATCGTGACGCGCGCCGCGTCGGGCATTCGCGCGGTCGGCGATCTGCGCGGCAAGGTCGTGTCGACGGGAGCGCCCGGCAGCGGCACCGAGATCATCGCGTTCCGCATTCTCCGGGCCGCGGGCGTCGATCCCGAAAAGGATCTGCAGCGGCAGGGGCTTGGCGCGACCGAGTCGGCCGACGCGCTGAAAGATGGAAAGATCGCGGCGTTCTTCTGGAGCGGCGGGCTGCCGAGCGCGGCGCTGCAGGATCTCTCGCACACACCCGGCATCACGATCGCGCTCGTGCCGTGCGCCGACGCGCTGCCGTCGCTGCAGCGCGACTACGGCGAGCTGTACTTCCGGCTCGAGGTCCCCGCCGGAGCGTATCCCGGCGTCCAGACCGCCGTGCCGGTCGTCGGTGTGGCCAACGTGCTGGTCGTGAATCGCGCGATGCCGGACGATCTGGCCTACAACATCACGCGGGTGCTGTTCGAGCGGCAGTCCGACCTCGCCGCGATTCACCCCGAGGCCCGCAAGCTGTCGCTCGCCAGCGCGACGACCGGGTCGCCCGCCGCGTTCCATCCGGGCGCGCTCCGCTTCTATCACGAGAAAGGTTTGTAGAGCCTACTCGACGTCCGTGTCTCCGCCGGCGAGCTTTTGCTGACGCATCGCCGCCGCGCCAAGCATCCCCCCCATGCCCATCGATTCGACGGCGCTGCTCGGGATCAGCATCAGCGCTCCCTTTTCCTTCAGGCCCTCGTACAGCATGTTCATGGC
>Ga0075424_100003088_pt1 | contig 15495 bp, 18 predicted proteins | sample SoiMethybrSBSTD3_FD_75301 | JGI IMG/M metagenome (GOLD analysis project Ga0075424, IMG submission 75301) | Bulk soil microbial communities from a Populus tree surrounding site in Tennessee, USA - Soil MetaG P. TD hybrid SBSTD3 | ecosystem: Environmental > Terrestrial > Soil > Tree plantation... | reverse complement strand
CAATCTTTCTTCTCACGATCCGGCCACCGGCAGCGGCGGCAAGACCCGCAGCCTGGTGGGTCGCGCGTTCAGTTCGTTAGGCTCCCTCGTGCGCGAAGGCGGCTAATGTTAGAACTCGTCTCATAAACCGTTCCGACGCCGCCGGTAAGGCGGGCAGGAAAATCAAGCCGGGACGATGGCTCGCTGGGAACGCATTGATCGGAGACGATACAAACAACTTTTGATAGCTAACCGTTTTCAACGCGGGCCTTTATATCCGAGTACGCCATATCGATGAGCCTGCTTAGCGCCGCGGAGTTTGTGGCCGTCTCCGGTCTCAGCTTCACATGTCGCATGAACTTGCCCGTACCTTGCAACAAGCCCTCCGGATCCGGCAGTGCTACGCCGTGAAAGAACCCAACATTTACGTGCGAGGTGAATACATTCACATAGCCGAAGGGCGCATCTCCCAAGCATGCAACCGGACAGCCGTCGTGCAATAGCTCCCGGACCTCGTCCCCGCACTTTCTCATCACCTCAAACCACTGGTGCGCGATACCTCCCAAATCACCTGCATGCCCTTTCATCCACGCATCGATGGCGGGATCCCGCTCGACAGCGCCGTTGAATCGCAGCAAGTCCGTTCTCATCGTCGCTAGCCTTTCTGCTTTCGCGATCAATGGTACGTCGCACCCTTACCTTCCCCGCGGCAAATCCTGCCATGGCCATATCTTTACTATGGCGTCCCAACTGATGAGAGACATGTCGAATTCATAGCTCTCTATGAAGCCTTAGCAGTGATCACTGTATTGCTGGCGAGATGCCGACTACCGAAAATTACGAACTCCCGATAACTGCCTGAATCCATGAATAAATCAGCCGCGTCGTACGGCACGTTACTAGCTTGCCCACCGAGCGTATCGCTCTCCGAGTCTTCTGGAAACGTCAAAGATGTTTGCTACCGGAACCAATCCTGCCAAGCGATGCTTGCCGATCGCGGCTAGACCTGCGGAGGCCATGCAGCCACATTCCGAGCAGACCGGTTGTCCGCCAAACTGACAAGGAGCGATGCGAGTGGTCAGATCGGCGGAAACGCAGGTAGTGGTCTGCGCGAAGATGCATTCTTGGGGCGAGGACGGCGGATGGGCATATCCGTCGAGAACCACGGATGGCATTTTAACCTTCGGAAATTTCTCGCGAAGCTGAGCTAAATCGGTCACCACCATCTGACGATCACGAGCGGTGAGCCGCTCCGGGCCTTGCTCTCCTTCTTGAGGCGTAAACAGGCTGAACCAAATGCTGTTGACCTGTTGGCAATTGGACCAAAAATCCGCGAAGTCCGCGAGATAGCCAGGGCGTTGAATTTGCGGCCGAGTAATCGTGCAATGCACGGTGATCTGGTGCCCGGCAATATTTTTGAGAATCCGTTCATAGGTCGCCGGCGAACGCCGCGCGTCGTGTTCCGGTTGTAAGCCATCGATAGAAACGACGATGTGCAGACCACGAATGCCTCGCCACTCGGCTGGAATCGGGCGAACCGCGCTGGTGACGAGCTGCACTTCAACCTTCATGTCCGCCAGCTTGGGGAGCAGGATGCCCAACTCGTGGTGACGAACTAAAGGTTCTCCTCCGACAATCGACAGGTGCAGCGGTCTAAGGCGGCGAACGAGGGCGAGCACAGCCGCCACTAAGGCCTCACCTTTGTAGTCATTGAGCTGACGCAATGGGCCGCTGGCGCCTAAATGGCCAGCTTCGTAGGCATAGCAGCCCGGGCAGCGGAGCGGACATTCCTTCGTGATTTCCAGCGAGAGGAGGGGTTTGTGCCCACGTAGGATTTTGCCCCACGCCGGTCCAATGTCTCTGAATCTCATGCAGGCTACCTCCCCACAGATTTGATGCTAGCCGGCGCTCACGCGTGCACCAGCCGCGGCTGCTGTCCTCGTTTTTGGCCCGAGATGTTTGTTCATCAGTTTACATCGGTACGTCGCGGCCGCGTTGAAGGCGGCCCTGCGTTGCGGTCTTTACGAGGGCCGTTCTTGTTCTTTGCCCATCGTCGGATTGCTCCTCTTCTCGATTCGAACTGAATCTGCTTCTCAATTGCTTTGGCATCGCCGCGTTTGTGCATCGGAACAACGGAGCTTTTGCGAAAATGGAGAGGGTCGCGCAGACTTTGCAATTCGCGGTAGTAGTAGAGCGCGCTGGGGCGATTTCGCCGGAACCTCAGGTGCTTCAGAAAATCGATTTCCTCGTCGGTGGCGTCGCCGCTCATTGCCGGTTCGCGAAGGAAATCCCGAAAGCCGGGTTCCTCAGTCACCGGCGCGTGCGTTTCGATTTCCCCATAGCAAAGCTTCATGACGCGCGTGGACACCAAGCGCCGGTTCAACGTGATCTCCAGCGCAAAGGTTTTCAAATCGATCTGCCAGGAATCAATGAGCGGATCCAGGAAAGCAAAGCAGTGATCAGGTGACACGTTGAAAACGTCCGTATCCAGAAACTCAAAAGTAGTCGCGCGGACCTCTTCGTAGGACCGCCCTAGAAGTTGTGCCACGTTTCGCAACCAATCTTCGTTTCCCAACTCATCTTTGGCAATTTTCTTCGTCACATCCAAAAGTTTCTGGGTCACCAAGCGTTCCAGCTCGCCGAATGCCTGCTTTTCGAAAATTTCCCGCACTTGCCGCCGTCTTTCGGGTATGCATTTGCGAATGATCAGCGCGCGAACCTCTTTACAGAGCGGCGCCGGCGGATCCGCCAGCTTCTTCTTTAGTTCTTCCCTGCGCTGGGCGTCCACCATAGCAGAAAGTTGCCCCTTGGGAAGCTTTAGAAACGCATTCATTCTTTCGTAGAGATCGGTGCGATCCACCGCCGGCGGAGCTTTTTTCCGTGTAAGAAGCTGAGAGATGTAGGACTCGGTAACCTGCACGGCCGCGGCCAGGTCCCGTTGCTCAAGCCCCAGTTCCTCGAGTCTCTGTTTGATGATCTGGCAAACGTCCACGGGCGCCTCAGTGCAAATCCAGCTTAACTATAATGGTAAAGCAGAGTTTCTGCTACCCGAATTAACTTGACAAAAATGGTAAATCGGAACATTGTGTAAAAGACCAAAAACTGATCAGCTCAGCAAGAGGAAATGCCGCCAGCGGGTTTGTGAGCGCTACGGGAGGAACATGTATTTCTTGTTATGGTTTGTGGCGCTAGGGATCGCCGGGGGCTGGTTCAGCGGGAAAGTCATGGCCGGGAATTCACACGGTCGATTCATGGATGTGCTGATGGGGCTGAGTGGCGCTGTAGTCACCGGCATCACAGCCGGTTCACTGGTCAGGCTGGGACTTTGGGGATTCGTTTATTCGTCGGTTTGCGCGCTGCTGGGTGCCGCGTTGCTCACCGCGCTCACCGCCTTTATGAACGGCAGAAAGTACGCTTGACCCGTCGCACGCTGAGGAGCCTGGGCACACCAGGCCGCTTCGCAGGCTGGGAGAAAAGATGTATTGGTTCTTATGGATTTTTGTCGGATTTGTTGCCGGCTGGCTCACGGGACGAAGCCTCGAAGGTGAGGGCTATGGCCGGTTCATGGACATTGCGATGGGGATTGCTGGCGCAGTCGTTGGTGGGTTTCTGATGCATACGGCTGGGTTTTCTGGCGCCGCCGCTACGATTCTCGCTAGCTTGGCAGCCATGGTTGGCGCGATAGTGCTCACGACGGTAGCCGCGCTCTCCACCGGCAGAAGAGTTTACACGCGGCAATTCTGAGCATTTTTTTGAAGAGCCCGAAGTTTGGTTGGTTGAATTTCACGATGCCGCGCCGAAATGGAGTCTAAATAATGACTAAGCTCTACGTGGGAAACCTCCCTGCAGAACTGACAGGCGAAGGACTGCGTCAATTGTTCAGCTTCAGGGGATTTCTGGTTGATTCGGCGCGAGTGGTTTGCGACCGGGAGGGCGGTCGCTCACGAGGATTTGGATTCGTGGAGATCGGATCACCTGAGGATGCCGAAAAAGCGATCACCATATTGGACGGATTCAACATAAGCGGCCGCGCCTTGCAACTAAAGAACGCATGCCCGGTAAACGCCCGTGATGACCGAAGTTAGTCTTGGGGTGCGCGGAATAAAGAGGTTTGCCACCATTCCAGCACTAAAGCCTGCGGAGGGCACTCTTACAAACGCAGTATCACCGGAAACCAAATGAGCGACAGCCCCATTATTCAGTACGTCGGCTTCAAGGTGACGCCTCTCGTGCGCGAATATACGTTTAGCGTCCGCGAGGCAACGGGCGCGCGCGAGTTCATTCTAAACATAGCGAATGAAGCCTTTGTCTCTCGCCGCGCGCGCTACCAGGATGCTCCGGCGATCTGCGCTTTGAGACTAAGCGCGGAGCTGGCGGCAAATTCGAACCATCCGCAAGAGTCTCATTTTGCCATCACTGCCTCTGAGCTCGACAGCTATCGGCAGTCCCATGGGCCAAAGCCCGCCGGATACTTATATGGGCGCAAACAGCAAGAGCATTTCTAGCCAGGCGATTCGAACGGGTCCGGCGCTCTATCCAACTCCGTTTACCCCGGATACCGCCAACCAAGCGAGCTACTAAGAGTCCAACCACTGCACTTGCCAAAAAACCCGTCAGGTGTGTTTTTTTATTCGCCACACATCCGCCGGAAGCATAGGGGGTGCCTGCCTCCGCCCGCTGGTTTGCTAGAATGAACGGCTCAGCTTCAGATAGGAGACCTAGGCAGAAATGTCCACGAAGATTGCAAAAGTCCACGCGCGTCAGGTGATTGATTCGCGCGGAAATCCCACCGTCGAAGCCGATGTCATTCTGGAAGGCGGCGCGTCGGGCCGGGCCGCGGTTCCGAGCGGTGCTTCCACCGGGGAACACGAAGCGCTCGAACTACGCGACGCCGACAAGCACAAATATCTCGGCAAGGGCGTGCTCAAAGCGGTCGCCAACGCGAACGGCGAAATCGCCAAAGCCGTTTCGGGTTTCGACGCCACCGATCAGCGCGGCCTCGATCACAAAATGATCACGCTGGACAACACGCCCACTAAATCCCGGCTGGGCGCTAACGCCATCCTCGCCGTGTCCATGGCCGGCGCGCGAGCGGCCGCTGCTGCTACCAAGCAGCCGCTCTACAAATATCTTTCCAAGTATTCGAGCGATCGCAGCGCCAACCTTCTCCCCGTTCCCATGATGAACATCTTGAATGGCGGCGCGCACGCCGACAACTCCGTAGACTTCCAGGAATTTATGGTCATGCCTATCGGCGCGCCGAGTTTTTCAGAAGCGCTTCGTTGGGGCGTTGAAGTGTTTCACGCACTGAAGGCAGCGCTGAAAAAGCACGGCTACTCGACGGCCGTTGGCGACGAAGGTGGCTTCGCCCCCAACTGCAAGTCCAACGAAGAAGCAATCCAAATCGTGCTGGAAGCCATCGGCGCCGCCGGTTATAAGCCGGGCGAGCAGGTCGGCATCGCTCTCGATCCCGCTTCCAGCGAGTTCTACGACAAGGCCAGCAGCAAATACGTCTTCAAAAAGTCCGACAAAAGCGCGCACTCTTCCGGCGAAATGGCCGCTTACTGGACCGCCTGGGTTGAAAAATATCCTATCGTTTCCATCGAAGATGGCATGGCCGAAGACGACTGGGCGGGTTGGAAATCGCTCACGCAGTCAGTGGGAACCAAATCCTCCAAAAAGAGAATTCAGCTCGTCGGCGACGATCTTTTTGTCACCAACACCGAACGCCTCTCGCGCGGTATCAACGACGGCATAGCCAACGCCATCCTCATCAAGCTCAACCAGATTGGCAGCGTCACGGAAACCATCGACGCCATCGAACTCGCCCGCAAAGCCGGATACAACTCCATCATTTCGCACCGCTCCGGCGAAACCGAAGACACCTTCATCGCCGATCTTGCAGTCGCCACTGCCGCCGGCCAGATCAAGACCGGTTCAGCCTCGCGCACCGATCGCATCGCCAAGTACAACCAGTTGCTGCGCATCGAAGAAGAACTGGGCGGCGCGGCGCGCTTCCCGGGCAAGTCCGTCTTCGCCTGAGCTTCGAGCATGTCGGGCCCGGCTGCGATCTCAGGTTTTCGCGAACGCTTCGGCGAGCCCGCGGATACTCCGGCGCTCGTCACCTTGATTAACGTGGCGTTTCTTCCGGAGCAGGTGGCCATCGAAGGCGACCGCATCAACGCCGAAAAGCTGCAGCCGTTTTTCGCCAACGGCAAATTTCTCGTACTAGAGGATGCGGACGGCGTCGCCGGCTGTGTCTACGCCGAAGTGCGTGGACAGCGTGGCTACGTCGGCTTGCTGGCGCTGCGCCCGCAACTGAAGGGCCGCGGACTTGGCCGCGTACTGATGAATCGCGCAGAGAACTATCTTGCCGCTGCCGGCTGTGAAGTGGCCGATCTGCGTACCATCAGCGCGCGCTACGACTTGGTTCCCATGTACAAGCATCTTGGATACCTCGAAACCGGAACCGCCGCGATGCCGCCGGAAATCCCGCTGAAGATTCCGTGCCACTTTATTACCATGTCCAAGCCGTTGCAGCTGCCAGAGCACGAAAAAACCATCGCGAGGGAAAAATGTTGAAAGTTGCTGGTATCTTCTTGACGGCCACGATCGCGACGATTCCTTGCATTGCGCAGGACAACAAAACAACCGCGGCCGAAAAGAGTCCGCTCACGGCGCAGGATGTCGTGGACCGCATCAAGGCACATGTTGGCATTGAGTGGCTCGCACAGACTCGGGACACGTTCAAAGCGGGCGACCCGAAAACTCCGGTTGCGGGAATTGCGGTGACCATGATGGCCACTTACGCTGTTTTGCAGCGCGCCGCAGCGACTGGACAAAACCTTATCATCACGCACGAGCCGACTTTTTTTGACGATCCCGATAAGGCCGAGCCGCTTCCGCAAGGCGAGCAAGACCCGGTGCTGGCGGAAAAACGTGCCTTCATCGAAAAACATCACCTGGTGGTGTGGCGATTCCACGACCACTGGCACCGCATGCATCCCGACGGCATTGAACTGGGCAACGCGCACGCGCTAGGCTGGGAAAAATATCAGGATGCAAACAATCAGTATCTCTTCACTCTTCCCGAAACTAACGTCGGCAAATTGGCCGACGAAGTTAAAACCAAGTTTGGCATCGCCTCGCTGCGTATCGTCGGGGATCGCCAAATGAGAGTGACACGCGTGGCGCTCAGCCCAGGCTTCGCCGGGTCCAAACGCGAAATCGGCGCGCTGGAAATGCCGGACGTTCAGGTTTTGCTCGCCGGTGAAACGCGCGAATGGGAAACTGTCGAATATGTTGCCGATGCGGTCAGTCAGGGACGCCATAAAGCACTGATCGTGCTGAGCCACGTGCCTTCCGAACAGCAGGGGATGAACGAATGCGCGCGCTGGCTGAAAACGCTCGTCAGCGAAGTTCCTACCGAGTTTGTGCCTACTCCCGACCCTTTCGCCGAGCCACAGCGCTAGTTGCCGTTCAGACGAGCGCCGCCTCAATCCTTTCAATCGCCGCCGCTTTTCCAGCAGCGGCCAAATCTGTCCGACCCTGATTTTCCGCATGAATAAACGTCACGTCCGTTAAGCCGATAAACCCGAGTACAAACTTCAAGTACGGTTCCTGAAAGTCGAATTGCGCTGCCGGCGATCCCGGGGCATAGGATCCGCCACGCGAGGTCAGCACATAGACTTTCTTGCCGGACAGTAGACCCTTTGCTCCCGACGCATCAAACGAAAAAGTCTCGCCCGCGCGCACTAGCTGATCCAGCCACGCCTTGAGCCGCGCCGAAATCGTGAAGTTGTGCATGGGATCACCGATGACGATAACGTCGGCAGCTTGCACTTCGGAAATGATTGCGTCCGAGAATTGCAGAGCGTCCCGGTGTGCGGCCGAGTGCTGCTGCGGATTGGAAAAAGCTCCTTGGATCCAATCATCATTGATCATGGGGATGGATGACGCCGCTAAATCGCGGTGAACGACTTGGCGATCCGGAAATTGCTTCCTCCAATTTCCCGCGAAAAGGGAAGTGAGTTGGCGCGAAACGGAGTCCCGCCGCGAGCTCGCATCTACTTGCAGAAGTTTCATAAGTAATCTCTCCAAAGAAAGTTGCCGGTGCTCAATGAGATGTCGAGAGCACGTTCGTAGTTACAATAAATAACTACTAGCTATTTGGAAGTAGGAACTCTAAAATAACCAGGTTATGCAAAGAAAAGCGCCTAGCGCGGGCCGCTCCGCCAAAACGGCGAAGTGCGGCGAAACCCCTATCCCTTGTGCAATCAATTGTTTACTGGAAACTCTGACCAAGCCCTGGATCATGCAAATCTTGTGGGTTCTGGGTAACGACGGTCCTACCCGCTTCGGCGCGCTTCGCCGAAAGGTCGAAGGCATCTCGGCCCGCGTGCTGGCGGAGAGGCTCAAGCACCTCGAAGAGCGGGGCTTCGTTTATCGGAAATACGAACCGACCATCCCGCCGGCCGTCACCTATGGCCTGACCAACCGAACTTCGGAGCTGGATCCGGTGCTCAAGCAAATGGCTCAGCTGGGGCAGAAATGGTACGAAGAGGATGTGCGTTCGGGCCGCGTTTCAATGCCAGATACACATGAAGCACAGCAAACGGCAGAAAAATCAGGGAGCGCCGGTAGCTCAGGCTAGCGCGTTGAGAAGCGACTGGATCGACGCGTGGTCTCCAAATGTTTCGCTGAAATGCGCGAAGCGATCCACATCGCCCGGCCCGAAAACAAAACTTCCACCTAGTTGAAACGGATTCTTGCCCAAGTTGTGTTGTGAATGTCCCCCGGCCCGGGCTCGCGCGCGCGCTTCGAAATTGTCTTTGCGCAGAAGGTGGAACAAATTCGCGTTCTTCAACTCCATCGCCTGGTACGCTTCCCGCTTTTCGTCCACCAGCAGCGGAAACGTAAGGCCGGTCTCCTCACGAAAAGCTTTAGCGTAGGCGAAGTCGCCGAGGCCGACGGCCGCAACCGCCGCACCGCGCTGTCGAATTGCCTCTTCGTTTGTGCGCAACTGCGCGACATGTTCGCGACAGAAGATTCAACCGTAATGGCGCAGGAATACGATAATCGCAGGTTGCCGCAACCACAGCGAACCGAGCCGAATTGCACGCCCGTCGCTATCGGGCAGGCTGATCATGGCAAGCCTGCTATTGAGTGTGCGATCCATCCGTTTATTGTGAATGTAGCGTGCCGCAGGTTCAAGGCGCAGCACGGTTTGCGTCGCATCGGGTGTTCCGCGTATCTTGGAAATAGCGAAATGCAAGATGGCAAAGTTCAGGAAACACATTTTTATTTGCATGAATCAGCGTGAGGCCGGTCACCCGCGCGGTTGCTGCGATTCCACTGGACAGGGCGAACTGCAGCGTCTCTTCAAAGTGAAACTTGCGCGGCGCGGTATCCAGCTCGTGCGCGCCAATAAGTCCGGCTGCCTTGATCAGTGCGAGCTCGGCCCGACTGTCGCTGTCTATCCGGAAGGCGTTTTTTATGGCGGCGTGTGCCCCGACGACGTCGACGAAATAATCGAATCGCACATCGTGAATGGCGAACCTGTAGAACGCTTGCGCATCCCCGACGAAATCCTGAACACCACGCACAAAAAAGACGGCGCTGGCTCTCCTGAGCGACGCCTTGCGAAATAATCCAAAATCCAGACTTGCGGAGAACGCTCCGCTCGCGGAATAATCCTCTGCCCAATTCTTCGCGCAGCCAGCGCGGTCAAGGCATCCATGAATCCGCCCGTCGCCAATACTTCTTTGCCGGTTCCTTCGCCAGATGATCGCAGCAATGCGCTTCTGCTGCATATCCTGGCTATTTTCTCGGGATTCCTTGCGCCACTGGTCTTCTTCATCATCAAACGCGATTCGCTTTTTGTGAAGTTTCATTCGCTGCAGGCGCTGATCTGGTACGCCGCGTACATGGTGGTCTTCGTGGTCGGAATGCTGATCACTTTCAGCACCATGTTCTTTACTCTCGCGCAACGTCCTCATCCCGCGCCTGGCGAAGCCCCGCCGCTGGTCTTCTTCGGCATGTTTGGTTTTGTTTGGTTGTGGGGAATGGGCGGCTGGGTGGTGAACGTGATTTTGGGAATCGTTTACGGGATCAAATCGAATCAGGGCGAATGGGCGTGCTACCCGCTGATCGGCAAATTTGTGCTGCGCCAGATTCTTCCGCAGCAACCGGTTTCTTGATCTTTCTAAGGGGGTTTATGAGACGCGTAGTCATCTTATTTGTGTTGTTGGTACTAAGCGGCGCGGCCTTGCCGTGGTGGTACTCCGGTTTGTCCGATGAGCCGGTACTTGCCGGCTTCTCCGCCGACTCTTCCCGCGCCGAGCGCCAGTGGGAAGAAAAATTCAAGGCCATCCCGAGTCCGCAGCTTATGCGCGACTACATGCAGCGCCTTACCGCGCGGCCGCACAACGTAGGCACCGCCTATGACAAGGACAACGCTGAATGGCTCCTCGCAAAGTTCAAGGAGTTCGGCCTCGACGCCCATATCGAAACATTTGAAATCTTGTTTCCGACTCCAAAAGAACGCGCTGTCGAACTCGTCGAAGGCGGCCCGAAATTCACTGCCAAACTTCAGGAACCCGCCGTCGCGCAAGATCCCACCTCCAGTCAGCAGAGTGAACAGCTCCCGACGTACAACGCGTACTCCATTGATGGTGACGTCACCGCGCCGCTGGTCTTCGTCAACTACGGCATACCCGAAGATTATGAAGAGCTCGCGCGTCTCGGCGTTTCGGTAAAGGGCGCAATCGTTATCGCCAAGTACGGCCGCTCCTGGCGCGGCATCAAGCCCAAGGTTGCCGCGGAGCACGGCGCCGTCGGCTGCCTTATCTATTCCGATCCAAACGAAGACGGCTTTAAGGCCGGCGAAACCTTTCCCGCCGGGGCGTATCGTCCGCGCGACGGTGTGCAGCGCGGAAGCGTCGCCGACGATCCCATTTATCCCGGGGATCCGCTTACGCCTGGCGCCGGCGCCACGAAAGACGCCAAGCGCCTCGATCTGAAAGACGTCCCGGTCTTCACGAAAATCCCCGTTCTGCCGATTTCCTACGGCGACGCTGAGCCTTTGCTTGCTGCTATCTCAGGCCAGATCGCTCCTCGCGCCTGGCGCGGCGGGCTTGGACTTACATATCACGTCGGTCCCGGCCCGGCTAAAGTTCACCTGAAGGTGAAATCCGACTGGGGCTTGAAGACCATTTACGATGTCATCGGTAAAATTCCCGGCACCACTGCCGCCGGCGAGTGGATCATCCGCGGCAATCACCATGACGCCTGGGTCAACGGCGCGGAAGACCCCATCTCCGGCCTCATCGCGGTCATGGAAGAAGCGCGCGCCATGGGCGAACTCGTCAAGCAGGGCTGGAAGCCCAAGCGCACCATAATCTTTTGTGCGTGGGACGCGGAAGAGCCAGGCCTGATCGGTTCCACGGAATGGGCCGAGCAGCACGCCGACGAACTGAAACAGCACGCGGTCGTCTATATCAATTCCGACGTAAGCACACGCGGCTATTTCGGCGCCGAAGGTTCGCACACACTGGAAAAATTCATCAACGACGTGGCACGCGACATTCAGGATCCCGAAACCAAGCTTTCCGTATGGAAGCGTGCGCAACTTCGCCAGATCGGCCGCCCCGACGACATCTCCGAACGCCAGGAAGCTCGCTCCCGCACGGACCTCCGCATCGGCGCGTTAGGATCAGGGTCCGACTACGGGGCGTTCCTGCAGCATGATGGTGTCGCCGCGCTCAATCTCGGTTTCGGCGGCGAAGATGGCGGCGGCATCTACCACTCCATCTACGACGATTTTTACTGGTACACGCATTTTGCCGATACCGATTTCGTCTACGGTCGTGCCCTGGCGCAAACTGCCGGAACCGCTGTTATGCGGATGGCCAATGCCGACCTGCTGCCCTTTGAATACACCAATTTCGCCGAAACCATGCAGACTTACGTCAAGGAATTGAAAACGCTGGCGCAGAAATCGCGTGAAGAAATCATCGAACGCAATCGTGAACTCGACGAAGGCGTTTTTGCCGCCATGACCGATCCGCGCGTCAAGTCCGTTCCACCGCAGCGTGAAGCCGTTCCGCCATTCCTTAATTTCGCACCGCTCGACAATGCCACCGATGCTCTCAATCGCGCAGCAGGTGAATATCGCAAAGCGTTAGACAAAGCCCTCGCGAACGGTGGCGCCGCTTTGGCCAAGACCTCGCTCACCGAAATAAATGCCGCGTTGATGGCCAGCGAACAGAAGCTCACGCTGGAACAAGGTCTTCCCGGCCGCCCGTGGTTCAAACATTTCGTAGACGCGCCCGGCCAATACACCGGCTACGAAGCCAAGACTCTACCGGCGGTCCGCGAACCCATCGAACAAAAGCAGTGGAAAGATGTGGACGCGCAAATTGTGGTCAGCGCGCGCGTACTCGAAGCCGAAGCCGCGCACATTTCCTCCGTCGCGCAAAAACTCGACGCCGCGGTCGGAAAATAGTCCGCCGGAAAACGAGGCCGCCATTCCTCTCTACAACCTCGCCATCGTCGGTTTCGGCAACGTTGGCCGCGCGCTGCTCCGCCTCCTCATCGCGAAAGAGACGGAGCTGCGCCGCCGCTACGATGTTCGCTGGCGACTAACGGGAGTCGCCACGCGCCGCGCCGGCTGGGTTGCCGACGCCGACGGCCTCAATCCCCTCGCGCTGCTCAACGGGCATTGGCCGCAGCGCGCTCATCTGGAAGTTTTGCCCAACGTCGCTGAATGGCTCGACAGCTCTCGCGCCGACGTTTTCTTTGAAACCAGTTCACTCGATCCGCAAAGCGGCCAGCCTGCCACCGATCATCTTCGAGCCGCCTTAAACCACAGCGCCCATGCCATCTCCGCCAACAAGGGCCCTGTCGTTCACGCTTACGCCGAACTCATGTCCCTCGCGCGCGAACGCGGCAAGAGTTTTCTCTGCGAATCCACTGTGATGGATGGCGTTCCAATCTTTTCTTTGTTTCCCACTGGCTTGCCCGCGGTGGAACTGCGCAGCTTTTCCGGTGTTCTCAATTCCACCACCAACGTGGTCCTCACCGAAGTCGAAAAAGGGTTGTCCTTTGAAGAAGCGATTCGTCGCGCTCAGGCTCTCGGCGTTGCGGAAACCGATCCTTCCAACGACCTCGATGGCTGGGACGCCGCCGTAAAAGTCGTCTCGCTTACTACTGTGCTCATGGGCGTTCCAGTTAAACTCGACCAGGTGCAGCGCACCGGATTGCGCGAACTCAGCGCCGAAAAAATTCGCAGCGTCCGGGCCGCCGGCATGCGCTACAAACTGGTCTGTCGCGCCGAACGCCGCGGCGCCGGCGTCGAGTGCACAGTCCGCCCCGAACTTCTGCTCGCCAGCGACCCGCTCGCCAATCTCGAAGGCACCAGCTCCGCCATTCGCTTCGACCTCGACCTGTTTAGCTTTTCCATCGTTGAACACAATCCCGGCATCGAAGCCACCGCCTACGGCCTGCTTGCCGACTTTCTCCGCGCCGTGCGGCCCTCAGCTTAAACTCCGGAAATTTTTGGCATAACACGGCGTCGCAATCCCCGCATCGCACCGCTCATCCCGCACCGGCGCCTCCACTACCATTCGCAGCGGTACAATCCCCGCCCACACCTTCAGCGCGTAGTCCTCCGCGTCGTCCTCCACGCCGCCCTGGCGCACCTTCGCTGAAACTTCATCCAACGGCAATCGCAAAATACTCGTCGCCTTCGACTCTTTCTCATTCGGCTGCCGCGCATCATTCCATCTTCCCGGTAAAATCTTTTCCGCAAATGCCCTCAGCGCCTCCAGCTTCTCGCCAGGCTCGTCCACCACCAGCGCAGTCCCCAGCGCCACCACCGACCGGTAGTTCATCGAATGATTGAACACCGACCGCGCCAGCACCAACCCGTCCACCAGCGTCACGGTCACGCACACATTCAATCCAGACGCCGCGCCACGAAGCATTCTGCTCGCAGCAGACCCGTGGAAATAAACTGCATCGCCCACGCGCGCATACATGGTCGGAATCACATAGGTTTGCCCGTCCACGGTGAATCCCACGTGACAAACAAATCCCTCATCCAATATTTCGTAAATCGCTTTGCGGCCATACACCGCCCGTTGCGGCTCGCGCACTATCCGCGTCCGTTCGGACATCGCTGTATTGTCTAGCATGGCTTTCCCAGGATGAATCGCGGCGCGAAGTCAGCCCGCCCCTTGATGGCTTCAAGTAGCTATGGCCGCTCGTTTGATTTTTAGCCGGCGTCCGCTCGGCATGTCTGACTGATCTCGACGATGCTATCACGCTGAGCCGTTTTCCATGTCGCGCGTCTGTGAGAAACTAGCGGCTCAAATTCCTTCGAGGATCGAATGAGCACACCTGTTTTGTACGAAGCTTCTCACCCCTTCGACATCGCGTGGGTCCGCGAACAATTCCCCTCGTTGCAACTTCAGGTTAATGGCCAGCCCGCCGCTTTCCTCGACGGCCCCGCTGGTACGCAAGTCCCGCGCCAGGTCATGGACGCCGTTCAGAAATATTTTCTTGAAGGCAACGCCAACACCTACGGCGCTTTCCTCACGAGCCGGCGCACCAACGAAATCATTTCCAATGCGCGCTTCGCTATGGCCGATCTTTTCAACAGCGCGCCCGATGAAGTCGTCTTCGGTCAGAATATGACTACCATCACGCTTGGCCTCTCGCGGGCCATCGGCCGCGAACTAAAGCCCGGCGACGAAATTCTCCTCACTACGCTCGATCACGATGCCAATTTTTCTCCCTGGGCTGCGCACGCCGAAAAAGGCGTGGTCATCCGTAAAGTGGACATCCGCGAATCCGACTGCACGCTCGATCTCAACGATCTCAAAGATAAACTTAACGCAAAAACAAAACTCGTCGCCGTTGGCTACGCGTCGAACGCCGTCGGCTCCATTAATCCCGTCGCCGACATCACCAGACTCGCTCACGCCGCTGGCGCCCTTTGTTTCATTGATGCCGTCCATTACGCGCCCCATGGCCCCATTGACGTCAAGGCCCTCGACTGCGACTTCCTCGTCTGCTCGCCTTACAAATTCTTCGGCCCACACATGGGCACGCTTTACGGTAAAAAGCATCTCCTGGAAAAATTCAAACCCTACAAAGTCCGTCCTGCGACGGACGCCGTTCCCGAATGCTGGGAAACTGGCACGCAGGTGCAGGAACTCATCGCTGGAATTTACGCCGCCGTCGAATACATCGCGGAACTCGGCCGCCGCTGCGACCCTTCAGTCAAAACTCGCCGTGAAGCGCTCCTCGCTGCTTACCGTTCCACCGTCGCCTATGAACGCTCTCTAGTCACTCGACTCATCGAAGGGCTGCTCGCCCTTCCCGGCTTGCGCTTCTTCGGCATCACTGATGCAAAACGCTTCGAAGAGCGCTGTTCCACCGTATCCTTCCGCCTCGCCAAAGGGACTCCCACCGATGCCGCCACTTTCCTCGGCCATCGCGGCATCTTCACCT
>Ga0075424_100003084_pt1 | contig 15503 bp, 13 predicted proteins | sample SoiMethybrSBSTD3_FD_75301 | JGI IMG/M metagenome (GOLD analysis project Ga0075424, IMG submission 75301) | Bulk soil microbial communities from a Populus tree surrounding site in Tennessee, USA - Soil MetaG P. TD hybrid SBSTD3 | ecosystem: Environmental > Terrestrial > Soil > Tree plantation... | reverse complement strand
AGCCGAAGAGTACGATATCCGAACAAGGGCCGAAGTGCAAGCAAATCGTGCATGGACCACTCCGGTTGGTCCGCTTGGTCGCTTGTCAGCGGCCGCGGCGGCGCGTGCACAGGAGCTCGAAAAAAAGGCGGCCGAGCTGCGGGAGCTCGGAAGGGACGCCCCCGCGGGGCCGTCGTTCTCCGCGGCGCTCCGCCGGACCGACGTGGCGCTAATCGCCGAAGTGAAGCGCCGCTCGCCTTCGAAGGGTGTGATCAACGACACGATCGATGCCTCCGCCCAAGCGTCCGCCTACGCGCGCGGAGGCGCCGCTGCGCTCTCGATTCTCACCGAGCCGACCGAGTTCGGAGGATCGATTCAGGACCTGAGCGATGCGCGAACGGCTACATCACTCCCCACGCTCAAGAAGGACTTCCACGTCCATCCCATCCAGGTGCTCGAAGCCCGCGCTGCCAGCGCGTCGGCAATGTTGCTGATTGCGCGGGCGTTGGCGCCCGACACACTTCGAGCGATGGCTAACAAGGCGTCCGAGCTCGGCATCGAAGTGGTGGTCGAGGTGCGGAGCGAGTGGGAGCTCGAGCAGGCGATCGCGATCGACGGGGCGGTCATCGGCGTGAATAGCCGGGACCTCGAGACGCTCGTGATCGACGCCGCGGTCACCTCACGGCTCATCCCGCTCGTTCCGGCCAACCGGGTGGCGATCGCCGAGAGCGGCGTGAGCGTGCGGGCCGACGTCGAACGGGTTGCCGGCGTCGGGGCCGACGCCGTGCTCGTCGGCTCGACGGTCTCTGCGTCGGCCGACCCGGCGGCGGCCGTCGCGGCGCTCACTGGGGTCTCGCGACAGCGCCGTGACCGTTGAGATCAAGTTCTGCGGGCTGACCCGGGCGGAAGACGCCGAGTACGCCGCGTCGTTAGGCGCGGCGTACGTCGGGGTGATCTTCGCCGACAGTCCACGCCGCGTCGCGCCGGCGGCGGCTTCCGCCGTGCTCGCCGGCGTACGAGGGAGGGCGCGCACCGTCGGGGTGTTCGGGCCAGCAACCGTGGAGACGATCGCGACGCTCGCGTCCGACGTGGGACTCGACGTCGTGCAGCTCCATGGCGATCCGTCCCCGGGGATCGTGGAGCGCGTGCGACCGTTCTTCGACGGCGAGGTCTGGGCAGCCGTGCGAATCGCTGCGGGCGAGCTTCCGACGGAAGCCGCGGCACTGCTTGGCGTCGCGGACGCTATCGTGCTGGATGCGAAGATCCCGGGACAGTTGGGCGGGACCGGTCAGGCATTCGACTGGGAGGCGGTTGAGCGCACCCTCGACCGGCGGCAGGTGCGCGCGCGGGTCGTGCTCGCGGGCGGGCTGAATCCCGAGAATGTCGGGCATGCCGTGCGTGTCGTCGCGCCGGACGTGGTCGATGTATCATCCGGCGTGGAGAGCGCCCCCGGAATCAAGGACCACGCACGCATGCGCGCGTTCAGCGACGCCGTGCGCCGACGAGGAGAATTCTGAGTGAGTGATACGACGACGGCGACACCCGCATCGACCGATGCCACGACCGAGCGGGCGAGCGATCGATTCGGGAAGTTTGGAGGGCGCTACGTTCCGGAGACACTCATTCCCGCGATCGATGCGCTTACTCTCGCGTTCGACGAGGCAATGGCCGACCCGTCCTTTCGCGCCTCGCTCGACGGGATGCTGCGGGATTATGTCGGCCGGCCGTCGATCCTGAGCGACGCGCCGCGGCTCTCGGAACGTGTTGGCGCCCGGATCTATCTCAAGCGGGAAGACCTGAACCACACGGGCGCCCACAAGATCAACAACACGGTCGGGCAAGTCCTCCTCGCTCGACGGATGGGCAAGACCCGGATCATTGCGGAAACCGGTGCGGGTCAGCACGGCGTGGCGACGGCGACCGTCTGCGCGCGATTCGGGCTCTCGTGCGTGGTGTACATGGGTGAGGAGGACATGCGGCGCCAGGAGCTGAACGTCTTCCGCATGCGCCTCATGGGTGCCACGGTCGTCCCGGTCACGAGCGGTACGAGAACGCTCAAGGACGCCACTACTGAGGCGATCCGCGACTGGGTCACGAACGTCGAGGACACTCACTACATCATCGGGTCCGTGGTTGGACCGGCGCCGTATCCGCGCATGGTCCGGGAATTCCAGGCCGTCATTGGCCGAGAGGCGCGCGATCAGATGCTGGCGCAGACGGGCGGTCTGCCGTCCACGGTGGTCGCCTGCGTCGGAGGCGGCTCGAACGCGATGGGCGTGTTCGCCGGATTCCTCGATGACCGCGACGTCGAGTTGGTGGGAGTCGAAGCTGCTGGAGAAGGGCTGGATACCGAGCGGCACTCCGCGTCGCTATCCAGGGGCACGCCCGGCGTGCTCCATGGGTCGTTGAGCTATCTCCTGCAGGATGCGGCGGGGCAGGTGCATCCCGCACATTCGATTTCGGCGGGCCTCGACTACCCGGGCGTCGGGCCCGAGCACGCCAATCTCAAGGACTCGGGGCGTGCCACGTACGTTGCCGTCACCGACAACGAGGCGCTCGCGGGATTCGCGCTACTGAGTCGCCTCGAGGGGATCATCCCCGCATTGGAAACTGCCCATGCGGTGGCGTGGCTCGACGGGCAGAAAGGCAGGTGGAGTCCTGACCAACGCGTGCTCTTGTGCGTCAGTGGTAGAGGTGACAAGGACGTCGCGCAAATCAGCCAGCTGAGCACGTTGCCCGAGTGACGCTTTCTTCCGTTCCGGCTCCCGCCCAGGAGTCGGGTCGGCCCGAGCCGCCGTTTTCGAGCACCCTCGTCGAGGAGATGTTGCGAGTGCTCGTGAAGGCGGCGCGGGCCCACCAGCTCTATCTACACAACAATCCCACCTACCTGCGCGCGCTCGAAATCGCTCGCGCGGCGTTTGCGCCCATCTGGGAAGTGACGGACGAGTTGGTGTTCGATGTCACCGAGACGGAGCTGAGGTGGTACGGAGACGCGGTCCTGCGCGAATCGGAGAAGGCCACGGACAACATCCCGTGGATGATGTACAAGGACGGGATTCGGGAGCTTCGTTTCCTCAAGGAGTTCGAGCACCACGAGCTCGTCCCGCTTTTGGACATCCTGCAGCGCGCGCGCAAGGTCTCGCCAGAGGAGGATGACCTGCTGACAATGCTGTGGGAGCAGGAGTTCTCGTATCTCCGCTATCGCTACATCGACCTGTCTACCGATCAGGCCGCGCCGATCGACAAGGCCGGGTTCCGCGGAGGCGAGGCAGGCACGCAGGCGCTGCAGGAATCCGCGCCGCCCATCGACTCGACGCTGGCATCGGTGGTCAAGCTCGAGGACTTCGACTCCACGCTCTACTTCCTCGAAGACACCGAAGTCGAGTACCTGCGCGAGGAGGTCCGCAAGGAGTACGAGGTCGACATGCGACGGAATGTCGTCGCGATGCTCCTCGACACGTACGAGACCCAGGGCGACAACAGCGTACGCGAGGAGATCGCCGCGCTGCTCGACACCCTGATGCTCCACATCCTGTCGTCCGGCGAGTTCAAGACAGCGGCGTTCCTGCTTCGCGAGACCGCGCAGACATCCGAGCGTGCACCGGGGATTACGCCGGACCAGAAGGACCAGCTGGTTCGGATTCGGGAGCGATTGAGCGAGCCCGACGTGCTCGCGCAGATTCTGCAGTCGCTCGATGAGGCGTCGCAGTTGCCCGACCAGGAGGATCTGAACGAGCTCTTCGACCAGCTCCGCGTCCGCGCGCTCGCGACCGTTTTCTCGTGGCTCTCGAAGGCCCAGACGCCGCGATTGCGCGTACTGCTCGAGAACGCAGCGGCGCGCCTTGCCATGGCGAACACCGCGGAGCTCGTGAAGCTCATTGGCTCGAGTGACCGCGAGGTTTCTCGCGAAGCGATCCGGCGCGCCGGTGCCGTACGGGCGACCGCCGCGGTTGCCGCGCTGGCAAAGCTGACGACCGATCCGGACGTCCCGGTCCGACTCGCCGCCGTGCAGGCGTTAGGCGAGATCGGCTCGCCAGGCGCGCTCCAGTTCCTCGAACGGACAATCGACGACGCACATCGTGACGTGCGTGTCGCGACCGCCCGCGCGATCGCCGCGAAAGCGCACCGGCCGGCGCTGCCGAAGATCGAGGCCGCCATTCAGGGCAAGCTCGCGAAAGACGCGAACCTCACCGAGAAGATGGCGTTCTTCGAGGCGTTCGGGACGCTGTGCGGTGATCCGGGGATCAAGCTGCTCGACGGCGTGCTCAACTCGCGCGGTCTCTTCGGCAAGAAGGAGGATCCCGAGCTGCGGGCCTGCGCCGCGATGGCGTTAGGCCGCGTCGGCAGCGAAGCGGCAATCGCGACCCTGCGTCGTGCGTCGACCGAGAAGGACGTGCTCGTCAGGAACGCCGTCAACCGCGCGCTCCGTGGGGGCGCAGCGTGACCGCGCCGGAACGTGCCGTGATCGATCGCACCAGCGCGAACGCATCGTCAAGTGACATCAGTGGCGACCCGTACATCCGCCGGATGGGCCGGTCGTTCATCATCGCGCTGCACGGGGCCACCCGCGCGATTCGTCTCTATCCAGTCGAGAACGAAGCGGTCAAGAAAGCGCTCGATGAGCTCACGTCCGTCACGACCGAGATCCTGACGCGCGAGGGCGAGTTCGAGCTGCGCGTCACGAGCGAGTTCATCTTCATCAACCAGACCAGACTCCGGCTCGACCTCGACAACTATGCGAGCTTCACCCAGATCCTGTCGCTGTTCCGCGCGGCGGGAGTGGGGATCGCTCGCGTGATGCCCGGCGTCTGGCCACGCGACTGGCTCGTCTTTCTGTCGGCGCTGCAGGCCCCGTCGGAGGGTGAAGCGGAAGACCGGTTCGTCGATGTGGCCGAGCGGCTGCAGGCCGGCGGCGTGACGCTCGTGGAGATCGCGCCGCCATCCGGAGTCGACGACGACGGCGATTTCCGGGAGCGGGCAAAGGAAGCGGCGAAGCGAACGTACAGCCAGTCCGTCGCGGCAACGAAGGACGTCATCAACTCGGTCCGCATGGGCCGCGGCGTGAACCTCAAGAAGATCAAGCGCGTGGTGCAGGGGATCGTCGATCAGATCCTCAACGAGGAGACGTCGCTGCTGGGCCTAACGACGATTCGCGACTACGACGAGTACACGTTCACCCACAGCGTGAATGTGTGCATCTTCTCGGTCGCGCTCGGTCGCCGCCTCGGGCTGAGCAAGCGACAGCTGTACGACCTGGGACTCGCCGCGCTGTTTCACGACGTCGGAAAGTCGCGCGTCCCGCTCGACGTGCTCAACAAGGTCGAGCAGCTCAACGACACCGACTGGCGCTACATCGCCGCCCACCCGTGGATGGGGCTTCTCACGCTCTTTCAGCTGCGCGGCCAGCAGGAGCTGCCGTACCGCGCCATGACGGTTGCCTACGAGCATCACATGAAGTGCGACCTGACCGGGTATCCGAAGAACGTCCGGCCGCGTACGCTCAGCATCTTCAGCAAGATCGTGGCGGTGGCTGACGGCTTCGATGCCGCGACCTCGCGCCGCGTGTACAACACGGATGTCCTGTCGCCAGCGGCAGTGCTCGCCGGGATGCGCGACAATCCGCGACGCGGCTTCGATTCGGTGGTCGTGAAGGCCTTCATCAACCTGCTCGGGATCTACCCGGTGGGCACGCTGGTCGTGCTCGATACGTTCGAGCTCGCGATCGTACATTCGGCGAATCCGAATCCCGAGGCGGTGTCCCGGCCGATCGTGCGAATCGTCAGTGACGAGCGCGGCAACGTCGCGTACCCCGGACGGAACGTCGATCTGACAGAGCAGAACGCGGACGGCGGGTATTTGCGCACGATCATCAAGACCGAGAACCCCGATCGTTATGGCATCACCGTCGGCGACTACTTCGTCTGAAGCCCTGACGCGGCGCATGGGCGCGCTGCGCGATGCAGGGCGGCGCGCGCTCGTGTGCTACGTGACCGCCGGACATCCAGACCCGGCGACATCGGTCGCGGTTCTTCGCGGCATCGATGCCGCCGGTGCCGATGTGATCGAGCTCGGCGTGCCGTTCTCCGACCCGATGGCCGATGGCCCGATCATTCAGGCGAGCTCGCAACGGGCGCTCGACCACGGCATGACGCTCGCGCGGACGCTCGACCTGATCCGGGAAGCCCGGGTGAGCGCACCGGTCGTGCTGTTCACCTATCTCAACCCGCTGCTCGCCGCCGGGGTAGACGTGCTGGAGCGCGCAGCGGCTGCGGGCACACACGGTGTGCTCGTCACGGATTTGCCGGTCGGGGCGGATCCGGTCCGCGAACAATGGTTAGGCAACGGGCCGCTCGGGTTCGTGCGCCTCGTCGCCCCCACCACTCCGCTCGACCGCATGCGTGAGATCACCGCACACGGCAGCGGGTTCGTGTATCTCATCAGCCGACGCGGGGTGACCGGAGTCAGGAGCGACGTACCGATGGAGCTTCCGGACACGATCGCGCGGCTGCGCCAGGCGACGGCGCTGCCGGTCTGCGTGGGCTTCGGCATCTCGACGGCCGATCAGGCCAAGGCGGTCGGACGACTGGCCGATGGCATCGTCGTTGGGAGCGCGATAGTCCAGGCGGCCGGGAAGTCGGTGGACGCCGCCGCCGACCTCGTGTCAACGCTCCGCCGGGCTCTCGACGAGCTCTGATCGAGATGCGACCCGGCTTGACGATCGGATGCGTCGCCGTACGGGGCGGCTCGACATGAGCCGGTTCCTGTCGCTGTACGCGCGCTTCGTCGCGAGCATCGGCACGGTGGTATTGCTCGTGGCGATCGCGCTCGACCCGCGGTGGCTCGCCCGGCCCTTGGCCGTAGCAGCGACCGTTGTCGCTTCGCTGCTCCTCCGCACGTTCCAGATCCCGCTCACGAAATACTCGGCGCTCAACCTTCTGGGGATGGTGGCCGCCGGTGGTGCCGTCATCCTCGGCGCCCCGGCGACGGCGTTAGGTCTGTACGTCGGCGTTTTCGTGGCCGACTGGTGGCTGCTTCGGAAAGCGCCCGCGGCGAGTGCCATCAACGCGGGGCGAGAGGCGTTGGCGCTTTTTGCCGCGTTCGGGTTCTACGCCTGGTTCGTCGCGCTGAACGGCGGCGCCGCCATCGGGCGGATCACGACGGATCTTGTGCCGGCCGTCGCGCTCCTGCTCGGGGCTCACTTCGTGTTCAGTCGCGGGCTGCTCTACTGCACGCTGCTCATCCGCGACAAGCTATTTCCGGACGAACGCTCGCTCATCCTTCGTTACGAAGTCATGGCGTTCGGAGCCGGATCCATTGCGGTCCTGGCCTCCCTCATCGCCATTGCAGCCGTCGGCTGGACCGGATGGGTGGTCGTCGCGTTCGTGCTCGTGTTCGCCGGACTGCTGCTCAAGCGCATCCTCGAGGAGGCTGTCGCGGCGGAGGAATTGAACAAGATCCACGCGATGGAGCAGGTCGTGGCGTCAGACATGAACCTCGGCGAGTCGCTGCATCAGCTCGAGCGCCTCGCGAACAGGCTCGTGGACTGGAACGGTTTCCGTATCTGGCGCCTGAGCGGAGGGTTTCTCCGACTCATCTACCAGTCAGGCGAAGGGCTCGTCGGCGAGCCGAGCGACGACGGCGTGTTCGGTGATCGCCTCCGTGACAGCGCCATGAGCACGGGCGAGTCTGTGGTGATCTCCGACGCCACCCGCGACGCGCGAGCGCGGGGGATCGACCCATCGGCGGTGAGCCTCGCCATCGTGCCCCTACGGTTCGGCGACCGGCCGATTGGCGTCGTCGAGCTCGATCACCACAAACGCGGCACGTACGGACCCAAGGAGATTGCGCTCGTTGCGCGGTTTGCGAACCAGCTCGCGACTGCGCTGCATATCCAGGACCTGCGTCAGCCGCTCCTCGCGGCGCTCGCACGCGTGGAAACCCAGCTCGACACACTGAACGATTCAGCACGGGCGCTGCGGGCCGGCGCCGAGGTCGTCGCTCAGAACGCTGCGGAGATCACGCGCGGGATAGGCGAAGAGAGCGAACAGGCCGACCGGAGCCTCGACGTCGCGCGATCGCTGCACGACAAGACGTCCACGATCGTGCGCGACGGCGGTGACGCGGCAGATGCGAGCGAGCGAGCGACTCGGATTGCGGCGGAGCATCGGGACACGATCGGCATGGCCATCGAGCGTCTCGTGAACGCGAAGCGGTTCGTCGGCGAGAGCGCCGCGCAAATCGGCGGGCTCTCGAAGAGCACTCGGCGCATCACGGACTTCATCGCGGTCATCAAGGAGCTTGCCGATCAGACCAACCTGCTCGCTCTCAACGCGGCGATCGAGGCCGCACGTGCCGGAGAGCAGGGACAGGGTTTCGCGGTCGTGGCCAACGAGGTGCGAAAGCTTGCGGAGCAGAGCGCGCGGGCGTCCGAAGATGCCGGCGATATCGTGACAGGGTTCGACGATCAGATGCGCCAGGTGGCGTCGCAGGTCGGTCGTGGACAAACGATGATGAGCGATGTCGAGTCGCTCTCGGAGTCGGCGCGTGCGGCCCTCGACGAGATCGTGGAGGCGACAGCGGCAAGCCTCACGTGGGGACAGCGCATCGCGGATACGTCGCGGGTGCAGGAATCCGAAGTCGGCCGGCTCAGCGAGCGGGTGGCGCGGATCGCCGAGATCTCACGCCGCAACCGCGAAGGGGCTGAGACCGTGACGCGGTCGGCATCGGACCAGGCTCGCGCGCTTCGCGAGCTCGAGGGCGCCGCGCACGAGCTCCGCGAGGTCGCCGCGGACCTGAGCGATCTGACCCGAAGGATCGCGCGCGTGTCGGTACACAGCGCGAACTGATCCCGCTGTTGACGCCAGCATGAATTGACACCGCTGGCGGCGGTTTCTACGTTCCGCCCGGTGAGCGAGATCGCGTACATCGCGCTCGGATCGAACCTTGGTGACCGTCACGCGTATCTGGCGCGCGCACGAGACGCCATCGACGCCATCCCTGAATGTCGTGTGGTCGCTGCGACTGCGGTCGAGGAAACAGCGCCCCTCGGCGGGCTCGCTCAACCGCCCTACCTGAATCAGATGCTCGCCGTCGAAACGACGCTCGACCCGGCCGTGCTGCTCGCGCGGCTCCACGATATCGAGACCGAGGCAGGCCGCGTTCGCTCGAGCCGATGGGAGTCGCGCACGCTCGACCTCGACATCGTGCTGTTCGACGATCGTGTGGTGACCACTCCGGATCTGATGATTCCGCACCCCGGTCTCGCGGAACGTGCATTCTGGCAGCGGGAGCTCACGGCGCTACGCGAAGCAATGAGGCGCGGGGTCGATGAGTAGCGGAAGCGGGGCGGGCCCGCGCATCAGCGTTCGCGAGGTGCTGGCGAAAAAGCAGCGCGGCGAGCGACTCGTCATGGTGTCGGCCTACGACGCGCTGTTCGCACGCCTCTCTGAGGAGGGCGGCGCGGACCTCATCCTCGTCGGCGACTCGATGGCGAACGTCATCCTCGGTCTCGACTCGACCGTCCCGGTGACGATGGACCAGATGATCCACCATGGCGCGGCGGTGCGACGGGGCGCAACCCGCGCGATGGTGGTCGTGGACATGCCCTTCATGAGCTATCAGGTCAGCACTGAGGATGCGCTCCGCAACGCCGGCCGAATCATGAAGGAGACGAACGCGCACGCCGTGAAGGTCGAAGGTGGCGATGCCGACATCGCGGCGAGGATTCAGGCGATGACTCGCGCCGGCATTCCTGTGATGGGTCACATCGGCTTCACGCCGCAGTCCGTGAACACGCTGGGCGGCTTTCGCGTGCAGGGACGCGCGCCGGGCGATCAGGAACGGATCGTCGACGAAGCACGCCGCATCGAGGGAGCGGGAGCATTTTCTGTCGTGCTGGAGCTCATGCCGGCGGCGGTCGCGAAAATGGTCACCGCCTCGGTGCAGATTCCCACGATCGGTATCGGAGCGGGTCCTGACTGCGACGGTCAGGTCCTCGTGCTTCACGACCTGCTCGGCCTGAACGACACGTTCAAGCCGAAGTTCCTCCGGCGTTACGCGGAGCTTGCCGCCGATGTGCGCTCGGCGGTGGGTCGCTTCGCCGAAGAGGTCCGCGGCGGCCGCTATCCTGATACCGAACACAGTTTCTGACTCGTGAGGCACATCGAGAGCATCGCCGAGTTGCGCGCGGCGATCGCAACGGCGCGCGCGGAAAGGGAACGGATCGGGTTCGTCCCGACGATGGGTTTCCTGCACGAAGGGCATCTCCGTCTCGTGGACGAAGCGAAGCGCGACTCGGGTTGCGTCGTAATGAGCCTTTTCGTCAACCCGACGCAATTCGGTCCGAACGAGGATTTTGCACGCTACCCGAGAGATGCGAGCGGCGACGCGGCGAAAGCCGAAGGGCGGGGGGTCGATCTTCTGTTCCTGCCTCACGTGTCCGACATGTACCCGGCTCCGGCTTCCTTACACGTCGTGGCCGATGACTTGCCGGACCGGTGGGAGGGCGAAATTCGGCCGGGTCATTTCCGTGGCGTGCTTACCGTCGTCGCGAAGCTGTTCAACATCGTCGGCCCTGATGTCGCGGTGTTCGGTCGAAAGGATTTCCAGCAGGCCACGCTCATTCGGCGGATGGTGCACGAGTTGAACTTTCCCATCGAGCTGGTCGTGGCTCCGACGGTCCGCGAGAGCGATGGCCTCGCGTTGTCGAGCCGAAACACGTACCTCGACGCGTCGGCCAGAGTGAACGCGCTCGCGTTGGTGAAGAGTCTCCGGGCTGCGGCAGCTGCGTTCGCGGCCGGCGAACGCAGCGGAGCACGACTCACCGGCGTTGGCCGCGACGCTCTCGCGGCGTATCCGGATGTGCGAGTCGATTACTTCGCGTTGGTCGATCCGCACGAGATGAAGCCAGTTGCCACGGCAAGCGCCGACAGCGTCGCGATCGTTGCCGCTCGCGTCGGCGCCACACGCCTCATCGACAACATGGTTCTCGGCGAGGCAGAGTGAGCGCGCACGTCGGGTCGGGGGTTGCCACAGCGAGCGATGTCGTGCTGCCGCCGTGGGCGCGCGTGTCCGAGAAACGGCGTGCGCACATCGCCCGCGTCACGGCGCTGCTGGACCGCTGGGCGGGCGCCCTGGCGTCGACGGCGGAGGAGCGAAAGGCCTGGCACGATGTCGGTGTGCTTCACGACGCGCTTCGCGATGCGGACGAGGACGAGCTTCGGCGGCTGACCGGCGACGCGCAGCGCCCGTGGCATATCCTGCACGGGCCGGCGGTCGCCGAGCGGCTCGCGCAGGAAGGAGAGACGCGCACCGATGTGCTCGAGGCCATCCGCTGGCACACGTTAGGCAGCGCGCACTGGGGCCGCACGGGGAAGGCGCTCTACATGGCGGACTTTCTCGAGCCGGGCCGGCCGTTCCTCCAGGCCGACCGTGCGTTCCTCGCCGCGCACGCGACGACCGACTTCGACGGGGTGTTCCGGCAGGTCGTTCGGACGCGTATCGAATGGACTGTCCGCGAAGGGAAGATGCTGTTCCCCGAGACCGCGGACCTGTGGAATAGTGTGCGATGAGTGTGAAACGCCGAGTCCTGGTCGGCGCGACCGTGGTCGCCGTGGCCGCCGCGGGGGCCGCCCTGTGGATGGCGCGGACGCGTCCCGCTCCCGTACGGGCTACACCACTCAGCCGCCTCGTCGCCAAGCCTGTCACGGCACCGGCCAACACGCGCGTGCGCGTCGAGATCATCAATGCGACGAAGACGCGGGGCCTCGCGCGACGCGCGACGCGACTCCTCCGCGATCGTGGATTCGATGTCGTCACGTACGCGACGAGCGACCGTACACAGGATTCGACGGTCGTCCTCGACCGATCGAACCATCCGGAGTGGGCGCGACTCGTCGGTCAGGCGTTAGGCGGCACGCGCGTGGAGGCGCGGCCCGACACCTCACGCTACGTGGACGTCACGGTGGTACTGGGCGTCTCCTGGCGGCCGCCGCCGCAGTCGTTCAGCCCGTAACTGGCCGCAGGCCGCCGCGATGTCCATTCCGCGGCTCTTGCGGATCGCGACCTCGACCCCATGGCGCCGGAGCCACCCGGCAAAGCGGCGGATGTCTTCGCCGGGCGTCGGCGTGAAGTTGCCCGCGCCGCCCGGATGAAGCGGAATGAGGTTCACGAACGCGCGGCACTGGCGCGCCAGCGCCGCGAGGTCCTTGGCTTCCTGAGGACCGTCGTTCACGCCGCCGAGCATGACGTACTCGAACGTCACGCGCCGGTCGAACGCCCCGGCCGCCGCGATGACGTCGGCCAGAGGATACTTCGTGTTGATCGGCATGAGCGTGTGGCGCAGCGCGTCGCTCGGCGCATGAATCGAGATCGCGAGGCGGAACTGTTCCGGTCGCGCCGCGAGCGCCACGATACCCGGCAGCACGCCAACGGTCGACACGGTGATGTGTCGCGCGCCGATGCCGAGTCCCTCGGCGTCGTTCAGGATCGTTAGGACGCGGTCGACGGCGGGCCAGTTGAGCAGCGGCTCGCCCATGCCCATGAAGACGATGTTGCTGGCGAGGAGGGGCGGGTCGAGCAGCGCGAGCTCGCGAACCTGGCCCGCGATCTCGTATGCCTCGAGATTGCGCGCGAAGCCCATCAGCCCCGTCGCGCAGAACGCGCAGCGCAGCGCGCAGCCCGCCTGCGATGAAACGCAGAACGTCAGGCGGTCGCCCTCGGGAATCGCGACTGTTTCGATGTGCTGGCCGTCGTGAAGACGAAACAGAAATTTCTCGGTTCCGTCGACGGATTTCTGCCGGGACGCGATGTCGAGTCGCGGGATGACAAACACTTCATCGAGCGCGCTGCGAAACTCCTTCGGCAGCTCGGTCATCTCGGCGAACGTCGCGACCGGCGTATGCCACAGGCGGCGAACCACCTGTCGGGCGCGATACGCCGGCTCCCCGCGCGCGACGGCGAACTCGCGCAGGGCTTGCGCGGCCGCCGATGGATCGAGGTTGAGCAAATTCGTCTTCACCGAAAGACCCCGCTGAGCACAAACTGGTACGTCGGATCGAAGCCGCCCGCGCTCTCTTCGCGCGACAGGCCGACTGTGTATCGCGCGTAACGCAATATGAGGGCGAGTCGGAGCGACGTGTCGGCGGTTCCGTACGCCGAGGTGCGTGCCACCCCCACTCGGGCGATCCACCGAGAGAATCGCCCCGAAGCGAAAACGTAATGCCCGCCGGCGGCTCCCTCTCCCGCGGTGTACGAATAGCCGAGCCTCGCCTGACGAGTAGAGTCGGCTCCGATCACGCGCGAATCGAGGGCACCCGAAAACGACGCGTCCTGGCCTTCGCCAGAGCCCGGCCCCCAAAGAAAGCTCGAGACGCCAAGACGCGCATCGAACCCGAGCAGCCGATCCACCACCACACCGCCGTCGAGTCCGAATGTGGAACGAGTAACGCCATCGACCTCTCCGGTGCGATAGCGCAGTGCGATCCCTGTGGTGACGTGATGCGCCGACTCGCGAGCGCCCGTGAGTGACGCGACGAAGGTGCTGTAGGGGATGTCCCCACCGATCGGCTGCGGGTCGTCGGTGGTCTGCGCGATGCCGCTGATCGCTGCGTGTACCGCGGACAACCCGACGGTGAAACTGCTAGGCAGGTTCACTGCAACGCCGACGAGCTGTGAGCTGACGCCACGATCGGTGCCGGTATTGAGTGCGATTGCGGTGCCCCGGAGCCTCGTGCCTTCCGGGAGGCGGATGGCGGCGGGGTTCTGGAAGCCGTCTCCGGAGTCGAGGGCGAGCGCGGGAGCTTCGGCGAGCGTCCCGATGGGATAATCGAGAAGGTCCCGGCCAGGAACGCGCTGGGCTTCGCCCGTGGCCACCGGGACGAGCGCCGCGACGGCGGCGAAGTTCAAGCAACGCATGCACTTGAGCTTATCCGTACGGCCCCGCCCGGTCAAGCCGGCTCCTACCGACGTCCAGACCGCGCATGTAGATTTTCGCCTTCGCGTATGCCACTATTGCGCCGTCGCCTAAGTCCGCTTCGCCGCGCCGCCGCGTGGCGCGTGTCTCGTCTCGCATCGCCACGACGATCTGGCACCAGCTCGATTGCGTAGGCTTTCTCAGCGTTGGAGCCCCCGCCCACAGCGGCCCGCGCTCATTTCCATCGCCCCGTCCAACCTCGGCCCCCGCACCAGGTGCGGGCGGTTTGCTAGCGGCATGACGCCGTCGGGAGTCAGTCGGTGACTGTTACTTCGAGTCCTGCTTTGCCGTTCAAGACCGCGCTCCGCGACACGCTGTGCGGCTCGCTTCGGCTCGACCACGTGGGAATGAGCGTGCGCCTCGGAGGGTGGGTGCATCGCCGTCGTGATCTCGGCGGTCTCGTGTTCATCGACCTCCGCGATCGCGCGGGGATCGTCCAGGTCTCGTTCGATCCGGACTACGCCTCGCCCGAAGTGCTCGAGCTGGCGCGAAGCCTCGGCACCGAGAGCGTCGTGCTGATTTCAGGCGACGTCGTCGCCCGGCCGGCCGAGATGCACAATGCCGAACTGGAAAGCGGCGAAATTGAAGTCCGTGGGCGAGCGCTTCGTCTCGTCGGTCCTGCCGAGACGCCCGTGATCCCAGTGGCGCGCAATCGCGGTGAGCCGCTTCCGGCGGAGGAGCTACGCCTTCGGCATCGGCATCTCGACCTTCGGCGACCCGAGCTTCGCGACAACATCATCCTGCGTCACACCCTGATGCAGGCCACACGCAGTTTTCTGAGCGGGGAAGGATTCGTCGAGATCGAGACGCCAATCCTGACGAAGCCAACGCCGGAGGGTGCGCGGGACTACCTCGTCCCGAGCCGCGTGCATCCCGGCGAGTTCTACGCACTGCCGCAGTCGCCGCAGTTGTACAAGCAGTTGCTCATGGTCTCGGGGTTCGACCGATACTTCCAGATCGCGCGGTGCTTCCGCGATGAGGACCTGAGAGCCGATCGGCAGCCGGAGTTTACGCAGATCGACATCGAGGCGTCGTTCGTCACGCGCGAGGATATCATGGCTGTCGCCGAGGGCCTGATCTGCGCGCTGTGGAGTACCGCTGGCCATACGCTCCAGGCCCCCTTCCGGCGCATGACCTATCGCGACGCCATGGAACGGTACGGTTGCGACCGTCCGGATCTGCGCTATGCCCTCGAGATCAACGACCTGACGTCCGTGTTCGCCGAGTCCGAGCTGTCGTTCGTCAAACAGGCCATCGATGCTGGGGGTCGGGTCCGAGGCATCCGCGTACCAGGCGGGGCATCCATGTCGCGCAAGCAGACGGACGAGCTGGAGGCGCTTGCGAAATCAGCGGGAGCCGGCGGCCTCATCATGCTCAAACGGACCGCGTCCGGACTCGAGGGGAAGGGCGCCAAGTTCCTGCCAGAGGGGACCGGCAACAGGCTCGGCCTGCTCGAAGGCGATCTTGGCGTGTTCGTTGCCGCCCCGGATGCCGTGTCTTCTCCCGCGCTGGACCGCGTCCGTCAGGATCTCGCCCGCCGGCTCGACCTCGT